>Ga0209084_1002510_pt1 | contig 14169 bp, 16 predicted proteins | sample C_130820_MF_Meta_FD_187309 | JGI IMG/M metagenome (GOLD analysis project Ga0209084, IMG submission 187309) | Freshwater microbial communities from Lake Croche, Canada to study carbon cycling - C_130820_MF_MetaG (SPAdes) (version 2) | ecosystem: Environmental > Aquatic > Freshwater > Lake... | reverse complement strand
TCACATGCGAAACAAACCGCATAGGGTCTCGGGAATCGGTACTTTGAGCGATGCACTGAAGCTCCAATTCGGCGTGGGGCTCGTGCTTGAGGGCATTGCGCGCATCGGGGCGCGACAGCGAGATGGTGTTGACGCCGCGTTGGGGTGATTTGTTCAGGACCATGCTCATGCTTTGAACGCCTGTTCTGTTTGAAGGAAATAGACCATGTCGAGTTCCGGGCAAGGCTGGCCCAGCGCGGTCAGTGCCGCCGTGATCTGTCCACGGTGGTGGGTGGCGTGGTTGAACACATGCGCCAAGGTGGCCGCAAACGGCAAGGACAGGGGGTCACCCTTGCTGGTCTGGTAGTCCAGATGGCCGTCAAAGCGTTCGGCAGGCCAAGTGCCGATCAGCTGCGACCAGTGGGCTGCACCGCCGTTGAGGGCCTGCGCCAGGCTTTCGCGATGGGGTTCAATCTCGGTATCGAGCGCCAGCACCGGCGATGCGCCTTTGGCAAAACGCGCATACCAGAGCAAATGCTCGGCCACCAGAAGATGGTTCAGCGTACCGTGGATGCTTTTGAAGAACAGGCCCACGTCGCGTTGGTAGTCTTCGGCTGACACGCGCGAGACCGCTTCGAGCAAGCGGTGTGTGGCCCAAACGTGGTAACGCGCTTGGCTGTTGAAATGGGTGTGCCAAGTCGATGCGCTGTTCAGTGAGGCCATGTGCCCAACCCTCCCAAAGTTTTAAGTGATTCAAAATCCGCGTCTCGGTGCAGCAGCGCGTGGCCGTGCGTCATGCAGTAACTGGCCAACAGCACATCAATGGGACTGAGCACGGTGCGGCCCCGACTGCGCAATTGGCGATATCGCTCTGCGGCTTTCAACACTGGGCTTGTGCCCCCAATTTCCAGCTGAGGCAATGCGCTCATGAGCGTTTGGGCTTTGCGAATCAATGTCCCTTCACGGAATCCTCGCATGACCTCGAAAAGCACCAGATCGGCCATACCGACTTCCACACTGGAATCGCCCAGACAACGGGCCAAGGCCTGACTTTGCGTGCTTTGACCGTCTCGAAAGAAGTCGATCCAGACGCTTGCGTCCACCAAGATCATTTGGTCTTGCTCCGTTTTGCAGTGACCAGTTTTTGGGTTTTTGCGGACTGTCGGATCGTGGCTGCAGGCTTGGGCTTTACGCTGTTCGCACCCTGTGGCTCTTGTACAGCCAAACCTGAAGCTTCTGGCGTGCGGGCTTGCGCCCAAGCGGCATCCGAGTCGTCCCACTGCAACTTGCCGCGCAAAGCCAACAAACCGTTGTAGATCTGCCGGCGACGAACCAGGCGCAAGCCCTCTTCGACCGTTTCCTTTTTGGTCTTAAAGCCGCCCGCCGCCATGGCTGCCGCCATCAAGTCGTCGTCAATTTCAATGTTGGTTCTCATGCGAACAGCCCCTTAATGTGTATGAATTTAAGAAATCATACACATCACATGCGAAAAAGTCCAAATTTCGTCTCGGGAATGGGTGCGTTGAGCGATGCGCTCAGGCCCAGCGCCAAAACGCGGCGCGTATCAGCGGGGTCGATGATGCCGTCGTCCCAGAGGCGGGCGGTAGCGTAGTAGGGGTGGCCTTGCACCTCGTACTGCTCTTTAATAGGGGCCTTGAAAGCGGCCTCTTCGTCTGCGCTCCACTGCCCGCCCTTGCCTTCAATGCCATCGCGTTTGACGGTGGCCAGCACGCTGGCCGCTTGCTCGCCGCCCATGACGGAGATGCGGGCGTTGGGCCACATCCAAAGGAAACGGGGCGAGTAAGCGCGACCGCACATGCCGTAATTGCCAGCGCCAAAGCTGCCGCCAATGATGATGGTGAACTTGGGCACTGCGGCTGTGGCCACGGCCGTGACCATCTTGGCGCCATTGCGGGCGATACCTTCGTTTTCGTATTTTCGACCGACCATGAAACCCGTGATGTTCTGCAAGAAGACCAGCGGAATTTTGCGCTGGCAGCACAGCTCAATGAAGTGCGCGGCTTTCAAAGCTGACTCGCTGAACAAAATGCCGTTGTTCGCGATGATGCCCACCGGCATGCCTTCGATCCGCGCAAAGCCACAGACCAAGGTGGTGCCAAAGCGCGATTTGAATTCGTCAAACTCGGAGCCGTCGACGATGCGGGCGATGATCTCTCGCACATCAAAGGGCTTGCGGGTGTCGGTCGGGATCACGCCGAACAACTCTTTGGCGTCGAACTTGGGCGGAACCGGTTCGTGCGTGGCGATGTTCGGTGCCTTTTGGGCATTGAGGTTTTTGACCGCTTGACGCGCCAAGGACAGGGCGTGCACATCGTTTTGCGCCAGGTGATCGGCCACGCCCGACAAGCGCGTATGCACATCGCCACCGCCCAGGTCTTCGGCAGTCACCACTTCGCCGGTAGCGGCTTTGACCAAGGGTGGTCCGCCCAGAAAGATCGTGCCCTGGTTTTTGACGATGATGGTTTCATCGCTCATGGCGGGCACATAAGCACCGCCTGCGGTGCATGAACCCATGACCACCGCGATCTGGGCGATGCCCTGCGCGCTCATGTTGGCTTGGTTGAAGAAGATGCGGCCAAAGTGATCGCGGTCAGGGAAGACCTCGTCCTGATTCGGCAGGTTAGCGCCGCCCGAGTCCACCAGATAAATGCAGGGCAAGCGGTTCTGCTGCGCAATCTCTTGCGCACGCAAATGCTTCTTAACGGTCATGGGGTAATAGGTGCCGCCCTTCACCGTGGCGTCGTTGCAGACGATCATGCAGTCCGTCCCGCTGACGCGGCCAATGCCCACGATCACACCCGAACTGGGCGCATCGTTGTTGTACATGTTCAGCGCCGCCAGTGGCGCGACTTCCAGAAAGGGCGTGCCGGGGTCCAGCAGCATCTGCACGCGTTCGCGCGGCAGCAGCTTGCCGCGGGCGGTGTGCTTGGCGCGGGGCGCATCGCCACCGCCTAAAGCCACACGCTCCAGATGGGCGTGCAGGTCGTCAACAAGGGCTTGCATCGCGGCGGCGTTGGCCGCGAATTCGGCTGAACGGGGATTGAGTTGAGATTGCAAAACAGTCATAGGGCATCCAGTGGAATCGCTGATAGCCCACAGCATAAGGCGCATCGCCCTTGAACGCCAAGCCTTAGGGGTTGCAAATCCTGCCAAAATATACCCCACCATGACCACCCCATCGCCTGCATCTCGCGCCGAGACACCCATCGCCTTTATTGCCGCTATGGTCAAGGCCTACACACAGCGCGGCTTGGACCCGAAGCAGGCGCTTCAAAAGGCACAAATTGCGCCAAAGCTATTGAACCAACCGGACGCACGCATAACGGCGCTGCAAATGGAATGGATGAGCGAAGCCGCGATGCGCGAGCTGGACGACGAAGCGCTGGGCTGGTTTCGCCGCCGCCTGCCCTGGGGCAGTTACGGTATGCTGGTGCGCGCATCACTGACCGCACCCACCTTGGGCCTGGCGCTGGCCCGTTGGTGCCGCCACCATAACTTGCTGACCGACGACATCCGCCTGGCCCTGAGCACTTCGGATGGGCTGGCTCACCTTGAATTGCACGAAGCGCACAACCTGAAAGATCTGCGCGAGTTCTGCACCGTCTCGGTGCTGCGCAACGCGCTGGGCGTAGCCTGCTGGCTGGCCGACTCGCGCATCCCTTTGACCGCCACCCAGCTGCATTTTTCGGCGCCATCCCACGTGGACTGCTACCGAGTGCTGTTTGACGGCCCGGTGCATTTTGATGCGCCGAACAGCCAATTCAGCTTTGACGCAGGCTACCTGGAACTGCCCATTCGCCGCGACGAACCAGCGTTGCAGCGCATGCTGCAACGCGCATTGCTGCTGATGGTGCGGCCCTATCGGCGCGACCGCTTGCTGGTCGAAAAGGTGCGCCAGACGCTGGCCGAACACCCTGCTCACAGTCGCAACGCCGACGATCTTGCGGCCCTGCTGAGCCTGTCACCGCGCACGCTGCACCGACAACTCAAAGAGGAAGGCGCCAGCTTGCAAGCCCTCAAGGACAGCGTGCGGCGTGACACCGCCGTGGATTTGCTGCTGCGCACGACGCGCCCGATCAAACAGATTGCGGTCGAAGCGGGATTTCAAAATGAAAAGAGCTTCATGCGGGCGTTCAAAGGATGGACAGGACGAACCCCCGAGGCTTTTCGTCAAAAAGTTTAACGCCCCTTCAGCGTGCACTTGCGGCACCGCGGGGCTTGGCATCACGACAGGATTGTGAGCAGTATTTGACTTGCTCCCAATTCTTGGCCCATGACTTGCGCCATGTCATGATCCGCTCGCAGCGCTCACACAGCTTGCTAGGCAAGTTAGACTTATTACCTTTGAAAGGTGTTTTCATGGTTAAACCCAAGGTGCATGGGCATGGGCGTTGTCATGCGTTGCAAGACTTGGAAAAGGGCGGTGGGCTGATACAGCAGCACACCCCCAGACCGTAGACAGTTGATTGGGCATGCGCTGAGGCTTGACTGCCAAACCATAGCCCACTTGCTTGACACAATGGACATGCAAGCCATAAGGCTCAATTTTTCGGTTGATGCGGTGCACATAAAGCTGCACAGCGGCTGGTCGCAAAACACAAGAATCGCCTTGTGCCATGTGCAAAGATATTTCATGATTTGACACCATTTTCCCAACACGCTGCATCAACACCGACATGACCTGGGCCTCTCTTTGGGTCAACGCAATGCGGTGTTCATTGCAAAATAAAGTCATGGCTGCATGGTCAAAGCTCAAACTGGCGAACTGGCTGATACCGCAATCCAAGGCAAAACTGCGCCTGTGCAGCGATCGCAGCACAGCAGCCAGCAAATCAGGCTGACATGGCCAGAATTCACAACGGTCAGCGCCTGCGTCCAACCATTCTGCGATCTCTGAACGCCTGTCGGAAGGCAGCAAAACCACTACCCACACTTTCATCTTCGCTTGAAGCAAGACTTGCCTCAAACGAGCTGGCGAACAACTCAACCCGCCCACCTGCAAGACCCAAATGGTGTTGTTCATCGCGGACTGCGATCGCAGACATCCCGAAGCTTGTGGCCAATCGATGTGCTCCACTTTGTCAAATCGCGGCCATGTATTCACCCCCTGTTGCAACAGGTCGGTCTCAGGCAAAGACAACCAAAGGGCTCGCATGCGTAACGATCAGCAGTGACTCAATGCACGCCCGCCATGGACAAGGTTCAAGCCTTTTTAGCCCAAGCGGTACACCAGCCTTTTGCGGCCACCTGCTTGCCTGCAAACAAGGGGCAAGCACCCGCTGCAGCACCGGACGCAGCTTGGAAAAGGGCACAGCTAGAGCAGGCTTGGCCCGCCGCATATTTGGTCTGTTTGGCTTTGTCGACCTTGCTCGCATCGGCTTTGTAGCCCAGGGCCACAGCCTGTGCATCCGACTCGGCGAGCGCTGCTTGTGCAGCGGCTTGTTGCGCGGTCACAATGGCACCTGATGCCGCAATGACTTGCATCATAAAAACGCGACGTGAAAGTTGTGTATTCAAAGAATTCATGGTTTGTACTCGCAGGGTTGTGAAAAAAGGTAAACAACAGCCATGGAACTCATGCGTCAGCCCGCAGACCCATGAACTGAGAGAGTTGAAACACCGAATTGGGTGCAACGGGCAGGTGACTGGGCGCTAAGGGCTTGAACCCAAAACGCCAATCGTTAGTCCCATAGCGTGAATCCAGAGGATCGATTTCATGGGTGTAGTCCCCGATGAAAATGGAAGAAAGGATTTTTTGGAACTGGGACTCAATCACACCGCCAAGCAGGGCATCCAAATCGATCTGGAAAACACTGGTTGGTGATTGACGCTTGGAGCGGTCATCGAAAGCCTGCGCGACGGACCACACATTCAACTGAGAGGCCGGCAGGGCCAATTCATAGCCGCCACCAGGGCCACGCGTGGAGCAAACGAGTTTGTTTTCACGCAGCACTTTGAGCAGACTCTCCAGGTAAGAAACGGACAGGTGCAGTTGCCTGGACATTTCAGAGGTTGAGATGCTGACACCCTGCGGCAGCGAAGCGATGTGCACAAGCGCATGGATGGCGTGAAGTGTTTTTTTACTTAGCATTGCTTTTATTCCTGAATTAGAGCGAAATTTACCATCCATTCAGGTTTAATCTACTCAAAATTTTATTTATTCCTATAATTCAACTCAATATCTACTCAGTTAAGGTAATTTTGATGACCAATCCCATTTCTAACCACCGAATTGGTGCTGTATCGGCACTCAGTGGTGTACCCGTGTCTACATTAAGGGTGTGGGAGACCCGGCATGCCGCATTTGCACCCCGCAAATCCGAAGGCAGACATCGGCAGTATTCGGATGAGGACGTACTGCGTGCCTCGCTCATCAAGCAGCTCACCGAATCAGGCCACAGCATCAGCACCGTCGCCGCTTTGCAAGGCGCGCAACTCAATGCCCTGCTGCTGCAGCAAAGAACTGCGCACCGCCTGAATCGCCCCACACCCGCGCATGCTGCTCCGGTGACCATGGCCGTGGTCGGCGTGGGCATGGCTGCACGCATGGAGTCGAGCCAGATGTCGCTGGGCTTGAACGACAAACCCATCCAAATCACCGAAATTTTTGAAGACCTGAACGCGGCACTCCATGCGCCCTTGACTTCGCAAGCTCTGGTGCTGTTGGTGCGCGTGAACTCACTCGATGTGATCGCGGGCAGAGACATACAACGGTTGGTGCAGGCGCACCACTTTCAGCAAGCGATCGTGCTCTACAACTTTGGCCAGGAACCTGTGGTGGCCACATTGAAACTGGCAGGCATCAAAGTCCGCAGAGAGCCCGTATCGAATACAGAACTGGGGGAGTTGATCAACTCTGTTTTGTGGATGGACCACACCCCGGAGGTCAGCGATTTTCAGCGCAATGGCCTGGTGCCGCCGCGCAAGTACAGTGACGAAACCTTGAGCAGGATGGCCAATATCTCCAGCCAAGTGCTGTGTGAATGCCCCCGGCATGTGGCCGAACTGATCACACAACTGGCCAGCTTCGAGCAGTACAGCCAGGAATGCCTGAACAAAAGTACCGACGACGCGCACCTGCACGCTTACCTCAGCACGGTCTCGGGATCGGCGCGCGCCTTGTTCGAGAAGGCACTGGAGATGGTGGCCCAGCACGAAAATATTCCGCTGAACGCGCACACGACCTTGCCTTACCCCTCCGCATGAAGCCGCATGTTGCACTGACCGCGCTGATGGCGACCCTCATTGCCGTCACGTTCAGCCATTTGGAATGGGTCCAAGCGGACGGTGGTCATTTGCTGATGGTGGACGGTCGCCCGCTGGACGCTGAGGGCTGGTTGCGCAACCAACTTAACAGCCTGCACCGCGAGTGCACTGACATCCAAGTGCTTCAGGCAGATGATCAACGCCTTCCGCTGGCATTGCAGGCATTGAAAAATTTCAGCCCTCCCGCATCGCAGAGCGCACGCATCGCTGCTGCATCGGCCCGCAGCGACTGGATGCTGCTTGAAGTTGAATTTGACGACTTGCAGCCTGCAGCCGTTCTGATGCAAAAGAACGGTGCTGACTGGGTCGTTGCGGAACGGGGCATTTGGAGTGGCCAGACGCACCCTTGGCTGGCTGCAACCCATATCAGGGCTTATCTGGCGCGGCAAGTCGTATCAGCGCCGGCCGACTTGTTGGCTTGCTTTGATCCGAAGAGCAGTATCGCCCCTCCACCCCAAAACTTGGCCCCCTGACATGAACACGCAGCTGGTTTGGTTCAAACGTGATTTGCGGGTGCACGACAACGCGGCTCTGACGCATGCCGCTGCCCTGGGGCCGGTCATGTGCGTGTTCATCGTGGAGCCGTCTTACTGGCGGAGCCAGGACGCGTCGCAAAGACAGTTCGATTTTTTACATGAATGCCTGCGCGACTTGTTTGTGCAACTGAAGGCCTGCGGCGTGCGCCTGCAAGTGCTCACGGGCGAGGTCACCGAAGTGCTCGATCGACTGTACCAAGCGCAAGCTTTCAGCCACCTGCACGCGCATGAAGAAACCGGCAACGCGTTGACCTACGAGCGTGACAAAACTGTCGCTCGCTGGTGCGCCACGCGCAACGTGCAGTGGCACGAGCACAGCCAAAACGGCGTGGTGCGCCGACTGCCCAGCCGCAACCAGTGGAGCGCGCTGTGGACACAGCGCATGCAAGCGCCGCAGCTGATGCCCCCCACCCTCAAGCCAGCCCCGTGGCCCTGGCCAGCAGAGCGCTGGCCCGATTGGCAAGCCTGGGGCTTGGCCCTTGATTACGCACCCGAGCGGCAAACCGGCGGCAGGCAAGCGGCTTGGCACACCTTGCAGAGTTTTTTGAACACGCGCAGCGGCCAGTACCGGGGTGGCATTTCATCGCCCTTGAGCGCCACCAGTGCTTGCTCGCGTTTGTCGCCCTACCTGAGTTGGGGGTGCCTGAGCCTGCGCGAAGTGGTGCAGGCCACCGAACAAATTCTGGCTCAGCCGGGCCTGGGCCCGTGGACCCGCAAGGGCCTGGTGGCGTTCACCAGCCGGCTGCACTGGCATTGCCATTTCATGCAAAAGCTCGAGAGCGAACCCGCCATCGAGCACCGCAACATGCACCGGGGTTACGACGGTCTGCGCGAAGGCGACTGGAACGCCATGCACTTTGAACGCTTGCGCACCGCCACCACCGGCTGGCCGCTGGTGGACGCCTGCGTGACCATGCTGCAACACACCGGTTGGCTCAATTTCCGCATGCGCGCCATGCTGGTGTCGGTGGCGGCCTATCCCCTGTGGCTGCACTGGCGTGAAGTCGGGCAATGGCTGGCCGGGCAATTTGTGGACTACGAGCCCGGAATTCACTGGAGCCAGATGCAAATGCAGTCAGGCACCACCGGCATCAACACCACTCGCGTGTACAACCCGATCAAGCAAGCGCAAGACCACGACCCGCAAGGCGTCTTTGTGCGGCGCTGGCTGCCGGTGTTGCGCCGGGTGCCCGACACCTGGTTGTTCGAGCCCTGGAAGATGCCGCCTTCGGTGCAGGCGCAGTGCGGTGTGGTGGTCGGCAACCACGTTGGCGCCGACTGGCCCGAGCCAGTGGTGGACCTGCCGGCAGCCACACGCGCAGCCAAAGCCCTGCTGCACGCCCGCCGCAGCACACCGCAAGTGCGGCAAGGCAAACAAGCCGTCATTGAACAACACGCGTCAAGGCGGGCCACCCAGCCAACCCAGCGCCGCCGGGCAGCGCCTGCCATTGAAGACACGCAAATCCAATGGGATTTTTGACATGACCACACCCAGAAAACCCACAATACCCACAGCACCGACCTCACCGATTCGCCATTTGGTCATCATCTTGGGCGATCAGCTCAATGAAGACGCCACCGCACTGGCCGATTTTGACCCAGCCCAAGATGTGGTCTGGATGGCCGAAGCCATGCAGGAGTCGACGCATGTGCCCTCGTCCAAACAGCGCATTGCGGTGTTCCTGAGCGCCATGCGCCACTTTGCGCAAACCCTGCAGGGCAAGCGCTGGCGGGTGGACTACACCGCGCTAGACCAGCCCGGTCACACCGGAACGCTGCAAGGTGAGCTGGCCCGCGCCATGGCCGCATGGCAACCCGCCGAACTGGTGATGACCGCGCCAGGCGACTGGCGCGTTCTGCAGGCACTGCAGGCCACCGCCAACGCGCAGAAAAAGGTGCTGAACCTGCGCGACGACACCAGCTTTTTCACCACCGTACGCGACTTTTCGGCGCACATCAAAGGCCGTAAACAACTGCGCATGGAATACTGGTACCGCGAACAGCGCCAGCGCTTCGGCATTCTGATGGAGGGCAAACAACCGGTTGGGGGCCAATGGAATTTCGACGCCGACAACCGCGAATCGTTTGGCAAAAAAGGCCCGCAGAACCTGCCTGCACCCCAACGCTTTGCGCCCGACGAGATCACCCGGCAAGTGATGGCTATGGTGCACAAGGTCTTGCCACAGCAGCCCGGCGAGCTGACCGAGTTTGGCTGGCCTGTCACGCGGGCGCAGGCATTGGAGGCATTACAGGACTTCATCGCCCATCGGCTGCCCCTGTTCGGTCAATTCGAAGACGCCATGTGGGCGGGCGAACCCTGGCTTTATCACTCACAGCTGTCTGTATGCCTGAACCTCAAGCTGCTCAGTGCGCAAGAGGTGGTCCATGCGGCGCAAAACGCGTGGCAAAAAGGCCATGCACCGCTGGCTGCCGTGGAAGGATTTGTAAGGCAGATTCTGGGCTGGCGCGAATACGTGCGCGGCATCTACTGGACGCAGATGCCCGGCTACCTCGACCTCAACGCACTGGACGCGCAAGAAGCCTTACCCGAATTTTTTTGGACGGGCGAGACCGACATGGCCTGCCTGCGCGATGCCTTGCAACAAACGCTGCGGCACGGCTATGCGCACCACATCCAGCGGCTGATGGTGCTGGGCCTGTATGGCTTGCTGCTGGGCGTTAAACCCCAGCGCATGCACGAATGGTTTTTAAGTGTGTATGTGGACGCGGTGGAATGGGTCGAACTGCCGAATACGCTGGGCATGTCTCAATTTGGCGATGGCGGGCTGATGGCCAGCAAACCTTATGTGGCCAGCGGCAAGTACATCCAACGCATGAGCAACCACTGCCAAGGCTGCAAGTTTGATCCGGCGCAATCGGTTGGGCCACAGGCCTGCCCCTACACCACGCTGTATTGGGATTTCTTGCGGCGTCACAAGACCTTGCTGGAGAAAAATCCGCGCATGGGCATGCAACTCAAGAACCTGGGCAGGCTCTCGGGGGACCAACAATTGCAAATCCAAGAGACCGCCAGAGCACACAAGGCCACCCATTGACCGGCTGTGCGTCACTCAGCTCAAACGCAAGGCGTGCATCAGCGTGAACACCCGTGCAGCACCGGCTTGCAAGAGGGGCTCGTGGTGGGCCGGTGGTGCCGCATAGGCCCACACCGTAGCGCCAGCCGCCACGCCAGCCGTGATGCCCACGGTGGTGTCTTCGATCACCAGGCAAAGTGCCGGGTCGACCTGCAAATGCGCTGCAGCGGCCAGGTACACGTCGGGGTAGGGTTTGCTGCGCGGCATTTCGTGGCCACTGAAGATGCGACCTTCAAAAAATTCATGCAGGCCGACTTGCTTGAGCATCATCTCGACCTTGAAACGGTCTGCGCCAGAGGCCACCGCGATGCGGCCCTGACAATGCGCATGCAAGTGCGCCACGGCCTCATGCACGCCTTCGATGGCGGTGATACTGGATTGCAAACGCACATTGCGGCGCTCAAAAAATTCTTGCAGCCAGGCATCGGTCAGGGGCTGCCCGGTATGGGCTTCAATGGTGTCGCGCTGGCTTTTGACCGAGTGGCCGACAAAGCGCTGCATGCACTCGGCCAGGCTCATGTGCCAGCCTTGCGCTTCGAACATGTCGCGCAGCACGCCGCAGGTGAGGGACTCGCTGTCGACCAGCACGCCGTCGCAGTCAAACAAAATGGCTTTAAAGTTCATGCGGTAATGATACGGGGCGAATCACACGGGTTCAGAGGACATCGCCGTCCACGTAGAACCAGCGTCCATCTTCGCGCACAAAACGGCTGAGTTCATGCTGACGGTTGGCCTTGCCGCCCACGCGAAAACGGGCGATAAATTCGACTTCAACGGTGTCCTCACCCGTGATGCGGTGCTGCTTGATCGAAAGCCCCAGCCATTGCGCTGTGGTTTCAAGCGTCAATGTGGCGGGGCGCTTGTTGGTGTGCCAAGTCGCCAGCAAGTAAGGCACATCACCGCGCACAAAGGCGCTGTAGCGTGAACGCATCAGGCACTCGGCATCGGGAGCGGCCAAGCCGGCGTGGTAAGGGCCGCAGCAAGTATCGAAGGTCAGCGCTTGGCCTTGGGGCTTTGCACTTGTTCTGCCGCAAGGGCAAGGTGTCGGATTCATAGCGACATGGAGGGATGGGGCATGGGTCAATGAGGTATGGGATGTGTAGGAGCCAGCCTGCTGGCGATTGAATGTGTCCGCGCAAGGGAGCAATCAAAACATCGCCAGCAGGCTGGCTCCTACAGGTTGCTGTCGGCTATGCGTTAAAGGGCGCGTTGGATGATGATTTTTTGCACGTCGCTCGTGCCTTCGTAGATCTGGCACACGCGCACGTCACGGTAAATGCGCTCGACCGGAAAGTCGCTCACATAGCCGTAACCGCCCAATGTTTGAATAGCAACAGAACACACCTGCTCAGCCATTTCGCTGGCAAACAGCTTGGCCATGGCGGCTTCCTTCAAGCAAGGGCGACCGGCATCGCGCAGGCTGGCGGCGTGCCAGATGAGTTGGCGTGCGGCTTCGAGCTGCGTGGCGCAATCGGCCAAGCGGAAACCCACCGCCTGGTGGTTGAAGATCGGCGTGCCAAAGCTTTCGCGCTGCTTGGCATAGTCAACGGCCACATCGAATGCGCTGCGCGCCATGCCCAGGCTTTGCGCGGCAATGCCGATGCGCCCACCTTCCAAAGACGACAAGGCGATCTTGTAGCCTTCTCCCTCTTGGCCGATCAGGTTTTCGACGGGGATGCGGCAGTTGTCAAAGTTGATCTGCGCGGTGTCGCTGGAGTGTTGGCCCAGCTTGTCTTCAAGCCGCGCCACGTTGTAGCCGGGTGTGCGGGTGGGCACGATGAAGGCGCTCAGGCCTTTCTTGCCTGCGTCCTTGTCGGTCACCGCAATCACGATGGCCACGTCACCGTTTTGGCCGCTGGTGATGAACTGCTTGACGCCGTTGATGACGTAATGATCGCCCCCACGCTCGGCGCTGACGTGTCCTCGCTGCCCCCCGAGGGGGCGCGTTTCATCTTGGCGCGGCCCGGCGATGAAACCATCGCCTACTTTCACCGCGGTAGTGCGCAGGGCCGACGCGTCCGAGCCCACATGCGGCTCGGTCAGGCAGAACGCGCCGAGCATTTGGCCTTGCGCTAAAGGCCGCAGCCATTGTTCTTTTTGCGCGGCGTTGCCGTACATCATCAAGATGGCGTTCACAGGGCAGTTGGTCACGCTGATCACGGTGCTGGTGCCGCCGTCACCGGCCGCGATTTCCTCGAGCACAAGCGCCATCGTCACGTAGTTCAGACCCGCGCCGCCCAACTCTTCGGGCACGCAGATGCCATAGGCACCCAGCGCTGCCAGGCCTTTGTGCGCGTCTTTCGGAAAGTGGTGTTGCTTGTCCCACTCGGCCGCATGGGGCCACAGCTCGCGCTGCGCAAAGTCGCGCACCGCGTCGCGGATCATTTCCTGGTCGGGGGTCAGCAGCATGGATCTCTTTCGTTATCGGCTCACCACGGCAGGGGCGTTCCGTCATGGTTCAAAAAGGCGCCCCTGTATTTCGGGTCCCGTTGCGCAAGGATATTTTTGAAAGTTTCACGCAGACTGCTGGTGCTTTGTTCTGGTGTGAGTGGTGCACCGGCACCGCCCATGTCTGTTTGCACCCAGCCGGGGTGGATGGCCAGCACGGTGATGTCAGGTTGTTCAGCTTGCGTGCAGCGCACCACCATGTTGAGCGCTGCCTTGCTCACACGGTAGAGCGCCACGTTGCCGCTCTGGGTGTTTTGCAAGCTGCCCATGACCGAACTGATGCAAGCGATCACGCCTCGCTTTTCTTGCACCATGGGCAGAATCTGAGGGATGACTTGCATCGCGCCCATGACGTTGGTGTGCATGATGCTATCGAAGCTGTCGGGTGTCGGTGGGGTGCTGGCACTGTTGCGGTCCATCGCACCAGCCACGTAAATGGCCAGGTCAATCTTCTCGCCATCGAGCAGCCAAGCCAGACCGGTGTTGCTAGCGGGGTTGGCCACATCCAGTCGCAAGGTTTCAGCGCCCAGGGCTTTGAGGCGGGCCAGCCCCTCATCACTTCGGGCCGAAGCGATCACGCGCCAACCGTCTTTGAGGTACTGACGCGCCAACTCGAAACCGATACCGCGCGATGCGCCGATGAGGAGGACGGTGTTCATGGTCGATTATTTCTTGTTTGTAGGAGCCCGCCTGCTGGCGATGGCCAAAGCCAAACAACCATCGCCAGCAGGCTGGCTCCTACAGGCTCAAATCAATTCCAGCGCCACGGCTGTGCCTTCGCCGCCACCAATGCACAGTGTGGCCAGGCCTTTTTTCAGACCGCG
>Ga0209084_1002509_pt1 | contig 14175 bp, 15 predicted proteins | sample C_130820_MF_Meta_FD_187309 | JGI IMG/M metagenome (GOLD analysis project Ga0209084, IMG submission 187309) | Freshwater microbial communities from Lake Croche, Canada to study carbon cycling - C_130820_MF_MetaG (SPAdes) (version 2) | ecosystem: Environmental > Aquatic > Freshwater > Lake... | reverse complement strand
TGAAGAGGTTACACCTGATAAGTATCCTAAAACTGTTGGGGTAATCGTTAAAGAATTTGCAATTATATTATTTGAAAATGTTTGAATTCCTGTGAAGGTATTCGCAGTTAATTTCGCACAAGCTCCAAATTGTGTCTGAACGTCCGAGGTAATTCCTGTCAAATATCGTAATACAGCGTTTGTGATTTGTATTGATCCTCCCACATTTAGAATTAAATTACCAATTAAACTTAAACTTCCTGAAAAAATTTGATTTGCCGTCCAAGTTTTAGTCCCAGTATTTATTAACTGAGAAGTTGATAAATCTATAAACCCTGATGATACTAATGCTGAATTTGGAATAGTTCCTGCTGAAATTGAACCCCCACTCATCACAGGAGGCAAAGAGAAGGTTTGAATTTGAGAAAAAGTATTTACTGTTCCAGTTTTAGCACAACCATTTATATTTGTTTGTAATGTAGTTATTGAACCTGAGACATCCGTTGTAACATTTGATAAGTATTGTATTTTTTGTAAATTAGCATTTGTTAAGGTTAACGCTCCAGCATTTAAAAGCAACGAACCATCTGCTCGTATATCACTGGTAAAATTTTTTATACCTCCTATAGTAGAATTTCCAGTATCAGGAACATAACCAGTAATAGCACCTGCGGGTAAGCTTAAATTTCCTGTAATAGTCGTTGTGTTTGTCCCTGAAGTATATGATATATTTGTTAATCTTGTTATATTATCTACAAGACTATATCCAACATTATAAGTTGTTCCACTATAATCTAATTGTTGTGTGCCTACGACGTGCAAGTTATTATTTATATTCACAAATCCATACTGAGAATTAAAACTTATCCAATTTCCCAAGCTATAAATGTTTCTGTCTGCCCCTAAATAAATATCTCCGTTTCGCACTATTAAATTTTGTGATATATCTACATCCCCATTTACATAAGATGATTTGAATTTATTATAATTTGAATTTGTAGCCCAAGTTGTGGGTATAGGATAACTCATTATATTATCTAAATATTTTAAAATTGAAATGATTTAAACACAATCCTATACAATACTATATAATGCCTAGATTACCAAAAGATTACTCTAACACAATTATATACAAAATTGTTTGCAATGATGTAGATATAAAAGAGTGTTATGTAGGACATACGACAAATTTTGTGAAACGCAAATCCCAGCATAAACGTAATTGTAATAATATTACATATGAAAAACATAATTTACCAGTTTATCAATTCATCAGAGAGAATAATGGATGGGATAATTTTAATATGGTAATGATAGAAGAATATAATGCCGAAAATAGATTACAAGCAGAAACTCGTGAGCGTTATTGGATAGAAACATTACAAAGTAAATTAAATAAAAAATTACCTACACAAACATTTAAAGAATGGTATGATAAAAATAAAGAGGAACATAATAAAAAATCAAGAATTTATCAACAAGAACATAAAGAACACCTTAATAAAATATCACAAAATTACTATGAAACACATAAAGAAGAACTTGCTGAAAAAGCAAAAAATCAATATACTTGCGAGTGTGGTTCTACTATAAGAATTGGTGGTAAAGCAAGACACGAGAGAACACAAAAGCATATAAATTTTAAAACTGACTAAATATATTACTTGTTTGAATAGGAAAAGTTGTACTCACAAGGCCGTTCAAGTTTATCAAGGTCCCACTAAATATATTTCCCACGTTTATTACATTTGCGCTTGCGGTAGGTTGGTTGGTTCCTATGTTTATAACTTTAGAATTAATCGATAAATCAGTATTGACTGCATAACTTGAGATGTTATTAGTATTTAAACCATTCGGTATATTTGTGGTTGTATTAGAAGCGGTTGTCCCGATTAATACTGTATTATTTACAGATGCACCTTGATTACTTCCAATCTGAATATCATTTGAATTCAGTTTAACAGCTCCGGAATTTGCGAACAGATTTAAGTTTTGACCACTTGTAAGAACCATATTGTATGCTCCTGTTGAAGTTATAGACATTCCAACGGTTCCGCTATTTTTTATTACATTAGAGGTTAAGTCACCTAATATTTGAGCTGCACCTGCTGTTTCAAAACTTCCATTACTAATACTAACTTTTGATGGAGACCATCGTATGCTCTCAATAGTATTATTAGCTGCTGTATTTGCGTTTAAACCAACATATCCGTAATTACTTGTTGAACCATCTGAAACCCAATTATAACCTAAATTACAATTTGATTGTTCTGTGCCGAATATTTGTTCTTTTCCAATTACTAAACCCTGCAGTTTAAAAGTATTAGAATTTGTTGCGATATTTTGTAATTTTAAATATGGAGCTAATGTTCCCGTAGCAGTAGTCGAATTATTTCTGATTTGAGTATTAACATTATAAATATTTGGATTAGCATAAATGTTTAGAGTTGCTGCTGATGAAGTTCCCAATTGAATTGTTGTGCTGTTGATATTTGTTGTAGCACCTGATGCTGTTAGATTTCCGCCGATTGTCATTGTTCCACTGCAAATCATTCCTCCGTTATCTTGAATGTCTATACCGAACCCATTATTAAATCGCATAAAATTACGAAAATAAGTATTTCCAATAAAGGTATTATCGTCGTTGTGTGTTTGTGTTATTCCACCATAATACGAAATATTTCCAAATGAATTTGCGTTAAGCCGAGAAGAAATTGTAACAGTATTAGCACCGAGGGTTGTGTCTAATGTATAAGTCGCTAATTTATCCTGTAACGCTGTAATATTATTTGTTTGTGTTAAGTCTGTAGCAGCCTGTATTGTTACTTGAGCGGCTACTGCTGCGGTGGCAAACGCTGTTGAAGTTGTATAAGCAGCAGCACCAGCAGCCACCCCTGCAGCCGAAGCAGCCGCCGCGGCCGCGTACGCCCCGTTTATTTGAACCTGTGCGTTACTACTGAGATCATACGTGAAATTAATAGCATTGTCAAAATTAGCTTTACTAAAACCATCTATGTTATTTATTACCAAATTACCACCGATTGTTGTGGTAGAACCTCCAAAACTTATATTCGTTGTTTTACTTAATAGTGAGGTTATATTTGTAATATTATTTTCAATATAAGTGTTTATATTTGCAGCACTACCATTTATTTGTAAATACAATTTATTATTTAATCGCATATCACTTGTTCCACCCAAAACAAAAGCACCTAATCCTACATCTCGGGATACATCCGTTAATTTAGTGTTTATAGTTGAGATACTTGAATTAATTGATGAGAGAGAAGTATTTGTATCAGTAATAAAAGAACCTATATTTATATATGAACCTCCTATATAGACGCTAAATGCACCTGACACTTTCATATCACCGCTTACCAAAAAAATAAATGTTGATGGATTAAAGGAGCAAATTGTTAATTTTTGATTATTATTATTAACCGCTGTTGTAAGATCTGTTATTTGACCTTCTATATAAGAATAAGAAGCATCAAATAAGTTATTTATATTTGAACCATTTAGGTATAATGAGTTACAGGTAAGAGTTCCATTTTGTAATACTCCACCTTGTCCATCATTGAAGGATATTATGCCTGATAAGTTTTTATTCATATACATATTACGGGGATAATTCCCTGTCACCCCCTTTTCTATAAGTTATTTTTCTAAAAGGTTCTTTTAGAAAAAAAAATATATTTTATTATATAAATGGCGAACTTTATCAATAAATCATTAGAGAAATCGACATATTCTTTAATATTAAATTCAAATGCTAAAGTATCAGGTTCTACAAATAATAACGCTGTTTTTAATGTTAACTGGGAGGATTTTCTTCCTAGAGAATACCAAAAATATAAAGTAGCTTTTAATTTTCAGACTACAGGAGGCAATTATAAAGATGGAACTTATACTTCTGTTGCGACTGTGTTTTCAAGCGCAACTATTAATATTAATTTTAGCGGAAGATCATATTCTTATGATGCGACAACAACTTCGCCATCTGTTGTTTTAGGGATAATTATGAGAGATATTCAAATTTCTACATCATCATCTAATACTTTAGGATGTTATTATCTTTATAATCCGCCCAGAACAATCTCAAGACCAAATACAAACCAGCTTACAGTTCAACTTTATAATCAATCTACAAGTAAATTATTAGTTGATACTAATTCAGGCGGAACTGCTTTGCTTACTGACTGCACTACTTGGACAGGAATTTTTGAATTTATCCCAATTGATGATGATGTAATTAAATCACAAGGAACTTTTTAGTTCACCTTTTTAGTGTTTTTCTAAAGGAGAGCGTTTTTTATGTCTAAACAAATTATGACCTTCTAAAACTGGAGTATAATCGTGTTGATACTTATCAAACTGAATGCCTTCAATTTTACCACTCATTAATTTACTTCCTAAACTATGCGGATATGAACTTTTTAGTTTTTCGCCAATTTTTAAGGATTGTCTATTCGCTTTACTTCCTAGCATTATAATTTATATAAAGATAATAATTTATATAAATTTTTAAAAATAAAAAATAAGGGTCTTAATAGGGGGTATACCCCCTCAGCCCTCGACCTCTCCTTTTTGCGAAACTTTTACTAAAAGTTTAATTTAGAACCTCACACTCAGAATACCATTTTCTAGCACCAAAATTTGATCGTATGTTGCAAAGAAGTCAAATGTATAAATATTACTAGAAGTCTGTGTATTTATCTGAGCTTCGAAGAATATTTGTTGAGAAAGCGTATTGTATCCTGATAGTAGGACATCGCTGCGTAGAGCAAAACTTTCAAGCTCTTGACCGATTAGGAAACCATTACGGTAAGAGTTAATTCCAGTTTGAACAGGTTGAACCTGAACAGTCAAACTTGTAGGATTTACTGTTGTCGAAGAAGTAAAAACACTCGTTCCTTGATCTGCTACATTATATATTAAAGCAGGTAAAACTGAAGCATTCGCTGGAGATGAAACCGAGTGAAAACTTTTCTGAAGCTCCATAAAAGCTTCCGCATATGCTGCAGTGGAATTATTTGAATTTTCTAATGTAACCGGCTTAGCCGGAAGTAGTGCAGACCCAAATCTCCACCAATATTGAGCTAAATTTGGATTTATTCTACTTGATAATGAGTAAGAGGTTACGCTACCCACATCTGTATTACGCCTAGGACAAACGAAAAGATTTTTTAAGCTTCCAAAACGAGCTGGAATTAAATAAGATATACCTCCAGTTGTTTGTCCAGCCATTTGTTGCGTGTAATGTCTATTTGAAACACCGTGAATGTATAAAGGATGGTCATTACTGATATAACTATCAACTAAAGACTGACCCTCATCAGATAACTCAACGATTGCGAGCTCTAGCTGAAAATCAGTAATACTCCATCCAGCCGTTTGAGTAGCTTGATTATACACAACTGCGATGTTATTTTGTTCGAATGTAAATTCACATCTAATATCATCAGATAACATCCCGAGCGGTAAAAATTTTTCAGCACCAAGCCCGATTGTTCCTGACAAAATTGGAAGACAGAAAGTCATCTGACCTGCCACCGTCTGAGTTGCAGGAGTTCCTGTTACCGAATTCCACTGTGTTCCATAAATAGCTACTCCTTGGCGTGAGATATCAATAGCAGTCGTTCCTGCAGCAGGCGTACCTACAAGAGACCCCACGGTTGAAGCAGTTCCATATGCTGCCGATAGCCCTAATTTCTGAGCTGAGTTCATATTAGTATCTAAATAAATATTCATTAACTGATTATATGATTGTACTGTTTCCAATAAATTTGAAGCGTGAAAGCCTTGTCTTAACTTATGCTCTCACATAAGAGGAGAATACACCTTAAGCTATCATTTGAGAGTGCTAATCTCATCAAGCCCATCACCATCTACTCGTTGAAGTATTACCATATCCTCGCTTAACGGACTTAGGTAACGAACTGCGGATCGCCCTATAACATAATAACTTATTACTATACCGATAGTGATTAACTATCGCCGCCATTAGTTTCCTAAATGGTTTAGTATTATATGCCTTCAGGGGTTTCCCGCTATTTTGTGATGTCGCAGATTGCTAAATTAATAACATTCTACTAGCCCCCTTTTTGAGGGAACTGACACTAAATCAATGTCTAATCTATTTATAAAACACGCCGCATTATTATCAGTATAAAAAAATGCTGGAACTGAACTGGTTGATGCTGTCGTATCGTTATTTTTAACTGTAAATCTCATATATGACTGAGTTGTATCAAGGTAACTATTGCGGCGTCCGCCCGGAATATAAGAGATACAGGTATCACCTGCGATAAATGTAGATTTATTTGTTGGTGCTATACTAGCACGGTAAGCTCGAGAGCGAACTGCTGAAGGTTTCAGAGTGTATTGACAATCACTTGAAATGCCTACAGAATTAGGAACTAAGCTTGAAGTGTCAGTCATTATAATTTAACTAAAGATAAAAAAATTTTAGAATATGTAAATTTGGTCCAACCTTTTCTAAAGGTTGCTTATTCATATTTTGGATATGGATTATTTAAAATACTAAAGAATGATTTTGTTTTTCTTTGAATTATTTTATTTATAGTGAATTTAATTGTTAAATTAAAATTATTATTATTCAATTGTAATAAATTTCCTAAATCATCCCTTAAAGATATTCTTAAGTAATCGATTATTTCATCTTTTATTAAAATTTCAAATGATGCATTTTTTTGATAATAAATAACTTCGTTAGGATTACAATTAACCGGTATTGATATAGCTATTGTTTTTTTTGAAAAATCTTGATATTCTTTTGATAAACCATTAACTAAAACCGCCAAATTTTTATTAATAACTTGATAAGGAATATTATTTGTTTTTATGTTATCAAAATGAATATTTAAATTGTTTAATCCTCCAAAATTTGTGGGATAAGGAAATGTTATACTATTAGCTACTGAATTATATATTTTTGTATTATCAAATCCCATAACATCACCAATTGTATAAAAAGCTGTTGATGGAAATAAAGGGTCAAAATTATTAAAAATAAGATTTTGATTTATATAAAATGCAAATTTAGAATGCGCTAAAGTATATTGATATGTAGTTGAATTATATGACATAGTAAAAACACCTGTAACAGAATATTTATTCATAACATAAGTTAATCTATCTAATAAAGCAGTTTGAAATGATATGACATTATAATTTCCATTTGGTATTTGAATGTAATAATCTGTATAAGTACCATCACCTGTTATATGCAGTCCTAAAACATTATTTAAATTATTTATTATATATTGAGAGTTAGGACAGGCGAAATTAAGAACAGAAGCTTTTAAATTAATAGCACCTAATGGTAAAGTAATAGGTTCTTGAAGATTAAATGTTAAATCGCTATTATATGATACAGGTGAGTTATTTGTGGTTGCGTTTCTGCTGTCTAAAACTAATAAAAAATTCTCTTCTACTTCGATTATGTCTTGACTTTCTTCAATCATATACTATACGGGGAAAATTTCCGCTTACCTTTAATACCGACTTCATTCGGAATTTTCTATTTGTGGAATTTTAGGGAGTATAACCCCCTCAGTCCCTTCGACCACAAGCGTAATTGTTTCTAAAACTTTATTACTTAATTGTTCTTCTTTATTTTTTTTATAATTTTCATTTAATGGTAATGCAAGAAAATCCTCAAAGGTATTTGTAGTCATATGCTCACTTTCCTCATAAAGGAGTTCTAAAATATTAGGATGATCTACACTATTAGGTAAAAAGCGATTAATGTCAAGCAGAACATTATAAGGTTTTTGATTATTATCCATATATAATTAATTGAGAATATTTTTTTCTAAATTAAATATATAAATGCCTAAAGCCGAAAAAAAAATTCTCGTAGATTTAGGAAAAATCGAAGCTATACCCCCGAGTAATAGTGATAGTAGTAGTGATAGTGAAAGTGATACTGAAAGTATAACACCTCCAGTCGTCTCAAAAATTGAAAAACAAAAAAAAGAAAGAACACCAGCACAAATCGAAAGTTTTAAAAAAGCTATGGAAACAAAAAAACAAAATATTTTAAAGCGTAAAGAGCTTAAAGAAAATAAAGAACAAGAAATAAAATTATTAATTGAAAAGAAAAAAGAAAAGAAAGAGAAAAAAGAAAATAAATTAAAAGAATTAGAGCTATTTGATGAGAAAGAACAAGAAGAACCTGTTATTATAAAAAAAAAAGTATCTAAAAAACCAAAAATAATTTATGTGGATAGCGATGATGAGGAAATTGAAGAACCAAATAAAAATATTGTTATCATAAATAAAATGAACCCTACAATATCACACAAAAAACCTGTTTTAATTAAACCAAAGCCAAATGTAATATTTTGCTAAAGTTCTGTTTTAATTGGATTTCCAAATATATCTACATTTTTGTCTGCTCTTTGAAAAAAATCTTTTATTTTTTTTGATTTATTTTTAGAGCTTTTTAATTCACTTGTTTTAATAGGTTTTTTTATAACAATATTTTCAGGTTCTTTTATTATAATATTTTCAGGTTCTAAATCAATTATATCCTCATTTTTATTTTGTTTCGGTTTATTTTTTGATCCTACTTTAGGACCTCGTTTTTGTTTTGGTTCTTCAATTATTGGCTCAGAAACTACTGGTTGAGAAACTACTGGTTGAGAATATAAACTTTTATTTTTCTTCTTTAATACTCTAACTTTTACACTTTGTTCAGGTTCAGGGAGTTGATCAGGTTGAACAGGTTGATCTGCTTCAACAGGTTGATCTGTGTGGGGGTTTTTATCATTTGTATAATAATAATAAATTATTCTTGAATTAGTGCCTTGTGGTTGAGACGCAAATCCTTCTGTAATTGGAGGAGAACTGGCAAAAGTCGTTTTATCTTTTACTGTTGATGTAACTAATGTATTCTCATTTTGTGAGTTAGGATTAGATAAAATTGTTGAATTTTGATGTAATTGTGTGTCATCTCTACTTTGTTGTGGATTTGGTTTTGGTAAAATTATTGAACCGCCTGATCCGTGTGTTATTCCTTGATGATTATGTTGTGCTATTGCTTCATTACTATAATATAAATTATCTAATTCATTTAAAGCTTCTTCTTCTGTCATTTGTTTTTTTGGTTTTTTTGTATATCTTTTTTTAGGTTTCTCTTTATTTGAATTATCAATCTTAATATGAATGTTATTGTTAATCTTTAATGGCGAGTGATCTCTCATTTATATATCTAAATATATTATTCTTTTGGTATAATAATTTCATCAAAATCTTTGTATAATTTTTGAGTTTCAATATTTAAAAATAAATATGTGTGTGGTTTATCATATGTAAAATTCATAATATCTAATGCTAAATCTTTTTTTGTTTCAAATAATTCATCAAATAAATTCTGAAATTCTACTTTACTCGGTTTAAACATTATAATATTAGTAAATAATTTTCTTATCTCTTTAGGAACTGACATAAATGATTGTAATAATACAAAAATATGAACTTTCAAATGTCTTCGATTATAAATAATTTTTCTTAAAATATTTGCGATATCTTTATTTTTCATACTAGCCCCTACATCATCCAAAATTAAAAAAGTTTTTTCATTTTCACTTGAACTTTTTAATAATTTATCATATATAGTTTGAATAGTTTCTAAATCTAAATCTTCAAACATTTTATCCGGTGAATGGTCTTTAAATGGATTTTTTTTTAATGAGTTTCTACTACTTTCAGGCATTACTAACAAAATATGGTCAAATACTTTTCTAAATATTTTTTTATCTTTTTTACCAGTTAAATATGAAATTAATAATGATGTTTTGCCTGATCCGGGTTTACCAATTAATCCTGTAAAACCAAATGCGTTTAAATGTTTTAACATATCATATTTATTTAAATGTTCTCCAAGCGGATTATTATCACAAACAAATTCAGGAATACTTAAATTCGGTTTAGGATTTATTTTTAATTCTAAAGTCATATTATATTATATAAGAATATTATATGAGTGGTGTACCATTATACGAGGCTTTAAAAAGCTCTTATGAACCTTTAGATAAAGCTAAAGAAAAATTAATTCCTTATGGTTATGTATTAATAAAAAAATTGTCCAGTCATAATCAACAAGTTTATTTTAATCCAAAAACTAAAAAATTATTATATACAATTGCAGGAACCCATAATTTAAAAGATGTTGGAACGGATGTTTATTTAGCACTTGGTAAATTAAAAGATACAAATCGGTTTAAAGAAGCAAAAGATATATTAAATAAAGCTAAAAAAGAATTTCCTAGTAATACCGGTATTGATATTGCTGGTCATAGTCTAGGTGGTTCAATAAGTCAATATTTAAGTAGTGATCCAAAAGTAAAAATATACACATACGATAAAGGTGCGACAATTGGTCAAAAAAATAAACCAAATGAAGCCGCATATAGAACTGTTGGTGATGTTGTAAGTTTATTAAGTTCAAATAATCCTAATATAAAAACATTAGAGAGAAGAGTTGCTAATTTAAGAGGTGCTGTTACACAAGAACAAAAACCGACATTCTTTAAAAGTCATAATTTGGAAAACTTAAAACATTCAAATATAATGATTGGTGAAAGTAAAGAAAAATCAAGACCTGTATATAATCCAAATGAAGGTGATAGTGTAGCATTTCAAAATTATAGTTTAAATGATTAAATTAATATAATTACAATAATTATGAATTGTATTTATTGTAATAAAAGATTAAGGAAATGTAAAAGGATTGATTTTATAAATAGAAATTATCATTTTAGTTGTAAAGAGTTAGAGAGAAAATTAGAAGAAGATTACCAAACATATTTATTTTTTGAATGGCTTAAAGAGCGAGTTAAAAACAGTCTTCTGTCAAATTAAATTCTTCTTTTTCTTTATTTGCCAAAGAATACGCATCGACTTTGTTTTCGAAAAAATTTGTTTTACTTTCTAAGCTAATTAATTCCATAAACTGAAAAGGGTTGCTCACCTTGTATATTTTTGGGTAGCCTAATTGAACTATTAATCTGTCTGCACAAAATTGTATATATTGAACCATTAAAATAGAATTCATACCAATAAGACGACAGGGTAAAGCTTGAGTAATAAAATTTATTTCTATTTCAACCGCCGCCTGTATAATCAAATAAACCTGTGTAATTGATAATTTATTTACTAATTTTTTATACAACATTACAGCGTGATCAGTGTGCATTCCTTCATCACGAGAGATGAGTTCATTACTGAATGTTAATCCTTTTAATTTACCCTTATATTGCGATTTTAGCCAATATATAGCACAAAAACTTCCAGAAAAAAATATTCCTTCGACACACGCAAAAGCAAGTAATCTAATTGAGAATGGACAATCACAAGTTAAATACTTTTTAGCAAAAATTGATTTACGCTTTATACAATCGAAATTTTCAATTGAATTAAATAATAGCGTTTTTTCTTTATCGTCCTTCACAAGGCATTCGATTAATTGACTGTATGTAATGGAGTGTATATTTTCCATTGCTATTTGAAAACTAAAAAACGAGCGGCTTTCCGCTATTTGCACATCACTTAAAAAACGAGAGGCTAAGTTTTCCATAACTATACCATCACTTGCTGCAAAAAAACCTAATATCATTTTAATAAAAAATTGTTCGTTTCCTGAAAGCATCATAAAATCATCATAGTCTTTTGACATATCTATTTCTGTTTCTCTCCAAAACAATTCTACACTTTTTTGATAGAGAGAATAAATATCATTATGCACAATCGGAAAAATTGTATAGCATTTATCGTTTAAGGTTAAAATCGGCTCATCTAATCGTTCATTGAAATTCATAGTGGCTAAAATATAGGGAGAAAATACTTTAGGAAAATTATATATAATAGAAAAACAACTTAAATATTTTCGTCTTTATATATATAGTTAAGATGACTAAGAATTACGAAAGATGCAAAAAATCTATTTTGCGGTATAAAGAAAAAAATGCTGACAAAATTAAAGCACATAATCAGTATCTAAAAGATTTAACAGAATTTATGAATATTCTTTTAGATGAAAAAATAGAAACTTATTCTCAAATCTATTATGATAAACATAAAGAAATAATATTAGCAAATAAAAAGGAGTATTATCAAAAGAATAAAGAAATTAAAAAAGAGTATTATCAAAAAAAGAAACAAGAAAAGTTATTGAAAGATTTAGGAAATTAATTGATTAGAAATATTTTATATTATTTTTAATTTATTTAGGAAATTCAAAAACTTATTAATTATATATTTATGAAAAAACAACTTAAAAATATTTTCTCAATAGTATATATATAATGACTAGACTAATCAATACTTTAGGAAAAGCCAATCAAGCAAATTTAAGAGCCTTCTTTGGTTTTAAGACCATTAACCAAGCGATGAAATTTTACGGATATGAAAATAAAAAGAAGTATAGCGAAAAAGATAAAAATGATGTGTACGAGGCTATGAGGGAAATTTATAATAATAGTATTTTAGAAGAAAAAAAACCAAAGAAGGAAAAGAAACAAAAAGATTATTATAAAAAAAATGTTATTGTTTTTGATTACAAAACAATTGATAAACCTCTTACAAAATTTCACAATACTTTAATGTCTTTATCTGGTAAATCAATTATTGTTGAAGTGATAGATAATAAAAAAATTATTAAAACATTTCAAATAGATATACCAATTTCAAATTTTAATAAATGGTGGAAACAATACGGACAATTTTTATTTTATCCAGAAAATATTTTTGAAAATTATCCTAATGCTATTGCTTATATTTATGAAGGTAATAAAAAAATAAATAGTAAAAAAATTATTCAATACTTTAAAGAAGGTAATGTAAATTGTTTATTAACGCCTATTATTTCGTGGGCTGAAGGCTGTAAAGAAAAAGCAGTATCAAAAAGTTCTCAATCTAAATATAATGCTATACTTAAACGATTAGAAATAATTAAAAATGAAGTTGGAAGAAATGGTGTAAGTATTAAAGAAATGCTTAAAATTAGTAATGACGCACAGGTAGATATAAGTATTGAAAGACCTATTATTTATAATGATGATAAATATGTAGAACAAAGTAAATCAAATATAAAACCATTAAAACATTTTATTTTTAGAAATACAAAAATGAACCACGTTGATTTAAATGAATTAGCTTATTTGAATAATATTGAAATTGTTGAAAGAGAACAACTATACGAAATTAAAAAAGATTTAGATTATAAACAAATTTATTATGAATTCAAAAGAGATTTAATTGGTGTTAATAGTATTAGCACATTAGAAAAAACTTATAGAATTAATAATGAATTTTTTGAGATGTGTAATGAGTTTGAAATTGCAAGTGGATTAATAGATTGTTATATTGATGATATTAAAGACGAACAATTATCTTTATTTATTAAAAACTCTACACATTACAACGCTACAGTAGATTTTAAAGATATTTCTTTTTATGATATAAATTCAGTAAATCATATTGATATGGTTAACGCTTATGCTAATTATAAAAATTGTAATAATTATTGTGGGTTTCTTGGTAAGATTACAGATTTTAGAAAAACAAATAAAATTGTTGGTATTGGTCTTTATCAAATTGAAAATATAAAATTAAGTAATAAAGTTAAGGTATTGAATGATAAGTTAAAAATATATTTTGATAATAATATTTATCCTAATTGTGAGTTAGAATGGTTAGAAGATAATGGTTGTTCGTTTGATATTACGTACGGTTGTTGGGGAGTTAATACATTAGATATTAATATGATGGCGTTTGATGGTATGATGGAAAAATATGAAGGTATTCGTGGATATGCGAAATATGTTGGTAAGTGTGATAGTCATTTTTTAGAGAAAAAGTTTTGTTGTAAAGGTGATGAAGCATTAGCATCTACTATTGAAAACGCCTCATATTATCCTAATGGTGAGATTACAATTAAATATAAAAAAAATCATAATTTTCATTTGGGACATTTTACATCTTTTATTCTTGCTTATCAAAGATTACAAATATTAGACCAAATGTTAGATATGGATTTAAATAATATAATCAGAGTTTGTGTTGATGGAATATATTATATTGGTGATTGTGATTTTGATGATAAAGTATTTCAACCAAAAGAAAAAAAAACATTTGAAAATATTGCTGGTGATAGTTATGTTACTG
>Ga0209084_1002508_pt1 | contig 14181 bp, 2 predicted proteins | sample C_130820_MF_Meta_FD_187309 | JGI IMG/M metagenome (GOLD analysis project Ga0209084, IMG submission 187309) | Freshwater microbial communities from Lake Croche, Canada to study carbon cycling - C_130820_MF_MetaG (SPAdes) (version 2) | ecosystem: Environmental > Aquatic > Freshwater > Lake | place... | reverse complement strand
ACCTGCATTATTTAGAGTAAAATTGACTTTATTACCTACATTAAATTGATTATCTACATTCCATTCTACAAAAGATGATAATGAGCCTGTGTAGCCAGTAAATGCAACTGATTGATTCTGACAAACAGTATCTTTTAAAAGTATTGTTAGTTTAAGGGAGTCGATTAATATTGACTTAGAAAAACTACTTGAACATCCTTGATTAGTAGTTTCCTTTAATACTACATTATATTTACCCTTTGAGGTATAAACATATTTTGGATTGATAGCTGTGGAAGAATTTCCATCTCCAAAATCCCAAGATCGTGAAGTAATTGATGGACCAGCAACCAAAGTTGTAGAATCAGAAAACTGAGTTGCAGTGTTTAAACAGGTGATCCCATTTCCAAATTTTACATTTGGAGCATAGTTAACAATTGTGGTGTTAGTGGTGCTGTCCAAACATCCTTTATCAGATTTAACCACCAAAGTAGTATTAAATCCACCTCCAACGCTAAACACGTGTTTAGAGTTTTTTGAAGTGTCTGAGGCGCCGTCACCAAATTTCCATTGATAGGACATTATTCCACTAGAAATGGTTGATTTATTGGTAAATGAAAGGCTATCATTTGCACAAGCTACTTTGGAGGTAAAATTGACAATAGGAGTTGGATTGACTAAAACTGTTTTTGAAATTGTGTCAGTACATCCTTTATCAGATGTTGTTATTAAACTTGCCAAATAGGTTCCTGCAGAGGAATATAGATGTTTAGTACCTGGTGAAGTTGCAGAAGATGTGGATTTATCACCAAAATCAAACGAATAGGATGAAATTGTTCCTGAGGCAATAGTTGAGGAATCCACAAAAACAGTATTTAATCCACTACAAACAGGATTTGTGCCAAATTTAGCAATTGGTTGATTATATACTACAATATTTAATGATGTTGTATCCATACTTCCCCCACTTGAAATAGCGGTCATTTTTACATGATAGTTACCACCAGTTTTATAGGTATGCGTTGGATTTAAGACACCTTTGACTGATGAACCATCCCCAAAATCCCAATTAGATAAGATTGTACCTTTATTTATAGTAGAATTATTAGTGAATTTAGTCGGACTAAACGCACAAGAAGTAGTTGCTGTAAAAGATGCAACTGGTTTTGGAATAATATAAATAAGCCTTGTGATGCTGGTATCACATAGTCCTGTTCCTGTATAGGTTAAGGTCATTTTTAAAAGAGAATCTCCCCAAGAATTTTTAGGATAGAGTTTAATATATCCATTTACTGATGATGTGGGATCGGCCTTTAAATAATCAGAATATGATGCGCCTTTGAATGAGGTTATTTTAAAGTTGGTTAAATTCCATTTAGTGGAAAAATCAGCCGAAGTCAATCCTGTAGGGTTATTTACTATAAATACTGATGTATCTGCTGAGGATATGGTATCATTAACCAATCCATTTCCTATGTTACCATTAAAAGGTGAGCCTTTAGTATATCCTGCCCCTGGAACGCCTCTTTTTATTATTGCATCGACTGCAACACGCGGCGAGGTGCATCCAGGACCTGTAATTTTAAGATTGAAAAAGAAATAATAACGGTATTGGGCTCCATTATTTCCAAAATAATGGAATGTATTGTCCTTGATTTGCATGATTGAACCAGCGGTAACTGGATAACTAGAAGAGGAAATACTATATCTGTAAAGTCCACTAACAGTACTTCCTTCTGCAGTTAATAAATATGTTTTGCCTTTTGGGATAGTCATCCCTAAATATACTCTTGAGACAGGGCTTGAGGATGAGCCAGTAACATAAAAGGAATCCTTTTTAATTAATTTTCCGTTTGAATCTGACAAATTAACTCTTACATATCCGCTTCCTCCAGCAAAAACAGAAATAGAATCAATTGTAAAATCCTTAAATGCGTCAAAAACCAAACCAGCATTTACGCCTCCTTGATTCCAATTCGCTCTAGGATAATCACCTCCATTGGTCCCTTGTGATTTGTCTTTAATTGCAGTATTATATTGTTCTGCAGATGATAGTGCAGCATAATAAGTTTTAGTAGAGGTCAAAATTGGTGTTTTGAAAGTATCCCCAGAGGCAATTATCTTAGTGCTGGTTCTTGAATCGTACCAAAAAATATTATATCCTGTTACTGAATCTACATACAACTTATCACTCCCCTTAAAACAATTAGTTGTAGAAATAAAATGTTTGGGTGCAGGAGCAATAATTGAGGATGCTACGCCTATTTTGGTTCTCAAAGTATCATTATAAGATGCAGAATCTCCATATACAGTTGCAAAGGTCACATCATAACCTGCTCCATTAAAGGTATTTATTTTTGATGTAAAAGTAAAGGTATCCGTACTTCCAGCAGAAATTGTCCTTTTAATCGTATCGGTTAAAGTATAGGTTGAAAAGAATGATTTAAACTTTATATAAACTGGTAATTTGGTGATTGGAAGCTTTCCATTATTTTTTACTTGCACCATTACCTTAGTAAAAGAATCTCCACATTGACCACCAACAGGTGTTAGAACTGATACAGCAGCCGCATCATTATAAAAATCATTATAAATTTTGACATCGTCAATTGCAATATCATTAGAATTTGTTCCATTTTTACAATCCACATTAAATCTGATTTTAACAGAAGAACCTTTATAAGCAGTCAAATCTATTGTATATCTCTTCCACCAATTCCCTGATTTTAAAATTCCTTTAGGATTGTTGTAGATATTTTTAGACAACTTTCCGTTTTTAACAATATCAATATAAAATTTATTTATATTAGTTGTTGTGTCTTCATCATGAACATAAAACTCTAAAGTTGGATGATTTAATCCTGATAAATCCATACAAGGAGTGAGTAAAATAACTGAGTCAGCCTCGACAGGATTAGCACCTGTACCGTCTTCTACATAAATGTAGTTACTAGATCCGGTTGTATGGTCAAAATCTGGGCCTGTATTTGGGGTTGGTGTTCCACCGGAATTCATCGTCCAATCTACATTCCCATCCCATTTTGCATTCTCCCAATCTAATGGAAGTGACAAGGATTTATCAAAATTCTCTACCCAAGGGAAAGTATTAACTAATTGACGATGACGTACAAAAGTATAGGATGAATCATTTTGAGAAATGGAATCCTTTTTGTTAAAAGCAAAACCATAAATATCATAATTACCAACTGTAGAGAAATCTCCTAATACCTTAAAACTAAAAGTTGAAGTTGCCGCAGGAGCTAAATCAGCAGACAATACTAAAGTATCGTATTGGACTGATGATGAATTTATTACATAACCAAAGAAAAGTGTATCCCCTTTTTTCAAGGAATCAAGACCGTTATTGGTAAAATTTAAAGATATCGGTAACTTATTTAAACCGCAATCAGATTGTAATGTTCCTAAAGACGTTACATCAATATCAAATGATTTTGGTTTGATTAAAGTAACCATTATATCCACCATAGAACCATAATCATATGTTTTACCACAAGCATTTGCTCCTTTAAAGGCTGGAGTAGAACTAAAACCTCCATTTAAGCCACTTCTAATTCTCATTCTATGGGTTCCAGGTCTTTTTGTTATTGGAATATTTATTGTTCCGGTATAACTTGTAGTTAAAGTAAAGGTGGTAAAGACAAATTCAGAGGACGAATCAAAATTATTATCATCATTGTAATCTATCCAAACGGCATATTTTTCATTATAAGCTGCTGTGAATTTTACTGGATATGATTTTCCTAAGAAAAGAGTTGCCTTTGTTTTAAGATAAGAGGTATCTACACCATTATTCACGCATGATATTCCAGTTAGCTTTGTTGACCCAATGGCTATTGAAGACATTTGAGCAGAATAAAAACAATTACCAGTACCACCATTATAAGTTGGATAACAGTAGGCTATAACCTTGCTTACACTTAAAGAATGGAAACAAATAGACAAAATTGCCAATTTCAAATAGAATGTAAAACTTTTCATGGATATTGTAAGTAATGTAGAATATGATTATAGCGCAAGTTAGTAAAACATATTAAAATTTTGGAGTTTAAAAATCATTAGATGATCATTAATTAGTCTAAGAAAAAGGATTACTTATCAAGAAATTTTGGTTGTTTGTCAAACATCAGGCTAAATAATAAATAATAATGATATTTTTGATATTGTAAATAAGGGACTAATAATAAAGTACCATACATATAATGAGTTCACTGAATAAAAATATTGACGAAAAAGAAAAGGAAAATATTGACCCGAGACTCAAGATTTTAATTATCAGATCTAAAATAACATCTGATTTGATCAAAATTCATGAAGATGGATTAAACTATCCCATTAAAAATAAAGTAGATAAAATTTTACTTATTGATGATGATCCAATATTAAATTTTTTGGTTGGAAAAATCCTACAAAAAGTATTTCCTCATGTAGATTTACAATATTTTTCGGAGGCAAATGAGGCACTAACTCATCTAACTCAAATGGGTACAAACGTTCCTCAAATCATATTAGTTGACATTAATATGCCTGACCTAAACGGATGGGAAACTTTAGATTTTTTGAAGAAACTAAATTTAACTTCCAAAATTGTGATGTTCACCTCTAGTATTGATCCTTCAGATATTGAAAAAGCTGATCAGTACGACATTATCTGGGATTATGTTATCAAACCAATTGATGAGGAGAAACTAAGGAAATTGATTCAAAGAGCAGAGAACGAATAGTTATATTAGTTCTATCAATATTAAAGGAAGCCTTGAATGTAAATTCAAGGCTTTTTTGTGCCTAGGCTTATCTTAAGGAAAATCCTAATTATCTGATTTCTGTTCATAAAAAAAGCCTTTATTGTTATTTAGACAATAAAGGCTTTAGTGTGATTAATTGGCACCGACCTACTCTCCCCGGTTTACCCGAGTACCATCAGCGCTGGCGGTCTTAACTTCTCTGTTCGGAATGGGAAGAGGTGAACCCCGCCGCTCCAGGCACCAATATATTTTGATTAGTCTGTCTTTCGGGCTTTAGTGATGATAACATTGAGTCGTTGGACTTAATCGCTATCCCTTTTAATGCCGTTAGAACATTCTAATGGTTGTGTTCTTTGGATGATGAAAAAGTAGAGACGCACAATATCTAATTTAAAATTTAGGTAAGAGACAGTGCTCTAACTTGTGTTTTGCACTATCTGCTCTTTTATTCAATTAAAAGAGTCATCAATTGTCCATCGTGAGTCTGGTTTGTTTTAAACCAGTGTGAAATTCTTTTTTAAGTAGCCTTTTGTTTGATGTCATTTGCCTTCTAATAGGAAAGTGTATTGACATAAACGTTTTTTGGACGCATTCCTCTCTAATGTTGGTAAAAGTAAACTTTTACCTTGTTTTAATTCCTCTACTTATTGCTTTTGATAATTAATTCAAAAGATCTCTATAAATTCTAAAAATGATAAGTTTTGTTGACTTGGTCAAATTTTAGTTCATCTACTCAATACAGTCTAATTAAGAACTTAAGTAATAAAAGGAAGGAAAAAGAGAATAAGCGGATGGGTTATTAGTATTACTCGGCTGAATATATTACTACACTTACACCTGTAACCTATCAACGTAATCGTCTATTACGACCCTATGAAATCTAATCTTGTGGCTAGCTTCGCACTTAGATGCTTTCAGTGCTTATCTAAACCGAACATTGCTACCCGGCGGTGCAGCTGGCGCTACAACCGGTACACAAGAGGTTCGTCCGACTCGGTCCTCTCGTACTAGAGTCAGGCCCACTCAAATTTCTAACGCCCACAACAGATAGGGACCGAACTGTCTCACGACGTTCTGAACCCAGCTCGCGTGCCACTTTAATAGGCGAACAGCCTAACCCTTGGGACCTTCTCCAGCCCCAGGATGTGACGAGCCGACATCGAGGTGCCAAACCTCCCCGTCGATATGAGCTCTTGGGGGAGATCAGCCTGTTATCCCCGGAGTACCTTTTATCCTTTGAGCGATGGCCCTTCCATGCGGAACCACCGGATCACTATACTCGACTTTCGTCCCTGGTCGACTTGTCTGTCTCACAGTCAAGCACCCTTATGCTATTGCACTCTACGCACGGTTACCAAGCGTGCTGAGGGTACCTTTAGAAGCCTCCGTTACTCTTTTGGAGGCGACCACCCCAGTCAAACTACCCACCAAACACTGTCTCCTATTCTAAATAGGGTTAGACACCAACTAAAAGAAGGGTGGTATTTCAAAGGTGACTCCACAAATACTAGCGTACCTGCTTCGTAGTCTCCCACCTATTCTACACATCCTGTAATCAATATCAATGTTAAGCTATAGTGAAGGTTCACGGGGTCTTTCCGTCCCGTTGCGGGTAAGCGGCATCTTCACCGCTGCTACAATTTCACCGAGCTCACGGCCGAGACAGTGCCCAGATCGTTACACCATTCGTGCAGGTCGGAACTTACCCGACAAGGAATTTCGCTACCTTAGGACCGTTATAGTTACGGCCGCCGTTTACTGGGGCTTCAATTCAATGCTTCACTTTGACATTAACATCTCCTCTTAACCTTCCAGCACCGGGCAGGTGTCAGGCCATATACGTCATCTTTCAATTTTGCATAGCCCTGTGTTTTTGCTAAACAGTCGCCTGGGCCTATTCTCTGCGGCCTACTTGCGTAGGCACCCTTTATCCCGAAGTTACAGGGTCAATTTGCCGAGTTCCTTAGCCGTGAATCACTCGAGCGCCTTAGAATATTCTTCTCACCCACCTGTGTCGGTTTACGGTACGGGCTATTTTGCTACTACTAGCGGCTTTTCTTGGAAGCCAGATTACCACAACTATCCAATCCCCCGAAGGGTCTCGGTACTATCAGGATTCATTGAATATGCCGGATTTGCCTAACATACTATAACTACTCCCTTTAACGAACTATTCCGTCAGTCCGCGTGTGTGTCACTTCTTCGTCCCCACTTCGCATACAAAATATGGTAACGGAATATTAACCGTTTTGCCATCACTTTCCCCGTTCGGGTGCAGCTTAGGTCCCGACTAACCCTGATCTGATTAACATTGACCAGGAAACCTTAGGTTTTCGGCGTGCAGGTTTCTCGCCTGCATTATCGTTACTTATTCCTACATTTTCTTTTCTAATCAGTCCAACATACCTCACAGTACACCTTCTACCCAATTAGAATGCTCTCCTACCACTGTACTTACGTACAATCCATACCTTCGGTAGTAAGTTTTATGCCCGATTATTATCCGCGCCCCATCGCTCGACCAGTGAGCTGTTACGCACTCTTTAAATGAATGGCTGCTTCCAAGCCAACATCCTGGCTGTCGCTGCGATCGAACATCGTTTTTTCAACTTAACTTACATTTAGGGACCTTAGATGATGGTCTGGGTTCTTTCCCTCTCGGCTCGTGACCTTAGCACCCCGAGCCTCACTCCCAAGTATATTTATAAGCATTCAGAGTTTGCCAGGGTTTGGTAGGCGGTGAAGCCCCCTAGCCCTAACAGTAGCTTTACCTCTTATAAACTAAACCTTGAGGCTGTTCCTAAAAACATTTCGGAGAGTACGAGCTATTTCCCAGTTTGATTAGCCTTTCACCCCTACCCACAGCTCATCCAGTAACTTTTCAACGTTAATTGGTTCGGTCCTCCATGAAGTGTTACCTCCACTTCAACCTGGCCATGGGTAGATCACTTAGGTTTCGCGTCTACCCCCACTGACTCAAACGCCCTGTTAAGACTCGCTTTCGCTACGGCTGCTCATATAGTTATGATTAACCTTGCCAGTGAGGAGTAACTCGTAGGATCATTATGCAAAAGGCACGCAGTCACCCCACTAAAGGGCTCCTACCGCTTGTAGGCGTACGGGTTCAGGGTCTATTTCACTCCCCGCATTGGGGTACTTTTCACCTTTCCTTCACAGTACTAGTTCACTATCGGTCTCTCAGGAGTATTTAGCCTTACGAGATGGTGCTCGTTGATTCCCACAGGATTTCTCCGGTCCCGCGGTACTCAGGATTCTACTAGACCTTATTTGCATTCACGTACAGGGCTTTCACCTCCTATGGCACTGCTTTCCAACAATTTTCCATTCTGCATTTAAGTATCATCACGTAGTCCTACAACCCCGACATTGCCTAAACAATATCGGTTTGGGCTAATTCGCGTTCGCTCGCCACTACTTGCGAAATCACTTTTGTTTTCTTCTCCTATGCCTACTTAGATGTTTCAGTTCAGCACGTTCGCATACCTTGCGGTATCTCCTATAAGGAGGGGTTGCCCCATTCGGATATCTATGGATTAATTCGTATTCGGCCAATACCCATAGCTTTTCGCAGCCTATCGCGTCCTTCTTCGCCTCTGAGAGCCTAGGCATCCACCATACGCCCTTATACACTTGTTCTCTTTTTCCTTTCTAATTATAACTTCATCTTAAATAAATATCAAGTAATCTTAATACGCAAATAAGATATTTCTTAACGCAAAAGTACTCAATGGATCCGTTATTAATTTCTAACGATTTTTTATTTTTCACCTACTTCTATACCTTACAGTTCTTATAATTTATACGTCTAAATCTGTCCTAAAACAAATCTAAACTAAAATCAATAAGTAGTAATTTTTTAACACATTTTTTAATGAGAATATACATCCTAAAACTAACTCTTAAAAATACCCTCTCAGGCACTTTATTAAAACATGACCCACAATTTGTCCAATTATACTCTTCTTCATTGCAGCCGATTTTTTAAAGCTCTTGTTTTATACATCTGTCTCTTTCTAAATCTTTTTCTTAAATCAAATTATGCTTCAATATAATCAAAATGCAACAAATCACACCTCAACTAATTTCCACACAACTCTCTACTCGTGTTTCTCTACTTTTTCATCATGTCTAAGAACGCTTGCGTTAAATTATTAATCAAAAGCCTAAAACCTTGACCAATAACCTAATCTTTATTAATATCTAACTATTAATTCAACTTATTATTCCACTTAGGTAAACGTAAAATACGATATCCCTATCTAGTGGAGGATAACGGATTCGAACCGTTGACCCCCTGCGTGCAAGGCAGGTGCTCTAGCCAGCTGAGCTAATCCCCCTTTGGTATTATAGCAATAATCTATTTTACAATCTATTTTACTTGTATATTCTCCTCGGGATTGGGAATGCTAAACTATTAGCTCATTTCTTATCTCAAAGACTTCTTACTTTATTGCTAATGAATATTTAAAAACATTTAATGCTCTTATATAATATCTCCCATTATCCCCTAAAGTAGTCCCGAGCAGATTTGAACTGCTGACCCCTACATTATCAGTGTAGTGCTCTAACCAACTGAGCTACGGGACTATATCCCTTCATTTCTATTGTTATAAAGTATCGCTACTCCGCATTTCTAGAAAATTCCTAGCCCTGTTAGGCGGTCTTTCTATAAATTAAACCCTCTTCTCTATATATATCTCTTTAAATATTATTGGTTAATACTAAATGACATCGTCTGTATCTATTCTTTCGCCCCTAAAGCTCGCTTTATATTAAAATTAGACAGGTAGTATTTTAAATTAAAATCTAAAATCTATTGCTCTGTTGAGTTAATTCCTCAATCTCTATTTGTCGTTCTTGTTAAAGGCTGTAATAGCTCCCTTTTACTACTTAAAGTGATAAAGTAATAACATTACTCTAAAAAGGAGGTGTTCCAGCCGCACCTTCCGGTACGGCTACCTTGTTACGACTTAGCCCTAGTTACCGGATTTACCTTGGACAACTCCTTGCGGTTATTGGCTTCAGGTACCTCAGACTTCCATGGCTTGACGGGCGGTGTGTACAAGGCCCGGGAACGTATTCACCGCATCATGGCTGATATGCGATTACTAGCGAATCCGCCTTCATGGGGTCGAGTTGCAGACCCCAATCCGAACTGAGAACGGCTTTTAGGGATTAGCTCCATATTACTATGTGGCTGCCCGTTGTACCGTCCATTGTAGCACGTGTGTAGCCCTGGGCGTAAGGGCCATGATGACTTGACGTCGTCCCCACCTTCCTCGCTGCTTACGCAGGCAGTTTATCTAGAGTGCCCAACTAAATGATGGCAACTAAATATAGGGGTTGCGCTCGTTGCGGGACTTAACCCAACACCTCACGGCACGAGCTGACGACAGCCATGCAGCACCTTGTTTCGTGTCCCGTAGGAAATAAACGTTTCCGTTTACAGCACTCACATTCTAGCCCAGGTAAGGTTCCTCGCGTATCATCGAATTAAACCACATGCTCCTCCGCTTGTGCGGGCCCCCGTCAATTCCTTTGAGTTTTAACCTTGCGGCCGTACTCCCCAGGTGGAATACTTAACGCTTTCGCTTGGACGCTGATGATTTATATACCACCAACACCGAGTATTCATCGTTTACGGCGTGGACTACCAGGGTATCTAATCCTGTTCGATACCCACGCTTTCGTGCCTCAGCGTCAATCATAATTTAGTGATCTGCCTTCGCAATCGGTGTTCTACATCATATCTATGCATTTCACCGCTACATGATGTATTCCAACCACTACAATTATATTCAAGTTACTCAGTTTCAATGGCAATCCTATAGTTGAGCTACAAGCTTTCACCACTGACTTAAATAACCGCCTACGCACCCTTTAAACCCAGTGAATCCGGATAACGCTTGCACCCTCCGTATTACCGCGGCTGCTGGCACGGAGTTAGCCGGTGCTTATTCATTAGGTACCGTCAACTATTTATAAATAAATCATTTCTTCCCTAATAAAAGCAGTTTACAATCCAGAGGACCTTATTCCTGCACGCGGAATGGCTGGGTCAGTGTTCCCACCATTGCCCAATATTCCCTACTGCTGCCTCCCGTAGGAGTCGGGCCCGTGTCTCAGTGCCCGTGTGACTGATCATCCTCTCAGACCAGTTACCCATCGTTGCCTTGGTGGGCCGTTACCCCTCCAACTAGCTAATGGGACGCATGCCCATCCATATCCGCCGTAGCTTTAATATCTTTAAGATGCCTTAAAAATATACTATGGGGTATTAATTCACTTTTCAATGAGCTATCCCCCTGATATGGGCAGGTTGCATACGTGTTACGCACCCGTACGCCGCTCTAGCCTCCCGAAAGAGGTTACCGCTCGACTTGCATGTATTAAGCCTTCCGCTAGCGTTCATCCTGAGCCAGGATCAAACTCTTCATTGTAAAAGTTCTTATATATATTTTTGTATCGTTATCAATCTTTATCAAAAAACTATACAACCATATCTTAACTAACTAAACAAATCAAAATCATTTCCTTAACTCAATTCGCATTATCTTTCTTCCTTTTTCTATCTTTCCTCAAAGTCCATATAACCATCGCTGATTATACAGTTCTCAAATTGACTGTGATTCTAATTCGCAATACTACCTTACTGTCTAATCTTTATTTCTAAAAATTATTACTTTTGATAAATAGTTGTGTATCTCAACATCTATAACCAAACTCAATAATTATGTCTTGCTTGCTTTGAACTTAAAAATATCTTCCTCGTAATCCTAAAATTACTAAGACGACATTCGTCATTTTTTAACCAATAAATCTATGATCTCCTTTCTTGTTCTAAGTAAAAAACCGTTTCCAGCTCTCTACCTAAAGTCTTAAATCTCTAACTCCGCTCGAGTCACGCTTAAAACTTAATGCCCTAATTCTTTTTGGGACTGCAAAGGTATAACCAATTTGCTAACACTTCCAAATTATTTTGTAAAAAAGATTTTCTCAAACCAAATTCATCTAAAACAACCCTTTCCAACAAATCAACTCAATTTAATCCAACTTATCGTCTAACTAAATCTCCCTTTACCGCCTTTCTATCAAGAACGGAGTGCAAAGATACATGCACTAAATAATAGGATGCAAATTAATTTAATATTATTTTATTAACATTATAATAATATGACAATCAAATGATTAACTACTTATTCTTCCTCAATAAGAGGAATGTTAATATAATGATCTGCAGTTTTAGCCATGTATTGACGCACTGCAATGCTGATATTCTTTAAAAAAGAGAATCCAACGTCATCATAATTGTAAAGATTGTCATTGATAACTTCGTCCTTATTACAATATAAATATGCCGTTAAGAAAAAATCTGTACTGGATTTAGTATCTTGAATGTAAGCACAATCTATTAGGGTACCGTAAGCCCAACCAACAATATTGTAAATTTTTAAAGAGGAATCTATTACTGAATTTTTGTCCCTACCATAAAAAAAATACTTTTTATAGGTAGGATAGTATCCCCCTTTGGCATCGTAAACAGGATTTTTACTATCAGTACAGAAAAGGAGTGCATTGTCTAATATCAACTTTCTTTGGTCTGTTTTTAGATTAAATCTACTCCTTTTTGGTACTCCTTTAGGATAAACTAAGGAAATAAACATTTGATGCAAGTCTGCTAAAGGAAAAAAACTAGCATTTTTTAACTCCATAGGAGGATAGAGCTTACCATCATAACCCATGAAAGCATTACCTAATTTAGGCTTGACTAGAGGATTAACCACAGGGGTAGAGGCGCAGACTCCAGATTGAAAAAAGGTGGTATCCTTCCTGTCATTGGTAAAAACTATTGGATTAGTACAACAATTTCCGGCGGAATCGCAATTCCAAAACCTTTGAATTACTCTAGTTTTTTTGTAGCCTTTAGACTCTAATAATCTATGTGCATAGTCAATGCCGTTAAATTCATAAAGTCGGTTGTAAGCGGAATTATCGCTAACTAAAAAAATTCTTTTAATAAAATGTTCTAAAGTGATCTTTTTACTGTCCAGATTGGTATCATCTTTTGTTTGGGGTACTTGACAAGTTCCATTGGTACCATAAATCAATTTAGATTTAAGACTCACATTATAATTTTCTGAAAGCTCATTGATTTTATTAATTGCTACTAATACCGTAGGAAGTTTAACAGTACTTGCGGGATAAAAATATTGGGTATCATTAACTCCAAAATAATGATTGATTAACCTTGTAGGATGTCCTTTTTTTGAACGCTTTATTTGAGTACAAATCAATTGAGTCTTAAAAGTATCCTCCGCACTAAGAACTCTAGCTAAAATTGGATTAGGATTTTCAATTAATATTTGATGCCAAAACAAGGAATCAGTAGGGTATTCATTTTGGGCAAAACAAAAAAGGGGTACCGTTGTAAGTACCCCTAGTAAATAATATTTTAATTTAAGAATCAATTTTTATTATTATGAGTCTTTTTAACAGCTAATTGAAGATTCGGATTTTTTGTTCCCCAATGGTATCCAGTAATAAATGGCAATGCTTTTACATTGACTGAATCCTTATAAGCATCTCTTAAATCTTTTTGTACTTGATGTTTAAATTGCGCAATTGGTTTTTCATAACTTCCATAAAGTTTTACGTCCCAGATATCTTTTTTATAAAAAGCATAAGAGATTCCAGAATCGTCCTGTAAAACATGGTCGCTATTAGCAAGAATAATATTTCTAATTAAAGAGAAGTTTCCAAAATGCAATAAATAACTAGCAGATTTGATATAGGAATTAACTGAACCCATTCCTTTTAAATAAGTTAACATCCCCTTGTTTTTAGAGAAGGTTTCGTCAACTAAATCTAAAGAAAAATAATAAAGTATTCTAACATCTGAACTGTTCTTACTAGGTGTAAAAGTAATTCTAACGCCTCTATTTAAAACTGAATTGGCTGAATCTTCAGGAATATTGACGATTTTACCTAATTTGTCTACTTTTACCCTTTCTATGTTTAGAATTTTACATCCTGTTCTAACCATGAAAATAGATATAAGCGGTAGTGTTCCGTTAACATTTTGTTTCATTAAATCCTTTTGCATATTACGCGTAACAAAAAAGGAACGCATAAAGATATCAATTAAGGATGTTTTAACAGCATTAAGATATCCTGAAAACTGCTCCTCATTCATTTTACCTGCATTTGGCAATGCACCTGGTCTTTCTAAAGCTAGCATTGTATAGGTTTTAGCATTAGGAAATAATGAGAAAACAGACATAAAATCTGCTCCACTGAACGGATAAAAAATATCTTTCCCTGATGAGTTTATGTCAGCGAGTTCAGTTTTGCCCCATTGATTCATTGGTGCTAAACGTCTTTTTTTGATGTTTGACCAATTTGCATTGAAATAAACAGA
>Ga0209084_1002507_pt1 | contig 14185 bp, 6 predicted proteins | sample C_130820_MF_Meta_FD_187309 | JGI IMG/M metagenome (GOLD analysis project Ga0209084, IMG submission 187309) | Freshwater microbial communities from Lake Croche, Canada to study carbon cycling - C_130820_MF_MetaG (SPAdes) (version 2) | ecosystem: Environmental > Aquatic > Freshwater > Lake | place... | reverse complement strand
CGCTGGAATAGTTGCATCTTCATAACTAAAATTCACTGAATTTATATTAAAGCTACCGGCTGTATTTACTATTTTAATTCCTTGTGAACCTGAAGTTCTAAATACGGCAGCAGCAAGAACATTTGTCCAAGTTGACCAACTACCAGTAGATGGTATGGTGGCAGTAGCCAGTATTTCCGTTCCTGCTGCATTTTGTATTTGTATGGTAGCTGGCGAGCCGCTTCCATTGGCTATTCGGAATGAAACAGAATAAGTACCTGCCTGATTCACATTAACGGTGTATTTCATCCATTCCCCGCTAGCAAACCAGCCCACGGCATATCCATTTGATAATGGGTCTGATGTAGCTTCAATATCAACTCCATTGTTGCGATACACCCAGCCATTATTCCAAGCGGTGTAATTTCCAGTTGTAAGACGCACATCTTCCCAAGCTTGATCTGAGTAAGCATATCCATTCATTCCTTTGTCATAATTTGGAGCAAATATTTTTCCAGGAATAACATTGGCAGCGAAAGCTTCTGTGTCTCTATTCCCTGGTTGAATAAAAATGGATCGTAGCACTTCTGTATTAAAACTACAGTTTTCTAATTTCACATTTTCAGCTAATTGCATTACGGTATTAAATGCGGTTGTAGGATCAAGACTTGGAAATGAACCAGCAAAATGATTCAAAAGATTTTTATAACCCCCAGGTAAGTTAGCCGTGGCAAAATCATTTGTGCTTTTAAATTTTTTCATTGGCCACCAAGAAAACCCAATACCATTTGCATTAAACGTTTCCACAATTTTTGTGAAATGATCATTACTATTTTCTCCATGTTCCCCGCACCAGATAGGTCTATTCCATTTATCGCGAAAGTCGGTTATCCATTTTATGTCCAGACTTGTTGCATCTGACCAATATTTATGAAAAACATAAACCATATTAGCATCCCAAGCAGGTGTAAGACCATTATGATCATTTGAATACGAATTTCCTTCAATAAAAAGAATATGATTGTCGTTATTAGTAGTTCGTACTTCTGTAGTTATTCTATTGTATATGTTACGCAATAAAGCATTATTGTTTGGTAAACTCCAAGCCGTTTCGTTGATTAAATCGTAACCAGCTACCCATGGCTCATTTTTATATCTTCTTGAAATTTCTTTCCATAATGCCACTGTTTTGTCTTGATTTGCCGTGCTTTCCCAAAGTGAAGGTTTAGTACTGTCATAATCACTTATGGCATTGTTACTTTGTCCTCCTGGGGCAGCATGCAAATCGATAACAACATACATACCTGCGGCGCTACACCAAGATATATAATTGGTTAAAAGCGTAAAACCCTGTTCGTTCCATACATAAGGAGCATTTTCACTAACGAAGTATTCATGGTGTAGAGGAACTCTAATCGCATTAAATCCCCATGCTTTAAGCTGATTTACATCTGCTTGAGTTAGATGATTGTTTAACCAAGCATCAAAGAAAGTTTTTGTATTTGTAGCTCCTATTAATGCTGTAAGCTTTTTTCTCCAAGTGTGTTGATCTGGTGCTTCGCTGGTTGAATTCATAATATAACCCTCTATGACCATTGAATTTCCAGTATTCATGGCATTTAAAATGACCTCCTGGCCATTTGAACTATTTATTATCTTTTTGCCACTTACTTGTAATAGTTGAGCACTTACAATGGATGTTGATAAAGAAATAAATAGTGCTATAAAAAAATTAATGTTATGATGAATGTTGTTGATTTTCATAATTATAAATCTGTATTGGGATAAAAAAGAATTGGTTAAGTGTTTAATATATCAATGTCTGAATTGCGTGAGGTAAAATTAAAATTGAAACTTTATTTGTATCTACATATAAATTATAGTTTATTTTTTCGCTACTTTGATTCAATACCACAGTAACCATTTTTCCATCTTTATTTAAAAACGAAGTACTTATCAAACTGCTTCTGCTTACGGCTGTACTTACTCTTTTGGCATTTGGTCGAATAAATTTTGAAAAATGTCCTATATAATAATAAGATGGGGTATAGATTAATTCTCCAGTGGGAGTATCTGCATGGATAGGAGCAAAACAAAAATTTCCTACGTGATTTGGCCCGCCATTTTGATCTAAAAGGATGTTCCAATCGGTCCAACCTACCGTTCCATTATTAAAATCATTAATTATGGAAGTTCCGTATCGTTCTCCATTTGCCCAAAACTGGTATTTCTTAGCATCAAATCTTTCTACGCAACCTTCAGTAAACAACAAATTTTTAGAAGGATAGGCTTCGTGTACTTTTCTAACATTAACAAACATTGGCTCTCCACCTGCCCAAGTTTCGTACCAATGAAATCCAATTCCCCAGGCATATTTTGAAGCTTCCGGATCATTAAAAATAACATTCGCTCTCTGATTTATCAAATCACGGTTGTGATCCCAAACCACTATTTTTTTATCTCCAAGACCTTCTTTTTTCATAGTTGGTCCTAGAAAATTCTTCAAAAAATCTCTTTCGGCTTCCGCTGAAAATACGCAGGATTCCCAAGTTTGCGTTGCCATAGGTTCGTTTTGAATGGTCAATCCCCAAATTGGCATTCCCTCTTTCTCATATGCTTTGATAAATTTTGTGTAATAATTTGCCCAAGACTGGTAATATTCTGGAAGTAAACTTCCTCCCTTTAACATGTTTCCATTGCTTTTCATAAAAGCGGGCGGACTCCAAGGCGAAACATAAAGCAATAATTTACCACCAGCCGTTTTTATAGCTTCTTTAAGCATTGGAATGCGATATTGTTTGTCGTGATCAATATTAAACGTTTTTAAATCCTTATCGCCGTCTTTGATATAGGTATAACTGCTGCTTGAAAAATCAGAACTGTGGATGGTGGTTCTCATCAAGGAATAGCCAATTCCTTTTTCTTTGTCATAATAAGCATTTAAAAATTCTTGCTGTTTCTCTTTAGTCAATTTTGCATAAACCTCTGCACTAGCATCTGTAATTGCTCCACCAATTCCGAGAAAACTTTGGAATGTTTTAGTAGGATCAACAAAAATGCAAATTTCTGTTTCCAAAGGTTGTTTTGAACTACTAAAACTCAATTTATCTGTTTGTGTCAATCGTAAATTTGTATTTTCTGCTGTAGTGAAAACAGTGATTGTTTTATCTTTAGTAGAGAAAGACGCTTTTTTCGTTTTATTGTTTTGCTGTGAAAAAGCTAAAAAAGTCACTGCTAAAAGGACTGCTGTTGATATTTTTCTCATAATTTTAATGTTATTGTCTCTATTGTTTTGCAAGATGAAAGTTTCAAAAGAACCATAATCCATTGAAGTTGTTATCTATTTTCCTTTGTATTTTATATTATAAATCTCAGTAGTGTTTCCATCATTTTCAACAATTAAAACTTTATTTTGGTCATACAATTTTTGATTTAGTTTTTTTGAATCAATAATCCTCGAACAAATACATTTATTATCTACTTGTGCTTCATAAAAAAATGAAAAGCGAACCAACCAAAAAAATATTAATTGTAAACTCTAATGTAATCCACCTCCAAGGTTGAAGATGCAAAACTCGGATCCACAGAACCTCCCCAAACACCTCCCATTGCTAAATTTACTATTAAGTAAAAGTTTTTATTGAAAGGGAATTTATCTGAATTCACGAAAGTATAGAACACCTTATCATCAACAGAAAATTTTATGTAATCTGCACGCCAATCTGCTGTATAGATATGGAACTCGGTATTGTCGTTAGTCACTTTAATAGTGCCTGTATCAGGAGTATTTCCAGATCGTCCTGGCGAGTGTAAAGAAGAATGATTTTGGTTTGGATTTTTCCCAACAGATTCTAAAATATCTATTTCGCCACAAGCAGGCCATCCTACACTACTAATATTACTTCCTAGCATCCATACTGCTGGCCAAGTTCCAACTCCAGTAGGTAATTTTGCTCTAATTTCTATTTTGCCATAAGTAAAATCAAACTTTCCAACGCTTTCTAATCTAGCTGAGCTAAAATCCCCTTTGCCATATTTTTCTCGAATAGCTTTTATTTTTAAAACTCCATTTTCTACGATAGCATTTTGAGTACGATTGGTATAGGATTGAAGTTCATTGTTTACATGACCAGGATCCCATATCTGAAAAGTCCATTTAGTATTATCTGGAGCACCATTTATGTTAAATTCGTCGGACCAAACTACTTTAGGTTGCACTAAAACAGTAACAGAAAGTGATGTACTAACAAATTGACTTCCATTGTAAGCAGATACATATATGATATAAGTATTTATACCAGAAGTAGAATAGGTGTGTACGAGATTTCCGTTAGTCACATCTTTAGTTTCTCCGTCTCCAAGACTGATGCTATAAGAAGTTGCATTCGTGGCCGATACTAGAAAATTGACTACACCACTGCCATCTCCATTTGGATTTAGTGCCGTAGCACCTGCTATATTTAGAGTTAGCACGAGATTTGAAGGCTTAGAAGACACTATTGGTTCATCCAAATTTGAATTACTACAAGAAAGCAAAAAAAAGCAATTCAAACTAATAATTATGAAGGTTATTTTGAAGAGATATTTCTTCATTTTTTTTAATTTATTTGTAAATAATTCTATTTTAGCTCTCTTACTTATTTCTCTTGGTATTTCTAGTTTTTTATTGAAAATTAAATCTTGAGTTTATAAAATGGTCTATAATCAGATGAGAATAAACCATTTTAACTACTCAAACCCAAACTTAACTTTCAGATACTATTCCGATTTATGAATCTATTTACAATGATAATCTCATTTCGACATTCGTAAACTTTATTCCATCCTTCATATCACCACCACCACCACGTATAACAAAATAAACGTCTCCGGTAGAGGTTGCCGTGAATATTCCTAAATTATTTGCAGGTTTACAACCAAAGGATGAAATTTTACCTGCAAATGGATCTTTCCCACAACCATCCCAAGTATTTATTGAACGTAACATACCTCCATCATTATAATCTTGGCCGTCTAGAGGTACTTTATACCCACAATATACTTCAAACCAAGTATCTTGACAGCCAGATGTAGAAGAAGCACTTAAATCAATTTTATACTTTTTTCCGGACACAACACTAATTTTCTGATAGATTCCCTGTCCTGCAAAACCTGTTGCAGTCAACTTAGCATATTTATCCCCGTATACTAGAGATGCATTTGAATTTATGTTTGTTTTTGTCCATTTTGCCCAATCTGTAGGATTAGCAAATTTCCCCCCAGCTACAAGGTTCCCCCCATTTGGATCTGTAGTCGAAACCACTAACTCTTGAGATTTAGCTTCTGATAAAACACCTCCTCTGCCTAATGCTTTATGATGAATAGTATAAGTTCCAGCATCCGGGAAATAAATAGTTTCTGTCAATTTACCATCAAAATATCCTTCTCCAATATCCCATTTTGAACCTCCAATTACATCAATAGTTTGAGAAGTTAATGTGTATTTATTTACGGCCCCCTCAACAGGAGTAATAGTAAATGACGCATCAGCATTAAGATCTGATAACCCATTGCCAATACTCGGTTCGTCGGGCTGACAGCTAACAAGCATACTTAATGCTATTGAAGCAACTATAAAACTCAAGCCTCTTTTAAATATTAATGCTATTTTCATATTTAAATCTTTTTAAAATTAATAATTTGGATTTTGAACAATTTGTGTGTTTTCTAATTCTTTTAGAGGAATTGGCCAGATTTCATTTTTACCAGCAATAAATCCTCTACTAGCTAAAACTTTTGCGGCTCTACCAGTTCTTACTAAATCGAACCAACGATGACCTTCACCAGCGAATTCTAATCTGCGTTCGGCTAATATTATGTCTATTGATACGGGAATAGTTGGTAGTCCAACACGAGCTCTAACTGCATCTAATAATGCTTGGGCTCTTGCACCAGTTCCTCCTAGCGCTTCGGCTTCCATTAAATAGGTATCGGCTAGTCGGATAACCATTATATTTTGTTTGTAATTTAACTCCCCATTTCCACCATTTGTAGAAAAATCAGATTTCATAGGCATAAACTTTTTAAGATAATAACCTGTATCTTGATAACCGTGTTCGTATGTTATTTTGCCTTGTGCTTCCAAGGATTTCAAGTCAGCTACTGTAGCAGCAAAACGAGGGTCTGTTTTTATAATATCGTAAAAGGCATCAGTGAAAGGATTAAAACTCCAGCCTGCAGCATAATCAGGAGCGCTAAAAGAAGACCTATTATAGTTTCTTATACCCACCATTTGATTTATTGAATTTCCTTCATCAGATCCTGAACCCCAGTTACCCCAACCTGTATTTCCTTGGTCAGTATGAGAAATTTCAAGAATAGATTCAGAATTAAATTTATTGCTTATTACCCATAAATCAGAAAAATTTGATAGTAATTTATAACCGTACTGACTTATTCCACCAGGAGTTCCATTCACAGCAGCTAATTCAGTGGCTGCTAAAGCTTTTTTATTTGAAGGATCATAGAGATATACTTTTCCTAGCAATGCTTGTACAGTTCCTTTCGACCAACGACCAGATTCCTCAGTGGTATTCGTTATTTTGAAAGGTAAAGCATCCATAGCCTCAGCTAAATCTTTTTCAATTTGTGCATAAATAGCTTCTGGCTGGGCTTGTTTTACAGAATATATTTCAGATGCCGGAATAAGGGATGTAATTAAAGGAACGTTTTTGAAACAACGTACTAATTCAAAATGGAAATAGGCTCGTAAAGCTATACATTCAGCTCTAAACCTTGCTTTTTTAGCGGCATCCATAGGGATATTAGGCAATTTTTCTAATAAGGTGTTGGCTCTAAAGATACCTTGATAATAATGTCTCCAAAAACTAGTAGGTATGGTAGATGAGCTGATAGTGTAATTCGAAAACGATTGCATTCCAGCGCCATCAGTTGCACTACCACCTCCTGCATAATGATCGTCAGATCCGGCATTCAACATCGTAATAAAATTATCAAAACCGCCAGATTGTTTGTTTAAAATGTCATATACTGCAATAAGCCCAGTATAAGCTTCTGCTTCATTTTGATAATAATTTTCTTCCAAAGGAGTCCCTTTTGGAGGCTCAACATTTAAAGTTTCGTCGCTACATGACGTTACTGAAAGCAGTATGCCAAGTACAAAAAACAAATAACTACTATTTTTAAGTTTCATAATACTATATTTTTTAAATTAAAATTGCACATTAAGCCCTACTAAAACAGTCTTAGCTTGTGGATAATATCCTTTGTCTATACCACCACCTATTTCCGGGTCAAACCCTGTATATTTAGTAAAAGTGAATAAATTTTCACCAGTTACATAAATTCTAGCTCTAGACATTCCTGCATGTTCGATAGCCGTAACAGGCAATGAATATCCAACTTGAATTGTTTTGATTCTGAAGTAATCTCCATCTTGTAAATAAAAATTTGAAGGATTACTAAAGTTATTATTTGGGTCGTTATTTGTTAATCTTGGAAAAGTGTTTGAAGTTCCTTCACCAGTCCATCTGCCCAAAGCAGTTGTTTGATAGTTAGCATTAGCTATGTCTAATCGTCGTAATCCTTGAAAAATTTTATTTCCCGTTACCCCTTGACCAAAAGCTAAAACATCAAAACCTTTATATTCTATGTTTAAGGTGAGTCCAAACGTATAATCAGGAAGAGGACTTCCGATGAAGGCTCTGTCTTTTTCGGTAATTGCCCCGTCTCCGTCGTTGTCTTTCCATCTAAAATCTCCAGGAGCCGCATTTGGTTGAATTAAACTTCCAGTAGGATTAGTATAGGCATTCACCTCGGCTTGATTTTGAAAAATTCCATCAGTTTGAAAACCATAGAAAGAATTAACAGTTTGTCCAACTTGAGTTCTTGTAAGTGGGTATGTACTTGCTTGATATCCTGCTCCTCCAGATAAAAAAGTTATTCCATTTCCTAAAAATGTCACTTCATTCTGTAAGTAAGAAACATTTGCATTAGCAGCTATATTAAATGCTCCTATTTTTTTCTTATACCCTAACTCTAAATCAAAACCTTTGTTTAGTATATCCGCAATATTTGCTGATGGATTTCCTGTTGAGCCTAAATACCCTGGTAATTCAATGTCTTGTAAAATTCCAGTGGTTTTTTTATTGTACAAATCAAATGATAAATTAAAATCTTGGAAGAGTCTTGCTTCAAAACCAATGTTTAATTGACTAGTTTCCTCCCATTTCAAATCAGGATTTGAAGGGGCATTTGGACTGAATCCAACTGTAACAGATCCTGAAGTTCCAACGGTATAATTTCGACCTCCACCAATAGTTGATAAATATTTAAAATCACCAATAGCATCACTACCTGTAACACCATAACCTCCTCTTAATTTTAATTGGTTTACAAACTTATTTTCTTTCCAAAACTCTTCTTTTGATACTACCCATCCTAAAGAAAAAGAAGGGAAAGTTCCATATTTGTTATTAGACCCGAATCGAGAGGAGCCATCTCTACGAATAATCCCTGTAACTAAATATTTTTCCTTGAAGTCATAATTTAATCTCGAAAAATAGGAGTTCACAACTCGTTCCGATCCTACATAAGCGTAACCATCAATGTCTGCCTGAGGTGTTCCGTAGTTAAACGAAGCGTCTTTATAACTCGTAATAGGAAGGTTACGATAAGTAACCCCTTTTCCATTTGTGATATTATCTACATAATGTCCCTGACCAATTAAAACAGTGAAGTTATGATTGAAAATGCTCTTAGCGTACGAGGCTGTGTTTTCAATATTCCAACCAAAGCCTCTATTATTTGAACTTGATAGATTATTTATAGAATTGCTATTAGAGGAATTGAAGAAAAAAACAGGGGTAAAACTTTCGCCACCATAATAAGCTAATTTAGCTCCCATTGTACTTCTAAATTTTAGGCCTTTTATAGGTTCTGCCTCTAAATAGGCATTACCAACAAAATTATCAGACCAGCCGTAATTGCCCAACATCGTTTGCATATTAGCCAAAGGGTTACTCATTTCTTGAGCTACATATCTTGAGATGCCGTAAGGATTTCCATGACTATCTCTAAAAACTCCTGCATTATTATAAGGTGATGCATTTGCTTTTGTTGGGTCTGTTTCAACTAGAGGAGTAATTGGGTCTAAATTAATAGCTGAACTTAATACACCTCCAAATTCATTGTTTGAACCAAAGCCGATATTTTTTTCTCTAGAATAACCAAGCGTTTGACCAAATGTAAATATTTTAGAAATTTTGTGTGTAGAGTTTAATCGGATATTTTTTCTGTTATAACTAGATACGTCCGTTGCCACAATTCCTTCTTGATCTAACATCCCAAAAGAAACATAAAAAGTAGATTTTTCATTACCACCACTTATACTAACATCGTGACCCAATCGAAATGCACTTTTATTAAATATTGCATCTTGCCAATTTGTACCCACTCCATAAGATTCTGGATTTGGAAATTGGATATCCAAATTTGAAGCCGCTCTAGATTCGTTATTTAATGTTGCATACTCCGTAGCATTCAACATTTTTAGTTTTCTTGCTGGCGAAGAAAACCCTGTATATCCAGTATAGCTGACACTCATTTTACCGGCTTTTCCTTTTTTAGTTGTAATAAGAATAACCCCTGCAGCAGATCTTGCCCCATAAATGGCTTGAGAGGCTGCATCTTTTAATACTTCAACCGATTCGATATCAGATTGATTTAAAAATCCTATACCCCCAGAATCAACAATAACACCGTCAATAACCCAAAGCGGTTCGTTATTTCCAAGAGAAGTAATACCTCTAACTCTAACAGTTGATGAAGATCCTGGCGCACCTGAATTAGCAGCAATAAAAACTCCAGAGACTCTCCCTTGTAAAGATTGTTCAATTCTAGTAATTGGTAAATCTTCTAAGTCTTTTGCTTTGACACTTGAAATCGATCCGGTAATAACACTTTTCTTTTGAGTACCATATCCAACGACAACAATTTCTTGAAGTTCCTGGGAAGTAAGAACTAATTTAAAATCTATCTTGGTTCTACCACTAATGTTCTCTGAAACTGAATTATATCCTATGTAGCTGACGGTTAAAGAACCATTCCTAGGAGCCTTTGTTTCATAATCTCCGTCAATATTTGAAACGGTTGATTTTGTAGCACCTTTAATTAAAATGGTAGCTCCGGGAATAGAAAACCCTTTTTCATCTACTATTTTTCCTTTTACGACGATGTCTTGTGCTTGGCCGTAAACTGAAAACAAGAGTGATAAAAAACATAACATAAATAATTTAGTTAATTTCATTTTTTCAATTTTAATATTAATTGATTACAAACATAATGTTAAAATTAAACATTTTGCTTGTAAATAATATATACAAAATCTTATCAAAAGCCATTATTTAACAAATATTTTCAACATCAAAATATTTTTAAAATATTTAAAATCAATAAGTTAAAATTTTATTTATATTATATTTGATTATATCATATTAAAATGAAAACATGTCAAATAAAAAAAAATACTACATTAGATTATTAATTAGTTAAAATTTTAAAGATTAGCATTGAAATCAAGAAAAGTTGCTTTGTAAAACTTTTAAAATTATTATTAATAACATCAATTATGAGATTTATAAAAAATTATTTATTCTTTTTTCTTCTTTATTCAAGTGTGATTTTTGCACAGGTTAATATTGTTGGAATTCCAGAAATTAAAAATTACAAAAGATTTGATTATAAAGCAGAGACCCAAAATTGGGGTATTGATCAAGATACGTTCGGCAACATTTATTTTGCGAATAACGATGGTCTTTTACAATATGATGGAACATCCTGGAATAAATATAATACTCCTAGTTCAACTTCGATACGGAGCATTAAAATTGATGATTCAGGAAAAATATTTATAGGAGGATATAATGAATTTGGTTATTTTAAATCCAATTCAAAAGGGAGATTAATTTATTTTTCTATTTCAAAATTAGTAGACCGCAATATCTTTAAGAATTTTGACTTTATATGGAAAGTACACATTATTAGAGATGAAGTATTTTTCCAGTCTTTTTCGGGTGTCTTTGTTTATAAAAACAATATCCTCAAATTTATTAAGGCTCCTGATCGATTTCAATTCTCTTTTAAAGTAAAAAACCAAGTTTTTTTTCAAGATGTCTCTAATGGTATTCTAGAGCTTAAAAATGGAAAATTAATTCCGTTAAAAGGAACAAGAGTACTTAATAATATAGAGGTTTGGAGTATGATTCCTATGCCGGATAATAAAATTTTACTTACTACATTAGATAAAGGAATCTATCTTTATGATGGAGAAAAAGTGGTTTCTTGGGACACAGCCGCTACTAATTTTATCAAAAAAAACAGTTCATTAGGAGGTATATTACTAGAAAATAAATTTATTGTATTTAATTCTGTGTTGGATGGTATTATAATTTGTGACTTTAACGGAAATATACTTCAACATATAAATCAAAAAAGAGGGGTGCAAAACAATACTGTACTTACCTCATTTGTTGATAATGGAAACAATCTTTGGCTTGGTTTAGACAATGGGATTACATATGTTAATAGAAATTCTCCTTTAACTTATATAGGTTTCAATTCTCTGCCTACAGTTTATGCAACACATATTTATAAAGGATTTTTTTATGTTGCTACTAATCAAGGTCTTTTTTATCGGACTTGGAATGGCGCTAATCAAGAAGATACTTTTAAACTAGTCAATGGAACAACTGGGCAAACATGGAATATTCAAGAATTTAACAACACTTTGCTTTGTTCTCATAATAATGGAGCGCTTTTAATTTCGGATGGAAAAGTTGTTAAAGTACTAGACAATAAAGGTTATTATGGATTTAAGGAAATCCCTAATCATCCAGATCAATTATTGGGCTCTACCTATAGTGGGTTTACCATATATGAAAAGAATAAAAATATATGGATTTTTAAAAACGTAATTAAGGGATTTAGTAATTCTGTAATCTCTTTTGAAATTGATGAAAAGAATATATGGTTTAAAGAAAACAATTCTATTATTCGAATGCGTTTAGACAAGGATTTAAAAAAAGTTAGTTCTATAAAAAAATACAACAATCTATCAAGCTCTATCAATGGGATTGGAAGTATTCAAAAAATCCAAAACAATATTTATTTTCAAACAAACAACCAATTTTTTACATTTTCTCCAGAACAAGATTTGTTTTTTGAAGACAAAAAGATGAGTTTGATTTTTAAAAACCTCCCTAAAATTAATTACTCACAAGAAGATAATTCTGGAAACATATGGTATTTATACAATAAATCTTTGGGAGTACTAATGAAAAATACGAACGGAAAATACAAAAATATTACCTATCCATTTTCTATATTAACTAATAATTTGGTTAATAATTTTTTATCTATTAACACTATTAATCCTGAAAACATATTAATAGGCTTAAAAGAAGGAATCTTACATTACAATTCTAAATCCAAAAACACACTACCAATAAAGCCCAAGGCTTTTATACGAAGCTTTTCCTTTCCTAGTGACACTTTGTTTTTTGGAAACGGACAAAATAATATGAAGAAAGTAAAATTACCCTATGCATCAAATCATATAAAATTTACGTTTTCGTCTCCTACCTATGATAATAATCAGGATTTAAAATACTCCTATAAATTAGAAGGATTTGATGAAAAATGGAGTGCTTGGTCCTCTAGTCCTATCAAAGAATACACTTATTTAAAAGAAGGGGACTATACAATGAAGTTGAAGGCTTTAAATAATAATGAAATTCAGTCAAACGAAACCAATCTTAACTTTTCTATTTCACCTCCTTGGTACCGGCATTTCCTTGCCTATTTTATATATCTAATTATAATTATAATAGCTATAGCCATAATTAAAAGACGAATTGATGCTAAAATAAGAAAAGACAGATACATTCAAACTGTAGAGCAAAGACGTGTTTATCTGGAAAAAGAATCAAAAATAAGGCAAGAACAATTTGATTTGGAAAAAGAAATAGAGCGATTAAAGAGAGAGAAACTTAAAATAGCACTTTTGGCCAAAGACAAAGAATTGGTTAATAATACTATTCAAGTAGCAAAAAACAACAAAACCTTGAGCACAATTATTAATAAACTTAATGATTTTAATATAGAATCTCTTGATGAATCGACTAAACGCCTGTATATTAAGCTCCAAAAAAGTATTGCAAAAGAGTTGGAAACAGATAATAATTGGAAAGAATTAGAAAAGCACATTAAAAATGTGCATTTTGATTTTCTAAAGAGATTAAAGGAAAAACACCCGACTATAACTCCAAGAGAAATGGATTTAGCTACTTTTTTATTAATGAATATGAGTACAAAGGAAATATCTGGAATAATGAATATATCTCTTGGAGGAATAGATTTAGCCCGTTACAGATTGAGGAGAAGATTAAATCTAGATAATAAGGAAAATCTAACAGGTTTTTTACTTAGTATTTGACGCTATCCCAATAACTAATTGAACTATTTCGATTTTATTTTTTTTGCATATAACATGTTATTTTTATGATATTAGTCTATAAATATGTATTTTTTGATAAGATTTTGTTAAGATTGTTTTTTTATGTTGAAAAGGATTATTAAATAAGTTTGCCCTTATTAACTAAAAATAAAACCTTATGAAAAAATTACATTATTTAATTATTGCAATGCTGCTTGGCTTCTATCTGAATGCCCAAGTATTTGTTACCGGCGGAGGCGTAGGTGGATGGGATCCAAACGGAAGGGTGTTTTTAACCTCAACTGATGGTATAAATTATTTATCAACAGCATCTTTTGAAGTGACTGGTGATATGAAAATTGGAGATGCTCTGGGTTGGGCAAATATTAGGGGGTATGATGATACAAAAGGTTCAGGGTGGCCAGGAGGAACTCTTCCTAATACTTGTGGGGATTGTGGTAAAGATATTAAACCCGCTGCCAATGGCTGGTACAATCTAACGTACAATATAAATACTAAAGAATATTTATTTACAGCGGGAGTAAATCCTTATGGGCCTTATCCAACATTATCGCCATCAACTTCTATGACTTTTGAAGAGCCTCAGACCAGTATTTATTATAAATATGAAGACTTTGGTAATATAAATGATTCAGATCCTCACGGAGGCTTAACTAAAATAGCAAATCCTCATAAAGAGGGTATCAATACTTC
>Ga0209084_1002506_pt1 | contig 14185 bp, 11 predicted proteins | sample C_130820_MF_Meta_FD_187309 | JGI IMG/M metagenome (GOLD analysis project Ga0209084, IMG submission 187309) | Freshwater microbial communities from Lake Croche, Canada to study carbon cycling - C_130820_MF_MetaG (SPAdes) (version 2) | ecosystem: Environmental > Aquatic > Freshwater > Lake... | reverse complement strand
GTACTGAGCAGGAACGCCTTTGTAGCTGCCTTTGGTAAAGAAAAGCTCCAAACCCTTGTGTTTGAAAGATGTGATCATTGATGCTAATTGTAAACAAGTAATTTACTATGTCAAGTTAAACTTGACATACAATGCATTTGAATTTCTGGTTCGAGCCCAGGTCGAGGAGCCACCACATAAAGCCCGTGTAAGTAATTGCATGGGCTTTTGTTTAATCATCTTGAATGAATGCAGTTGTGGTTTCAAACCACTTTGTCTGTGATTGTCTGAGGATAAGGTTGCGTTTGCTGAAATGAAGGCCGCTGCTCCAGCCTAGTCGAGTAGGTGGCTAAGGCGGGGTACAAGGCCTGCCAGTCGAACTCTTTGAAACGCACTTTCAAGTACCCAAGCGCCGAACCCACGGCGATGTCAGCCAGTCCGAACTTATTACCCACGGCAAATTGACGTTGCTCGACCAGTCGCGCTAACTCACCAACCCCTGCCTCGATCTTGTGCACTTGCCGAGTCGTCCATTCAGCACTTGCGTGCTCGCCACGCATGCGCTCGAAAAACACCAATACCACCGCATCGCATACGCCGTCAGCCAAAACTTCCAACTTTTTCGCCATCAGTCTTTCAGGCACTTCGCTAGACAACAGTGGCGTTTGGGGATAGATCAATTCCAAATATTCCAAAATGAACCGCGAGTCAAAGATGCTGCTGCCATCTTCAAGAATCAACACGGGCAGTTTGGCAAGAGGGTTGTGCTGCTCAGTAATGGCACCTTGGTTCCATGGGACTTCGGTGATTAACTCAAATAGAATATTTTTTTCTGCCAGAGAGATCCTTACCTTTCGGGCGTAGGGACTGGGTGTAGCGCTAATGAGTCTGAGCATGAAAAGATCCTTTAGGCTCTAACAAGTCCATCTTAAATTCCTAGGTTATTCAATTTATAGAGTTAGGTATCCTATAAAGATGTCGAAGTTTCCGGGTCAAAATTTCGCAGTCAAGACCTAAAAAAATGCCACGAAATGCGGCATTTTTTGGATGGTGCAGTGAATTAGTTCACTGCAACTGGTTTACCAAATTCAATCCAGTTTTTACCATCAAATTTCACTAACTGCATGGTTTGGAACAATGCAAAATCAGTTGGTGATGTGCTGGCCAGCACACCGGGTAAGGCCATCGGCACTTGAAAGTCCTTGATGCTAGCGGCTTGTTTCATGACATTTTCGCGGGTTAGGTTGTCACCTGCCTGCTTGAGCACCTGTACCATCATCTGAGCTACCGCATAGCCATAGGTGGCGTTGCCATCGTCCGGACTGACTTCAGGCGCGTATTTTTTGATCAATGCTTTGAAATCCTTCATCGTTGGGTCATTGTCCCAGCGACTATCAGCACCTTCTTTGATGTACTGCATTGAAATCAAGCCCACAGAAACATCAAGACCGGCAGGCTTTAAGACGCTACCCACCGAAGCAGAAACTTGGTTCAGGTAGTGTGTGGGCTTCCAGCCCACTTCACTGACCTTGCGAATGGCTTGCGCCGCAAACTTGGGGGTGGTGATGTTGAAAAAAGTGTCTGCACCCGAGCCCTTAAGCGAAACAATTTGTGAGTCGATGGTAGGGTCGGTGACTTCATAAGAAGCTTGCGAAACAATCATACTTGCAGCTTTAGCCCCCAAGCCTTCCTTGAAACCGTTGAAGTAGTCCTTGCCGTAATCGTCGTTTTGAAACAGCACCGCGATTTTGGCATTCGGCTTAGTTGCCAAAATATGCTGAGCATAAAGTTTACCCTCGGAGTGGTAATTGGGGTTGAAACCAATGGTCCAAGGATTGTTTTTCGGGTCGTTCCATTTAGATGCGCCAGTGGCCAAGAACATGTGCGGCACTTTCTTGGTATTCATGTACTTGTGAATTGCGGTATTGGAAGGTGTGCCCAATGTGCCCAATGTCAATAAAACTTCGTCTTGTTCCACCAAACGGCGAATCATCTCCACCGTTTTGGGCGGGCTGTAGCCATCGTCTAGGCTGATGAAGTTAATCTTACGGCCGTTGACGCCACCTTGCTCATTCAACTGCTTGAAGTATGCCGCCTGCACCTTGCCGATGACGCCATAAGCTGAGGCAGGGCCGCTGTAGGGCATGGTTTGACCAATTTTAATTTCAGTATCGCTGGCGCCAGGATCGTATTTTTTTTCCGCAGCCGCCGGTATAGCAAAGCCAATGAGGGAAATGCACAGAGCCGTCAGGGTAAATTGTCTCTTTTTCATGGTGGTCCTTGGTTGAGATAAAGGGTTGAAAATTAAGAGCGAGTCGGGCGAAACTTCTCACCCAACAAACGCAGTGCACCCGCAATACCAGTGGGCATGGTGTACATAAACAGGATTAGCATGCTTCCGTAGATGGCCCAAGGTGCGGCCTTGGAAATCTGATCAGCGATGTTGGGAATGAACTGAATAAATAATGCGCCATACAAAGCACCAGGCAAGGAGGTCACACCGCCAATCACCATGCCAACCAGCAATGTGATCGATAGGAAAACGGTGAAACTGTCTGGTGCCACAAAGGCCACCAAAATAGCACTCAGTGCACCCGCCACTCCAGTGAACATGGCGCTCACACCAAAAGCCAAGCTTTTGTACATTGGCGTATTGATGCCCATAGAGGCCGCAGCAATAGGTTGGTCACGAATGGCGATAAGGGCGCGACCTACTCGACCGCGCATCAGATTCCAACCAACGATAAACATCACCAAGGTTATTGCCAAAGTAAAAAAATAAAGCCAACGGTCTGAGTTGAGCCTCAAGCCGAACAAAGTTTCCCAAGGCGGGTCGGGTTTCATGATCACAATTCCCTGCACACCTCCCGTTAGAAATTCCAGATGTTTAAACTTGAGCAGCTGCGGCAAGGCCACAGCCAAAGCAAACGTAGCCAAGGCCAAATAGTGGCCCTCTAGTCGCAGGGCGGGTAAGCCAAACAAAAAGCCGACCACAAAACAGATGAAGGCCGCAACCGGGATGGTCATCCAATAAGGAATATTCATTTTGTCCATCAGGATGGCACTGGTATAGGCCCCGATGGCCATGAAGGCTCCGTGTCCTAAAGAAATTTGACCGCTGTAACCAATAAGAATATTCATTCCGACCAAGGCAATGGCATAGCTCAACACCATGGAGGCTTGAAACACACTGTAATTAGAAATGAAAAAGGGCAGTATGCAGGCCAAGATCAGGCCCAACACGATGCGAATCCAAGGGATCGAATTTTCGGACGATAGTAGATTGAAAGACATCTGGTTCAGACCCTTGAGACAATTACTTTACCGAACAGACCGGCAGGTTTGATGGTCAGTACAACAATAATCAGTACCAATGCGACCGACAACTTGAGTTCGGTGCCAATGACGTAGGCACCTAGAATATTTTCAAGAATGCCAACAATGAAGCCGCCCAACACTGCGCCTCCTGGACTGTCAATGCCACCCACCAATGCCGCAGCAAAGGCATAGAGCAAGATGCCCGACATCATGTTGGGCTCAAGAAAGACCACTGGTGCAATCATCATGCCCGCTACGGAGCCAATGGCGGCAGCAAGCCCCCAGCCTAAGGCCAACATCCAACCCACTCGGATTCCCACCAAGCGACTTGAGTCTGGATTTTGCGCTGCAGCGCGCATGGCCAGCCCCAGTGGGGTGAACTTGAAAAAGCTGTAGAGCAACAACAAAAGCACCATGGTCACGCCAATGGAGCCCAGTTCGTGCGAAGAGATGAAATACAAACCAAACGGCGGCTCTTTGGGAAAAGGCGATGGAAATGCTTTGATGGTGTAGGTGAAGATCCAACCCGCAATGCTGTTCAGTATGACGAGCAGTCCAATAAAAACCACCACAATATTGAGAACCGGCGCATTTTCTACGGGTCGAATGATGATGCGCTGGATCAAAACCCCCAAGCTAAAAGACAGCAAGATGGTGCAAACGAAAGCCAGCCAATAGGACACGCCTGCGTTGATCAGGGTCCAAGCCATGTAAGTGGCAAACATGGCAATTTCGCCTTGTGCAAAATTGATGTGGTGCGTCGATTGGTAAATCATCACGAGAGCCAAGGCTAGGCTGGCGTAAACCCCGCCCGTGGCAATGCCAGCAACAATTTGGTGAATAAAGGTTTCCATGTTGGTGTTCTCAGTGGCCGAGGTAAGAACGTCGAACAGCTTCGTCTTGTTTCAGGTCTTTTGAAAGACCCGACAAAACCAGTTTGCCGGTTTCCAAAAGGTAGGCGTAATTGGCCAGATCGAGGGCCATGGCAGCGTTTTGTTCAACCAACAAGATCGTCACTTTGTCGGTCCGGTTGATGGTTTGCATGATGTCAAAAATCTCTCGCACAATGAGAGGTGCCAAGCCAAACGAGGGTTCGTCCAATAGCAGCAATCTGGGGCGCAACATCAAGGCCCTTGCAATGGCAAGCATTTGTTGCTCACCACCAGAAAGAGTGCCAGCTTGCTGATTGCGCCTATCTTTTAAGCGGGGAAAGTAGCTGTACATCTTCTCCTGATCCAGTGCCACCTCGTGCTTGTCTTTGCGGGTGTAGCTGCCAAGTTTCAAATTTTCCTCGGCGGAAAGGCTGCCGAAGGTGCCACGACCATCGGGCACATGCGCCACACCCAATCGAACGATATCCTCGGTTGCCTTACCTTCAATGGCCTGACCATCAAACATGATGCGGCCCCGAACTTTGATCATTTTGCACAAAGCACGCAGCGTGGTGGTTTTACCCGCACCGTTGGCGCCTAGCAAGGTCGTGATGCTGCCCTCCTCAATTTGCATCGACAGGCCATGCAGCACTTCGGTGGCACCATAACCGGCAAAAAGGTCTTTGACTTCAAGAAGCATTCGGCTCATTTGGAAGACCCCAGATAAGCTTGGATCACGTCGGGATGTTGACGCACTTTAGAAGGCGTGTCATCGGCAATTTTTTTACCAAAATTCAGAGCCACTACTTTGTCCGAGATACTCATGACAAGACTCATGTGGTGCTCCACAAGTAGCACTGTGGTCTTGAATTCGTCACGAATTCGCTTGATCAGATGGCCCAAGACGTTTACTTCTTCATGGTTCAGACCTGCGGCTGGTTCGTCAAGCAGCAAGAGTTTGGGCTTGCTAGCTAAAGCGCGGGCAAGTTCAACGCGTTTTTGTGTACCGAAAGGTAAGTCGGAAACTTTGCGCAAGGCAACAGATTGCAAATCTAAAAATTCAACCAATTTCATGGCGTTATGGTGAATTTTGGCTTCTTCTTGACGCACGCCTGGTAATCTCAGAGCGTGGGCCAGAAAGCCTTTTTCTGCACGGCAGTGTGAGCCAACCTTGATGTTGTCCAACACCGACATGGTTTTGTACAGTGCCAAGTTTTGAAAGGTACGGCCAATTCCAATTTCGGCAGTCTTGTGGCGTGTCATGCCGTCCAAGCTGTGTCCATCAAAATGTATTTGACCATCCTTGTACTCATACAGGCGAGACAGGCAGTTGAACAACGTGGTTTTCCCTGCACCGTTGGGGCCAATAAGTCCGGCGATCTGTCCTTTTTGAACATTGAAGGAGACACCATCTAAGGCAACAATGCCGCGGAATGCAACGGTAACTTGCGATACAGAAAGAAGCACGGATGCGTCAGCATTCAGGCAAGATTCGTCAAAAGTATCCGGTGTGGACATTCATAACCTTCAAAATGTGCATGTTAAATGAAGTCTCTTTTATCTTCGCAGAAACAAATGCTTTGACATGGAAAAGTTTACTGAACAGATTTACTTAGGAAACATTTCACGCAACTTGAGTTTGTAGAACTTGCCGGTTGAAGTGCGAGGCACACAATCGATCCATTCAAAGCGGTCGGGTACTTGCCATTTGGCAAAGCCCATGTTGAGCAAATGAGCCGCCAGTTCATTGGCATGCGGTGAGTGGCCGGGTTTGGCCACCACACAGGCCAAAGGCCGTTCGCTCCATTTTTCGTCGGGAATGGCTATGACTGCAGCCTCGGCAATGCCAGCGTGGGCCATCAGTGCGTTTTCAAGGTCGACCGAGCTTATCCACTCTCCGCCAGATTTGATCAAGTCCTTGGTGCGGTCGGTGATGCGTACAAAGCCCATGGTGTCGACGCTGGCCACATCGCCAGTACGAAGCCAACCATCGGTGGTGAATTTATCGTTACTCACGGGCACTTGGTAGTAGCTAGAGGTAATGAAGGGACCACGAACCTGAAGTTCGCCAACATGCTGACCGTCCCAATCTTGGTCTTGACCCTCGTCATTGCGAATGCGCAAATCTACCAGCGGTACAGGAATACCGGCCATGGCGGCACGGCGGTAGCGTTCTTCAAGAGGGGCATCGCGCAACTCGGCCTTGGGGTAAGAAATGGTACAAACCGGAGAAGTTTCAGTCATGCCCCAGCCTTGCATAATCCAAATGCCATGTTTGTCGAATGCCCGAATCAGGGCTTCGGGTACTGCAGCACCGCCCACCAGGCTGCGCATGCCGGTCGGCAATTTCCAACGGCCTGATTGTTCAGTCAAAGCCGCTTCATAGGCCTGAATTAAACCCATCCAAATAGTGGGCACACCCAAAGACAAAGTGGGCGGCTCAAATTGCATCAAGTCCAACAAATCGTCTGGATGCAAGTGCGGACCAGGAAACACAAGTTTGGCGCCCATCATGACCGCACCATAAGGTATCCCCCAGCTGTTTGCATGGAACATGGGCGTGACGGGTAAGACCACATCGGTGCTGCGCAAAGACCAGAAGTCCCCTAGTGAGGCGACCAATGTGTGAAGCACTGTAGAGCGATGCGAGTAGACCACTCCCTTAGGTTTTCCGGTGGTGCCCGACGTGTAGCACATGGAAACCGGATCGTCTTCTGCGTGAGCGTTATATTCAAATTGGCTGGCATCTGTGCCTGATAACCACCGCTCGTAATTCAAAAACTCTGCAGGCACATCGGCGCCCGAAAAGGGAAAAACAATAACTTTTTCGAAGCTGTACTTGTGCTCAATCTGGCGGTACATCGGCAGCAAAATATCATCAATGATCAAAAATCGGTCTTGCGCATCGTTTGCAATCCATGCAATTTCGTCTGGTGAAAGACGCAAATTGAGAGTGTGCATCACGCCGCCAGCAGCAGGAATTCCAAAGTAGCATTCCAAGTGCGCGTGGTGGTTCCAACACAAGGTGGCCACTCGATCACCTTTTTTCAGACCCAAATCTTTTAAGCTCTGCGCCAAGCAGCGGGTACGGCTATAAAACTGCCCGTAAGTGTGCTTGACCAAAGTTTTGTCGGGCAGTCGTGAGACGATCTCATTGGAGGGAAACAATTTGCCCGCCCGCTCCAAAAAGTGATTCAAAGACAAGTTCACATTCATCATGGTGCTGCTCACGCCTGCGCTAGATTTCATAGTGGGCACTCCATGGGTTTTGAACTAGTAGACCGGTTTGTATTTCTCAAGAGTTTCCAATACCTCTTGAGAGACATTGAACCCAAGGCCATATTGAAGAGCGAGTTCTTGGCTGCGTTTTGCAAAATTCGGAACACCCATGCTGTAAATGAATTGCAAAGCACCACCCGTCCAAGCTGGGTATCCGATGCCGAAAATAGAGCCAATGTTTCCTTCGTGAACTGACTTCAAAACCCCTTCATTCAAACACCTTGCAGTTTCAATGGCTTGTCTGAAAAGGAACCGGTCTTTAATGTCCTGAACAGAAATTGTGATGCGGCTCTTTTCAAATAATTTTTTTAAGTCAGGCCATAGCATCTTTTTTTGGCCGACGGGATAGTCGTAAAAGCCTCCACCCGCGACCCTGCCACCACGCTTTAACTCTTTGACCATTTGTTCGACCAACAGTTCTCCAGAGTTGGCCACATATAGGCGCCCTTCTTTCTTGAAATCTTCGCGCGTTTGATCTAAAACATGAACCGACAAAGTCAACGCGGTTTCGTCGATCACGGCCAAAGGCCCGACTGGCATACCCACTTGCATAGCCAAGTTTTCGATCATTGGCGCAGGAATACCCTCTTGCAACATGGACGCGCCTTCCATTACAAAAGTAGCAAAAGTACGACTGGTATAAAAACCTCGTGAGTCATTCACAACAATGGGAAGCTTGCCCAAGGCCAGAACATAATCGAAAGCACGTGCAATGGTTTCATCATTGGTTTTCTCGCCCCGAATAATTTCAACCAACTTCATTTTGTCAACTGGGCTGAAGAAATGAATGCCAACAAATTTCTCTGGCTGGGTACTTGACAACGCTAATCCACTGATGGGTAAGGTAGAAGTGTTGCTCGCAAAAAAACCGCCCTCGGCCAGCATGCTTTGCGATTCTTTTGTCACTGCGGCTTTGAGTTCACGCTGCTCAAAGACAGCTTCAATGATGAGATCGCATCCTTTCAAGTCTTGGGTATTGTCAGTGGCCTGAATCAAATTCAACAAAGTTGCTTTTTGCTCTTCAGTGACACTTCCCTTTTCCACTAATTTTTGTGCAAGTGCGGCACTGTATGCCTTACCTTTTTCAGCTTTTTCAAGCGTCACATCTTTCAGAACAGACGCAATACCGCGACTGGCTTGGCTGTATGCAATGCCGGAACCCATCATTCCCGCACCCAAAATGCCCACCTTTTGCGGTCGATAGCGAGGTAAGCCCGTAGGTCGACTATGGCCGCTTTTAATGCTGTTCATGTTGAAAAAGACGGTATTGATCATGTTGTGGGCAATACCACTGGTCATCAGGCCTGCCAGGTAGCGGCTCTCTATGCGCATGGCTGTGTCAAAGTCGACCAGCGCCCCTTCCGCCATGGCAGCCAAAGCAGCCTCTGGTGCAGGATACAAACCGCGGGTTTTTTGTTTCAATGCTGCAGGCGCCAAACTCAATATACCCGCCAATTTGGGGTTGTGGGGTGTCCCGCCAGGCATCTCATAGTCTTTACGGTCCCAAATGTGCAGACAAGCTTCTGGCTTGTTCTGAGATGCAGCAATAAAGTCCAAGGCACATTCGCGAAGGTCTGAATCTGTGTCTACCAATTCATGCACCAAACCGAGCTTAAACGCTTGCTCAGGACCAAACAGCTTACTTTCCAAAATATAAGGCTGAGCCGCAAGCAGTCCTAATGAGCGCGTCATCTTGGTGATACCGCCACCGCCAGGAATGAGACCCAAAGTAACTTCCGGCAAACCGAACTGTGTTTTAGGATTGCGGGTTGCGATTCTGTGATGTCCTACCAATGCGACTTCCCAGCCACCACCCAGTGCACTTCCATTCAAACAACTGACAACTGGAATACCAAGTGTCTCAATTGTTCTGAAATTTTTCTTGATGCGTTCAATTTCAATAAATACCCGAGGGCCATCAGCAGAGCTTGATCGCATGAAACTCTTTAAATCAGCTCCTGCAAAAAAAGTTGATTTGTTGGAAGCCAAAATAACTCCATGAAGCTTTGGCCGATCTTTAACAAGCTCTTGAGCAACCTGAGCCAAATCGTCTTGCCATTGCTTGCACATGGTGTTGACGGGCGATTCGTATTCATCAAACGTAATAGTGGCAATCTCTTGATCTATTTCGTAACGCAATGTTTTTAAAATCATAGACCCGCCCGCTTTCAAATACGCTCAACAATAGTAGCAATACCCATACCACCACCCACACAAAGTGTGGCCAAGCCATAGCGAAGTTTTCGACGATGCAATTCGTCAATCAAAGTACCCAAAATCATGGCACCGGTAGCACCAAGGGGATGCCCCAGAGCAATAGCGCCACCATTGACGTTGACACGATCATGGGACACACCCATTTCATGCATGAACTTAAGAGGCACTGCTGCAAATGCTTCGTTTACCTCAAACAAATCAATCTGATCAATTGTCAGACCAGCTTTGGCAAGTACTTTTCGGGTTGCAGGCATGGGCCCTGTCAGCATGATGGTGGGATCAGCACCCGACAAAGCTGCTGCAACAATTCTTGCGCGGGGTTTAAGGTTATGAATTTTTCCGGCAACCTCGCTGCCAATAAGTACTGCGGCAGCCCCATCGACAATGCCAGATGAATTTCCGGCGTGGTGAACATGGAAAATAGACTCAACTTGCGGATAGCGCTGCAAGGCCACCGCATCAAATCCCATAGATCCAAGCTTTTCAAAAGAAGCTCTGAGGGCACCTAAAGTTTCAGTCGTCGTTTGAGGCTTGATAAATTCATCTTGGGCCAGAATAATTTGGCCCAGCTTGTCTAATACGGGCACCACAGATCCATCAAAGTAACCACTCTCTCTTGCATGTGTGGCTCGCTTTTGAGACTCAACTGCGAAGGCATCCAAGTCGTATCGACTGAATCCACAAAGGGTGGCAATTAAGTCAGCACCAATGCCTTGTGGCACAAACAAGGTAGCACTGTTTGTTTCTGGATCTTGAGCCCATGCACCCCCATCAGAACCGATAGGAACTCGGCTCATACTTTCTACCCCACCCGCGACTACCAATTCTTCCCAGCCGCTTCGAACCTTCATGGCAGCCAAGTTAACCGCCTCTAACCCGGAGGCACAAAAACGATTCACTTGAAGCCCAGCACATTGCCAATCCCAGCCGGCTTTAAGCGCAGCCACCTTGGGCACCACCGAGCCCTGCTCTCCAATGGGAGACACCACACCCATGACTACATCATCAACAGCCGCCGTGTCTAATTGATTGCGAATCTGAAGTTGCGCCAATACGCCGGCCAGCAAATCGACGGGCTTAACCTCATGAAGACTGCCGTCTTTTTTTCCTTTTCCGCGTGGTGTACGAATCGCGTCATATACAAATGCTTCGGACATAACATCTCCAAAATTTAAGGCCATCAATTGCTGCAAAGCATTTAAATTGAGCACGAGTATACTTTTTGATAACTATAGCGAATGTCCATAAACTTGCATTTTCATCAGGACAAACCATGATCCCTAGAACTCTTTTTTCGACCGATCACGAATCTTTTCGGGATAGTTTCAAGCGCTTTATGGAAAAAGAAATCGCCCCCTTTCATGAAGCTTGGGAAGAGCAAGGCTACGTTGACCGCGAAGTTTGGCGTAAAGCGGGAGATAACGGTTTTCTGTGCATGTCGATGCCTGAGACTTATGGGGGGGCCGGTGTGGACAAGCTTTATTCTGTGGTTCAAATGGAAGAGCTGGGGCTAGCTGGTTTTACAGGCATCGGTTATGGACTGCACAACGAAATTGTTGCGCCCTATCTTTTGCACTACGGCACTGAAGCTCAAAAGCAAACCTACTTACCAAAGTTGGCTACCGGTGAAATGATCGGTGCTATTGCTATGAGCGAACCGGCTACTGGCTCTGATCTTCAAGGTATTAAAACTTCCGCGGCTCTGCAACCAGATGGTTCTTATGTACTTCGCGGCAGCAAAACATTCATTACCAATGGTTGGCATGCCGACTTGGTCATTGTGGTGGCAAAAACAGACCCCGATGCAGGCGCTAAAGGGACGAGCTTATTCTTAATCGAAAGAGGCATGCCCGGCTTTGAAAAAGGCAAACGTTTGAAAAAATTGGGGCTTAAGGCCCAAGACACTGCGGAGTTATTTTTTGATAATGTAAAAGTCCCTGCCACCCAATTGCTGGGCGGGGCCAATTACGAAAGCAAAGGTTTTATTTGCCTGATGGAACAACTTCCATGGGAACGACTACAAATAGCCATCAGTGCTGTAGCTGCTTCCCAAGCTGCGATTGATTGGACATTGAAATACACCCAAGATCGAAAAGTCTTTGGACAGGCTGTTGCGAATTATCAAAACACACGATACAAACTTGCAGAGATGCAAACTGAAGTTCAAATTGCACAGGTCTTTATTGACAAATGTTGTGAACTGGTGAGCGTGGGACAGCTAAACACCCAAACCGCCAGCATGGCCAAATATTGGTGTACTGATCTGCAGTGCAAAGTGATGGATGAATGTGTGCAGTTGCATGGTGGATACGGCTATATGTGGGAGTACCCCATCACACGCGCCTTTGCAGACGCTCGCGTGCAAAGAATATACGGTGGCACAAATGAAATTATGAAAGAGGTTATTTCTAGAAGCATGGGTCTTACAGGAAAGTAGCAAATATAAATATGACGGCGGATGACCGCAGTCAAGAGGTTATGTCATAGCCTAAACACCACCGCCGTCACATCATCTCTTCGGGCATTAGCACCCTGCCAAGCAGCAAAGTCCCTCTTCATTGCTGAGGCAATTCCTTCAGCACTGGCTGCACTGTTATCTTTTAGGATTTCTTCTAAGCGGCGGTAACCAAATGAAGTCTTACCCGTTGAGCCACCAATTTGGTCTGTGAAACCATCTGTCACCACAGCAAATACGTCACCTGACTGGTAAGGGATCTTTTGCACAACAGGTTTATCTGCATCCGTTACGTGGTCCTGATAACCCAAGCTGCACCGAGACCCTAGATGGCGTATCAAAACACCTTGTGCATTAACTTGGAACAGACCCAGCTTGGCACCGGCAAACTCAATGGTGTTCTTGTCTCGATCAATGCGAAGTACTGCTGCATCACATCCGTCATCGCTCTCGCTATGAGATCGGTCTTGGTTAAGACCTGTACGCACATAGTGATCCAAGGACATCAGTGCCGTAGCTGGGTCTTCAGCGGTGTCGTTGGCGTAAATGCGCTCTAACGAGTTACTTACCAGTAAAGACAACATTGCTCCCGGGACGCCGTGGCCCGTGCAATCTGCAATAGCCAACACAAAGGGGCCAGATAGCTGTGAATTGGACAACCAATACAAGTCTCCGCCAATGGTGTCACGTGGCTCCCAAATAGACGAGAAAGAAGCAAAACGACCCTCAATTTTTTCCTGTGTTGGTAGCTGACCTCTTTGCAGTCGACTTGCGTAATTCACAGACTCAAGTACCACTTGATGAGAAGCGTCCAATTTCCTCAAAGAATTATCTGAGTCCAATACAACCTTATGCATCAATGAATCTCTTGCTTCTATTTGCAAATCAATTAACAGTTCATCTAAACTTTTATCGCCTTCATAGCGCTTGAAATTGACTTCATATTCAAATGTAGTCATGTCTAATTCGAGCTTAAAGATTATGGATTTCGTAACAACCTCTATTTCCCACTTTTCAATCAACACCATACCTAAAGTAGCTTGTATGGAGCCTCGGAAAAATGCCTCATGATTTTGATTAAGTGCAGCTGTTATGTAGATCAAAAAATTGGTTTCTGAGTTTTTAATCAGTTGAGCACCGTATAAATCATGATGGCCTCTAGTGGCACTTTTAATCAACGTATTCGATACAAGATTATTTTTTGTCATAACCTCGTAAAGGGCATCAAGCATATTTTCCTCCGAGGGATTTGATGCTAAAGAACTCAGAAAATTTATTCTTAATTGTTTGCCATAAGCCATGGCATCACGGTAAGAAAATATGACATTGATTCCAAAAACAAATAAAGCTTCAGAACCAAATCGCTCAAATGATTCATCAAACATTTGAATGCGTAAGTTACTGGGATACCAACCTTCAATATCGATCTCTTGAATGCCAGCTGAGGCTAGTATTTTTTTCCCAATTTCACCCAAAGTAGAAACAGTTTTCAGCGTACTAGCTATTGCCTTGCCAGAAATCAAAGTGACTTTATTTGAATCATTCACTTAAAAGCTTTCCAAAAAATGCATCTTAAATGAGATTAATGAATTCAGGAATTGCCCTTTCAGGCGGAGAGTCGTCAGCAATGCTGCTTAATGGGAGTGCTGAACACAAAATAAGTTGATGTATGCGTAGACTGGTGTAGATGTGTGTTTTAGGGATGTGGGATATTAGTCGACCGAGGAAGCAAATTCAAAACACGGCTTACTTTAGCCACTGCGGGTCAGGTAATTGCCCGAACACCTGACGCAGACCCTGACTCCAACTGCTGCGTAAATCTCTGAAGTAGGTGTCTTCGGTGTCGATACGGTGCCGTTTAGTAACTTGCAAATCATTAGTTTTGACCAAGGCGACATCGATAGGCAGACCTACTGACAAATTACTTTTGATAGTTGAGTCAAACGACACCAAGGCGCATTTGATGGCCTGCGACATGCTGATACCGGGTTGAATAACGCGGTCCAAAATAGGCTTGCCATATTTGCTCTCGCCGATCTGAAAGAAAGGCGTATCCAGCGTGGAC
>Ga0209084_1002504_pt1 | contig 14189 bp, 8 predicted proteins | sample C_130820_MF_Meta_FD_187309 | JGI IMG/M metagenome (GOLD analysis project Ga0209084, IMG submission 187309) | Freshwater microbial communities from Lake Croche, Canada to study carbon cycling - C_130820_MF_MetaG (SPAdes) (version 2) | ecosystem: Environmental > Aquatic > Freshwater > Lake | place... | reverse complement strand
GGCTTGCAATGGCAAGGCGCTGAGATCCAGGCAGGCATGTCCTCGCCCCCATTGGTAGCTTGTAAGTGCTGCTAACCACAAATGGCGAGCATCATCGCTTGCTTGGTGGGTGTTGAGATAGTTGGCCAGCGAAATGTCTAAGCCAGTAAGACCCACTGATTTATCAGGGCTCGCTGGCTTATCAAAATTTTTTAAAAGGTCTTTTAAAGCACTCATGCAGCGCTCCCTGCAAACAGGGTGTCTAGCGTTTCAATCAATACTTGCGGGGGGCGCTGAAAATGCACACCTGAACCAGATTGGTTAATGCCACGCATAAAAATGTAAATAGCGCCGCCCATGTGTTGTTCATAGTCATAGTCAGGGAGCCGAACTTTCAAGAGACGATGTAAGGCCAATGTGTAGAGCACATACTGCACTTCATAGCGTTTATGCAACACGGCTTCTTGCAAAGTGGCTGCAGCGTAGTCATTGAGTTTGTTCGATTTGTAGTCAACCACCCAATAGCGTTGGTCATGCTGTAAGACCAAATCTAATGAACCTGTGAGCATGCCTTGCATCAATCTGGGCTGGAGTGCAGGCCGCGCTTCACTTGCAAATAAATGCGATTGGATGAGTTGGTCTAGTAATTTGGCAGGCACATGGTGGGCTTCTAAATTGAATTCCATCTCCGACCACATATGCTCTGGCGTGAGTTGCCCCAATACCAGAGGTGATATCTCAAAACCGAGGTGATGTGTGTCAAGTGGCAGTGGGGTTTGAATAACCTCTTGTAACCAGATGCCTAGGTCAAGGCGCTCTTCATCTTTAAGCTGCAACCAATTGGCTTTACGCTCGAGCAATAGGCCCCAAGCTTGTAAGGACCAAGCTGGTGCTTGCAGGTTTGCAAGTGGCCATTGGTTTTGCGACAACCAATCGAGCAAATCGTGTATCAATGTGCCATAGCGCGCCCCTGCAGGAAAGCTTTGCCAAGGATTGACTGCATTTTGTTTTGTACCAACTAAAGAAGGCTCCACGTCTGCTTCAAATGCCATGTCTGCATCCATGATGGCGGCCGCCACGTCTTCATCGCGTTTCGACTCAGTGATTAAGCCCCGCGTGAGTGCGCTAAAACTTGCTGTCCACCATGGGCTGTGGTGTTGGAGTTTTGGTGTGATCGCGTCTTGCAGCACATCAGCCGAACTGGCTGGTAAATAGATGGTGTAGCTGGGTTCTGGCAATTCTTGTAGGCAGATGTCCTGGCAAGAGCCCCACAGCGTATTCAACTGCTGGCTTAAATCCCCTCTTACTTGGCGTTTTAAAAGTTTGGACAGTGCACTTTGTTTGAGCGAATTTTTGCTGACATCCCCACTGATATCTCTAAAAGTTTCAGCAACGCCAAGCCACAATCCAAGTTGTGCACGGGTCAGGGCCACGTATAGCAAACGCATGTCTTCGTCGACAGACGATGGCTCTAGGGTGTCGTCAGCAGTCTCGTCGTCATCGCTATAGCTAGACTTAGACGAGGTTTCGGTTTTAAAGCTGCCCGCAAACGGAACAAACACCAAGGGGTACTGCAAGCCTTTGCTCTTGTGATAGGTGATAACTTGCACGCACTGGGCGTCGGTTTCCAAACGCATTTTTTGTGCATCTGCAGAATGCGTGGGCGCATTGATTTGCTCCGCCAAGAAACGCACCAAAGCATGTTCGCCTTGCAGTGATTGGGCCGCATGCTGCAAAAGCTCGCCTAGATGTAGCACATTGCTGATGCGACGCTCGCCATCCTCTTGTGCCAACAAACGACTCGCGACTTTTTGGCTATGCAACCAGTGGTGCAACATGGCCAATACGCCTTGTTGTTGCCACATGTGGCGCCATTGATGGAAGTTGTCTAGTTGTGCTTCCCACTGCAACTCGTTTTGGGTGTTGGCCACAACTTCATCTAGCGTGAGTGCCCAAACACCACTGCCAATAGCAGCGCGCACCCATTCGGCTTGTCTCGGTGTGGCAACCGCGCGCAGTAGACGCCAGATATCTAGCGCTTCAGGCGTGGCGTACACATTCGACCTGTCAGACAAATAGACGCTAGGAATTTTTCGCGCGCGCAATGCCTGTCGAATCGCATCGGCTTGGTGTTGACCCCGCACCAGAACGGCCATCTCGCCAGGCGTTGCAACGCCTTGGTTGAGTAAGCCTGCCATGCGGTCTGCGAATGCATGCGACATGGCCTGCAGATGTGTGTGTGCCTTGGTCGGTGAGCCATCACAAGGGATATGCCAAACCGTCATGGCGGGGTGTGGCGTTTTTTCGCTATTGACCAACCCATCGATATCCCCCTCGGCGGAGACGCGCACATAGTCAATCTGGCCTTGTGCGCAAGCAAAGGGCGCCTCAATTTGCGAAAAGACATGGTTGATCGCGTTGACCAATGTTGCAGTGGATCGACGGTTGCTGCTCAATGTATGAATCGCTTGTGGGTTGCTTGCAAGCGCATCGGTGCGTGCTGTCAGATAAGTACCTAAGTCTGCACCACGAAAACTATAAATAGCTTGCTTAGGGTCGCCAATCATGATGAGTGCATTACGGGTATCGCATTCGCTATCTACATAAATACGATTCAGCGTTTCGTATTGCCAAGGGTCAGTATCTTGAAACTCATCTACCAAAGCGACCGGGTATTGGTGGCGAACGGCGTCGGCTAGACGTCCGTCCTCTGCCATCACCGCTTGGTGCAGATTTTGCAGCAGATCAGAAAAATCAAAGGCTGCTCTTTGGGCTTTCGCTGCTCTGTATTTTTCGCCAACAGTATGTGCGGCATGGACAGCCAATGCATGTTCAGTAGCAGGTTCAGTTTTTTGATGGGCTACGTAAGCTTCGACTGCCGAGAAAAAACTAAAGTCTTTCGCTTGAGGCCATTTTTTCTCAACTAGAGCTGTGGTGGTGAAGCGCGCGATCACGTCGGGTTTTATGGTTTCATTGCTTTCTGCCCATGCTTTGAGAGCGCGAAGCCAACCCGCGTAATGGTCAGCGCGAGTGCCATGCAGCTTGACCTCTAGCAGGGCGGCATACAGGGCATCGTTCCAATGCGAGCGGCATACATCTGCCAAAGATGCAAGTTCGCTCGCCCACACCATGTGCTTTTCAATGATGTCATGCGGTGTGCTTGCGGGCGGTGTTGTATTACTGGGTTTGCGTTCTGTCTCTTTCCAAATAGTTTTGATGATTTCGAGTAAATCATCGGGTGCATGGCCAATGAAAGGCGTGATGCATTGCAAAGTTTCAGCGGGGACTGGATAAAACCATTCGCGCCAATAGTCTTGTACCAAGGCGCGTTGTAAGTCTTCGGCATTTTCTAAATGGGTTTGTTCAAAGAGGTTGCGGCTATTTAAAGCATGCTGGCTCAGCATGCGACGCGACCAGCCGTGTATGGTGTAGATGGCTGCATCGTCCATCCATTCCGCGGCACAGTTGAGTTGGAGCGCACAGCGCGGCCAAGCGTCGGTTGCATAGCTATCGCGAAGTTGGATTAAAAAATCGTCAGCTTTGAAGTTGGTTGGAAGTGGCCGACCTTGTGCGCTGGCATCAAAGTAAGCAGCGGCATGGCTCAATCGATCACGGATGCGGTCACGTAATTCTGCAGTTGCTGCATCGGTAAAGGTCATCACCAGAATTTGCGGGGGAAGTAGCGGCGCTTCACGCTGATGGCCAAGCACCAACCTCAGGTACAAAGCAGCGAGCGTCCAAGTCTTGCCTGTGCCTGCGCTGGCTTCAATCACTTGCCGGCCTTGCAAAGGCATACGCAAGGCGTCGAGTTTTTGCGCTTGGATGGTCGTACTACTCATAGCGCAGACTCCTCATCCATCGCGGTGGAAGCAGTCAGTACCAATTTGGCGTGCTGGCCCATAGCGCCATACAAGCGTTGCGCCCAGTGGGGAAGATCGGCTTCTAGGTCGGAGAAGTTTTTAAATACGCGCTGTAGCGAAGCGCTTTTTGCAAATTCACCGAGTTGCTTATGTCCACCCTCAAAAGCTTGTCTTGCAGCGATTAGTGCTGCGGCGTGCAATTGGTCTGGGTTCTCGTTTTTAATCTTATTAGGTGCGCTCAGGGTAGATAAATACTTACAAGCAGATTTGCTGGAGACGGGCAGTGGTTGTTGCCAAGCCTCTGAATAAAGAAGAACCAAGTCGTGCAAATAGTTATGTGCATCTTTTTGAGGTAGTGCATCCAATTGGACCGCGCCATTGAGTCCAATTTGCACACTGGTCGTCTGCTTACCGCTGGCACAAGCCACAAGGTGGTGTAGCCAAAGCGTAGTCAATGTTTCTGCACGCGGCTGTTTATTTTTTTCTTTGCCTTCCAGAATAGATCCAGGACGCATTTCAATCTGTAGCCAAGCAGATCCATCGCAATTCGTACGCCAGATGTGTTGACCGTTAGCCCACTCCGCGTGAAGTGAATGGACGTCGAATGTCCAATTATTAGCTTGAACAGCGAGAATGTTGGGCCAATCTTTGACGAATTCATTGCATCGAGCAAGAAGCTCTTCACGTTGCTTCAGTAATAAGTGTTCTTGTGCTTGGCCAAATCCTGCAATAGCCAGTTCCCCGCTCAGACGTAAACGCTGAAGGGCCTGGGTAGGGTCGCTAGCCTTGGTAATAGACTGGGTGAGAAGATATTTTTCAAGATGGTTCAGTGCAAAGGGTTCTTCTTGCGCGCTGGCTTCATCGGGCACGTCGAGTTGTAAACGTAATCTGTCACGGATAAAAACTTCAACGGGCTGTTTGAGAAGTCGCTGTAAGTGTTGAAGTGTTAATACGTGCGCAATGTCAGATGGCTGAATGCTATGTGAGGCGTCAGTCGATCGCGTCTTATCTCCAGAACTTAATGCGCTTTGCCAATCTTTGGCGTAAGTAGCGAACCCGCCTTTCTGAGTAAAGTATTTGTGCGAGAAGGCTTGCAAGGGTTGCAGTTGGTTTTCTTTGTCAAAGGCCAATGCATCGCCACGCTTCCACACTGCATTGAGATAGTCGATTAACTGCGCTACCAGCACAGACGGAGGCTTGACTTCATGGTCAGTCGAGCGGCGACCTTGCCAACTGACATAGAGTTTTTCACGCGCAGAAAGCAGTGCTTCTAAAAACAAATAGCGGTCGTCTTCACGGCGTGATCTATCGCCCGCCCGCCAGAGTGATTGCGACGTAACTAGTTGGGCGGCTTCGCTCATCAAATCAAAGTCACGCGGGGTTTGGCTGCGCGGATAGTCCCCATCGTTCATGCCAAGCAGGCATACAACTTTGAATGGAATAGAGCGCATCGGCATCAGCGTTGCAAACTGCACGCCACCGCCAAAGAAGCGCCGTTGCATCGTGGGTTGTTGTAGTTGCGCCATCCAATGCTCGCGCACTACCACCAAAGGTAAAGTTGCATCAAGTCTTGCCAGTTGGCACTCTGTGAGCCAAGTCTCTAATGGCGCCATCACACGTTCTATCAAGCGTTCGTCGTTATCTTTGCTGGGCTTGAAAAACATATCCACCAGTTGCCGCAATACATTCACCCATTCGCTGGGTGTGTGTTCTTGTCGCAATTTGGATAACGCAATTTGGATATGGCGTAACCATTGCAAAAGGCCTTCCATCATGCGTGCATCCAGCCCACCTACACCAGCTTCTGGCAACGTGTTTTCCCATGGGTTGGCGATGACACCAGTCACAGCTGTTGCGTAGCCTAAAAGTAAACGCTCCAAGCCAAACAACCAACTGTTTTGATTGGCACCAACTAATTCGGGGGTAATACCCCAAGTATTTCTGTGCTGAGTATCTAAGCCCCAGCGCACACCGGCACTTTCCAACCATGTGTCAAGTTGTGCGATGTCTGCTGCATCTAAGCCAAATCGCGCACGCACGGCATCGACTTCAAACAGGCTTTGCCACTCCACCCGGGTGATGCGCAGTTGTGGCAACTGCAACAACATATCCAGCGCTTGCACGATAGGTTCAGTGCGGGGTGTTGTGTCTGCAACGCTGTAGGGAAGATGGCGCGGATCGTGACTAGCAAAGCGACCAAACACTGCGTGTATGTGCGGTGCAAATATCTCCATGTCGGGGACCATGACCATGATGTCTGAGGGCTTTAGTCTTTTGGCTTCGTCAATTTCTGCTTCGGTATCTAGCCATGCCAATATTTGGTCGTGTAAGACCTCTACTTCACGTTGTGCAGAATGGGTTTGGACCATCGCAATGCTGTGGTCATGAGACTCAACTTCCAATGGCTCTGTGGGAATCGGTTCAAGATTTAGGAGCGCAGACTGCAAGTGTTCTAGTTGGCTAGGTGCGCGTCGTGCGCCTTTTGCTGTATCGACAGGGTCAACAAATACATCTACCCGTGTAAATTGCGATGCGTATCTCTCGACATCGTCAAAGGTATCTAGCAAATGTAAGTAGTCACGCCCATGTTTACCCCACGCAGCCAGCAAGGGGTTGGTATCGGTATGCAAGATGTATTGGTCAGCTTCACTCAAACTGCCATTGGCTTGTGGAACAGGTAAACCGTCTTTATGCGCTTGCCGTTGGCGTGCGAGTCTGGCTAGCGGCACTTTACTCTCGACGATATGGCCCCAAAAATGCTGACAAGGGTTTTGTACCAACATCAATACTTGGCAAACCCGTCCTAATGCAAAGAGAGCCTCTACCGTTTGCATAGGTAGCGATGTCACGCCAAACACCATCAAACGCTGCGGTACGCCAGAAGGGCGTTGGTGCGGTTCTAACGTGTTTATGGCTTGCAGAAATGCTTCATGGACTTCAGAGCGTGATCGAAAGGCGGCAGTGTTTAAGTTGTCTGCGTTGCTTGGGGTTACTTGTTCGCCATTAGTGGAGTCTGTAGAGCTTGCAAGTTTTGTATCTTGTGAAAGATCGTCCAATAAATCACGCCACAACTCAGCCTGCCAGCTTTGTGTGGCAGGCAGTGGCACAGCAGAAATTGAATCCGAATGGATACCGTTGCTTGTACGTAATTGGTCTTTGCCACTTGCCCAATCTTTAAGCCAATCCGAGCGGTAGTTTTGGTAGCCGTCTAGAACGTCGGCGAGTTGTGAAGCCAATTGGTAAGCGCGGCGGTCATTGGTGGCGTGATCGCCTAAATAATTTTTGAGCGGTGAGAAATTAGGCTTATCTAGCAAATCAGGTAAGCGGCGCATGATGCGCCAAACCAAAGGCGATTTGTCTAGTGGCATATGCGTAGGCACCATATTGGGCCCCAAGACAGCGCGGTAGATTTGCCAAAGTTTGCGTGAAGGTAATTCCACTTGGGTGGCTGCACAAATACCGAGGTCTTTGGCCAATGCCATTTCTAACCAATGCTTCATTCCATTGCTTTGGACTAGCAACACCTCAGGAGCGAGAACTGGCAAAGGGTTGTTGCCTATGAACTCCACTGCCAACTCGCGCAGGCCTTCTAGTTGGTTGCTGTGAAGCACCATGAAACCGCAAGAGTGAATAGGGTTGGCCATTTGTGGGGTGAAAAAGGAATTCAAGAGTGGGGAAGTTTTTCGAATGTTCTGTAAGCATACTAGTCAGGGGGCTCAATCAATGAGCCTAGATAGCTCTAAATAGTAATTTATAAGTAATAATACTTATTATAAAATTAGTAATAAATTACTAATATATGTATGCATTTTGCAAATTTTTAATTCAACACCAACTGAAAGGTATTAAGAAATGTCCTCGATTAAAAGTTTTTTTCAATCTATCCAGAAGTCTTTTCAAGGCCCAAGTCACTCAACAAAAAATGTTGCCGTTGATGTGCATCATGAGATTATCCAGAAGCCTTTTGAAGGTCCAATTAGCTCAATAAAAAATGTTGCCGTTGATGTGCATCATGAAAATATCCAGAAGCCTTTTGAAGGTTCAATTAACTCAATAAAAAATGTTGCCGTTGATGTGCATCATCAGCTGATTGATCAACAACACCTCAGCGACCTTCTGACGCATCCACGCAGGCTTGAGGCTGTAATTCCGGTTAAAGAGGCCCAAAAAGTTGTCGACAATGCATACCATAATGGTGAGATTGATGGCGCTTTGTATGGCAGCGGCATAGCTTCTTTTTTAAGTGGGTCTGGGGTGTGTGCGTCAGCGTTTTGGAGGCGGGCAGTTAGTGCAGCAGCTAGAGAAGCAGCAGCCGAAGCGGCGTTAGACGTAATCCCAGCAACAGTGCATGGAGCCGGAGCAGTCGGAGTCGGCGAATTTGGGGCAGCAAGTGCCGCGTTCACTGCGGCTGAAGCCGCTGTTGCAGTAGCAGTAGCGCCAGCATCAGCATTTATATTGCCGACAATTTTAATGGGTGCAGGTGTTACACTTTTTACTGCCTCCATACTTAATAACCTTCACCATGGTTCTGTTACCGTGCACGGAGTTTGATAAACATTAAGCCTATCAGTATGAAAAATAGACGGGGCATATTACATTGGCCCCGTCTATCCTTTGAAAGTCAACAGCTTCAAAAAGAGGTCAAAGTCCTTCAGGCTTAATCTGCGCTCTAGCAATCACTGGCTTCCACCGCGCATTCTCCAGCTTTATAAACGCTTCAAACTCAGCCCTCGTATTGCCAACCGCTAGTGCAGTATCTTGGCTGAGTTTGTCGTTTACGATCTTGCTGCGTGTTGCAGCGATGGCTTCTTTTTCAAGCTTGTCGATATTGGCTTTGGCCATTTTGCTAGGTGCAAGCAAGCCATACCACTGCGTCATCTCAAAACCTTTGTAACCTTGCTCGGCGACTGTAGGTACTTCAGGCAGCTGAGGCAAGCGGCTGCTGGTGCCTGTGGCAATGCAGCGCAATTTGCCTGCTTTGATGAATTGCAAAAGTGCAGGTGCACCAACTGCCGCGGCTTGTAATCGACCCGCGAGTAAATCTGTCAGCATGGGACCTGTGCCGCGATAGGGTACGTGCAGCACGAATGTCTCCGTGGTCATTTTTAAATATTCAAATGCCAAATGTCCCGCACTGCCATTACCTGCTGATCCATAGTTGAGTTGCGCTGGATTGGCTTTGGCGTAAGCAACAAACTCTTTCAAGTTTTTCACGGGCAAGTCGGGGTGCACTACATACAGGCTAGGCACTTTAGAGATGAGCGTGATAGGCGTGAAGTCTTTGATCGGGTCGTAGGGCAGTTTGGCAAAGATGTATTGGTTCACTGCCAAGGTGCCAATATGTCCCAAGATAAGCGTGTGTTCGTCCGTTGCGTTAGCGACCTCTTGCATGGCTATATTGCCAGCACCACCTGGTTTGTTTTCTACGAATACGCTTTGCCCGATGGTTTTGCTCATTTCGCCTGCTAGGGCGCGGGCGACAATTTCTGAACTACCACCTGGGGCAAAAGGAACAATTAATCGTAGTGGCTTTGTAGGCCATGTATCTGCATGTGAAATAAAAGGAGTCAAACCTAGTACGGAAGCACCTGCGCCTAATAGCAATTGCCGTCGCGTTTGGTTTATTTGAAGAGATTCTGTTGAATGTGTGATGCGCATAGTCTTGGCATCTTAAGGCTTAAAACCGAGTCCCTAGCATTTACGAATTAAGCAGTAGGCCGAGACATGCGAAACAACTGCTCTGGACCTACGCTGAAGTAATCTGCAGGACCACCACCACGCATCACGTGTTGCGCATTGGCGGTGTCATAAATACCGTCTTTGAGTGAACGTTCATCGATGTGAATGCCAACAACTTCTCCGAGCACCAACCAAGAGTTGACTTTGTGTTGGTCATGGCCTTGTAGTTGAACAATTTGCGTGCAACGGCATTCGAATGCAACTGGGCTCTCGAGGACGCGGGGTACTTGCACGATATTCGATGCTTGAGGTGTGAGTCCAGCCAGTTCAAATTCGTTGACTTCGGGTGGAACAGGCGTGCACGTTTTGTTCATGGCTTCTGCCAAGGGACGCGTTACCAAGTTCCAGACAAATTCACCTGTCTCTTGCACATTGCGCAAGGAGTCTTTGGCGCCGACACTGCAGAATCCAACTATGGGTGGGACATAGTTGAACGCATTAAAAAAACTATAGGGCGCTAAATTCAAAATGCCGCTGGCACTTTTTGTAGAGACCCAGCCGATAGGGCGGGGGCCTACGATGGAATTGAAGGGGTCGTGAGGAAGTCCGTGCCCGTTGCGCGGTTCATAAAAAATTGTCATGGGAGAAATTTGTCTGGAATAAGGGATTAAGAATTACCAGACTCTGATAACTTCTTCTCTTCCTCTATTTGCGCCGCAATGGCTGCAACTTGGTCGTCGGACATGCCAAGCTTGGCTTGCATGATTTTTAATTTGGCTAGTTCTTCTTCGGTAACTACGCCATCAGCCAAAACTGCACGCACTTCCATTTCATACATCGCTTGACGACGCTCAACTTGCGCGGTGTAAGCGGTTGAGACTACACCCGTCAAAATTGCGGCCAAAGCAATAGACAAAATTTGCGTGAAGATCACCAAAATAGTGCCTACAAAAGTGACAGGGTCCACGTTGCCCCAACCAGAAACAATGGTGATAACAAACCAATGCATCGCGGCAGGAATAGAAGGAAAGACTTCGGGTTGTACGTGGCCTTCAATGATGTAGATCAGCGAAGAAAACAACAGGCAACTGATGAACAGCAAGAAGACAGCAGAAGAGAAAGAGTCGCGCTCCGCTTTTACGGCTGCCACCATGTCGTCAAATGCGCTGTTGTAACGCGAGAGTTTGAAAATCCGTAACAAACGGAACATCCGCAAAACACGCAAATCTGCACCAGGCAAGATCAGTTGTAAATAAAACGGCACCGTACTGACAAAGTCGATGATGCCGTAAAAGCTGAATAAATATTCTTTGCGACCTTTCCAGTCAGAACCGTCTTCATCGTGAAAGTATTTTTCTCCATACGACCAGACGCGCACAACGAACTCAACAGAAAACACTGCGACGCTGAATAAATCAAATGCATGGAAATAGGCTTCGTATGCCTCATGAATATCAGGCACTGACTCCAAGATGATGCCAATGACATTGGCCACCACTAACAAAGCCACAAAGACTTCAACAAAATGGCTGTATTTGTCAGGGACGGCACCGTCCATGATTTCATAGGCTCTTCGGCGCATGCGTTGTATAGATGTCATGGTCATTAGCCCTTCATGACAGTCTTGTTTTGCGCGCGCTGCAGCATGGCCTCTACTTGAACATCTGAGAGGCGGTAATGGGCTTGTAGGCGTTTGAGCGTTTCTTTTTCTTCTTCTGAGACAACACCGTCAGAAAATATCTCGCGAATTTGTGCTTCAAATGCAGCCTTTTTACGAGCGACTTGGTTGGAAAACGCAGAGGCCACGATACCGGTCATGATTGCGGCCATACACACGCCCAGAAAGCCGGTAATAAGAGCAATCGCTTCGCCCGCTTTCGTCACGGGCTCAACGTTGCCATAACCCGATGTAATCGTGATGATGGCCCAGTAAATGGAGTGCGGAATCGTGCCAAAAAACTCGGGTTGCTCATGTCCCTCCGCAAAGTGCATGAGCGAAGCAGAGACGATAGTCGCGATGGTGAGTAAGAAAACGGCAGAACCAAAGGCTTGCCGTTCTGAGTAGACCGCTTGAAACAAATCTTGCAAAGCCGTGTTGTATTTAGAGAGCTTCAAAATACGCAACAGACGCAACACGCGCAAGATACGCAAATCTAGATACGGGAAAAATATGTGCATGTAATAAGGCATGGTGGCAAAGAAGTCAACCAAGCCAAATGGGCTGAAGATGTATTGACGACGGCCCTTCCAACTGCCACCTTCAGACTCTGCAAATTTCGCACCCAAGGACCATACGCGGGCGATGTATTCGGTCGTGAAGAACATTACGCTCCAGAACTCTAGTTCGTGGAAGAAATCTTTGTAAATGGCGTGAATTTCAGGCACAGAATCCAAGATGACCGCAGAGCAATTGACCAACACCACGATGGTGATGGCAAGTTCAACCCAGCGGCTGGCTGTATGGTTGGGTGAACCATCCATTATTTCCATCAAGGTATGTTTAAAGCCAGAAGTCATTATTTTTAGAAAGCGAAAGATGCAAGAGCTTATGCGTAAAAGAAGATGCCACTCTTTAAGGAGAGTGGCGTTTATTTTAGAAAGAAAGCAGTAATAGTTTTATGACTATTTGCTTTGAATCTTGTGCCAAAGTTCTAGTTCGGCATCTGATAAGTAGCGCTTGTCAGCAGCAAGCTTTTCAAACTCACCCCGATCCGTGTGAACGCCAAGTTGTCGAATTTGGCCAAGCAAAGCCTTGAAATGTTCAATGGCAAGCTCAGGTTTTTCAGCAATTTTGTGAACCGGCCAAGGGTTGCGTTCTTCGAGTTCGTGTTCTTTGATCACGGTTTCAATCAAAGAGTTCACCTCTTCAATCGTGAGGTGTAAGCGTTTGGCTTCTCTGCGAATGACCAAGGCCTCTTCCTCATCGATATGACCATCTTTCAAAATAGCAAACAAATTGGCCTTCAGAGCGTCACGCTCTTTCGCCAATTCGTCACTGAAAGCAGAGGCCAGCAAAGCAGCAGGGATGGCAAAAATACCAATACCTACCAACGCCATGATGGTCGTCATCGCACGGCCTATAGGTGTGACTGGGGAAATATCGCCATAGCCCACAGATGCCAAGGTAATCACAGCCCAATAAATAGAGTTGGGAATGTTGTCAAACTTTTCGGCTTGCGCTTCGTGTTCAAACAAGTAGCCCAAACTCGCGGTCAGAACCACCAGCAACATCATGATGAATGCAGCGGAGCTGATCATGGGCCACTCGCGCTTGATCACTCTAAAGAGCGTGACAGTCGCATCGTTACCACGGGTCAGCTTGAGCAAACGGGCCAAACGGAAGACCCGTAAGAAGCGCAAATCAATCAGGTGGTGCAAGAAAACTTCTAAGAAGAAGGGTAGGATCGCCAAGAAGTCAATAAAAGTGGAGGGGGAACGGAATTGTTTGAAACGTCCACCGATGGCACCTTTGAAACCTGGCTCCTCGGGGCAAGCGTAAATGCGCATGGCGAATTCAATTGTGAAGATGCCCACTGCTACAGCATCTAAGACCACAAACTGCATTGCTAATATGTAGGAGATGCTTTGCACGGATTCCAAAATCACGCACAACACAGACAGCAAAACCCAAACGGCAATAAAAACTTCAAATATCACTTGGGCGGTACCACCAAACGGGCTTGGAAAAACCAATGCATGCACTTTTTGGCGGAAGGAGCGGCCTTTATTAAGTTCTTTGAATTCCGCGATAGCCGGAATGATGATGCGAAAGAGCTTCATGATCCGCAACAACCGCAAGAACCGCAACACACGCAAGTCGAGGTCTACGCCTAACAACTTGAGGTAGAAAGGCGCGATGGCGAAGAAGTCAATGATGGCAAAAGGACTTTTGACATAAGCAAAGCGCGAGTGCTTTCGGGTTTTAAATTCTTCATCTTCTGGCGCTAAATAAAAGCGTAAAAGGTATTCAATAGTGAACACCACGACAGAAAAAATATCAAAAATCTCAAACCAAAGCTGGTTTGGCTCGAACACTGCGGGCACGTGCTCAAACACCAAAGAGAATAAATTGGCAATGATCAGCAAACTGATCCATTTGTCTAAAGATTTTTGGTAGTTGCCGGGGATATTTGGATCCAAAAGCCAGGCATACAACCACTTGCGCGTGGGCAAGTCTTTAGAGATATTGGCTTCTACTTCCTCATGTCCAAGCAGTGCTTGAACGTCGAGGTTCTTTAAGAATTGGTCTTTAGATGTTTCCATGGTGCACCTCAGAATTCAAACTCTGCAACTTTGATGGCATAACCGCCTTTGTCGCACACCAAGACGCGCAACTGCATTTTGTAATCAATGGGGTCTGTTTCGACCAGTTGCGATCCCACAAATGGAATGGCAGAACCTGGTGGGGTGGGCATCAGGTCCTCGATAACGATAGCCCCTGTTGTGGACAAATCAGTGGGGATGCATTTCTCAATCAAATTTGGGGGTTTATTGAAAAAGGTGTTGGTTTGGTCCTTGAGGTCCGTGTTTTTCATGATGTAGTCAAAACACGCGCCCCAAGTGCCCAAAACAGGCGCATCGGACTTTGCAGCGTCGGCGGAGGGTTTGACACCACCTTTGCAGGCTTCAATTTTGTAATCTGCCTCAAAACGTTTGGTGCCTTGTTCAGTT
>Ga0209084_1002500_pt1 | contig 14201 bp, 19 predicted proteins | sample C_130820_MF_Meta_FD_187309 | JGI IMG/M metagenome (GOLD analysis project Ga0209084, IMG submission 187309) | Freshwater microbial communities from Lake Croche, Canada to study carbon cycling - C_130820_MF_MetaG (SPAdes) (version 2) | ecosystem: Environmental > Aquatic > Freshwater > Lake... | reverse complement strand
GCACCTGTTGGGGTGCTTGTGATAATAATCTTATTACTTTTAATAAATTGATGATCCTTTAAACGGTATCGTATTAATTTCTTTTCCATTTAATTCTTTGAATTTTTTTTCAACATGATTTTTATAAGTGTTTGTATATACTTGGTAGTCTAAATACTTATCCAACCAAAAGCCTAACATTCTTGAGGCACCTTTTAATTGTTCAACAGTCTTACAACTATCTATAACATCTATAACTTTATAGTAATCGAACCAAATTTTCATTATACTAAAAATTTAATAATTTTTTCTTTAATACCCGATTGTTTAATACCCTCATTCGACCTTGGTGTGTGAACAAAGTTTGATAATCCTCTGATAAAGTTACCACTGATTTCCCCATACTTTTCTTTCATATCCAAATCATCAACAGCAACCCAATGGGTAACTTCTGGATGTAACTTTAACCAATCTTTAATTTCTATCGACCTATCTTCAGCCATATTTTCTAAAGAGTTCTTAGAAATTTCTGGTGTATAATCAATAGGGGACTTTTTAACACCTCTAATTTTATATAACTCTTTCATTTGAGATAAAGTTGCGTGATACCTCCAATCTGAAGAAATTACAATTTCACAATCAGTTTTATCGATAATTTCATTTAAAATTTTAATAGCTTTATCATTAAACCTATCAAATGTGGAATCTAATCCATCTTTGTTTTTAAAACGTGAACCCCATTCTGTGGATAAACAAATAACTCCATCATGGTCCAAAAACATTACTTTCATTTTAATAATTTAAATCTATTATAGTTTTACTTAATTTAATTAAAGCCTCTTTGTAATAAGCTTCATTAAAACCTTCTTTGTTTCTTGGGGATGGTAGTACATGGACAAAATGACTACGTTGACAATATAACATATCACTGTCATCATCAATAATTATGTAGTTTTCCAAATTAGAATCTTCCATATATTTTAACTGTTCTTCTTTTGACCAATTAATATGTCTAAATTTCAAATCATTTTCTAAGTAGTAATTAATTTCCATACCACGAGGTATATGTATGCCTGAAGTTCTTAACGATGGTGTGATTGCAATAATTTCACCATGCATTTTTTCAAACTCCCAAACTTTTTGCATAAATTCAATACCACTATGTCTCCAAGAAGAAGAGATAACAATCTTTGCTCCAGTTTCATCGATTAATTTATTAAGAAGGTCTTTACTTCTTACACAGAATCTTTGGTAATGATCTTTACGTCCATCTTCCCAAACCCATTCAGTATATTTACACTCACCGTTCTTATATGCGTTTTCACAGTTTAAAACACCGTCTATATCTAGGAATATTATTTTCATCTTACAAATATAGTAAAAATTCTATACATTTCTACCATTTTCAAAAATATGTTTTAAAACAGGGAATCTAAGGCTAGTACCACCATCTTTATTATGTGTTTCCTCAAAATATTGTATTGTAACCGTCTTACCGACAATTTTAGAGGGGTTTTTTGTGAATTCTCTACGTTGTTCAATAGTAAAACCACTACCAACACCAACTTCAAACCCTTTATGTTTAATTACAACCTGTGAAGTCATAACTTCTGTTATTTCTTTACCATCAACCATAAAACGGATTGGTCCGTAACTAATTCCTTCAACAATATATTCAGCGTCATGGAATTTTTTAGCTTTTAAAAGGTCTTTACTACGTTTACCTTTATACCCAACATTTTTACGTAACATAACACCTTCCCACTTACCTTCTTCAGCTCTATCCATCCACTCTTGAAAGTGTTTAACATCTTTAATTTTTTCTTGTGGAAGAATTCCAAGAGTACAGTTGTCTTCATTACAAATAACGGTCTCACCTAAAGCTTTAAGGCGTTCAGAAAGTTTACGAACACTTCTTTGGTTAGAAAATTCCTCCAAGGTTAAACAATCAAATACTTTATATTTTACGTTTTCTATGGTATGGTTTTTTTTACGAATTTCTTTCATAATAGATTGAAAGTTTTCATCACCATTTTTATCAACCATACAAACCTCACCGTCAAAAACAACATTACGAATTCCAAAATAGGAAATTGCTTCTTCTATTTTACCTAAGGTATCAAAAATCTTACCTTGACGTGAGAAAGAAGTTGCCTTACCGTTCTCATCTACAGCAACAATACAACGAACACCATCTAACTTACGAGATACATACCATTCTTCTGTATCAAAATTAACCATCTCAGGCTCAAACTTTTCTGCCAACGCAACGTCAAACGTTGGTACGGTGCCAGGAACTGCCTTATTAATCAAAGATTCACCGATACGACATTTTAAATCTTTATCGATGATGTTAAAAATAAGTTCTTTATGTTCAATATTTAATTGTACGAATGAATTTACTATGCCAATGGCATTATGACCAGTTACTTCACGAGAACGTAATTCATCTAACAGTTTAAAAATGGTGTATTCTTTTTCGGTTAAAGAAAGTAATGTATTTAATTTTTTACAATTATCTGATGTGATATGAAATTGGTAGAATGGGTTATGGATATACATCACAAGTTTCTTTAAATCAGAATCGTGAAGATATTCTTTAAGTAATTCCACTTTTTTATTAGAAGAAGAATCAGATTGTAATTTATCAACTAATTCTTGTAAACGATTTAATATATTTTTCATAAAACAAAGATAGGAATTATTTATATAATAAACAAAGATACTATAATTAAATTATGAATGAAGAGTTAGAGAAAAAAACTAGAGGAATCGTTGGACTTTACAATTTTTATAAGTACCAAATGAATACAGTACAACGTATTGGTTTGTTAAGTTTATGGATTGAAGTTTGTATCAACAAAGAAGAGTATGAAGTCGCTGCTGGATTACAAAAAGAATTAGAAAAAATAACAAACGGTGATGAAGAATTTTATGCTGTAGCACCTTCAAACCTTATCGACCCACTAAACACTATGAAAAAAGTAATCATAGATTCAATACAACCTGAAATAAAGAAAAAGAAAAAATTAAAGTTTGTTAGTTATTGGGGTACAGGTGTTTTTGAAGTATTTCGATTTTGTTTTGGTGATTTTAAGTTTGTATTTCTAAATTTAGGTTTAGAATTAAGATAAAAAAAAAGAGACCCATTTAGGTCTCTTTTTTTATGTTTTTTTTTACTGATTACTTTGTTTTCACTGAATCAACAGCAACTGAATCAACAACAACTTTAACTGAATCAACAGCAACTGAATCAACAGCAACAGTTTCAACTTTAGTCTCAGTAGCTGAATTACAAGACGCTAATAAACTAACAACACTTAATGTAAGGATAACTTTTTTCATTTCTTTTTTTTTTGATTTTTGATTTTTAATTTAATACTGTAATTATAACTATTTTAGTTCTATTTGTAAATATACCTAGGATAATAAAAGACTAAAATTTTTCTTATATTCTAGTACAGATAATTCTTTTGCTTTAGCCTCAAACATCATATCTAAATCATTACCATAAGTCTGTACCTCATTTTTAATATATTCATGATGTGCACGAAAATTTTGTTTGTCACGAGGTTCTGAAACATGAACGGCTGGTGTTATACCTACAGGCCAAGTTGAAAGGGCAAGTTTTAAGGCGTCTTCAGTTGTCATACCGTCATTATGACAGTTGTGGTGGTGATAATCAAATACGATAGGTATTTGCGTATGTTCGTGTATATACAATAAGTCTTTAACAGTGAACATATTTGGTTTATCATCATTCTCAATAGTTAGACGTTTTTTGGTATTGTCGTCTAGTAATTGAAAGTTGTCAACCCAACGTTTAAGTGCGTCAGGTTTGTTACCGTAAGCACCACCAACATGTATATTAATTTTAGAGAATGGTGAAACAGGTAAACCTATCATATCCATAATCTGTGAATGTTTATTTAATTCTGAAACTGTTTTTTTAACAACATCATTATTTGGTGATGCAAGTACGTTGAATGGGCCAGGGTGAAAAGTTAAACGATGGTTATGTGTAGTAACAATACGACCTAAACCTTTTAGTAAATTTTTTATTGTATTGATGTCAGGTAAATCGTCAAAACTATACTCACTAGACCAAGGGAATATATCAGAAGACATACGATAAAAATCTATGTCATTATGATGATTCCAATTTACAACAGCAATAAGGTCACGAACATTTTGTAACGATAATTCTGAAGCATATTTTAAACCTTTTGACTCAAAGGTACGTTTAATCATACCACGATTGGTGGTGATATTTTTATCACCGAGAGTCATATTAATACAAGCGTAACCTATTCTCATAAGACAAATATAATAATTAATAATGTAATGTACAAATATATTTATATATGATGGAAAACAAAGAACATATAGCTAAAGTATACGTATTATTAGACGCTATTGCGTCTTCTAAGGCAAAATACATTGAAATCAGGACAAAGGATGACGAACCAATTTATAAAATTAAAATCCTTGTTACAGATGAAGAGATGGTTGAATTTTTAGATGGTTTTTTTGACCATGGTTTTAAGGTCAAACAAATAACTAAAAAAGATTTTGATTCTTTTGAGGGTGTTGATACGATCCATTTCTAAATAGAACATATTTATAATTAACAATAAACATAAAATGAAAAAAAGAATTAGGCTTAATAACGATAAAGTTAAAAAACTTGTAACAGAAAAACTGAGACAAGATGGGACTCTTATCCAAGAAACAAAAATTGATAAAGCCATCAAACAATACCTTATTGAACGTACAGAAGATAAGGACCCAGAATCAGCTCCAGAAGCTACCGCTTTTAGTGAAAAAGCTAAAAAAACATTAAATGACATGGCTACGGCATTAACGGACATAGTTGAGGATCTTAGAATAATACAAACTAAAGAACCAGATGTTCTTATAGAAATGTACCCAAAAGAAATTTATTCCGAATCTTATTTAGAAGAGTTAATATATGACGTTGAATCTGTTTTAGAACACATAGAATATCTTCACGGTTTAGAAAATATGGATTCTGAAGATTTTGACTACAATAAGTAATACCCTTTAGTCTTATACTTAAAATTTCTATTATTATTTAAATAAATAATTTATGATAGAAAATTTATACGATTCTGTACTTAGTTTCACCAACCAATCTGGTTATATAGATAAAATTTTAGAACTACCAGATTCAAAATCCCTATTAAGATGGTCATCTAATAATATGTTTCCATATAATAACGGTAATAGTATTTGTAATATCCACAACCCAAATTATCCCACAATAGTTTTTTCACATGATGAATCTTTTAGGGTACCATTTTCTGCTTTAATAAAAGAAGACGGTACCATTCATAACAATGACATATTTATATCTGATGGCAATTAAAGGACATAAAGAAAGAGCCCTACTACGTAGAGGGCACCATATACAAGAGGCTTTAAAAAGAAGAGTTAATATTAATGAACTTTATTCTTTACGTAGAAATTTATTAACCGAATCTGAAGAAGATGAGGCTATTTGGTCTAAAGAAACTGTGAATTTAGATGACTTTTGTGAAGGTTTAACTGTTGACGAAAACGGTAAATGTCCGTTAAAAGTTATTATAGACGAAGAACCAACTATAGATTTGAGGTATGAACTTCTTAACGCTATAAGAACAATATATCAATGGTATCGTACTAGAATAAAAATTGATAATAGAAAATTGTTTAAAAACACAATGAATGTTATTTTAAAAAATGAAAATCCTAGTGTGGCTATTAAACTTATTGCAGCCTTTTTAACGGATGAAAGTTTTGATGACGAACATATTGCTAAAGCTCTTAAAAGTTTTGTGAAAGCTGACGGTGTGGTAGATAAGGATGAATTAACAAAATTTTTAAAAGATGCACGTGCTACAGAATATAGTAAATATGAAAAATCTTTTGAAGGTGATGATTTTGATTTGATTAGAGGTTATATAGAATTAAAACATGGTTTTAGCGAACCCTTTTATAATGTTGTTATTGGTGTTTTAGAAAAAAAATATGAAATTAATAATGTGATTAAAATTGTTACAGAAACAATTTTAAAAACTGACCCAAAAGATTTAATAGATAAGGCAGATTTAAATGTAAAATCAAATTTAACTGTTAACGGTCAAATTATAATCCCTAAAAATGCTAAAGTAGAAGTTAAAAAAATGGATTATAGATTAGATAGTTATTTTTCTGAATTTTTTGGTATATATAAAAACCCACAAAACTTTGAAAAATATATCAGTAACCAACAGTTTAGGTCAACATATAATTATATAATAGATTCTGTGTACTTACAATTAAAAGAAAAAGGTAATACATTAATTGAACACATTAAAAAAAGTTTTGACGCTATAATATATGAAAATAATGTTATTGTTTTAAAAGATGACATTGACATATATTGGAGTAATAAGGGACAACGTGGTTGTGAAGGTGCCAATGCTGACCATAGGTTATCACTTAGGTATAAATTAAATAAACCTGAAATTAATTCTTACGTCTATAAAAAAGGTACTACAGAGTTAATACCACAAACAATAAATGTTGTTGTGAAACCAAACGTAGAATGTCCTGTTACTGTATAACTTTTCCTTCTTTATTTATTTTATAACTTTTTCCATCTCTACGGTAAAGAATAATACCATAATCGGTTGGGGCTGAAAAATAATCAATTCTTCTATACCTTTTATCTGACATAGCATCAATTAAATTATTTTCATTATTTTTGATTTGTATTGTATAAACTTTACCACCACTTTTAATGATTGAATCACAACCAAACAACATATCAATAAAATCACCATCCCCACCTTGGTAAACAACTTTTACACCGTAATTTGTTAGTACGGTAAAAACAATATCTTCAGCGGCTTTACCTTCTTTACTGTTTTGTTCAATATTTCTTACAAAATTTTTATAGTCCTCAATATGGAAGTACTTATCTAAAAGTCTTGGTAACTTATCTTTAATACTTGATAGATAATTTTTAATACCCAAAGCGTTTTTGTTGTTAAGATTACTGATAACACCACCTTTAATGAAAAGTTCTGTTAATAATTCAGCTAAATCTCTATAATTAGTGTTTAATTTATTTACTTTATGCCAATTACCAGAAGTATCCAAAACTAATCCAACATTTTTTAACCTATTATGTACATAAACACCATTTTCATTTAAAATTTCAGGATATGTACCTGTTTTTGACAACAATTCTAATGGGTATTGGTATTTTTGATTCATATCAGAAAAATCTGTAATAACATCCAATTTTTCTTTTATAATATCTTTTAAACCTAAATCATTGGTCAACCATGACTGTAAAGTGTCTAATTTTTTACAAAACTGTTTATGTTCTGGTTCGTTAAAGTAGTCACAAGTTCTATACTTGTCATCAGACAAACTTTCTTTTAATATTTTTTTAATAACCTCTTTCATACTTTAATATAAATATATACGCCACCTTTAATCAGTGTTTTGATATTTATAAATATAAAAATTATTTCATTAAATGAATATTATATTAGAATCTATAAGAAAAGTTTTACTTGAGGGTAGGATCGATGACGTTAAGAGGAAATTCCCTAACGTTGACCCAAATATTATTGATTATTTTGTACAAAATGACCCTTCTGGTAACCAAAAATATTTAGAATGGTTAGTTAAAGCCATGACTCATAAACCAACAATCCAAGCGGTTGAGGAAATCTTGGACGAGGGTAGGGCTATGATGCAATTTAAGACACCACAGGAATTTTTAATGATGTTGGTTAAAAAGTTTTATGAATTAACACCTTATTTAGTACACACACTTGAAAACGGTGAAAAAGAAGGCACTACAGATTTATATGAGTATAAATTTACTGACAGTGAAATGATTAATTATTTAGGTCACGATATATCTCAAGCAAAAGAAAGAAAAGAAGAAAAAGAAAAAGAAAAAAATGCTCAAAAAAACGCTGATAAAATTTATGAAGATTCTAATTGGTTAGTTATTAGAGCTAAAACACACGAATCTTCTTGTCACTATGGTGCTGGAACTAAATGGTGTACCACAATGAAAAATTCATCATCACATTTTACTCGTGAAACTGAACGTAATTTTTTAATTTATGTGATTAATAAAAAATTACCACATACCAATACTTTATATAAAGTAGCTTGGCAAATACCATACACCAAAAACGTTGATAAATACGTGATCTCAACACCAGGTAACCCAGAAGTTTGGACATTGAATATCGATAAAATTAAATTATGGGATGCTGAAGATACAAATATATCTAGTCGGGGTTCATCTGGTTATGATTATTTAGATACCGTACCTCAATCAGTTAAAGGTAATATTTTAAAATACATGGATGTTAAAATGAAGGAAATGTATGAAAATATGGCATACGTTGAGGACCCGAAAAAACAGGCATTAATAGAACATCTTGGTATTAGTGAAGAACAAGTTGATGAAATAGAAGGTCCGGGTTCTGGTTGGAATTATGGTATGGATGTTTTTGTTTTTGAAGATAATGGTTACGCTATAGCCACATCTGACGAAACAGATTCTGCTAAAACAGAATGGGCTGAACAATTTATAGATGATTTAGGTGTTTGGGAGGCATTAGAGGGTATGTATAATAAAGAAAAATATATTATTATCAACAATATTGAAGGTATAGCGAATGAAGAGGCTGATTATAGAGTTGATGATATGAGTGATGAAGATATTATTGATGAGGCATCATATCGTAAAAAACACGATAGGTCTTTAAGGGAAATGATTGAAGAGTACGGTATTTTAGAGTCAATAAAATCTGATTTTGAAGAAGATAATGCTGAGTTAGAACAAGAATTTGAGAAGGAAGAAATTACAAGTGATGAATATCGTGAAAGATTGGATAAATTACACGAAGATGAACTAGAAATGGGTAGGGATATTGAAAAGTTATTTAATAAAATTAAAGAAGAACTTAGAGAAATTTATTACCGAGAACAATATAATGAAATGACTAATAATCCTGAAGATTGGCTTAGAAATTTAGGGTATTGGGATAAGGATGGTTTATCAAAAGATGCTATAAAAAGAGGTTTGGTTAGTATTGATGAGGATGAATTAGCTAATGATATGGCTGATGATTTAGATTTAAGTCAGTTCAGTACATCTGGTGATTATAATACCGTATCGATATCGGGGGAATTATATTACATATTCCCAACAGAAGTATAATAAAAATTAGATATTTATAAATAAAAAAACATGTCATTAATATTAAGAGGTATAAAGGGTTCGGCTCTAACACACGCAGAGCTAGATAATAATTTAGTGTGGTTAAAAAGTAGGGATATCGTTGACGCAAGTTTTAATGGTTCAAACCTTATTTTAACAAAAGATGATACAAGCTTTTATTCTGTACCAATTGGTGGTGGTTCTTCTGGTAATATGTGGTTTATACCTTCAGGAACTACCGTAACAGTACCAAGTAATTATCAAAGTTTTATTTACGGTGATTTATATGTTGAAGGTACGTTAGATTTACAGAGTAATAGTCAATTAGTTGTATTAAATGGTGATTTATATCTTACTGGCGGTACTGTAACAGGTACTGGAACGGTATATGTTGTTGAATCCGATAACTATGTTACAGGTGGTACATATTCTAACGGTACTTTAACTTTAGATAGACAAAATGGTTCTATCAATATATCAGGTTTTTTAACAGGTGGTACAAGTTCTTCTGGTACTTCTGTAACTGGTTTTACATATAACAATAAAAACCAATTTTCCATATCACAAAGTGACGGTACAACATTGAACGCGACAATCAATATCGTTACAGGGTTAACATCTACAGGTGATATAAGTGTTAACAATTTAACTGTTGGTAAGGGTGGTGGAAACATTACCAGTAATACGGTATTTGGCTTATCTAGTTTTGGTAAAAACACAAATGGTAATTATAATACTTCAATAGGGTATCAATCTTTATATAGTAACACTACAGGGTATGCTAATACTGCGTTAGGTTATAGAGCATTATATAATAACACTACAGTGGTAACAAGTTTATTTATTAATAGTCCAGGGTCTGGATATGGAGATGGGACGTATACAAATATAACATTAAGTCGTGTATCGGGAGGTACTTTTATAAATTATCCTAAAGTAACAATTATTGTATCTGGTGGGACAGTTATAAGTTTAGTATTAACTGATGGTGGTAACGGTTGGTCGGGAGTACCAGTTACACTAACATATACTGGTATGGGTACTGGCATTGGGTTTGATGTTATTGTAGACTACTCTAGTATAAATGAAGGTCACGGTAATACAGCAATTGGCCAAGAAACGTTATTTTCTAATACAACAGGAGAACAAAATATAGCTATTGGGTCTAACGCATTAAATACCAATAATGCTGGTAGTAATAATATCGCCATTGGCTCTTTATCCTTATGGATTAATACTACAGGCGGGGGTAATATAGGTATAGGGACTAACTCCCTTTTCAATTTAGATGGGGGTGATTATAATACAACAATAGGGATTGGAGCCGGATCTAGTATAACCACAGGAGAACGTAATATAAATATAGGTGCTAACTCTTCTAGTTGGGATACAGGTAATGATAATATAATGATTGGTTATGGTAGTACTAGTAGTCTAACTACTACAGGTAGTACCGTTATTGGAACCTATGGTGAGGCTTCAGATAACAACCAATTTGTTGTTGGTAGTCCTTTAGTACCTTCAGGAACAATTACAGTTGAATCATTAACTCCAACAGTATCTTGGACAGTAAAAATTAATGGTGTTGACTATAAAATTCCGTTACAAATTGCGTAATAAATATATGGATTAAAAGGGGTAAGTATTAGTTAAACTAAATATTTTTTCACCTTCCATCTGTTCTTTATTCTCTTCATAGAAATCTATGATAGCCTTATCTTCTTGTTGTTTAAGCCATTCTGTGTATTGGTAATCGTAATCCTCATTTATACGATTAATTTCGTCAATAAATTGTTCTTTAATTCTGCTCATACGAATGATAGTTTTTTAAGTTCTTGTTTTGGTTTAATATTTTCGATAATTTTTATAATACCCATATTAATATCTCTTTTGAAAATTTCAGAGCCATACCAACCTTTTCCACAACCACCTGTATTGTAGTAATAACCACCTAATCTACCGTCAGTACCGTATTCAGGTGTGAAGTAATACTCAAAATAATATTCGGGATTTGAATCTGTTAGTGGATAAACTCTTACTTTCATACCACAAATATACAAAAAATAAATTCCGTATCAAATTATTTTTTTAAAAAGGTATATTTATATAATATGGAAAATAAAAGAAATTGTAAAAAATGTCAGGAAGAAAAAAATTTTTCTGAATTTATCAAACGTAAAGATTGTAGATTAGGTATTGGTCATATTTGCTTATCTTGTAATCGTAAAGGTAGTAATGAAAGGTATAAGAAAAATAATTACATTGATACTATAAAAAATTATAGAAAAAAAAACGAAGATACAATATCAAAATACCAAAAAAACTATAAAGAAAAAACAAAAGAAAAAACAAAAGAATATCAAAAAGAGTATTTAAAAAAATGGAGGTTAAATAATAAAGAAAAAATGGTGGAATACCATAAAAATTATTATAAACAAAATAAAAAAGTCATTATTGAATCACACAAAAAATACAATAAAGAAAAAAGATTTAAAGAACCATTATTTAGACTAAAAGAAAGTATTAGAGCAAATATAAATTCTGGTATTAAAAGAAAAGGTTTTAAGAAGTCTTTAAAAACTATTGAAATTTTAGGGTGTTCATTTGAAAATTTTAAAAAACATTTGGAGTCTAATTTTGAGACTTGGATGTCGTGGAATAATTATGGATTATACAACGGGCAATTAAATTATGGGTGGGACATAGATCACATAATACCGTTATATTCTGCAGAAAAAGAGGTCGATGTAATTAAATTAAATCATTACACCAACCTCCAACCTCTATGTAGTAAAGTAAATCGTGATTTAAAGTAGGTATTCACAGTCAAATTGCTTATTGAACATGAACAAACCTGCTTGTTTTCTTAAGTCAGCTTTCGCGTATTCACCAATTCCCATTCCATAATCATGTGATGCCACATCAGTAATAGAATTAAGTAAGTCCCAAGAAGTCATATTAGTTTTTGCGTTCTTCCAATGACGATTTGTAAGAGTTTCAAGGTTAAAACCTTTTTCTTTATACATACTTTGAACTTCACCGATAGGGAAGAAACGGTCAAGAACAGCTTCAACACGAGAATCGTTTTTATCAGTAACTTTAGACGCTACGATTTCACGAAGTTTCACTAACTCATTGTAAGACGCTGAAATAGTATTCATTTTTCTAACTTGGTCAGAGAATATGTTTTGAAATTTTTTATTTGTTTCACTTAAACTTTTAATATCTCTCATGAATTGGTTAATGTCGTCAACCCCATTACTCATTAAACGAGGACCCATTTCAAGTCTACGAGGACCAACCATTCCATTCTCACAAATAAGACGAATAATGTAAGGGTCAATAGCAATATCTTCAGTAGGACCAGCCGTAACAATTACACCAGTGTGAAAAGACTCGTCTTTTAAGTCAGGAACATCAAATCCCCAACCACTTTTAATTGTAGAAATTTGTACGTTACCGTCACTTGAAATAGACATGTTTCCAACATCTAATTGGTGGTCATTGATAACATTTTCCACCATGTTAAAGTAAAAGTCTGGTGAAACATATGGTTTATTCATATCAGTGATAGCAACCACTCTCATTGTTGACGGTGAAATATAGATAGATACTTTCATGTCTTTTTCGACAGCCAATTTAGTTTTAATAATTTTAACTAATTGGTTTCTTGAATTCATACCGAAAATATCGGTGAATTTACCCATAAAACTATCGCTAATTTTAAGTGTTTTTAAAAGTGATTTAAAAGCTCCAGATGATAAAGAAATTTTAACACCTTCAAGTGTAATGTTACCGTTACGACTTTCAACATCTTCGAAATTAATGTTAAGTTCGGATAATGTTAAGTTTTTACGGATTGGGTAATTTTCTTTTACCTCTTTTTTAAAATTTTCGTAATTAATGTTTTCCATATGTTTTTAGTTTATACAAATATAATGATTTTTTTAATAAATACAAGTCAAATTACTAATATTCGTCCATTTTTTCGTTTTCTATTTCTTCAAAAACTTCGTCATTAGTTACAAATTCACCACTTCGAACCCTTTCAACCGCTGCATCAATTTCAGTGTTATATTGTACTAAAACAGTGTTATCGTAAATTTCTTTGTCAGAAGTTTCTGATTTTTGTAATAGTTCCAAAAGTTTTTGGTCGTTATCATTTTGGAAGGTATCCATTTCTTTTTGGATTTGGATGGCTTTTTCCAATTCATTGTATTTTTTATTATCGTAAGATAATTCACCATTTTCAAGTATCATATACAATTTTTTACGAATACTACCTCTACGATTTTTAACATAAACAAGGTAACGTTGGTTGGTCATTTCATCAATACGAACATACATCATAGCAGTTGTATTATGTTTTAACTTAGTAGACCCAGCGTACTCACCACCTTTAGTGATATGTTGAATTACGTCAAAAGCTGTGTATTTTTTAGCGTCATTTTGTCCTTTGGTGTGTTTAACCATTAAATTAATTAACCAACTCTCAACAGTTGACGCGTTCATGTTAGAAGTATCTTTAATTTTATCTTTAGCGTCCATGAAACTATCGATTAAAACATAATCCCAACCATGATTAAGAACTTCTTCTAAAATAGTTTTAGGATTTTCATAATCAGCTAAGTATAAAGTACTTAAATTCATTAATTGTGGTAAATCCTCAGCTAATTCCATATTGTCGATAGGGTTCATTTCTGAAGATATGTAAAGACATTTTCTATTACTATCATTAAACTCAATACCAGCCATTTTATCTACAAGCATTGTAGTCTTACCTGAACCAGGTTCACCAACAACAACGGTTATTGTTGCAGGCATCGTACCACCTTTTTTAGAAATTATAGTATCGATAAATTTACCACTTTTTAAAGGTATAAAAACTTCTGGTGGGAAACTAAAATCAGTTAGTTTCACTATTTGTGCGGTCTCTTTTACTTTTGTCATACAGTTTTATTTAGTTTTTTATTACTCTTAC
>Ga0209084_1002494_pt1 | contig 14218 bp, 16 predicted proteins | sample C_130820_MF_Meta_FD_187309 | JGI IMG/M metagenome (GOLD analysis project Ga0209084, IMG submission 187309) | Freshwater microbial communities from Lake Croche, Canada to study carbon cycling - C_130820_MF_MetaG (SPAdes) (version 2) | ecosystem: Environmental > Aquatic > Freshwater > Lake... | reverse complement strand
GGTGCTTGCTGCCAGCACATTCACCCTGACTGGTGCTCAAGCTAACCCAGCGGTTACCTTCGCCCTAATGCTTCGTGATGGTTTTACTCAAGGCAACCTAAGCATCATCTTGGCTGAGTTTGCTGGAGCACTACTAGCTCTCCTATACATTCTCCTTCTGGACGAGAAAATCAAGAAGTCAAAGAAGAAGAAATAGTCCACTTTGGAAAAGGTGCTCCGGGTCTAACCTGGGGCACCTTTTGTATTAGCCTGACACTATGCCTATGAAATCAAGTGTTCTATTTGTCTGTGTCCACAATGCCGGGCGGTCGCAGATGGCTGCCGGTTACCTTAGACACCTAGCTGGAGATCGAATTGAAATTCGCTCTGCCGGTACTCAGCCCAAGTCCGAAATCAACGCTATTGCGATTGAGGCTATGGCTGAAGAGGGTATCGACATCTCTAACCAAGAACCAAAGGTTCTTGATGATGAAGCAGTTATTGCCAGTGATTACGTGATCACTATGGGTTGCGGCGATGCCTGCCCATACTTCCCAGGCAAGACTTACCTGGACTGGGTTCTAGATGATCCAGCCGGTCAGGGAATTGTTGCAGTTAGGCCGATTCGAGACAAAATCCGTCAGCACGTGGAAGAGCTAATCGCCAAGATTGACGCTAAGACTTCTTAGTCTTAGCTGCTACTTTTGCTTTAGTTTTCTTCGCAGCTTTTTTAGCGCCCTGCTTAGCATCAGATAACTTTTTACCTAATTCTTTGCCAGCTTCTTCAACATCAATGTTGAATTCAATCTTGGTGTCCAACTTCTTCTCTAACCAAACTTTTAGGCTGGTGCCCAGTTCACCTAGGGTCTCCGCGAGGTCATCTGCTCTAGCCCCCAGGTTTGCAGATCCAACTTTGCCAAACCATTTAGCTGCTTCACTAAAGCCAGCACGGTTTAGTGAATAGGTTTCAGTTCTACCTTTTTTCTCAACTTTGACAAGCTGAGCTTCTAACAACACAGCGGCGTGTTTTGCTATTGATGCTTCAGTTAGTTTTGTTTCCTTTACAAGCGCAGCCTTGGTTAGTGGGTTAACAGCTAGTGCTTCAATGATTCTTCTTGACTGTGGGGCAGCTAGTGCTTGGAATACATCGGTCATTTTTGCTCCTGTGATATTTCTTTAGCTCTGGCTAGAGCTGCAGTTGTTGCTTTTAGGAAAAGTTCTTGCAGCTTTCCTTCTTCAAGGACTGCAACAGCTTTCATGGTTGTTCCGTTAGGACTGGTTACCTGTCTTCTCAACTCAGCAGGATCTCCTTGAGTTTGGCTGATTAGTTCACTTGCACCCAGGAAGGTTTGAGTAACAAGCAGATAGGCATCTTCTTGGCTAAAGCCCATAGCCTTCGAAGCATTGATGAATTCTTCCATGAAGTAGAAAACGTAAGCAGGACCAGACCCTGAGATTGTTGATAACGCATCAATTTGATCTTCTGGAAGCACAACAGTCTTACCGACAGCATCAAATAGTTCGACGGCGACAGCCAGCTGCTCAGCATTGGCTCGACTACCAACTGAGATACCTGTCAGCCCCTGCTGAATAAGCGCTGGGGTATTAGGCATGGCCCTAATTACAGAAACTGATGCAGGTAGGTAGCTTTCTATAGTTGCGGTGGTGACACCAGCAGCAACTGAAATTACTAAAGCATCTTTGGAGATAACTGCTTTGATTTGCTCTAAAACTTCAATTACATTAGCTGGCTTGATTGCAAGCAGAACGATCTGTGCACCTTCAACAGCCAAAGAGTTAGCGTTTGGTTGGTAACCTGTCGCATACGCTGTGACACCAAACTTCTTGGCAAGGGCATCAGCGGATTCAACCTTGCGGGTAGTGACCTTGATCTTTTCTTTTTTGATTCCGTGACGAACCATTCCAGAGAGAATGGCGGTTCCCATAGAACCTGAACCTAAGATGGCGACTGTTGTATCTTGCATATCTCTAGTTGAGCACAAACTGTTGACGATTTTCGCTGATTACGCCATTTACCTCAGCCTTGAGGACATAGCTAGCGCCACCTGCTGTCACTTCTGGCAAGCCATCCGCCAGAGAGCAGCCCTGGTCACTTGAGCGAACTCGATCCCAGTAGTCAGCCGGAGACACTACTTTTTTATTTGGGGTTAGCGCCATGATGGTGTCAGTTCGATCTGTGTCTGTGTTGCAGTCCTGAGATGACCAGATGTTGTCGCTGCCGCTGGTGACCTTGTAGAAAGTTCCACTGGTGCCGACGTTGAAATTACATTCAACGGATGCTGTGTTAGTGATGGTGAACCAGAAGTATGGTTTATCCCCAGCGTTGAAAGATAGCTGTCTAGATTTGTCCTTAAGGCCAACAAAAGCTTCAACTTTGATCTGCTGTGGTTGGCAGTCTCCACCAGCGACTAATACTGGGCTGCTGCTTGGATTAAATACTTCAGCGACAAAACTTATTCCTGCGTTGACGGCTGCAACTGCTCCCCATATAAGTCCACCTAGAACTGCGAGTACTAGTAAGCGTCGAGTCCAGATGATGCTAGGTCTTGGTCCATAGTTTTGAGGCATGTGTTTATTTTGCCAGCACTACTAAAGAGTTCGGAGCATTCGAGTGTTGCCAAGTGTGTTCTCTTTAACCCTGGCTAGATCTAGGAACTCAGCGATGCCATCATCCGAAGATTCAACCATCTGAGCGAAGGTTTCTTCGTCAACTGGGACATCGCTAATAATGTCAAAACCGCATTTAGTAAAGAAATCAACTTCGAAAGTTAAACAGAAAACACGAGGAATCCCCAAACTAAATGCTCGTTCAATTAGAGCTTCGACAATTGCTTTACCCAAGCCAAGCCCGCGTGCGCTGTCATCAACAACAAGAGATCTAACTTCAGCTAGGTCTCCCCACATCACGTGCAAGGCACCAGCAGCAAGAATGCGACCATCCTCGTGTTCAGCAACAACAAACTCCTGAGTGCGCTCATACAAAGAGACCAGCTGGTGCTTTAGTAGCACTTTGCTGTCAACCAAAGGAGCACGCATCGCCTGAATGGCGACAATGTCGCTGGTCCTAGCAGGTCTTAGCTTGAAAGAGTTTTGGGGCATTGCTAAATGCTAGCAATGACTCGCACGTTGGAGGTGAATATAAACTCACCAGCAACAACATCTGTCACAACATCACTTGCGTTCTTGATAACTCCCTGCAAGATGCTCTCAGAGATTTGGTCTTCGATTTCACGCTGAACTGCTCTGCGCAGCGGTCTCGCACCTAGCGCTGGGTCGTAACCTAGCTCAATTAAACGATCCTTTGCTGCTGCAGTCAAGGTAAGGGTGATGTCGCGCTCTTCCAGGCGGGTGTTGAGCTTCTTGATGAATAGGTCAACAATCTCAAGTAGTTCCGGCTTAGAAAGCTGAGGGAAGACGATGACGTCATCAACACGGTTTAGGAACTCAGGCTTGAAGTGCTTCTTCAATTCATCGGTTACCTTTGCGGCCATGCGATCAAAGTCGTTCTGCTGGTTACCTTCAAGGTTGAAACCAAGAGCACCTCTAGAGATGTCCTTAGAACCAAGGTTGGTAGTCATGATGATGATTGTGTTCTTGAAGTCAACAACACGACCCTGCCCATCGGTTAGACGACCCTCTTCGAGAATCTGCAACAGTGAGTTGAAGATATCTGGGTGAGCCTTCTCTATCTCATCGAAAAGAACAACACTGAACGGCTTGCGACGGACGCGCTCGGTTAGCTGACCACCCTCATCGAAACCTACGTATCCAGGAGGAGCTCCAAACAGACGTGAGACCGTGTGCTTTTCTGCATACTCGCTCATGTCTAGGGAAATCAAAGCACCTTCGTCATCGAATAGGAATTCAGCCAGAGCCTTAGCAAGCTCAGTCTTACCAACACCGGTTGGGCCAGCGAAGATGAATGAACCTGATGGGCGGTTAGGGTCTTTCAGACCTGCACGCTGACGCCTAATCGCCTTAGAGATGGACTCAACAGCAGCTTTCTGACCAATAACCCTCTTGTGAAGCTCTGCCTCCATAAAGACCAACTTGGCTGATTCTTCTTCTGACAACTTGAATACTGGAATGCCAGTAGCGGCAGCTAGAACTTCCGCGATAAGGCCTTCGTCAACAACTCCGTGAGCAGCAACGTTACCGGTGCGGAATTGCTTGGTTAGTTTTGCCCGCTCTGAGAGAAGTTTCTTCTCATCATCACGAAGCTTGGCAGCGCCTTCAAAGTCCTGGCCTTCAATGGCCTTTTCTTTGTCGACACGAACAGCAGCAATCTTCTCTTCAAGTTCACGAAGCTCTGGAGGTGAAGAAAGGATTGAAAGACGTAGTCTTGCGCCAGCTTCATCGATTAGGTCAATTGCTTTGTCCGGTAGGTACCGATCCGCAACATAGCGATCGGCAAGCTTGGCAGCCGCCACGATTGCACCATCGGTAATAGATACCTTGTGGTGAGCTTCGTAACGGTCACGAAGACCCTTCAAAATGTTAATGGTCTGCGGGATGGTTGGCTCGTTTACCTGAATTGATTGGAATCGACGCTCCAAAGCAGCATCTTTCTCAAAGTATTTTCTGAACTCATCCAAAGTTGTTGCACCGATGGTTTGTAGTTCACCACGAGCAAGCATGGGCTTCAAGATAGATGCAGCATCAACGGCACCTTCGGCAGCACCGGCACCAACGAGAGTGTGAATCTCATCGATGAAAGTGATGATGTCACCACGTCCTCTAATTTCCTTGATGACTTTCTTTAGTCTTTCTTCAAAGTCACCACGGTATCTAGAACCAGCAATCAAAGAACCAAGATCAAGGGTGTATAGCTGCTTGCCCTTTAGAGTTTCAGGAACGTTTCCAGCAACGATTGCCTGCGCCAGACCTTCAACAACAGCAGTCTTACCAACACCTGGTTCACCAATCAAGATTGGGTTGTTCTTAGTTCTACGAGAAAGAATCTGCATTACGCGTTCGATCTCTTTTTCACGGCCGATAACAGGATCTAGTTTTCCTTCAGCAGCAGCTGCAGTAAGGTTCTTACCAAACTGGTCTAGAACCTGAGAACCCTTTTGTGGGATAGCTTCGCCACCAACGGTTGCAGTTTCTTTGTTATCAAAGCCTTGCAGCATCTGCTGCACTTGAGCACGAACCTTGTTGGTGTCTGCACCTAACTTAGTTAGCACTTGAGCAGCAACACCTTCACCTTCTTTTATAAGACCAAGCAACAAGTGTTCTGTACCGATGTATGAGTGGCCAAGCTGAAGTGCTTCACGTAGAGATAGTTCTAGAACTTTCTTAGCCCTAGGAGTAAAAGGAATGTGTCCGGTAGGAGCTTGCTGACCCTGACCGATGATCTCTTTGACCTGGTCACGAACTGCTTCTTGAGAAATACCAAGCGCTTCTAACGCCTTAGCGGCTACGCCTTCACCTTCGTGAATTAGACCGAGCAGAATGTGCTCAGTACCGATGTAGTTGTGGTTAAGTGACTTAGCTTCTTCCTGCGCTAAAACCACTACCCTACGGGCCTTGTCAGTGAATTTCTCAAACATCTTTACTCCTTTGACACTTTTATGTGCTTACAAAGAAGATAACCCTGTTTAGCCCTGTTTATTCGGGCTGTTCGCCGAGGGGAGAAATGTTTTGCCCTGTTGTCTTGATTAGCCCAGGTAGACGGAGTACCAATCGGAATACACAGTTGCCTGAGAAACATTGGACCAATTTATCGCATAGGCCCGGACCCAATAATCGCCGAATTCACCCGGATCGGCATAGAACGAGAATGTAGAGCTTCCATAGGCGGAGCTGTCACCTTCGATATCGTGCCAATTGCCCGATACTGAACAGTCGTCCAATTTGTTGCAATACTCGGTCCAAACACCGTATTCAGAAGTTTCGTCAGGATCATATATCGAGATATACATCTTGGCAGGGTAGTCGTAGCTGTAATCGATGTTTTGATCCTGGTACTCGACAGTCATTTCAATTTCAGCTTGAGGCTCAGGGTCTGTCGCTCGTGGGCAAACTAAATCAATCCACTTAGCTTTGGTTGCTCCGGCCGGAGAACTATACGTTGCGTCTACATAAAAGCGGAAATTCCATCGCCTAGTTTCTCCAGGCGTGCAATTGCTGTAGGAATTGATCCTTGACAGTGATAGAGCATAGCCATACTTGCCCATCTCAGGCTGCCACGAAGAAGTGCCACTGGCTGTGGCAAAATATTCGTTCGACCAACTAAGAGATTGAAACCGTATGGTCCTGTTTTTCACAACACCAGACACTATTCCTGCGGTAATTACCTCTTCTATATTGAAATCCAATTTATTTGGTAAGCCCTGAACACAAACAGTTCCGCAGGCTATTGTCCCCAGTGTGGTGGCTTTTGTTTTAGGCCTGACGACGAGTTTCTTTATTTCCGATGTCAATGCCCTGTAACCACTTCGAGCAGCAACAGTGACTTTTAGCGTCGATGAACCGGCGCTCTTTGGTGTCCAAAAGAACGTCGCAACACCTCCACCACCGGTTGTGGTTAGGGTCTGAAGTTTCTTTCCGTTAGCCCAGAGAGTTACCGATCTTTGGTAACTGCTGTTCCAAATACATTCAGTTGTATATAAAGAAGACTTTGGGCACAGTGAAACGTCGACAGGGTTAGCAACTCCGGCAAAAACAAAGCTCGGGGTGCTAATCGAAATTGTCGTCTTCACAACAGCCGCATTTGCTGGGACCGCAGGCATCGCAACTGACATCAGTAAACCCGTTATCAGTAGTCCCAGAAATTTGCGCAAGTGTTCCTCCGATGTTCTCTATTGAGAACACCATAGCGCAAATTCGAATATCTACGAGCCAGACTTTACTATTTTGTGAGGAGTTTCGCCTTTTCATGCTTCGCACGCTCTTCAGCCTCGATCTGAGCCCTTACCTTACGCTCTTTTGCGTCTGCCCCGATGATGCCTTTGAACAGGAAGTAAACCAGTACTCCCATGCCCAGTGGCGGCAGGATGCTCAATATTGCATCTAAGAAAGCCTGCATTATTTGACCAGTGGGAACATGATGGTTTCCCTAATACCTAGACCGGTAAGGCTCATCAGCAACCTGTCGATGCCCAGCCCCATGCCGCCGGTAGGCGGCATACCAAACTCAAGTGCCTTTAGGAACTCTTCGTCTAGCTTCATGGCTTCTGGGTCTCCGGCAGCTGCAAGCTTTACCTGTTCAACGAATCTTTCACGCTGGATCACAGGGTCAACGAGCTCCGAGTAACCGGTGGCTTGTTCATAGCCGCGAATGTATAGATCCCACTTCTCAACTACCCCTGGCTTTGATCTGTGGTTACGAACTAGCGGGGAAGTGTCAACTGGGAAGTCCATTACAAATGTTGGCTTCTGCAAGTCACCTTTAACAAAGTGCTCCCAAAGCTCTTCAACGTATTTACCGTGCTGAGGGTGATCTATCTCTAGACCTTCCTTCTCAGCCAGTTTCTTTAGAACAGCAATCTCTGTTTGCGGTGTGATTTCTTGACCACAGGCTTGAGATAGAGATTCAAACATTGAAACTCTCGCCCACTCACCAGAGAGGTCGTTCACTTCACCGTCTTCTAGTTCAACTTGCAAAGTTCCAAAACAATCCATTGCCGCATTCTGAATGAGTGCCTGGGTGAGCTTTGCCATGGTGTTGTAATCACCATATGCTTCGTACGCTTCGAGCATTGCAAACTCAGGGGAGTGAGTTCTATCTGCACCTTCGTTTCTAAAGTTTCGGTTGATTTCATAAACACGGTCAATGCCACCGACCACTGCACGCTTTAGAAATAGCTCTGGAGCAATTCTTAGAAACAATTCGGTATCAAAAGCATTGCTATGTGTTTTGAAAGGTCTGGCTGATGCACCACCGTGAATGGTCTGCAGCATCGGTGTTTCGACTTCAATGAAGTTATCTTGCGTAAAGGTCTTGCGAAGTGACTGCATCACCTTAGATCTGATCTGCACAACTTCTCTTGCACGGTCTCTAACAATCAAATCAACATAGCGATGACGAACGCGATACTCTTCACCAAGCTCGTTGTGCAGGTTAGGTAGCGGTCTTAGCGTCTTTGCCGCCATCGTCCAACTAGCAACCAGAATAGACAGCTCACCGCGCTTAGAGGTAATTACTTCACCAGAAACAAATAGGTGATCACCTAGGTCAACTAGTTCTTTATATAGTTCAAGATTTTCTTCGCCGACCCTGTCAAGAGAAAGCATGATCTGAATCCGAGCACCAGAACCAGATTGCAAAGTTGCAAAGCAAAGCTTTCCTGTGTTGCGCTGGAACATAACCCTTCCAGCAATGCCAACGGTTTCACCGGTGGCAACATCGACTTCTAGTTCTGGATACTTCAGCTTCACCGCTTCTATAGTTGTGCTGATTTCAACAGACACTGGATATGCCTCATGGCCCGATGCCAGGATTCGCTCCCGCTTAGCTAAACGAATAGCAATCTGTTCAGGCAGGTCTTGCTCTTCAGTTGCTAGTTCTGGCTCTTGGTTCATTCCTGCTCCTGAATATAAAAACTGATGTTATCGATAAGGCGAACCCCATCAACCACTGCAGCAACCAGCATTTGGGCAAGCCCTGAAAAATCGTCTGCAATAGGCGCAAAGTTCTCTTTATTTACTAGCGCTAGATAATCAAGTTTAGCCAGCGGTTGAGATTCAATCTGCTTCCTAGCGCTCTCCAGAGCAATACTCGGAGCTATTCCTTCAGTGATCAACTCTTCAGCATTGACCATGGCTTCAAATAGGACAGGAGCTGCAGCCAAACCCTCTGGACTCAATTGTGCATTGCGGCTAGATAATGCCAGCATGCTTTCAGCCCTAACCGTCTCAGCCTCGACAACCCTGATCTGGTCTTTGAATTCCCTGTGAACCATCCTCTTGACTAGGAATAACTGTTGGGCATCCTTAGCCCCAAACACCGCGACCTGAGGCTTAACTGCTCTAAAGAACCAACTCACAACATGAAGCATGCCCTCGAAGTGGCCTGGTCGGCTAACTCCTTCAAAGACTGACCCTAGAGCCCCTGCCCTAGGGTCTAAGGACTGACCTAGACCAGCTGGATAGACCTCTTCGACACTGGGTGCAAAGAGAATGTCCGGGGTCTTAGCAAGGCTCTCAAGCCTTGCAATGTCAGTATCCAGAGTCCTCGGGTATTTGGCAAAATCCTGGCCGTCACTGAATTGGGTTGGGTTTACGAAGATGCTCACCACAACGACTTCAGCTTCCTTTTGAGCAAGCTCAATAAGAGCTAGGTGCCCCTCATGGAGAGCACCCATAGTTGCCACAAAACCAACGTTCTCTAAAGCATCAAGTTCTGCTCTTAGCTCGCGAACAGTTTGAACTACCTTCACTGGTTATCCCCATCGAAGAGATCAGCCGGATCTATTTCTGGAACTGCCGTCCTAAGTGATTCCTCAAGCGAAGATCTAAATATTCCAGACAACAGGTTTCTAGGTTTATCGATACCAGCATCTTCAAGCAAAGTAATTGCCTGACCAACTATCAATGTGGTGAATGTTCCTGCAACAGAAATAGCCTCAGCATATTTCTCTCTTGCTTCTTGTGGAACATGAACTGGTTCTCCACCTAACTCAATGGCTAACGTTTGCACAATCGGTAACACCGCTCTTGGAGCGTCAACAGCGATATAACTATCAACAATTCTTGCTCTATCGATTGAACTAAAACCAGTGAACTTTATTGCCGGATGAATTGCCATCGGCAAAATGCCTAAACCAAGTGCCTCATCAAAAACTGAATAACCATAGTTAGGTGAAGTGTGAGCTAGCAGCTGACCTCTAGTTAAACTTTCCGTCGCAACTAGACCCGTGATTAGATCTGCTATCTGATCCCCTGGCATAGCAAATAGAACTAAATCAACACCTTGAACAGCATCAATAACTGGTAATACTGCAACGCCAGGTAAAATTGTTTCAACCTGAGCAGCTCTTACTGGATCTGTTGTTGCAATAGCCGATAGCGTATGCCCTGCATCAGAGATTGCTTTAGCAATTGAAATACCAACTGGCCCTGCACCAATAACAGAAACTTTTAGACGGGTTGCATCAGAACTCATCAGGCAGCAACCACACTATCTTTTTTCACACCTGGACCATTCGGGTCACTCGGTAAACGACATATCCACTCGACGATGAAAGATACCGCGAGTAATACTAAAGAAGCGATACCAGCGGCAATGTTGGTTCCAGTTGAACTCTCCACAACAACAGGTGCTGTGTATTGCTTGATGAGCACTCCGATGTGCCAACCGCCAAGAATGCTAGCCGTTACTGCTCCTGCTTTAGCAAGAAGTAGAACTCTGACTGCATAGAAAGGGTCAACCGGCATTGGTTTGTTTGCCTTTGCGGTTGGGTTTTGTTCTAACGCAAGGGTTGCCTTTTTAAGATTGCGCTTGTATCTCCAAATGGGAATAGCAAGGGATATGAGAATTACTGCCACAACAATTACCGAGATAGCCAATGTTGCACCGCTAATCGGAACAACCCTGCCAGTATTTATCGCCCAAACGCTATAGCCATAGCCAGCAGCAGTTGCAAGGGCTAACCAAACTGCAACACCAATAATGCTGATTGGCTTCATTTCAGTTTCACCTGATCTGCGAAGACATAGGCAAGTTTTTCTATAGAACCGACACCCAATAGTTCTGCTTTTTGATCCATGAGATACCAAGGCACAATAACAAAAGCTCGCTTAGCTGCTTCTGGATGAGGAATAACTAAATCAGTTGACCGGTATGACTGCGAGGCATAGGTGATGATGTCAATATCTATATTTCGATCACCCCAGCGCTCAAGCTTCTTGCGACCCAAACGTTGCTCTATCCCCTGGACAACGGCTAACAGCTTCTCTGGGTTCAAACTGGTTTCTATTTCAGCAACACAGTTTAAAAACTTAGGTTTGGATGAGTCAAAGCCAGCCAGAGTCAGAGCTTTAGATTCAACCAAAGGAGAGATCTCAACTAGGTCAATACTCTTACTGACTTTGATAGCAGCAAGAGCTTTGATTATCCATTGCCTGCGGTTACCAAGATTGCTCCCAAGAGCAAGCACTGCTCTAGTCATTACGCTTCGCCTCAACCGTTACGCTCACGTCAGTGAACTCGTAAGGAATCGGAGCATTAGGTTTGTGAACGGTAACGCTGGCTTTCTGAACTATGCCGTGACCAAAGTTCAAACAGAAATCTAGTAGTCGTTGAGCAAGAGTTTCCAATAGGTCAACCGGCTGAGCTTTAGTCAACTCAACTAAACCCTTAGCTAAATCTCCATAGTGCACGGTATGTGAGAGATCGTCCGAAAAGACTGCCTTATCACCATCAACCCACACAGCTGCATCGATATAGAAATCTTGGCCATTCTGGCGCTCAAAGTCGAAGACGCCGTGGTGAGCGAAGACCCTGAGGCCAGTGATCTCTATTTTGTGTTGCATAGGTCAATTCTGTCGCTTAGTTGAACTATTTTCGGCATCACTGGAGCCCTCGTGGAGAGCCCCAACGATGTTAATTGCATCAACGGTTGATAACACGTTGTGGACTCTAACTCCCCAGAGTTTTCTCTGCATTAGTAAAGCTGTTAGGACAGCCGTTGCAACATCTCTGCGCTCATGGGATACCGAATTAGGTTCTTCTTCATCCAGAGCACCTGCAATAAATCTTTTCCTAGATGCACCAACAAGTACAGGTAGTCCTAGCTTCTCAATCTCGTCGAGCCTTGCAACCAACTGCCAGTTCTGCTTCATATCTTTAGCAAAGCCGAGACCTGGGTCAACAATTAGATTCTCACGTTTGATCCCTGCGGTTATTGCAGCATCAACTCTTTCTTGTAGTTCTTGAGCAACTTCCTCAGCCACATTTTGATAAGCAGCCAAGGTGTTCATTATGTCGCTGTGTCCACGCCAGTGAGAAATAACAATTACAACCTCATGCTTGGCAGCAACTGCGAACATGTTCTCATCAGCTAAACCACCAGAGACATCATTGACAATTCCAGCTCCTGCTGCAATGGCAAGTTCTGCAGTTGCTGCATTCATAGTGTCGATGCTGATTTGGACATCGAGCCCTAAATCACTAACAGCCTGAATTACAGGGATTACTCTTTCCTGCTCTTCTTCAGGGGTAATTCTGGTCGCCCCTGGTCTTGTCGACTCCCCACCAATATCAATAATCTGGGCACCAGCCAAGACTAGAAGTTTGGCGTGATCAACTGCTGACTCTAAAGAGTTGTATTGATTGCCATCACTGAAGCTATCTGGAGTGACATTTAGGACACCCATTACCTGAGGCTTTACTTTAGGTGCACTGGAATCGTATTTCATTTTGCGATTAGTGCCATTACTTCTGCACGGTTAGCTGCCTCGCTGTAGACACCACGGGTGGCAACAGTGACTGTATTTGCTTCAGGCTGTCTAGCTCCACGCGAAGCGACACAGTGATGTCGTGCTTCTATGACAACAACTACGCCTTGCGTGCCTAAACCTGTTTGTAAAGCATCGGCTATTTGTGCAGTTAGGTTTTCTTGCAATTGTGGTCGGGCCGCTAAAACTTCGACTAGTTTAGGCAGTCTTCCTAATCCGATTACTCGATTGCTAGGTAGATATGCAATGTGAGCGATTCCAGTGAAAGGTAATAGGTGATGTTCACAGATGGAAACTAGTTCGATATCTTTCAGAATGACAACATCGTTGTGTTCGGCTGGAAAAGTTTCAGAAAGAACTGCTAGTGGATCTGCACCAACACCGGCAAAAAAGCCAACATAAGCGTCAGCTACTTTCTGCGGAGTCGCTTTTAGTTCCTCACGGTTAGGGTCTTCGCCGATGGCATGAAGCAGTTCTGTAACAGCTGCCTTGATTCTCTCGGCGTCTAACACTTTGACCCTTAGGAAGACTTGCGACGGGTAGGGGTTTTCTTAGTTTCCTTAGCCTGAGCCTCGCGCTTAGCCTGGGTTGAACCCTTTGCTGGGATAGCGATAGGGCCTTGCTTAGGCTTTGGTCTTGTCCGCTTTGATAACCACTGGGTTCGCTTAGGCAACTTCTTCACAGGCTTGAAGATCACTGCAATGTCTTCAGCATTTAGAGTCTCGCGCTCCATTAGTTCCTTAGCCAAAGCATCTAAAACCTTACGGTTTAGGTTGATAGCTTTGTACGCCTCGTCATGAGCTGAATCAAGTATTCCGCGAAGTTCACTATCAATCTGCTGAGCAGTTAGGTCTGAATACTCCTTGGTGTGAGCCATGTCTCTACCGATGAATACTTCACCGGCTTGACCATAAGAAACAGAGCCAATAGTGCTAGACATTCCATACTGCATAATCATTGCCTTAGCAATTGCAGTTGCTTTCTCGAAGTCATTAGATGCACCAGTTGTTGGATCACCATAAACAATTTCCTCAGCAACTCTTCCACCCATTGCATAAGCAATCTGGTCCAATAACTGGTTACGAGTAACGCTGTAACGATCTTCTAGTGGAAGCACCATGGTGTATCCAAGCGCTCTACCTCTAGGCAGAATGGTCACCTTAGAAACTGGATCTGAGTAATTCATTGAAGCTGCAACAAGAGCGTGACCTGCTTCGTGATATGCAGTATTCAGTCTTTCGGCATCTTGCATTAGCCGAGTCTTCTTTGCTGGTCCTCCGATTACACGATCGATTGATTCATCAAGAATCTCGTTAGTGATTTGCTTCTGACCACTTCTTGCAGTTAGCAGCGCGGCTTCGTTTAGAACGTTAGCTAAATCTGCACCGGTAAAACCTGGGGTACGTCTGGCAACCATAGCTAGATCAACATCATCGGCTACCGGCTTGCCCTTTGCGTGCACTTTTAGAATCTGTTCGCGACCAATGAGATCAGGCGCTGAAACTCCAACTTGACGATCGAAACGACCAGGACGCAATAGAGCAGGATCAAGAATGTCAGGACGGTTAGTTGCTGCGATAAGAATGACGTTGGTCTTTGAATCAAAACCATCCATCTCAACAAGAAGTTGGTTTAGAGTCTGTTCGCGCTCATCGTTACCGCCACCAATGCCAGCACCACGGTGACGACCAACTGCATCGATTTCGTCTACGAAAATAATTGCGGGAGATGCTGTCTTCGCCTGTTCGAAAAGATCACGAACACGAGATGCACCAACACCAACAAACATCTCAACAAAGTCAGAACCCGAAATTGT
>Ga0209084_1002492_pt1 | contig 14223 bp, 21 predicted proteins | sample C_130820_MF_Meta_FD_187309 | JGI IMG/M metagenome (GOLD analysis project Ga0209084, IMG submission 187309) | Freshwater microbial communities from Lake Croche, Canada to study carbon cycling - C_130820_MF_MetaG (SPAdes) (version 2) | ecosystem: Environmental > Aquatic > Freshwater > Lake... | reverse complement strand
GCTGATAAGATTGCTGACTTAATGAGTCTTAAAAAAGATGTTCTTTTTGATTACTTAACAGGTGGTTTCTATAAAATCAAAATCGCTAAGAAAGATGATATTACTAATCAAGATTTCCAATTAGACAAAGAAGCTTATGAAAAGATATCAACTCTTGATGTAACTGGTAAAATGACCGTTGTTGATGGTTCATTTGAATACCGTGGAACATTAACTTGGCATCAATTAGTTTCAAAGATGTTAAGAAAAGGATTTGAACAAGATCCAGATTTTGATAAACTTTGTCAATCTAATTCATATGAAAGTAAGGAAGAAGTAAAAGATCATCACACATGTGATGATAGTTGTTCACATAAATAATTAAAAATAAAATGTTAGGATATAATATAAATTACCGTTATAAGAGAATTCTGGTTTATTGGAGACAATGGCAGATGTCTATTAATGATACAATGACCCCTGATAAGAGAAAGTTAACAGCTTATGAGGAAAAAGCTATCCGTCTTTGGAGATTATGTCTTAAAGATGAAGATACTCAAATGGCTTATAATACAAATGGTGTTAGACAGATTGAGAAAGAACATCTTTTTATTGTTTTTCAACCAGGTGGTAATAATGATTATATTATGACCATTATGGATGTAAATGATAATGGTAGAAGTTTATATGAATTCCATATTCCTCAGAAAGATTCTGATGATGTTTGTGAATACTTTGACTTAGAAATGGAGAAGAGAATGAGAAAGGTTGAGAATAATAAAAGAAATATCATTGAAAGTGATATTGATAAACTCTTAGCTCAAGAAGAAAAAATATCAATTGATAAATAACTTTGTATATTATAAAAATATACTTATATTTGTAGAATAAATTAAATTAATAAAAATGGTAATAAAAAACATACATGAGAAACTTTTGAATAGTGTACAAACAATGCTAATCGATACCAAGGTTAATTTACCTTATTACGGTGAATTTTCGCTACACATTACTTTCCATGAGCAAGACTCTATCGGTACCTGTGCTGTGAATGTTACTTCAAAGGGAATGAATTTCTTTTATTCTCCTAAATTCCTTGAGAATATGTCACAAAAAGAAGTGAACTTCATTAATCTACACGAAGATTTCCACTTACTTTTTAACCATCCTCGTAGAACCGTTACTGGTCAATATGACCACAAACTTTCTAATATCGTTCAAGATATGATTATCAATCATGTTATTTGGGAAGATATCTCACATACCTTTGTTGAGATTCCTAAATCTAAAGATGGTAAGAATATGGCTCTATTTGTTCCAAAAGATTATGCTGGTAAGTTAATCTTTGAAGAACTTTATGAGTGGATGAAAGAGGAAAAAGAGAAATGGGAAAAAGAGAAAAAGAAAAACTCTGAATGCCAATCTTGTAAAGGTTCTGGTAAAAAAGACGAAGGCGATAAAGGTAAAGAAAAAGGCGACAAAGGTGAAGATCAAGGTAAAGGCGAAGGTCAACCTGGTGATGGAGAAGGTCAAGGCGAAGGCCAACCTGGTGATGGTGAAGGTCAAGGCGAAGGCCAACCTGGTGATGGTGAAGGTCAAGGCGAATCTTGTCCCGATTGTGGTGGTTCTGGTTCAGAAGGTGGTAAAGACTCTACAGGTAAACCATCATATGGTCCTTATGGTAAGAACCCATCTAAAGATGGTGGTGAGTCATTAGATACTTGGTCTAAAGAGCAAATCTTTGATGATATGGAAAAGAACAACGGTGAATATATGGATAAACATATTGGAGACGATGTTCCTGAAGAAATGCGTGACGCTATGGTTAAAGACGTTATGGAGCGTTTAGCAGCTCGTGGTTTATCTGCGGGTAATGTTGAAGCTACTCTTAACAAACTTCGTAAGAAGCGTAAAGATTACTTAAAAGAAATCAAAAGAGCTGTGTCTAATATGATTTTTGGTACGGTTAAACAAAAAACTATTGTTAAACCTAATCGTAGACAAATCGCTGGTCTAAAAGGTAATCGTAAAGTGAAAACTGCAATCAATGTGATTTTGGACGTATCTGGTAGCATGGGAAACACGTTTGAGAAAGTTTTATCTTACATCTACCGTAATGATATTGAGGTTAATATGATACAAGCTGATACTCAAGTTAATTGGGTTGAGAAGTTTATGGACCAAAAGAAGATTGATAGAATGAAAATTTCTGGGTTAGGTGGCACTTGCTTACAACCTGCAGTTGATTATGTGGTTGAGCACTTTAATCAATATAATACTTGTATTTTGACAGATGGATATTGTGACAATTTACAACTTGATAAAATAAAGGGAAAGGTACTTATTATATCAATAGGAGTTAAGGTCCCAATCGCTAAATCTAATGGTAAAGTCAAACAGATTTGTGTTGATATCAATGATAAGTAAATTGTAAGCTAGATAACCATAGGTGATATTAAATAATATCACCTATTTTTTGCTTAAAATCCTCATATTTTTTATTTACTATAAAGATGAAGTCGTATCCTTGTTCAATACAAGCCTTCTTCTTTGATAAGTTCTTTTCTAAATATAACTCATAGTAGTAATCTGATTTAATTTCCACTATCAGGTTTAACTCCTCTATTAAAAAATCCGGATGGTAATATTTTTCACTCTTATTAAATAAGTATTTTATACTTTTTATCTTTGATACTTTACCTAAAATACCAATTGAATCACAGAATTCCAAGAAATGTAGTTCATATGTTCCTTGATATCTAATATCTTTATAATAATTAATTTTAAATTGTGATAATTGAGTTTTATCAAAAATATCTTTGTTTTGAGCGGAGTATTCATATCCATATCTTTCCATATTTGTTTTTTTTCTCTTATCAATTGACTCCAAACAATATGCAGAGTTTTCTACTCCATATCTTTCCAACATAGTTATTACTCGTTTCTCTTTAGACTCAATTGAACATGACATTTCAACTGCTTTTTTATGAGTTTCTGGTAGTATTATATTTGTTTTAACTCCAAATCTTTCCATCATAGTATTCTCCCTCTTATTTTTAACACTATCTAACTGTGATGTATTTTCAACACCGTATTTTTTTAAAAAAAAATTAACGAGATTTTTCTACTTTTTTATCCGTATATTTGTAAAACAATATATATAATATGAAAGTAATATTTTTAGATTTTGACGGGGTAATGTGTTTGTCTAGTGAGTGGGGTGGACGAAGTAAGAAGAAATTGAAATATCTGAAAGAATTTCCAGGTGTTGAAAACTTACCTGCTTGTATTAAAATGGATAACTTCAATAATAAAGCTGTTAGAATTCTTAATTCAATCTTAGAGCAAACAGGTGCTGAAATCGTTGTTAGTTCTGATTGGAAGTTATATTGTACTTTAGATGAATTAAAAGAAATGTTTACTAAGTATGGTGTTATTAAAACACCAATTGATACTACTCCTAATTATCCTTTGAAGTATGATAAGCAATATTATACTGCAAACGAATTGGCTGAGTATAGAGTAATAGAGATTAAGAATTGGATGAAATTACATACAGAGGTAACTCATTGGGTAGCTGTTGATGATTTGGATATGACTGAGAGGTTTGGTCAAATAAGTGGTAACTATATCACTGGGTTAACTAACTTTGTTCTTACTCCAAGAGCATATGAAGGTATAAAACAATGTGGTATTAAAGAAAAAATATTAAAATTCTTATTGTGATATATTGCTTAGGATTTGAAAAATATTATGAGGATAAAGAGTATCACACTGATGCTTGTTCTGCTTTGCTTTCTATCTATGATATCTATAGAAGAAGAAATTTAGATTGTTCTTTTTTATATAAATATAAATTACCTGACTTAAAAAATGAGTGGGTAAATCCTAAGGAGATACAAAATAAATTTGGAGCAGTTAATCCAGATAGATTAGATTTTTCAAAGATTGATACTGACTATGTTATATTATATCATTTAGATATTTATGAAAGTTGTCCTGGTAGAATTGGAGAACTATTTGAATTTTGTATAAAAAATAATAAGGATTTATTTCTTCCAGTTAAAATTGGAACTTATTCATTCAATCCAGATTTTTGGAAAGAGATAAGAAATCAATTAAACAAATATGACCATCAGTTATTTGAAATTAAACAAATAGAAGATGAGTTTAAGTTACAAAAAGTAATAGAAAGAGATTTTACATTAAAAGATTTATTAAGTTAATATGTATAGACCACTACCACCATACCTAACAATTAAGAATTCCGAAATAGACGGGTTAGGATTATTCGCCACTGATAATATAGATATCAATTTTAGAATTGGTGTAACCCATGTTTTTGATAATAGATTTTCCGATGGGTATATAAGAACACCATTAGGTGGTTTTTTTAATCATTCAGATAATCCAAATTGTAAAGTTGTTTATGAGGGAGACTTTATATATCTTGAGACAATTAAGGAGATTAAAATAGGTGAAGAAATAACAGCTACTTATACAATGTATAAGCCTGATTAAAATTCTATTTTTTCTACATCTTCTAAATCAACTGAGTATTCTTTTCCATCAATCTCAACGGTGATTAATCCATCATCATCAATATCTACTGGTTTTATAGCCGATTCTGGATCATTATCTGGAAGATCTTTTATTATAGTAGTGTAAATAACACCACCATCTTTAATACATTTAATTATATCATCCTGTGTGATTAGTGTACCTTCTACATTATTTTGTTTAAAATCTTCAAATAATTTTATGTATCTCATAATTCTATATATAAAAAATAATATATAATAAGTATGAAACATATCAAAAAATTCAATGAAGAGTTAAATCCTGAAACTTATAGAAGGGCAGGTAGAATATTAACTAGAATGAATAAGGTATCAAGAGGTGCTCCTCTAGTAGATTATGGTGATGAGAAGGAATTTGGATTCTATAATATGCACTTTGCTAATTCATCTACACTAATTGGTTCATCATTGCAATTTACTAACCCAAAAGTTAATTTTTACTTTCAACCGTTTAATAAGGGTAGAGATTCATTAGTAGAAATAAAAAATTTAGATGAGGAATCATTAGTTCAATCTTGGTTAAAAGGTGATATAAATTTAGCGGTTACATTTGAGTTTTCTTTTCAAGCAAGTCAATTAGTAAAAAATAAATTCAATGCGTTAAATGCTTGGGGTGGTACTCCAATGTTTGCAATACAATTAAATATGTGTGATTTTGACGGTGGTTTAGATGAATGGAATACTAATCAGGAAACTGGTGAAATTTTTCCTGAGGATGAAAGGCTTGATATGTATCATTACTTTGATAATACTTCTATCGCTGAGTTATCATTGAAAAGACCAACAGGTCATTTCTTTGGTATATTCTCAGATAGAAAATCAGCACTTAAATTTAAGAAAGAGTTACCTAAGTTGATTGAACCACATATGGAAAAAGTAATGGATGTTTTGTCTATTGTAGGTGGTGATTCAGCAGATATTGAGAGAGTAAAAAAATCATTTAATAAAATCAGGGTTAATAGTCTTTATGAAGATGAAAAATTAAAAAATACTAGTAATTTAAACAATAGATGGTTTACTCATTTGGAATAAAATAAAAAAAGTAATATGAAATATTTAAAAAAATTTAACGAAGAATTAAAACCAGGTACTTATTTTAGTGCAGCTAGAAAGCTTACTAAATTAGGTGATGCTGATAGAGCGTCTAAATTAAAAGATTGGGGTCAAACGGTAGAGATGAGAGAGAACCTTATTAAATGGAAAGAAAATCTTCAGACTTATTCTTCTTTCGGAATATTTAAATTAAATATTGTTAATCCTAAAAATGGTAAAAAATTAACAGGTGATTTTGCTTTAGATTTTAATTTTGATCCAGATTCATTTTCTGATAATTATGAATGTGAAAAAGAAGAGAATCCTGATAATATAAAAGGTCAAATGATTACTTTCTTTCTTGGATTAATTCCTACATCAGAAGAATTACTACAACAATGTGAAGAAGTAATGCCAGCACCTGAAATGAGTAATGGTTTTTACTGGGGTATGTGTTGTTCAATTGACTTTGATATAATTAATGGTGTGGTTAATTTTAAAGAATTATCAGTTGGTGATTATGATTATAACTTGTCTGGTAAAATTACAATTGCTGATAGACCTTCTGCTGGTAAATTTAAGATGGTGTTAAAAAACCTATTTAGTAATCCAGGTTATAATTACCCAAGTTCAAGAACTGATTGTGCATCACAATGGGAAGCATTGGAAAGAACTATTTTAACTGAATGTGGGTTCTCATCTGAATATGGATTTGAATTAGAACAAGTGTCTAATTTTATTAATACAATATCACCAAATACACTATATAAAGCTTAATATGAAATATTTAAAGAAATATAACGAAGAATTATTACCAAGTACATATAGAACTGCTTCTACTAAACTAAGGACTATTGGTCATACTAGAAGAAGTGCTGAGATGGAAGCTTATGCTAAAGAACTTGAAGAAAAAGAAAGACTTAGAAAAAATGAAATTAGAAGACAAGGTATGATTTCAGTTGGTCCATTTCATTTAATTTTTTTAAAGAGATCATATGGTAATCCACCTAATGAAAAAGTTCTTTGTGAAGGTTTATTCTATATAGAACCATCTTTTGATTGGTCTTGGTTTCAAGATATGTATGCTGATTGGGAAAATGATAATTCTTCATATACACTATCTTTACCATTTGAATTTGGAACAATGCCAGCAGATGCTGAAACTCAACAAAAATTTGATGCAGCTCCTTTTTCAGAAGAAGCATATGACGGTGTTCATTATGGAACAAGAATGTGGTTAAATATTATTAATGTAAATGAGACAGAAGTTAGTTCTTCTGGTAAGTATAGTTGGGAAGGTCGTGATGGTGATGAATTTGTTTTTGGGAGCAGACAAGAAGCTATTAGATTTAAGAAATGTTTTGCTGATGCTATTGAAGGTAAAACACAATGGGGTAGGAGTTCATGGGCACCTGAAGGAATAAAATCTAATTTTAATGATTACTTCAAAAAAGATAAAGAATGGAGAGAAAGGGAAAATAAACCAGAAAGTTACTTTACTAAAGATGATATGCCAAAATTAGCAGAGTCTATTAGAAGAATGTCTTTAAATCAAATATACAGAAACTAATGAAATACTTAAAGGCATATGAAGGTTTTGATAACAAATCACCAGAAGGTGTAAAGTTATATTGCCATGATTTACTTGTTGAATTAAGAGATGATCATTTCAAAACATCTGTAGAAGTTTCTGGTAAATGGTTAGAACCTTTATCTATGAAGGATAAGTCATATGTACATATTGATATATCAAAGAAGATAAGATATTTGCAGGAGGATTTTGCGTTTAAATGGAGTGATATTAAAGAATATGTTGATGTGATAACTAATTACTTATCTGAATTAGGTTTCAAAGACATGGGTTTTGGTAGTCAAATAGTAAAAACAAATGCTATCAGAAATCCTTATGATTTTTCAATCAATGAGATTAAAAGCTCTTGTGATTTATGGTATGTAAGAGATGAACCAGAAGAAACAAATGAAGAGTTAAAGTATCAATCTTATCAATCTGCTGCAGCTAAATTAAGTAAACTTGGTCATGTGAAAAGATCAACAGAATTACAAAAATGGTCAGATGAGATTAAAAAGAGAGAATCTGATGCAAAGACTAAGATGTCTGAAGAAGATGCTAAACAACTTGGTACTTTTCAAATGAAAATAACTGGTAATAAACAAAATATAGAAGGTGATTTTTATGTATCATTTTATTTTAATACTGATACTATTGATGATCAATTTGATAATTGGTATGATGGGGGTCAACTTTGGTTAGAATTTCCATTCGCTGTTATTCCTGTAAATGATGAAACAAAAGCTAAAATGATTGAAGGTGTAGAACCTAATTATGGTAAACCTAATAATGGTATGTATTACTTTCAAAGTATGTATTTGAATTTTTCTGAAGCTATTACTTTAGGTTCAGATTCAGAAGAAGATAAAAAATCCTGGGTAATGAAGCCAAGAGGTTCTGTATCATTAGAAGATTATGGTGAATTTTATCCTGTATTTTCTAATAGATCATCAGCGGTTAGATTTAAGAAGGCTTTAATTGATGTATTTGAAGGTAAAATTGTACTTAGAGAAACTGAGAAAGATCCAGGTGGTGTAAAAGGAATGTTAATGGATGAATTATGTTCAGAAAGAGATAGAACATTTGAAGAATTTTTATCATTCATAGATTCATTGAAGAAGATTAGCATAAACTCATTATATAAAGACTAATATGAAATATTTAAAAACATATAAATTATTCGAAGAGTTAGAATTACTTGATAGAGGATATAGTGATAATTTACAAGATGAATTTAAATCCGATATTAGTGATATATGTTTAGACTTGAATGATATTTATCCTTTATCTATTTCTTTTGATGACTCTAAATACAGGTCAAGTAATCTATTTAGACACATCGGTAACAACCCAGGTAATCAAAAAGGCACAACAAAAGAAAGAGATGATTATTGGGAGGCTGATTATCCATCAATAACAATAACAAGAGAAGGACCATATAGAGGAATGGAGTCAGAACTACCATTTAAGACAGGTAGAGGAAGTGGGTACTTTAATGTGAAGTTAATTGAAAATTGGAATAAAGAATGTTTATCAATAGCATATAGAATTAAAAGATATTTAGGTGATAACTTTTTATTATTTACTATAGAAGATAAAGGAGATGAAAGGTCATTTGAATTAGATGATAACACAACTCCAAAATCATTAGGATATATTCCTCGTTTGAATGACACAACATTAAGACAAGGAGATATTAAATGTTTCAGAATTATTTACAATCCTGATTCTTATAAAAAAGAAAAGATATTTAATGAATCTTCTGACTTTCCATCCTTGAGATGGACCCCAGAAGAAATAATGAAAGAATTAACTCTTACATTATTAGATGCTGGGTTACAAGTTAATGTTTATTCTGGTGAATATAAATATTCAAATCATCCAAGATTTGAAGGTGAGTTACATGTTCAAATAACAGATGAGAATAAAGTAGTTTGTAAAAACTATCCTGAAGATGATATGGATTGGTTATATGGTAAACCTGTTATTATGAATTTCTTTGATGAACTAACAGACTTTGGTTTAATGAGAGATAAAGACTATAAAGTATATGGTGGAGGAGCAAGTGTTAATTTAGTCTTTCAAAAAGAAGGATTTGATAAAGTTAAACTATGAAATATTTAAAAACATACGAGGCTCAACATGTTAGCACTATTGCCAATAGGTTTAAAAGTGAATATAGTAAAATAAATACTAAGTTATTTGAAATTGAAGAATATATAAAAGACATTTTGATTGCATTAACTCATGAAGGTTATGAGGTTAAAACAAATGTCTGTACTAATATTGCTGATAATCATATAAATTTATCTATATCTAACAGAAATAGTTTTCAGTTGAGTGATATAAAAGATGAACTAACTCATTTGAATAATTATTTAAAATCTAAGGGTATAGAATCTCCAATACCAAATATGTTTAAATATGGAATTGGATCTGTTAAATCATTAAACAGTGTAGATTATGAAACTCATAAACAATATAAGTCTTATGAGTTCTTTTGTAGACTTTATCCGAAGAAGGCTAAAGAATTAAGAGCTAAAATAGATGCTATCAGAAATTCGACTAATTAATATATGAGATATAAAAAAACCTGAAATAAACTTTCAGGTTTTTTTATTATATTTGTATAATATATACACATATGAAATTAAAGAAATATAATCAATTTTTAGAATCTAAATCTGATATGTGGGATATCATTCCACAATCTGTTAAAGATTTACACGACCTATTTCAATCAGCTGGTAAAAAACTTTACTTAGTTGGCGGTTCAGTTCGTGACTTCTTAACCGGAGATAAACCAAAAGATTTTGATCTAGCAACTGATGCTCTTCCAGATGAAGTTTTAGAAATTGTTGGTAAGAAGTTTAGAACTAACCTACAAGGTAAAGCATTTGGAGTGGTAGTGGTATTTACTGATGAAGTTCCAGAGGGAATGGAAATAGCTACTTTTAGACAAGATGTTTCTAAAGGAAGAAACCCAGAAGTTAAATTAGGTGTTACTATTGAAGATGATGTTAAGCGCAGAGACTTAACTTACAACTCTCTTTTCTATGACTTGGATACAAAACAAATTGTTGATTTAGTTGGTGGTAAAGAAGACTTACAATCTGGTATTACAAGAATGGTTGGTGATCCTATTGAAAGATTTGATGAAGATTCATTAAGAATTTTACGTGCTTTCAGATTCTCTTCAAGATATCAACATCCTTTACATAAAGATACTGAGAAGGCAATTGAAAAGAGAAAACAATTAGAGAACATTGATCCTGATACTGGTGAAATGAAAAGAATTTCTCAAGAAAGAATAATTGAAGAATTAAAGAAAGCTTGGAAACAAGCTAAAGATTATAACTACTACTTAAACTTTTTTACTAAGTTTGATATGTGGAATGAAGTTTTTCCAGGTGCTAATATCAATACTAACTTAGTTAAATCAAAAGACTTTGTAGTTGTTATTGCTAACTTATTTAAGAATGAATCTACTACCGGATTAGAGAATAAACTGGTTCAAGAATATAAGATTGAGTTAGAAACTGCGACTAAAGTTACTTTTTTAATTTCTTTATTAAATTTTAAAATTGAAGATGTGTTTGATATTTATAAGAAAAGACAACAATGTGCTATTTCAGATGAAACTATCTTAGAATGGATTAAACTAATGGATTTATCAGATGAGGTTATTAAGTTTGTCAATTATAAACCAAGTGTGTCCGCTGAAGAATTGATGTCTCAAGGTTTCAAGGGTAGAGACTTAGGTATTAAAATAAAAGAACTTGAAATTGAAAAATTTAAACAAATGTTATGATAAAGAAATTTGATAATTTTAATAATTCAATTGATATGGAATCAATTATAAAATCTATTCCAGATTCTGATGTTCCTTCAGAAACCAATATCATAAAAGAGATTGGTGATAAAGTAATTTATACTGAAGGTTGGTGTGATAGATGTTTCTCTAATTATGATTTGGAGAGCAGAGAAGAAATGGTTCAATGGGCTCAACAACATACTTTAGAACTTTTAGAAAGACAACCAAATCTACCGCAGAATAAAAAATTGCATGGTAAAAAATTAATAGATTGGAAGTTTATTGAGCTTCCTGAAAATGAAGTTAATTATTGTGTTTCTATTGGTATTTTTAAATAATTAAAATAATATATACTCAACTATGATATACTATTTACAATACCTTCGCGATACTATTGGTAATAACTACCTGGGTATTAACATCACAAATGAAATGGCTCAGCCCTTTCTAAATGAATTAAAAGACATTATCGGTGAAGATGATTTCAAAATCTATACAGAGAATCAACAAAAAAGAGATCAAGGTGATTATCATATTACATTAATAAATGTAATTGAGTTTAATAAACTTTCTAAGAGTATGGGTATAGATAAGTTTGTTAATTCCTTAGATCCTATTTTCAAATATGAGATTGATGATTTGAAAATGATGGGTGTTGGAACCGCAGCTAAGAATGAGAACAGAGCTTATTTTATTGTTTGTCAATCTGATAAGCTAGAAGCTATTAGAGATAGGTATGAATTACCTAAGCAGGATTTTCATATAACATTAGCGTTCAACTTTAAAGATGTATTTGGGGTTAGAAAGAATCAAGTTTTAGAAAAAGAAGGAAAATTCTTACAACTTTTGAGGCAGGAATATTATAAGAATGTTAACTGGGAGTTTATAAAAACAATAGGTAATTTTAATCTAAGTAAAGATGAAGAATTAACACCAGTTGATATATCAGATAGTAGAATAAAATTTAAGTGTGGTGATAATTACACTGATGTTGGTTTATTAGATGATGAGAAATTTTGGGTAATGGCTCAATATCCAATAATAGAAGAAATGCCGAGATTATCGGAAACAGAGATAGCAAAGAAACTTAAAAAATAAAATATACTGAATGGAAACTATGTTTAACTACTACAGCTTAGATGAGTGCATTGATAGAGATGTGGTATTGGAAAAATTAATCAAATTAAAAAGTGATGGGAAAATAATCTATAGCGTTGATATGGATATTCTTAAAATGGAAGATATTGACTTAGAAGAAAAAGACATTAAAAGCTTAGAAAAATTATTCGATGATAATGATGTTTATCCTTATTTAGACCTAAACGGTGAAGAAGGTAATGAAGATGATGGGTTTGATGATTTTGGTGATGATGGATTTGATGATGATTATTAACAATTAAAAACTATAATTATGACAAACGAGTATGAAATGCAGAACTTCTGGAGATTTGAAGTTCAAAAAGATGTAAAAGAAGAAATAAAACAAGAAAACTATTGCTTCTATAGTGATTTACCATCACCGATGGCTTATATCATTGAAGAAGATTTAACTGAAATTAAAAATTAAAAAAACCCACCATAAGGTGGGTTTTTTGTTTATATTTGTATAAAATTTAGAAATCACAATTATATTCCTTGATATTGACGGTGTGTTAAGAACACATAAAAGTGACTTAGAATGGTCTCAAAAATTAGAAGTGCCTATTCCTCAAAAAGTATATGATCGTCGGTTTGATCAAAAATGTGTAAGTAATATCAACTATATTATATCATTAACAAGAGCTAAGATTGTTGTTAGTTCAACTTGGAGAAATAACTTTACAATTGAAGAATTAAAAGTAATATTCAGAGGTAGAGGTATATCTGGTGAGGTTATAGATAAAACTGGAATTGGTTTAACAAGAGGTGAAGAAATTAGACAATGGTTAGATACTAATGAAGTTACTGATTATGTTGTTATTGATGATCAAGTTAAAGATATTCTAAGTTGGGTTGATAAGAACAGAGTTGTTGAAGTGAATTGTCAATTAGGATTTGAGTCAGATGAATTAGTTGATAAAGTCTTGGATATTTTACTTTGAGAAGTAAAAATTTAAAGAATCAAACTTATATGTTTTTAGATACCTCATATTAAATCATACCATTTATATTTTAATAAAAAATCCTTTAAAGATTCTATATCTTCAAATTTATAATTAGAATTAAATTCTTTATTATTCCAATCTTCTTCCCAACCATCTTGTCCGGCTGCTATAAGGTCCTTAAAATATCCAGGTGACTTTCTTATATTTAAAACAAAACTACCATTATCCTTACTTATATTTATACTCTCCATTGGTAATGTGTTTCTTTTTCCACTCAAATGATATCCAGATATACCAGAATATACTCTAAAGAAAGTAAATCCCGGTAAAGATTTAATCTTACTAGCCTCTGATACTTTTATATCAGTGTTTAAGCTTTCAAATGTTTTTAAATACTTCATATTGTATATATTAAAACTATTCCTTATATTTGTATTATAATTATTATGATAAACCAAAAAGTAATAGACCTAGCAACTTCTTTCTTATTGAACAGAAGTGAATCTGATGATAAGTTAAATAACTCTTCAAAAGAAGAATTAATACAATTAGTTAATGACTTATTGTCCCTAAACTTAAATGATCCTAACTTCAGTTCTTTAGCTGAGGCAATTCCTCTTTCATTAGCAGGATATAAATCACATGATGTAAAACACGGTAAAGACGGATTCATTGGTGAATCTTATGATACTGCTATTAAATATGTTGAGCAAAAACCTAAGAAAACATTATCAGTAAACCACAAATTAGATGGTGGTGGAGCTTTCGCTGACTATACATTACACAGATTAGAAGAAGATAAGTCTTTAGGTGATAAATTAAATCTAATGATATCTGGATTTATTGATGGTAACTTAATTTATGTATTTGAAGTTCCTCACAATCATCCAACTTTAATGGATCATATTGAAAAGAAAACTAGAGATTGTATTTCTAAAGGTAAAAGAGTCCTACCAAGTTTTAGTTATACCGCTTATAGTGATTGTAAAGATATTAAAGTTGTATTTATGAGGGATGATATTGATAACTACTCTAATTATATGAGTAAGAACTTTTTTGACTTTCTTAAAAAATTAAAATAAAAAAAAGAGTGAGATTAATTCTCACTCTTTTTTTGTTCTTCAGCTGCTGCTTTTTCAGCTTTCAATCTTTTTCTTTCTTTAT
>Ga0209084_1002488_pt1 | contig 14238 bp, 15 predicted proteins | sample C_130820_MF_Meta_FD_187309 | JGI IMG/M metagenome (GOLD analysis project Ga0209084, IMG submission 187309) | Freshwater microbial communities from Lake Croche, Canada to study carbon cycling - C_130820_MF_MetaG (SPAdes) (version 2) | ecosystem: Environmental > Aquatic > Freshwater > Lake... | reverse complement strand
AAAATCTGTAACCTTTAGAAAAGGTGGAGCCAAAATCTGTAACCTTTAGAAAAGGTGGAGCCAAAATCTGTAACCTTTAGAAAAGGTGGAGCCAAAATCTGTAACCTTTAGAAAAGGTGGAGCCAAAATCTGTAACCTTTAGAAAAGGTGGAGCCAAATCTTTTGATAAACTTTTAGAAAAGTATATCAAAAATAAAATACAATTTTGGCTCAACCTTTTACACCTTTTTACATTTCAAATGCAGTTTTTATAGATATTACCACATGACTCTATAGTATATTACGGCGGGCAATTTGTGTTAGTTGGGACAACACCAGTAATAGTGCCAGCACCCGCTGTTGTTGTAAATTATGCCACCAGAATTGTTAGTAATTGTTTAAGGTAATTGAGTAGTAACAGTTGCTCCAAAAAAGTTAACACCTGTATCTGGTGATATTATACCTAATTGACCATTTGCTATAGTTACAGTTGTTAATCCAGAATTTATGAAGGCATTTCCACTAATACTTGTAACCGAATTGGGAATTTTTATAGATGTCAATGCGGTACATCCATTGAATGCCTGACCATTAATAGTTGCAAGTGTTGAAGTTGGTGTAAATGTTACAGATGTTAAACTGGCACAACCTGCGAACGCAAAACTACCTATAAGTGTAACCGAATTACCAATTGTTACATATCTAATTTGAGATTTATTAAAAAATGCGCTATTACCAATACTTGTATAACCTACTATAAAAATATTTTGCGCAGTTCCAATATTTTCATCTACGATTGCTTGAGTTAATACACCATTTCCTGTAAATGTGTAGTCATAAGTAGGCGTAGGAGTAGAAATGTAACATCTACCACATCCATAAGCTCGTCTATCATTTGCTAATCCAGATCGTTTTTTTCCTGCCATTATATAATATATATTATTTTAAATATAAAAAAATAATAATATATATGCCTAGACATAAAAGTATTGATTATAAATTAATAGCGGTTCAATATTATTTAGTTGAATATAAAACACAAGAAGATGTTTGTAAAATATTCAAAAATAAACATTTTATTATATTTTATTAATATAACAAGATGTCAGCTTTTGGTTCAGGTCCTTCTAATGGTCAATTCTGGTATGGTAGCTCTACCAATTTCCCAGGATTTTTATATAAGAAAAATGTCGGAGTAGGTGGCAGACGCAGCACTAAAATGGCGCCCGGAGGTAATACAACATGTAATAGTTCTACTTATATATATAATAAGTGGAAGCCTGGTCAAGGTGGGGTTGGTGCAAGTTCCATTGCTAATAGACGCGCAAAAAATCGTTTAGCAACTGTATGTAGTGGAAATAAATGTTTTCCTTGTTATAATTCTTTAGGACAATACAGCAATTATACAAGTAATCCTAATGGATTTGTTCCATGCCCGCCTTCTAATAAATTTAATTCATCTGCTATAAATTACCCTAGATAAATTTCATTATTTATTTTGATTTGATTTTTGATTTAATTTGTTTTTCTACTTTTAGCAAAAGTAGAAAAGCTATAAAGATATAAATGTATAAAGATATAAATGTATAAAGATTAATTAAACATTTGATGGAAATCCTGTCATATGTCTAGACACTGGTCTCGATAATCGATTTGTCACAACAACTGGGTGATTATATGGCCTATAATAATGATTATCATATTTTACGTTCGCATCATAAAATCCTACACCCAGAGGTGCGTTATAACTATAATTGTAGTTTGTTGTTGGTCTGAACCCTGCGGTTACGGGAGTTTGTGCTGGGTTAACATTCAAGAAAACCATGTTTGCGTAACTCTTTTTAATTTGATTAGGATTGGTATTACATTGTGTAGCATAATTATACCAATAATAGTGGGTAACACCAATACTAGGTGCTGTTCCACTTTTCATTGGTCCAGAAAATGTATGGTTGTCTATATTATTAATATAAGATTGCTTACATCGAACTACTCTTGGACGGCCTGCCATATATTCTACTTTTAAAAAAAGTAGAGCAAAACTTTATTTATTAGTTTTCTAAATATATTATTTTATAATTAAGTATTCTAAATATTTAATTATAAATAAGGTTTGAAGGAGAATCGAACTCCTGATCTCTAGTTTACAAGACTAGCGCCTTACCACTTGGCCACCAAACCACTTTACACCCGATGGGAATCGAACCCATGAACCCTGTTTGGTAAACAGGAAGTTTACCACTAGCTTACGGGTGTTTTGTGGATGGCATTTACCACCCCAATATTTATTATTATTTTTCCTTTAAGTTATTATTTTAAAGTATATATATTTTGCTATACTTTTTCTAAAAGTATATATATTTTGCTATACTTTTTCTAAAAGTATATATATTTTGCTATACTTTTTCTAAAAGTATATATATTTTGCTATACTTTTTCTAAAAGTATATATATTTTGCTATACTTTTTCTAAAAGTATATATATTTTGCTATACTTTTTCTAAAAGTATATATATTTTGCTATACTTTTTCTAAAAGTATATATATTTTGCTATACTTTTTCTAAAAGTATATATATTTTGCTATACTTTTTCTAAAAGTATTAAAGAACCTCAGATAATCTCTCTATTTGCTCTGATGTAAGATTTTCAGGGAAATCAACATGAAAATGTATTATCATATTTCCTTTATGATCGCCACGCGGCAAACCCATTCCTGGATACACTTTTTTATATTCTGGTGGAATAATATTACCTTTATTATTATTCAATGTGTAGCTTTTACCATTTATATATTTAATTTCAAATGAAAAACCACATAAGGATTCCTTCAATGTTATATTTTTATCTACTATTAAATCTAACCCAGAACGTTTAAAGTTTGTATCATTATTTATTTTTATGAAAATCTTAACATCTCCCTTTATTTGCTCATTCAAAATATTTCCTTTATCACGAAGAATAATTATTTCATTTTCATCTATCCCCGCGGGAACTGTCACATAAATTGTCTCTAATTCATGAACTTTTAATCCATTATCTATTACCCATTTTTCAATATCTAGAGGAATAGTAGCTCCAGTTAATACTTGTTCCATAGTAATAATCAGCGTTTTTATAATAGGAGACGGTTTTTGTATTGCTTCTTGAAAACCCATTGGACCACCATGAAATATTCTTACACCTGGCATACCGGGAAACCCACCTGGTCCTCCCATTCCTGGTGGACCTGGCATACCTGGCATACCTGGCATACCTGGAAAACCAAAAAACATTTTAAATATATCATCCATAGGAACCTCCATTCCACCACTACCTCCAGTACTATTCATTCTCATAAATGGATTTGGATTATTTTTTGTAAAATCATATTCCTCTCTTTTTTGTGGGTCCCCTAAAGTTTCATAAGCCTCATTTATTTTTTGTGTCATAACTATTGATTCTTGACTACTTTGATTTTTATCTGGATGATATTTCATCTGTAATGTTCTATAAGCTTTTTTAATTTCATCCCCACTAGCTTTTTCATTTACACCCAAAGTATTGTAAAAATTATCTGACATTAATATTATAGTAAAAGATATACTTAAATAATTATTAACGTATATATTTAATAATGAATATTAACTCTGAAGACAAATTATTTGTACATAAATATCAACCACTTTATTTTAATGATTTTTATATGGATAATGACATTATTAATGTTCTTAAAACTATGATTTTAATAGATAACCTAAATATACTTCTTATTGGAAATATGGCTTCAGGTAAAACTTCTCTCTTAAATTCAATTATTAGAGAATATTATACTGGTTATTCAGGTAAAGAATATGGAGAAAATATCCTATATATTAATAGTCTTAAAGAGCAAGGTATCAATTATTATAGAACAGACGTTAAAACATTTTGTCAAACGTGTTCGAATATTAATAATAAAAAAAAAATAATTGTATTAGATGATATAGACCTTATTAATGAGCAAAGTCAGCAAGTTTTTCGTAATTGTATTGATAAATATAAGCATAATGTTCATTTTATTTCATCTTGTAGCAATATACAGAAAGTAATTGAAAGTCTTCAATCTCGTTTAACAATTATTAAAATTAAACAATTGACAAAAAATAACTTGATTAATATTATTAATAATATTAAAAATACAGAAAATATTGTTATGGAAGATGAAGCACAAGATTTTATTATTAATATATCTAATAATACTGTTAAAATCATGGTGAATTATATGGAAAAATTCAAATTATTAAATGAAAAAATTACTTATGATTTAGCAGTGAAATTATGTTCTAATATTAGTTTTTTTACTTTTGAAAAATATACGCAATTTGTATTAGATAAGAATTTAAATGAGGCCATTGTATTAATTTATGAAATCCATGATAAGGGTTATTCTGTTATGGATGTTCTTGACAATTATTTTATATTTGTTAAAAATACTGAGATATTAAATGAAGAGCAAAAATATAAAATTATACCTTTTATATGTAAATATATTTCGGTTTTTCACAATATTCATGAAGATGAAATTGAACTCTCTTTATTTACTAATAATTTGATAAATATATTAAGTAATTAAAAATTAACTAATTAAAAATTAACTAATTAAAAATTAAAAATTAACTAATTAAAAATTAACAATTAGTTAATTAAATAAATAGATATAATATGTCTACCCAAATTTTTAAAAGAAATGTTCCAAATGAATTACTTTTTAATATACTAAATGAATTATGTGTTAAGACTGATAAATATTATATATTCAATGTTGATTCTTTTAGAAAGGGTATTTATAAGGATTTAATCCCTAAATTTTTAGATACTTGTAAACCATGTTATCATATTTCTAAACGCAAATATCTTGAAAAAAAATTAACATTTAACTCATTTATTACTGTATTACGACAAATATGTAATTTTAATAACATTACATATACATCTCAAATAAAATATGATAAATCAAATTATTCTATCATTTATTATATTTACTTTTCCACCTTTTAAAAAAAGGTGGAGCCAAAATTTCATTTTTCATGTAAAAATAGCTATCTAAATGTTTATTATTTTGGCTCCACCTTTTTTAAAAGGTGGAAAAGGTTGATTTAATATCGTCTCTTTGTTCCTCCAGTCTTCTTATTTCTTTTTGTCTTTGCTCCTCCCCTTTTTGACTTTGGTTTATAATCATCATAATCCTCATCATCTTCTAAGTCAAGATCTTCTTCTACCTCATCTTCATCCTCATTATTACCAAAAAATCCTGATCCAAAAAATCCCTCATCACTATTATTTCCACCCTTCTGGTCTTCTGAATTATTTTTATATATAAAAAATCCCAAACCTCCGATTGCTAAAATACTAGTTGCTAAAATTAATGAGATTGTATCGTTCATAATTATAATATACTATTCCTAATTTAATTATAAAAATTAAACACATTTCTCAACATTCTTAAATAAGACATTAGTTCAGCCTTTTTGAATTTTTGACGATCATATCCACTCAATTCATATACTTTTGAGTCGTGGTTCTTCAAAAAATCGTATGTTATTTCATCTGATGTTGCAGGTAGATTATCATAATTATAAAGTGCGTATGTCCATTGGTTCTTTTTACAAATTACAACAGTGATAAATTCAAATAACTCATCGGCAAACTCACAACTAAATGAATAAGTACATGACTCCATTGAAGCACTATTTCTTTTACCCCTAATAATATATTTATGCTCTTTCTTATCATAAAGAACAAATAATGTCATATCTAAAATTCTATTATCAATATCGTATTCCTCAATCTTAAGAACAAGACAATCTGCTGATGGTTCAGTCATTTTAGTAATTATAATTATTGTTATCTATTTAAGCTTATTTAAAATATATTTTACGGACATATCCTGCGATATATGATTACCTCTCTCTAATCAAAGAATATATTAATATAACTTAAAAAATATTATAATAATATATTAAATGCACCTACTTTTTATGTTTTCTTATGCTTATATTTTAAGACAATTAATAAAACAAAATTATTGTAATAGCGGTTGTGATGAAAGATATATTTGGCACCCCATTTATTTTAATGATAATAATGAAATGTTAGAAAAAATATTAAAAATAAATGTTATTGAAAATGATATTAAATTATTACAATCTAATAATATATCTAATGATGATAAATTACATTTTTTAAATAATAATGGTGTTCCATCACCTATTAAGATGACAAATGGTGGCTTAATGGATAATTGGTTATTTGAATTTTAACATCTTTTTACACCTTTTTGAAAAAGATGTAGCCAAAACATATTTTATAAAAAATGTAAAAATCTACCTTTCCAACAGGTAGAAAAAAATATTTATGTAAATTATTTAAAGAATAAATTACATAATATACAAGTTAAATATGTCTAAATTATGTAACAAATCCTTTATTAGTGAATATTGTTTTATAGATGATCATGAAACACACATAGATTTATTTATACAAAATAAAAATAATTATGAAAATAAAATATTAAAATGTAGAAAAGGACATGATCTTATTTTGGTAAATGGGGAAAAAAATAAACGACATTTTAGACATAAACATAGTTGTGATGTTGGTGGGAATCCAATGACTGAATGGCATAGTGAATGGCAAAGTTATTTTCCTAATACAGAAATATTATTTCCAAAAAAATCAACACAAATTAAAGATAGATATGCGGATGTTCAATTAAATGGTAAACAAATATTAGAAATTCAGCATAGTAGATATGAAAGGGATGAAATTGATAACAGAAAGCAGGATTATCAATTACATAATATAGAAATATTTTGGTTAGTACATGGCGACAATTCGATTGACGTAAAAGTATTGGAATATTCTAATCGTGTTTATCTTGAATTTAAAGCAGATCATTGGAAATATGAAAGCTTTATGAGTTACGAATACATTTATATAGATATTAATTCTATCATATATAAGGTTTATCCAAAGAATATAAAAAGCCATATGATTGATGTTGAAAATGGAAAAACAAAAGAAGAATTTATTGAATCGTTAAAAAATGGTATTGATATTTGGAAAAATGATCCACCTACGCAATGCAATCTGTTTATTAGACAGCAGGGCGCAGGGAATGGCAAAACCTACGGTATTATTAAAATGTTAGAAGATGATGATAAAGCGAATTATATAAATTTTATTTATATAACAAAACAACACTCTGCGAAACATATTATTAAGACAGAGTTTGAAAGTCAACGACAAAATTTTCAATATTTAAAAAATATTGAAATTATAGATGCTAATAAAAAATACATTATAAAATATTTTAATGAAAAATCGGGAAAGAGATGTCAAGTTATAATTGCAACTATTGATTCTTTTACATATTCTATTGGTAATAAAGAAAACAATTATTATGATAAATTTGAAGGTTTAATTTACACGATTATGGAGGGCTACATTGAGAGCAAGAAATGTGGAACTATTCAATTTGCAGGTGTAAATCCAAAATTGAACAAAGAAACACTCGTGGTCATAGATGAATTTCAAGACCCTCCAGAACATTATGCTAAGGCAATTATCCAAATAATGTTGAATAAACATATTGATGTTTATATTGTTGGAGATATGTTACAAAGTATAAGTAATGAGAGAAATGCGTTTACCTTTTTTATGGAAAATGAGTTCCCATCTATTAACATTATTAAAATAAACCCTTCCAATATTTGCAGAAGATTTATTCATCCAAAACTCATAGAATTTGTAAATTATATGATTCCGTTTGAAAAATATGGGCTACCTCAGGTAACACCTTATAAAGAATATGATGGCCCTTATTATGAACCATTAGTGTTTTTTACTGGAAAACGCATAGATACTATCAGTAGTAATGAAAAAAATGCTGAAATTATTGTAGATGAAGTAAATAAAATAATGTATCAATATGAAGAAGAAGTTAATATCAATAATTGTTTTCCAGAAGATTTTTTAATTGTTACACCTTTTACAATAAAAAATCCATTAGCAGACGCATTACTATTAGCAATAAATATTTTTTGGGAAAAAAAATTCACAAATGAACCAGAATATATAAAAAAATGGAATAATGCGGCTAACATAGATGACTATTATAGGTATGCTATATTTCATAAATCGGAAGAAGGATCTTCAATTGATTTATCTGAATCCGAAAAATCAACGCGTATTGTTTCAGACCATTCTTCAAAAGGTGATGGGCGAAATGTCGTATTTTTGATAGGATTTACAGAAAGCGCAATTAAAAAATTTAGTGGTACTAATGATAGTTTGGTATATGATTCTTTGCTGAATGTCGCTATAACGCGCATGAAAGAGAAGATGTATATTCGTTATGAAAATAATAATGATGATATAGCAAGAAGAATAAATATATATAGGAATACAAATGGGGAAAATATTTGTCAAGATAATAAACCAAACATTACAATAACTAATTATATTAAATATAATGATATTATTAGTACTGCTATGAATCAAAGTTTTGAACAATTTTATGAAACCATAATTCAAAATACAGAATTAGAACATTATAAAGAAGAAAAGAAAGATGAAAAAAAAATAGTGGATATGGGTAATCATATAATTAGATACTCTTCATTATTTGTTACAATATTATTGGAAATTGTTAATAAAGAAATGGTAAATCCTGATTCTGAAATTAAAAAACAGATAAAAGCTATATTACATAAAATAAGTGAATCAGATATTACACCTACAAATGATATGAAAGGATATTATATATTATTAAAATCAGATAAAGAAATACCCATTATTAAAATTTCAAATAAAGGAAAAGATTATGTAATGTATTTTAATATTATTTTTGAAGTTTGTAAAATTGTGAGAGATAAAATTAAAGTTTTTTTAAAATCTCCTAGCACTTTTATATTGTGTCCTATTGAATGTATTATTTTGAATTATATGATACAAATTATACATCAAAAGGAAAAATCAGATATTAACATAAATGATATATATAATATTATTGATATTTATAATGATAGTTTTAATAATAATATTGGTCATGAACATTGCTTATGTAAAAAATATTTTAATAAAAAATGTATAGAAAGAAAGAATAAAAAAATAGATGATATGAAACTATATTTAATAAAACATTTTGAAAAAACTCAAGATGTTAAAAATGTAATGACACTATTTCATAATAAATTTCCAAAAATAAATTGGTTGATGAATCAGACAATATATCTTGAAGGTAATGATTCTTTTAAAATTTCTAAAAAGTTTGGTTTAATTGGTTACGATGATGAGAATGTAGTAATTGGTTATATAAAACCACAATTTAATTCATTAAATTATAATGAAATATTAATGTCCAGTATATTTGACACATATTTAATACAAAATGTAAAAAAAATAGGAAATCAAGATACTATATCAGAAAATTATAAAAGATTTTATGGTAAAAAAGTAATTAGTTGCATTTTTACATTAGATAAAAATGAACCATATTATATTGACTGGGGTAATTTAATTGGAGAGAATATACATATTATTAAAAATACGATTTATTTGAATGTTATGGAAAAATATAAGTTAGAGAATAATATGGTTTATTATTTTTATAGCTATTGGAGATTATATTGCCCAGAAGATGATAAAAAGCCCTCTAAATTTATTAAATTTTTGGAAGAGAAACTTAATGATCACGAAAAAAAAATAATAGCATGTAAATTTCCAACATATTTAAAAGAATTTTTGTATTATATTCAGTTTGAGTTAGATAATTGTAAAAAAGCAGAAAAAGAATGTTTACTTAAAAAGTATGAAAATAGTGATTTCTTTTTAGAAAAATTAGAAACAAAATTAGAGGTCTCATTGAGACGTTATTTGGCTATATATGAGAGTGACGAAACTGATGACGAATAGAAATATAAAATAATATATATTTTCTAGCATTTTAAATGAGAAAAGGTGTAAAGAATGTGTAGCCAAAAAATATTTTATTAAAAATTAAAAAATTAAATATATTTTTATATTTAATTTTTAAAATACTTTTTCTCCACTTTTTTAAAAGTGGATTTTATCTGCCTGTATATGCAGCCTTATATAAGTTATCACCTAAAAAATTTGGCTTAAGACCCCATAAACCTGGATAATCAGGTGTTTTCCAAAATCCGACAAATTTATTTGTGATTTCCTTGTTAACAATAGGCGTTAATGGTTCTAAAACACCTTGTTGTCCTGGAGCAACAGAGAGAAGCAAGTAATTACCAATAATTGTATCTGACTCAAGTACTTGTTTCTCAGATAATCTAGCAAACCATTCATAATTTCTACGGCTTAATACCTCATCTGCCGGTATTAAAATACCGTAAGTTCCCTGATATAAATCTAAATAATGATTAGACATCAAATTGTCAATCAAAATTTGCTTATCATCGATTGATTTTGTTCCAATTTCAACACCATCAATTAAATTGACCTGCTTTTTAGAAATACGTTCACTAAACCATTTATCAATTTCACCTAAAAATTTAGTATCTGCTGTATAATCATGTGAAATTGTTCGCTGAATAAATTCGCATAATTCGAGAGCAGTATCACTCTCTCTAGGAGCACCACAAAATGAAAAATTAGGATAAAAATCGAGATCTTGTGACGTGTAATTACGATTAACTGTTTCGCAAACAAACATTTTATCACCACGAGTTCCTTTATTATAGAGACCAATTAAATCCTTAACACAAACAAAAGAGATCGGACAAATCAATCCACCATAAATATATAAAAGCTTGGATAAAGCTAACATTCTCATATTAGAGAGAATAGGATCAGAAATATTGGTCATATTAATATTCCAATCAGGTATCAATTTCTTAAAGGAATTATCATCTATAATACAAATAGTAAAAGATTTATCGCACTGTTTAATAATACTTCGCACTGTTAAATATAAATAAGGCTGATTTAAATCAAAAGAGCTTCGTGACCCAAAACTCAACCAATGTCGCGAATTATATTCATAGGGAACATGTATCCATAATATAGGTTTTTTACTCTTACCTAAAGTTACATCATCTAACAAATATTTTTGAATAGATTCATAAGTATCTTTAGTTTCTTCTCTCGAAACTTTATCGGAAAAACTTTTATATAAGAAACCTAAAACAATAAGAATAAAAAAAAGTATAAATAAATTGGTTAGATTATTTGATTTCATATAATATATTATTATATTTTATTCTTAGAGAGAAAAGGATTAAATTCTCTTTAAGTCCATTAATTATAATATATTATATCCTACTTAAAGCCGTAGGCGACTGCCTTAAAGCCGTAGGCGAATGCCTTAAACCCGTAGACTACTGCCTTAAACTCGCACCGCATTACTCGTCAAAGCATCCATCAAATGCTTTCCGCATCTTACAAAAAATTGATGTAATTGACCTGAGTCTGATCCAGTAATCATATCATCTGGAATATATGTTTTATTTCCTTTTTTATAACATAGCAATGCTGGAATACCATTTACCATCTTCTTTGATTTTAAAAAAGAATAAAAATCAAATGACTTATCTACGTCTATATCAGCGCATACTACTGCTGGAGGCGATGAAGCAAAAAAACCGTAAACTGCTGGCTTAATAGTCTTACAAGGTCCGCACCATTCTGCTCCCAATTTTAATACAATTAGTCCTGGATTATGACTTAAAAGTGTAAAAAAAGCATCTCTATTTGCTATCTCACTAATGATTTCTTTTGACATTATACCTTTTATAAGTATTAAATATTTTTGTTTTTAATTTAATACATTTTTATTCGATTTCTAAATTTTTATTTATTAATACTTCCTTTGATATTTTTTTTATTATTTTATCTTCTTTTTCCAAATCATTATCTCCTGAACCACCCATTGACTCTATAATCATTTTATTATACTGATCTGAGAACCTAGATGCTGCTTTAATACAGTCTGGATGTGCTTCTTTAAATTTTGGTATTAACCTCTGATTTTTACATGCTACTCTTTTAATTGCCTTTCTTAATTTATTCTTTTCATCATCTTCCTTTTCCCATTTATTTTGATCTTTTACATATAAAACATCTCTCTTTTTATCTGTACAATGAATAGGCCTTTGAGTAATATCTAAAGCTTTTAAATTTGATGTTATTATATTTGAAATACCATCTACATATCCTATTTCACCTACTTTTTCTAAATCTGATAATTGTAGCTTAATGGAGTCAACAAAATCCATAATATTCATAGCATCTTTACATGTTTCATTTAAAAAGAAATTTAAATTAAATGATTTATTATGCGAATTAATTGAATTTGTATTATTTATATTTGTAATTGTTTTTTCCTTACATAGCTCAATAATTTGGTTTTGAAGTTGATTATTCTGCTGTAAAAGGGTAAGAATAATTTGTTTTTCATTATATAGATCATCCTCAGCTCCTTCATTTTTTTCCATATTTTCTTCGTATAGACATTTTTTTTTATGAACAAATAATCCCTGACGATATTTGTAGTGTTTTCCACATTCACAACTAAAAAGCTTATCGTCAGACATTTCTTGGACATTTTTTTCTGCGTCATCATTTGTCATCATTTTGTCATCATTTTTTGGCTTACATAACAATTTATGTGTTGACATATTAGATCTACCAAAGCATTTAAAGTCACAAAATTTACAGGAATTTTCAGGTTTTTTTTTGGACATTTTTGCGTCATCATTTGTCATTATTAAATGATGACATAAAAAAATGTCTAAATACTTTTTTTAAAAATATAAAAAAAATTTATCGTAACAAATTAAAAAAAAATATTTTGGTTTTAGACCATAATTTTTCAATATGCAGTGGCGGAAATTTTTTCGGCCGGGAAGATTCGACTTTTTCGAAAAATGGACAAAAATAAATGTCCATTTTTAACTTTTCCAAAAAAGTCTTGGAAAAAAAAGAGAAAATTCACCTCTACATGTGTAGGACCTGTTTTTTGGCACTTTTTCTGAAAAGTCCAGATTTTCCCTACATTATGTAGTATCTTCAACCTTTAGAAAAGGTTGATCCAAACCTTTTTAAGATTTTTCTTCATTTTTGGTAATTGTTGTAGCCTTTAATATGTTACGAATAATTTTATCTTCTTTTTCAATGTCATTATCTCCTGAACCTCCCATTGACTCAATAATCATTTTATTGTATTGATCTGAGAATTTTGAAACAGCTTTAATACAATCGGGGTGAGCTTCTTTAAATTTTGGTATTAGTCTTTGATTCTTAGAAGCTACTCTTTTTATTGCTTTTCTTAACTTTTTCTTTTCATCATCTTCTTTTTCCCATTTATTTTCATCTTTAATATATAAAACTTCTCTTTTTTTATCAGTACAATGTACTGGTCTTTTTTCAATATCTAATGCTCTAAGGTTCTTAACAATTATATTGGATATACCTTCAATATATCCTAACTCTCCAACGCCTTCCAAGTCAGACAATTGCAGTTTTATTGAATCGACAAAATCTGTAATGTTCATTGCATCTTTACATGTTTCGTTCAAAAAGAAATTCAAGTTGAATGCTTTGTTATGTGAGTTTGTATTAGTAGTAGTATTATTTGTTGTTATATTGTTTGTCCCACTTTCAAGAACCTTCTTCATCATATTTCTTAACTCATTATTATCTTTAATTAACTCGGCGTTTTGTTTTACTACCATCATAATAAGTTGTTTGTCAGAAGGATCGTTTGTTTCTTTTTCTTCGGTAGAAATATCTTTTATAAATGTACATTTTTTTTTGTGTATGGATAGACTTTGACGATGTTTATATTCCTTACCACATTCACATTCAATTTTTGAAACGTTTTCGAAGTTTTCTTTGTCAACATTTGTCAACATTTTATGTTTTCGAGTTAAAAAATGTCTGTTATAATCATTTTTATTACAGCATTTAAAGTCACACGCAATACATTCAAAAATTGATGAGTTTTTTTGAGTAAAAATTGTCAACATTTGTCAATATATATATGTTGACAAAAAAAACTCCTAAACTGTTTTTCTTAAAAAATATAAAAATTTTTATCGTAACAAAGTAAAAATTTTTTTTTATGTGCGAGACCATAATTTTTCAATATGCAGTGGCGAATATTTTTTCGGCCGGGAAGATTCGACTTTTTCGAAAAATGGACAAAAATAAATGTCCATTTTTAACTTTTCCAAAAAAGTCTTGGAAAAAAAAGAGAAAATTCGCCTCT
>Ga0209084_1002486_pt1 | contig 14242 bp, 36 predicted proteins | sample C_130820_MF_Meta_FD_187309 | JGI IMG/M metagenome (GOLD analysis project Ga0209084, IMG submission 187309) | Freshwater microbial communities from Lake Croche, Canada to study carbon cycling - C_130820_MF_MetaG (SPAdes) (version 2) | ecosystem: Environmental > Aquatic > Freshwater > Lake... | reverse complement strand
ATACCATTCATAACAGCCTCTTCTGGAGCATCGTGGATTATTTCTTTGCTCCTATCACATGGGCAAAATGGTTGATTTGTCATGAAGTCAATATGGTTATCATCAAGCAGACTTTTAGTTGGTTTTTCAATCAATAATATGAAAATCTACACAATAATCAATAGCTACGAACCAAAGCCGCTTGCCACGTTTGTTGATTATCACGAATTGATTGTCTATATCAGACGGCAAAAGTTTGACACACATAAAATCTACGAAACTATTGCTGATAGTTGGAACGAATTTAATGAAGTGAAAGATATCAGTGAAAGTGTGTATGCAAATGCTTACAACGGATTTATTCACTTCAAAGACAAAAATTATTAACACACCTATGACAAGAGACAATTTAACAAAACTTAACAGAATACTTGATTATCTTACCAATTTAGAGATTGATATTGTCAATAATGCTATTTGCGTCAACCGCAACACGCAAATCAAGCAAAAAGATTGGTCCAACGTGTTGTATTTGGCAAATTTAGAAATAAACGAAATTTATCAATCCGAAAAAAAAAATTATTAACACACCTATGATAAACAACGATGTCACAGAAACGACGACTATTGAACGTACATATTGGTACAATATCAATGACAAAATGGTTGCTGATCATGAGAACATGGCAGCATATCTACTGGATGAATGCATATTGGACCTAACCTCGGAAGTTAGCAAACACGATGGTAAAGAATGTTTGGGATTGTGTATAAATATAAATGATTATTTTGGACCCAGTTCAGATGCTGAATCTGTAACCTACGATGAATTGCCAATTTTGTATGAATTGTATAAACAACGAAAGTATGATGGTGTTGCACAATTTGTAGCAGATAAACGAGGCGTTCCAAACAAACACTGGCGGGAAACATATGGACAATAATACCAAAGAAGTGATTGAAATGGCAATGTTTATAATATTGGCTATAGCAACACTATACATTATTAATCTATATAACAGAGATTGAGTCATGTACAAAGCCAAACAGATTATCGTAATTCGTAAAGACCTCAACATGAGGAAAGGCAAAAAACCTAAAACTATTGTAAATATATGATGAAAATTATGCTGGACGTGGCGAAAATTATTATGACTCTGATTGGCACACTTATTGGTATTGTGCTGTTGGTTATTGGAATTAGTGCGTTGCTTGCACTACCAGTCATGTGGTTGTGGAACTATGTGGTTCCATACCAGTTTGGTCTCAAGGAGATTGATTTTCTTCATGCTTGGGGTCTCAACGTGCTGTGTGGATTTATTTTCAAGAGTTCCGCCTACAAAACCAATTCCAAAAAGGATTGAAATTTCAACAAAACCGATTAGAATAATACCATGATTTCTATTTCATACTTTGTCGTTCCCACCGTCATTTTTCTTACGTTGGTCAAACTTAACAGCAAACGTTGTTGGCTAACCGCTAAATCCTATAATAAAGATACGTATTGGACCAAAAATAACCTGCCAATTGATAAGGTAATTTTTTGGTTCGCAGTCTGTACGTTCTTTGTGTTGTGGTGGGTTGAAATTCCACTCATGTTGTTAGCATTTGTTGTTTATCAGTTGATTCAATGGATCACCAATGGCAAAGGTGTGGTTCCACTCTCCGACGAGCGATTGAAAAATCGTAAGTGAGTCATAGTATTTGAACATATGAGCAACCTAAAAATCTTTAGTGGAACCAGCAATCTTCCTCTCGCACAACGAGTTGCAGACAATCTGTTCACCAAGTTGGGCGAGATTTATCATCACAATTTTCCCTCCGGCGAATCATACTGTCAGTTCAAGGAAAATATTCGTGGCAGCGACGTGTTCCTCATTCAGGGAATCACTAGTCCAGCCAACGAAAACCTGATGCAACTGTTGGTCATGGCAGATGCAGCACGTCGTGCCAGTGCTGATCGTATCACCGCTGTTGTTCCTTATTTTGGTTATGCCAGGCAGGACCGTAAAGACAAAAGCAGGGTGCCGATTAGTGCCAAGCTCGTATTGGATCTGTTTGAAGCCAGTGGCATTGACCGAGTGGTGACGATGGATTTGCACAGTCCTCAGGTAGGTGGATTCACCAATCTACCATTTGATCATTTAACATTTGAACCTGTGTTGATTGAATATATTCGCAACAAATATCATAATCTTGCATTGCGTGATAGTGTTGTGTTGATGGCTCCAGATGTTGGTGCCGTAAAACGTGTGGAAAAGTATGCGGAACATCTAAAGAGCGACTTTGGATTTATCAGCAAAAAAAGAATCGGAGACGAAAAGGTTGAACTGCAAAGCATTGTTGGTAATGTTAAGGATAAACATGTCATTATTATTGACGATCTAACAGAGAGTCTTGGAACTATGGTACAGGCAGCCAAAGAATGCAAACGGCAAGGTGCTACTAAGGTGACTTGTGCTGTTACGCATGGTTGTTTGTCTGAAATAGGAATTCAACGTCTTGTGGAAGCAGACAGTATTGACGAATTTGTGCATAGTAATACGAATCATACATGGATGCATCAACAACCTCAGAAAGTAACAGAATTGGATGTTAGTAATTTGTTTGCCAAGGCTATCAACAGCATTCACAACAACGAAAGTGTCAGCGAACTGTTTGTGTGAGTGACATCAAAAACAAAATTCCAAAAATAAGTAAATATGAACACAAAATATATAAGTATCTATCCTACATGGCATTGCAGAAAAGCTGGGGGATTATTTGTTGGAATCAGATGTCAATTTCCAGCGAGAATCTATGATAGTGAAGCATTTGCCGATAAACATACATACACCTGTTTACGCTTGACTTTTGGATTAATTGTGTGTAGTATCAATCTAGATATAAAATACAATTACATAAAAACACTTCCTCAGTAATAATATAAAAAAGAATATGACATCCAGAGACTTCTGTTATTGGTTGCAAGGCTATTTTGAGATTGCCAGTCTTGCTGATTCATCAACCGGACAAATCACGGCGGCACAAGCAGATATGATTAAACGGCATTTGAACATGGTGTTCGTCCATGAAATCGACCCAATCATAGACCAAGGAGATCCAGTCAAGCAAGGTCTGCTCAACCAAGTACATAACGGCACGACTCTACTTGATAGACCAGAAAACGCAAGGTGCTGATATGAATACTACAAAAATTAAAATTAGTGTGGCGTGCGTATTGATTGACGGATTTGAACAACCATTTGTTGAAAAACGAATTTGGTTGAGTCAACGACTTGTTTCATATGAAACTGGCAAATATGCATGTCCCGGAGGCATGGTTGAGGATACTGATGCCAGTGATGTACATGCCATGCAACGTGAACTTTTAGAGGAAACTGGAATCAACGTCACGGACTTAAACCGATTCAAACGAAGCATTGTGTCATACCATAATGGTGGCAAAAGTGATGTTACCCAATGGTTTATTTTACAACTATCCGACGAGTTAAATGAGACTCCAATAGACACTGAACCACACAAACATTCTCCTTGGACATTTTATACGTTGCCCGACGCTAAGAATCTGCCGTTGATGGTAAGCACCGGGGACGTGTTGGAAACAATTACCATGAAAAAAGAAATCTATTTAGTAACGCAGGGTAATTACAGCGACTACGGAGTTCGTGGTGTATTTACCGACAAAGATCTTGCAACAGAATATGCTGCTCAAATCACAACCAAATATGAGACGGCAAGGGTTGACACTCAGCAGATTATGACCGAGTTGATTGCACCAATTGGTTATCGTGGTTACACCGTGTCAATGGATATTGACGGCAACACCGATGAAGTTGAATCAGATAAAGTCGGTGATTTGAACGTGGACAATTCTTATGCAGATATGGAATTTGGTCTGCATGGATACATCACCACCGGCAAATACACGTTCATTATCAATACAGATAAAGGAGCAGAAGGTGCAATTAAGATTGCCAACGAACGTCGTATTCGTATGATTGCCGAAAACCTATGGGCCAAAAAGGGATTGACTGAAAAAGTATGAAAAATAAATACACTGTAATCTATACCAGACGATGGGTGTCTGGCTCCCACCATCACGCCCTCACCAAAATGTCGCGAGTTGAAGTCGAATGTGACGACACGAATAGGTTGGACAAATTGGGTGAAGCAGTCGATACTGACGACATTCAGTATATTTTCAATGGGTGGCCCCCAATGGTTGAAGAAACTTAATTTGTTTTGATAAAAGTATCATCAAATACAATAGGAGCTTTGTTGTAGGAACGTTTGGTTTCGTCGCTGGCATTATCTGTAAATTGCCAATTCCAAAATAATTCATTTGGCGTTTTGAATCCAAAAAATTGTAATACTTCTTTTTGTGTTTGAGTAACATCTTTTCCATTCCAATTTTGACCAGTAGCAATAAATCCTGAATCTATATCTTTTACTATATTACTTTCACTCAAAGTAGAATGTCGGTTCTCAATCCAAGTCAATCTTTCAATTAATTTCTGATAATAACCATTGGTTTGACCCCATCTCACACTAGCAAAAAACAAAACGGTATCACTTTCAAATAATTCTTTACTGATTTTCCATAATTCATCGTTTTTATTATTTATTTCACTGAGTATATTTGATAAACTAATCATTGACTATAAATATACATCCGTTGTACAAAAATCAATAGTTCTTGACAATTCGTCCATCAATGTTAACATCATAGTATGATTATAAGAAAAGACATAAACATATTTGAGTGTGAAGCTCAAGCCTTGGTTCACGCGGCGAATTGCCAAAACACGATGGGTAGTGGAATTGCACGATTTATTCGTGAAAAGTATCCAGAGGCATATGAAGTGGATTGTCAAACACATGCAAATGATATCAATAAATTAGGTTATTTCAGTTGGGTGAAAGCACACGATGGCAAATACATCTATAACTGTTATAGTCAATTTAGATATGGTAGAGACAAACGATATACCAATTATGAAGCAATTTATACTGGTTTGGATCGCATTAAACAACATGCCACAGAACAAGGTTTGACCAGTTTGAGCCTACCGCATGGTATGGGATGCGTACAAGCAGGTGGAAATTTCCACATTGTTAATGCAATGATTGAAGTAATTTTTGAAAACAGTACAATTGATCTGCACATTTGCAGATATACACCTTAAAATATACATATAATGCAAAAAGAACTATTTATTAAAGACAAACCTCAAGATTCAATCTTTATTCAACGCGACGATTTAAAGTTTGATGGAAAAAATATTACCATTCCAGGTTATTGGACAGATACAATACTGGATGCATTGGTGGATATTGATCCAAAAGAACTAAATATTGATATTCGAGAAGATTTTAGCGAATTCAAGAGTTTTTTGATTGATATTCAAGAATATAAAAACAAAGGAAATTAAATTATGGGAATGTTTGATACAATTATATGTAAATATCCACTTCCATTGCCAACTGACGCAATGGGTTATGTTAGCAGTGAGAGTTTTCAGACAAAAGATTTGGAAAATTCATTGAGTGTATATGAAATTCGTGAAGATGGAACACTTTGGGAACAAAAACATGAAACCAAGTGGATTGACGGCGATACCAATTCCAAAAATTGGTTAGATAAAATTGGTCACAGTGAATCTATTAGGTCTTGGTGGGATCAAGTGTCATTTACAAATACGATTCATTTGTATGATTATCAAAACAACGACGATGTTGAATATGATTATTGCATTGAATATAAAATTGTTTTTGTAAACGGAGTTGTCAATGATATAACTATATCTTTATTTGAAGCGCGCCCAAATAGCAAAAGAAAACAGAGGGATTGTGAGTTTGTTGAGCGGATGGGTCGTCGCTTAAATTTTGTAAATTCTAAGAAATATAGATATTTTTATAAACCTTATAACGATGTTATACATTTTGTATTGGGTGGATTAGTTAATTTATTCGGTTGCTTAAAAAATAATATTTTTAAATTGGAGATGTGGTTAAAATTATAAATACTGATTACCCAAAAATATGAAATTATATGAAGATCAATTAACTAAAGTCCACGCGGCAACTATCTGTGATATTACAGATAAAGATGCATGTGCCACATTAAAATTAAATTTTGGATATGGCAGCAATCACGACGGAATAGAATTGCACATGGATTTGAGCGCAGAAACTTCTGAAGAAATTCTTCAGTTGTTGATAACTAAATATGGAGTTGATAAAATCAATTCATTGAAAAAAGATTATTTTGAATAAAAAAATATGAAATACAGAATTTGGAGCAAATTATCAAATTGCTATACACACGAACCTTGTTATTCTGGTGCATCAAACTATTACCTAGATACTGATGGTAATATTGTTGACTTTATTACTACTATTGGTGGTGATTCTGACCACGCAACAAAAGGACCAATTGACCAAAAAGATTACGTTGTTCAGCAATACACAGGCTTGACCGACGGCAAAGGAAACAACATTTACGAAGGTGATATTTTATCACATGACAAAAAAATAGGAACTGTGTACTACAACGCAGACCGTGCTGGATTTGTATTGGAGTGGGAGTATTCAAGCCATGAACAAAACTATGTGAATCTAACATGTGATGTGGCGTATGAATCTTCTAATATAGGCAACATCTTTGATAATCCCGAATTGTTGGAGGATTGTGCTATTGCAAAGAAAATGCGTGAAGAAGGAAGTAATTAATTATGAAAACATGGCATAGACTTGTCGTTTCTGATTTGAAACCAAAAGTACATTCATATTTTGTTAGTCACACTGAGTCAAGAAACGACGTGATGAAAGCATATTATGCATATCATGTTGAACATTTCAGGTTAAATCCTAAAGCTCATAACTTTTTAAACGGATCTACAACGGCGGAATGTACATGGTGTGGTCGCTCGCGTGGAGGTGTTCGTTGGGATGATTTGCCGCCCGAATGTTCAAATCGACCAAATATGCCAGATATCAAAGATGTGGTATTTGGTGAAGAACGCAGATCCTTTGATTTGTTCAATCGTGCTGAAAAAGAGGTTCCAAAAATCATATCCAAACTTGGAATGAGTGGAGAAACTCTATCAATTTTACATCACACGTATGGATATGATCCAGAGACCGTAGCAGGCATTGTTGATGTATCACCACAATTGTTATCTGACTATAACAAGGTAATGGAAGTGGAACGAGAACGATCTAGAAATGCACAGGTTATGGAAGTGATAACGATTTGTAAATAACAATTAATATTACCGATAAAATATGACCATCACAATCTACGGAAAGACCTACGGCATCCAACGCCAATCATTGACTCGCCGGTACTGCCGCTTGAACTTCGGAGGCTTCGGAGGATTTGGAACTCGCTGGTGCTGGAAGGGTTGGGAATTCTTCCACAAGCAATCTCAACGGCAACAACTGATTAAAGGAAATTAAAAAGAATTGATATGACTGAAAAAGGACACACTTTTGATGAACTATTGGAAAATAGCAGAATACTTGCGAATGAAATCAAAAAGGGTAATTTTCCAATAGACGGCACCACAGAAAAAGACTATCTGATAATTGGCGATTTTGCGGTTTACACTCCCTACATTCCATTGTATATTACACCATCAATAACAGATAAAGAGGATTGATATGAAACAAATGACACGATGGGAATCTATTGGTGGAAATCAATATTCTTTGTTTGAACCAAGTGATGATGGATATGAAAATACCGTATGTAGCGTTGAAGTGGAAACGGGTAAACAAACAATAGTAGTATATATGTCACGACCGTTGACAAAATTGGAATTGGAAAAAATACTCAATATTGTAAAGAATTGATATGACTGAAAAAGAATTAAATAAAATAGATGATGCATTGCATGGCAAACGACTACATTATATGCATTCAGATGAAGTATTTCGTATTGCAAAGAAAATGCGTGAAGAAGGAAGTAATTAATTATGAATGATAAAATAAACTACTGTTTGGCTGAGACGCACAAGCATGTTCGTAAGGTTCAGCACAACCTCAATTTGTTTGTTGCTGATTTGATTCATCGTGGCGAGAATCATGACAACAGCAAGTTTGAAGAGCCTGAACTGAGTATTTTTGCTGAAAATACTTCTAAGTTGGGACAGACGGTATATGGTAGTTCTGAGTATAAACAGTTGTTGGTTGAAGTGAAACCGGCAATTGATCATCATTATAGCAAGAACCGGCATCATCCCGAGCATTGGCCCAATGGAGTTGAGGACATGACTCTTGTGGATTTGATTGAAATGTTGGCGGACTGGAAAGCTGCTACTGAGCGAAACAAGGATGGTAATATTCGTAAGAGCATTGAAATCAATAGTGGTAAGTACAATATGAGTCCGCAGTTGAGGACCATATTTGAAAATACTGTTCGGGAATATTTCAAGGAGTAATATGAATGAACAACCAAATTTAGATCTAACGCTTAAAGAAATCAAGACACGAAGAAAAACACTATCACATCACATAAAAACACGTCTTGAATCAATTGATGATTTGTTATTTATTGAGAATGACGATTTAGAACACGCATTCAAAAAAGAAGTTCAAGATGATTTGGAAGAATCCAGGTCTCAAGATATTATGCGGCAGTTTAATATGGAGTTTATGATTTATAGAGAATATAAATTGGATTGTGAATATTGGATATGACACAATACTGCCCCAAATGTTTTCAGCCTATGACTGTAAATAAATATGATAAAGACGTGTATCTTTGTTACAAGAGCCATTATGACGGGCAAGGTGCTTGGATAGATCTGCACCCATCTAGTGATCTTGCCCTAAAGATTTCTTTGGGTCGTGCCCTAACGAGCGATGAACGAAGAAAAATAAAGTTTCCGTCTGAGTTTGACATATGAAAACATGGTATGGAGCAGTTTGTGACGAAAATAATCGTCGGATGATTGAAACATATCATTCTTTATTGAACAATGAGTTGAAACAATTTGATGAATCAAAACAGTATTTGGAGTTCAAATGTAGCAACAATCAATGTGATGTGTGTAATTATTCATCACACTTCTCTTTGGCAATTTGTTCTCTTAGATATAGACCAAACTCTGGTTGTTTCAAATGTGGCAGCAAAATAAACGTGTCCATAAAAACTAATCAGAATAATGAATATGAAAAAATTATATTTCAATGAAAACATGGTATAGAGCAGTTTGTGACGAACACAAATCAATGATTGATTGTTTTTGCAACAATCCACTGACCACCGCACACTATTTGGGTAACAAAAATGAAGATATACATCAATGGTTCAGTTTGCATTATAGTTGCAAATTACGGATGATTCACTTTGATGAGGACATTGAAGAATGTTGGAACAAAGGATACGAAGATATATTCTTTGATCCAATTATAAAGAAAAAGAGTTGATATGATTTGTACAGCTAAACATCCAAATGATTATCATTTGTTGACCCGACCCAAATGAATCGGAATTTGTTGAAGCCCGAGCAATTGAACAACTCATATTGGAAATGAAGGGTAAACTCACACACAATCCGAACTGAAACAATGAAAATAAGAGAATTTAAGAAACTAGTAGCTAATTGGCCCGAATTTAATACTCGTACAGAAGAACTCGCAGAAGTTTGGTTGGAAACTGAAAATGGGTTGAGTAGCCCATTAAAACATATCTACACATTGAATATGAGCGGTGATGGTTCTAGTGACCAATTACTTTCTAGTGAATCTAATATAACTATAACCGAAACAAGTTCTGGATTTACAACATATGACACGTCACAAGGAGGTTGTGCTTTTTGTGGAAAAGTAGGTTGTTTTCAACAATGTATGGGAGGACAATAAACCGATAATTTGATATGTCTAAGGAAAAATTCAAACTAAACGAAAAACTACAAAAATTTCTAGATACAAAGTATAACTTAGCTTATGATGATTATCCTCTTGATACCGATGATGTGGAATGGTTATTTGAACAGATATATGCCCGAGGATTTCGTGATGCTATAAATGATATAGATAATAGCATATACAACATAAAATTGAAAAGAAATTTGGTATGACTACTGAAAAACAAATAGAATTTAACTTGAAAGATTTGGATGCCGAATACACTCACGGAAAAAGAAACATATTGACCGTAAGTGAAATACAAAAGGCAGGCTTTTTGTATACTGCATATCCCGCATTCAATGCACACCAAGAAACTGATGAAGTGTGGAATAATGGGTCATCTTGGACCATTCAACAAGGCAATCCCAAATTGACGAAAACATTTCTTCTTGGAGAAGTTAAAGAATGGGATACTAGTCCGATCAAACCCGAAGTAAAACAACAGGCTATTGATCAAATGAAAAAACTTGGAATTAAATGGGTATCTCAAGTATATTTTGGGGAAATATTCATTCCAAAAGATAAAACAAATGGAGATAGATATTTTCATATGTTTGCCAGAGCGGAAATCAAAAAGGATTGATATGAATTACGAATACATTTGCCATAGTGGAGGATGTCCCGGTGCCGACATGGCATGGGAAACACAAGGATACAAATATGATGTTCACACCATATCATATTCGTTTCATAATCACAAACAAGAGGGACAAAATCAAAAGATACTGTCACCTAAAGAACTACAAGAAGGATATGAAGCTGCTAAGATTGCAGACAAAACATTGAAGCGTAACTTTGATGCCATAGTATATCCATATGTGAAAAATCTATTGGCAAGAAACTGGTTTCAAGTAAAAAACGCTGAATCTATATATGCTATATCCAAGAAGTTTCTATCAGATAGTATTGTTGATGGTGGTACAGGATGGGCAGTGCAGATGGCAATTGATAACAATAAACCCGTGTATGTGTTTGATCAAGTAACAAACCGATGGTATAAGTATAATACCGACAATAATATATTTGAACCAATTTCAGAAGCTGCACCACTATTGACTAGAAATTTTGCTGGAATTGGTACTAGAGACTTGACAGATGATGGACTACAGGCTATTATCAACACATACAAGAGAGTAAAGGAATAAATTATGAACGATAAAACTGCAAATATAAAACCCCACGATGTAACCCTCACAATCAAATATCGTGACGGCACTCATAAAACTGTGAATGTTGATTGGAATACAATTCATACAATGCGTCTATTTCATAACCAGCCCTCCATTGAACATGCGTATCAAGTAGCATTGGAAGATTCAACAAACTAACAATATGAATACTGATCACAATAGTAATTACGTTGAAATTGTTAAACTTGTTGTTTCTGATTTGAAGCGAACATCTAAAGATCTTGCATCACAAGATCTTGTTTGGAGGGGAGATAGTTGTTATACAGAAAAACAACTATCTGTAATAAAGATTAAACGAAAAAAGATGAAGAAAGCCGCTGCAATGTTATTGGCATCACTCAAAACATTAGGATATTAAAATTAACATGAACAGACGAAGCTTTTTCAAAACCACAACATTGGGACTTGGTGCCACAATGTTGGCACCCACAATTGCACTTGGTGTAACTGCCGAAGTGCCACTATACAAACAGTTTGATTGGCTTACTCACCCAGCGTCAATGTTATTTAGAATAGAAGATTGTGATGGTAAACGAACGGCAGTGTGTAAGCCGGTCGTAATAAAAACGTGGAAATTAAAAATAACATCACACCACGATATTGATCTTACACAACAGACTTTCACCAAGAACACAGCGTCTGTAAGTGGCAGATTTGTATATCCTAGACCCAATCGTGTATCTGATGTGATTGGAGTCCAAGACCGACAGGATTTTGAATCGGATCAACACCCACAAACATATTACACCAATGAACTGTTGTTGAATGAAGCGAAGAGAACTGGAATTACACATCTATATTCATTCGTTAAAACGCCATATCCAATTACAGATCCATATGGAAGCAAATATGTAACTTATTCGGTTCGGGGAGTAAAACGACCAGATTGGAAAACGGTGGATGGAAAATTACAAGTAGTAGAAGTTGACAAAGATGGTGATCTAATCTACCCTAAGAAGTATGGATACTGATAGATGAAAGCAATACTCGCCATGTCGGAAAATAGAGCCATAGGCAAAAATGGTGCTTTGCCATGGCCATCTATCAAGGAAGACTTCAAGTGGTTCAAAGAATTCACTATGGGTAAAATATTAATTGTTGGTCATACAACATTTACTACTTTACCAACACTTAAAAATAGAAATCTTATCGTATTGACGAGAATGGTATATCCAGACACGTATGATCCAATAAACAATATGGCATTTTGTTATAGAGACAAAGATAATATTGTTAATTTAGATTCCTCGCACAAGGGAGAACTTATAGTAATTGGTGGAGCAAAAACATATGAACTGTTTCTTCCATACATAACCGAGTTCTACGTGACTCACATCAAAGGCACATATGACGCTGATACCTACATGATTCCATTTGAACATCTTTATAATAAACAAGAAGTGATAAAAGAATTTGACGGTCATCGTGTTGTCAAGTACACTAAGTGATATGGCTAAAAAGCGGAAACCACGAACTAAGGGATATGATATTCATTTTGATGGTGCGCATATAAATGGACAACCAATTCATCTTAATGAATCACCCGCAATAGATAAGTTACAACATCGGTATAGAAACAATTTATGTCTTGGGTGTGGTAAGAAAGAATGTCAATGCAAAAGCAAAATGGAGGATTGATATGACCAGAAAATCTATCACTGAAATAAAAGAATTTGACAGACACAAAGTTATAGTGTATACTAGGTGATATGTACAAACACTATCAATCAGTTTTAGACGCCGGTATTGAAAATGCCCCATTGGATGAACAATATGTTGCCGTTCAAGTGAGTAGTGGTCATATGAGTATATTCTATGAATACTACACTACATTTGAGAAGTTGGTTCGTGCTAAAGGATATGAAGAAATAGATCCACAGTGTTATTCCAACATAAAAGAGGTGTGGAATCTAAAAGAAAATAAACTTGCCTATTCTAGTGACGACGACTATGATGATATCGGACTAACAACCGCATCAAAACAATATTACGAACTACACAAAGATGATCCTGAACTAAAACCAAAGATTGTAGAACCAGACCCCGTAATACCTCTTACTGAAGAAAGATTGATGGTGATTGCAACAAATAACTCAAAAAACATGCGTCGTAAAATATGAACAGAAGAAGTTTTATCGCCACAGCAGCACTTGCATTACCATCAATATCCTTGTTGGGCACATCCGTACCAACCAAGACTTATAGAAGTGAAAAAAGTATATTCTCAAATGAAGAATTGACCGAGTGGTGTGAAAAGAACGGAGGACACTATGCACAAGACAATGAATTGGTATACGCATCTTACCAAAATACAAACCGTAATTTTGAACCACTCACACCAAATGCATATAAAGATCCTAACAAGACATTTAGACATTTAATTTTTTACATTCCTTCTCATTGTGACAAATACGAAACTCTAAACCTGTGGTTACTTCAGTTTAGACACGGATATGGTGAATACAGATTCATAATCAAAGATATCTATTATCCGGATTGGTTGATACCAAATGTCAAAATGATGCCATTGATTGCATCAACCAGAGAATATCCAGGTGCAAAAAATTACGCAGTTGGTTCTCCTATTTTTGATATCAAATCACGTAAATATGTTGTTCCAATACTTGAAACGGACAGTAATAACACAACAGGTTACACAGGATTCAAATTCGCCTAATAAACATATGAACAAAGTAGACACAGAATATTTCAGAATTGTCAATGATATTTTGACAAACGGAAAAGTCAAGAAAAATCGTACCGGCATTGATACAATCGGTATTTTTGGTGCTCAAGCCAAATACGACGTTGACCTCAACGCATTTCCAATTCTAACAACCAAGAAAGTTCATTGGCCAGCTATTGTTCATGAACTATTGTGGTTCATCAGTGGCGACACCAATATCAAATATCTTGTAGACAATAACGTTAGAATCTGGAACGAGTGGGCGTTTTCTCGTTATCAGAAAGTCAAACCAACTTTGGGAGGAATAATGTTGGTAGATGAATTGTTGTTTACGAACCAAGAAAAACGAGTATTGGCTTCCAAGTTAGAACCAGAAGATGTTGATGTGGTTGATAGTATCAAGAAATCAATACAAGAAAAACAAAATAAGTTTATTGACCGAATCAAAAATGATGCTGAATTTGC
>Ga0209084_1002485_pt1 | contig 14244 bp, 15 predicted proteins | sample C_130820_MF_Meta_FD_187309 | JGI IMG/M metagenome (GOLD analysis project Ga0209084, IMG submission 187309) | Freshwater microbial communities from Lake Croche, Canada to study carbon cycling - C_130820_MF_MetaG (SPAdes) (version 2) | ecosystem: Environmental > Aquatic > Freshwater > Lake... | reverse complement strand
GCCTGTCAAACCCTGCGCACCTGTCGGCCCCTGCGGGCCGGTAGGCCCAGGCACCGTTGATGCAGCACCAGTAGCACCCTGCGGCCCAATCGGACCAACAGCATCAGAGCCGACGACCAGCACCGAAGCCTGCTCGACGACCGTCAGCTTGTTGTCGGTCACGACAACCGTGACCGATTCCGGCTGTCGCACGACGACCGTTTCGACAGTCACCGTCAGACCTCGCTCGAGATAGCGAACGTCCCGACAAGCAACGTCGTGATCACCGAGCTGGCGTTCTCGACTAGCGACCAACGCCACGCACCAGCGCCAAGCGTTGTTGTCGTCGCGTTAGGCAGTGAGATCGTTACCGTGCCGGCAGCGCCACTAACTGACGTGCTGAACGTCGCAGCGGTCGTGCCGTCGGTGTTGAAGGCAAGCGCTGTGTACGTACGACCAGTAATGTTGATCGGCGTCACCCGATCCGAGGAGACAAACGAGATCACTCGGCTCACGTTGTCACCGACATACGTTTCGATGTTCACCGTTGCTGTGCTCATCAGATCCCCACTCGATAGACATCGGCGCGTGCATACGCCTGCGTGTATGTGCTGACGCCGCTCACCTGAATGGTCGAGAACGTCAGCGTGTCGCCGGCAGACATCGGGATAGTGACCGTCATGCCCGAGACGTAAATCGTGCCGCTGTAGTTGACGGAGTTGTTGCCACCGGCCGACGAGCCGCTGTAGCCCCAATTGGTGCCCGACAGGTTTGCCTTGATCGAGCAACCAAGGGTCGGCGTTGCATTGCCGCTTGCGAGCTTGTCGACGGCTGCGGAGTAGGACACCATGTACAGGCCGCCGAGGCCGGTCGGAATCGTGATCGTCCCCGACGAGACGGTGATGAAGCCGTCCGAGTCGTAGTCCTCGGTGTCGAACGAGGTCGAATAGCTTGAGCCGCTCGTCATAGCGCCCGAGTTCGTCGTCTTGCGGACGCTGCACCCAGTACGGGACGAAGTCTTGCTCCAGCTGAAGCGCACCCACGCCGTTCCGTCCCACACCATGAAACGGTTCGTGTCGGTCTCGTAGATCACCATTCCTTCGGCTGGCGACGACGGGCGGGCCGACGAGGTGGTGACCTGCACGGTGGCGTCGCGCACTGCGTTGCCCCAGCTGGCGGCGATCGTGCCGCCGGTGACGACGTTGGAAATAAGCGCCATCTATCCCCCTACAGGTAAGGCGTCGCGCTGCTGTAGGTGAACGTCACCGTCCAACCGGTCGCCGGTTGGATCGAGTGCGAAATACCTGCAACGTGAACATATTTGATGAAACTTGAGACATAAGTCGTGGTCGGGAGCGGAACCGTTACCGAATGCTGATCGTCGATCTCGGCGTCAAGGACGAGCGGCCACATGCTTGCTGCAGACACGGCTGGCGTGACCCGAATCGAATCAACGCGGTATTCGGGGTCTTTGTAGATACGGCGCAGGAACAAGGCAAGAGAAGCGGCTTGCGTGTTCACAGCCCAAGAGTCAACCGACAGGGCCCGTGTGGAGTAGAGCGAGACACTGTCAGCATCACTTTTGGTCTGCGTCACCGAGCCAACCAAGGTGATATTCCACGCTGCGACAGTGCCCGAGCCACCCGTTGTCGTGACGTTGACCGTCATCGACGTGCCGCTGTAAGCGGTGATATCGCCCTGCATGTAGTTCGCACTGTTGGCCGTCGAGGCGATCAGCACTGTGTTGCCGACAGCCAGTCCGAGACCAGCCTGAATGTCAAACGTTTTGCTTCCCGTGCCAACAGTGAGCGACGTGGCCGAGGTGCCCGACTGGATACCCTGCGGCACCACAGTCACCTGGTTGTAGAAGTAGGTTTCGTCGTTGCTGAGCTGCGGCTCGTCGTACGCCTTGTCGCTCGGGCCGAAAGCGATCTGCACCGTGTTTGATCTTGTCACGAGCGAACGATGATCGCGATAGTGGAACGTGAAAGTGCCGTCAACATCGGCGTAGACGAGCCCGCCGTCGGACTGAGCGATGTTCTGCAACAGGCTCAACGCCGAATCGTTCGTCGAGTCAATCGTCAACGTCGTCACGCCAGCCGTGTCCAGACTGGACCCGAGCGGCCATGCTGCAGCCGACAGAATCGCTGCAATACGGGTCGCACACGAATCGCCGTTGCTGCCGATCACCGACCCGTCGACAGCGTTCAGGGTGAGCAGACTGAGGGCATCGGTGGCCTGAACGGTGGCGATCATGTCCTTGCCGACGAACGGCAGGTTGTCCTGCCAGTTCGTGACGAACCCGTAGTAGATCGGGTACGTCGTCCCCGACCAGGTGGCTCGGACCCGGACTGCGATACGGGGCCGAATCTTGCTCACACCAGCCACCGCGAACGGCCCTGCCGTGTTACCGGGACTGAACCTGCCGTCACGGTTGTTCAGTGTCAGGTTCAGCACGTTTGCCGGCTGACGGTTCAGTTCGCGGCTACGCGCCCAGTCGGTCGACAGGGCCCGGACATAGTCGCTGACGTCGGTCCACGCGATCGTGTCTGTCCAGGTGCCAGTGCCCCACACCGACTGGCCCCACGTGCCGCCTGCGCTCGAGGTGTCAGACACGCCGATCTCGACCGTGATCGTCGGATAGGACGCTGCGTTCAGGAACTGGACGGTCACCTAGGCCGCCTTGAACACTTTGCCGTTGGTGCGCTCGTAAGCCTTGATGGCTTTTACGATCGCCTGCCCCCACGTATAGGGGTCTTGACCCTGTGGTGCGGTCACGTTGATCGTCAGGTTCCCGCCACCGCCACGGCGCATGGCGCTGTTAGCGGTCACGAATCCGGATTTGCGTCCCATCGTCAGATACTCGGGGCCTTCTTCGCCGACAAGGATCGTCTGACCGGCATCAACAGGGCCACCGGTCGCATGAGAAACAACCTTCGGCATGTTCCTCTTGCGGTGGTCGTTGCGATGCAGGGCCGCATTGGAAATCTGTTTTGCCGTCAACCCTGTCACGCCCGAGACGCTCAGCGAAAGGTCGGTCAGGATCGTGTCAGGGATCAGACCGAGCTGCGCGATGTACGCCTCGAGCATCTTGCGCAGCTCGCTACCTGGGGCCAGCGTTGATGCCATGTCCATAAGGGACGTGATCATCGTCTGGTTCTTGAGCTTGGCGATCTCGTTCTCGTCGGTCAACCCTGAGACCGCCACAGCCTGCTTGGCGAGCGCATCGGCAGCATCGAACGCCTTGGTCGCCTGATCCTCGATGGCGACGTTGTACTCGTCGGTACCGGCCTTCAAACCTTTCAGGCTGCCATCAAGCCCTTTCAATCCAGCCCGATAATCGGTGACCGCTTTGTCGGCAGCAAACTTCGTGTCGAACTTCGCCCGGACAGCGTCGGCACCGTGGAGGATTGCCTCGGTCGTCGCCTTGATCTTCTCCTCGGCGATCTTCTGATAGCGAATCTGTTCCTGCAGACCGGCGTTGTACTGCTCGGTCGCCTTCGTCGCCTTGTCGGTCGCTGTAGCGCCGTCGAGCAGGGCCTTGTTCGTGTTGACGACAGCCGGCTGCACGTCATAGGCGGCGTCGATCAACACCTGCAGCTGCGTCGCAGCGTTCACGGCGCCGTCACCGAACTGATCCATGCCGTCCTGGGCGAGCTTGCCACCCATCAGGTTTGACATGATCTTTGCTGTCGCCTCGGCAGACAGGCCGAGATGGTTCACGACCGCCGTGATCGTCTTGTACTGGTCGCCGGTCATGGCTGCGTTGAGCGCGACCTGATGGAAGGCTTCCATAACGCGAGTTGTGTCAGCTGTCGCCAGACCTAGATCGGATATTGCTCGGGCGACCTCGTCTGTCGAAACCTTGACCCTGTCTTCGTGGCCCCAAAGCATTTTGGCAACCTCGACGATTCCGAGGATCGTGCCAGCGATCAGGGTCAATTCGGGCAGCGACATTGACACCGACTCGCCAAGCCCGATGACAGCGAGACGCATCGCCTGGAACGCTTTTACGGCGGTGATGCCGATCGTGCCGAACACGACGATATTGGCGATCAGGTGCTGTGTCCCGGCCCCGAGATGGTTGAACCAGCCGAACAGGGCGTTGGCGATGTCGGCGAGCTGCATCAACACCGGCAGTAGAGCGGTACCGACCGACTCTTTCAGATTCTGGTACTGGATGCCGAGCGCTTTCAGGCGGCCTGTCTGACTGTCTGCAGCTGCAGCAGCCTGCCCGGAAAACATCTGGATCAGCTGCTGCTGTACGTCAGCGAACGACGCCGTGTCACCCGTTGCCGTCTTGACGTTGATGCCGAGGTCTTTCAGACCCCGCATCTGGCCGCCCATCGCCTTCACCAGCGCAACGGTGACTTCTTGCAGCCCCCTGCCGGAACCGGCCGAGACATCGAGGGCCAGCTGCATCAAGGACTGGGCTTTGCCGACGTCCTTGGTGGCACGGACAAGGGTCTCGAACGCCGGCCGCAGCTCGTCATCGGCGACAGCAAACTGCTTCTCCATTGTCGCAATCGACTTCTCGACAGCGTTGACCTGCTCCCGGTTTGCGTGGACGACGTTCTGCAACGTCTTTGCAAGACGTTCCTGGGCCCGCTGATCCTCGAGAGCGGCCTTGATCGAGTCCTTGGCGAACTTGAGAACCATGCCGCCAGCGAACGCACCGGCAAGCGCTCGCTGCACGCCGCCCAGCTTCTTCTCAAAACCGGCAAGACCTGTCTCGGCCTGCTTGACAGCGCCGTTCATCCCCTTGGCGTCGCCAATGATCCTGACGAGGATGTCTCGGTTCACGGTTCCGGCCATCAACGCCCCCTCAGTGGTCTTGTGTGGCGCACCAGTGCTCAATCGTGAGCACCTCGCCAAGAGTCATGTTTGCGACATCCCACGGCCGCAAACCGAAAGTTCCCCAAAGCACCGGCCAGAACTTGACCAGCCGATGCCTCACGCTTCCGGGTCGAAGCCCTCGGGGGTTTCCAGCGGCTGGTTGATGACGTCAGAGATTGACGTGCCCAACAGGTCACCGAAGGTGATGCCGTTGAACCAGTCGTCGAGCTTGCATTCGGGATGGTCCCGTTTCCAGACCACCCAGGCGTTCACGGCGACGATCTCGATCAGGTCGGGATCGGTCAGCTGTGCGAGCGCTTTTTTGGCAACGTTGCGTTCGGCGAGCGTGAACCCGAGAAGGTTCAGCTCGATCTCGGTCGGTTCGGTTTCACCCGGTGGGGTGATCGTTATTGACGTTGATCCTGCAGTGGCTGTGTTGCTCATGCCGCTTTCCCCCTGGCGATGCGTTCTATTTCGTTTACGTACTGCTGGACGATCTTGCCGCGAGTCGCACGGATCGCCGGGAACAGGAAGTAGCCGGCGTTCTGTTTGTTGCCCCGCCACGGCTTGAAGTAGTTCCAGCCGAGCCTGCTGATGTGGGTTACCTTCACGGCGACCGACGACCAGTTGCTCATCTTCCGAGTCCGTTTTGACACGGTGTCGTTGCCGGACCGTGTCTGATCCTCGACCCGTCGGATCACCTTGTTGATGTCCTCGCCCTGACGCACGATCGTGCGCCGGCCGCCCGTGTTCTTCGTCAGGTGGCGGCGATTGTGGTGGGCACCGAACTCAGCACCGAGACCGATCGGGCGTTTGCCCTGTTTCGGGGTGTCCACCATCGCCGACAGGCGAACCTGTACGGCGCTGGTGGACGACGACCCTTTGAGCCTTGCGGCCGTGTCACGTTCCTGACGTGACCGGGCCAGACCGGTAGCGGTATGGATGACCTGTTCGCCGAGCTGCTTGTTGTGCTTCCCGAGCTGACCGAGCAGCTGTCGGTCGCCGAGCTCTTTGAGCATCGCCCGTATCTCGCGCGATCCCTCGACCGAGACCTGCAGCCCTTTGTTGACGGGCATCAGTAGGTGCCGACGGTCACCGCACCCGTGACCTGCAGCGACACGCTGAAAGTAAGGACGTTCGCGACCTGTGCGTTGATCTCGTAGGACTCGACAAAGGCGCTGCCGGAGAACTTGACGTTGCCGGTGGTGGTGCCGGCCGGGCCGTACACCCAGGCCGACGACGATGCCGAGCCGAGGAGGGCTGAGACGACGGTGTGGAGCGACGAGTCGTACTTGCCGCTGATCGTGATCTTCGACCCGTTGCGGAGACCGCCGATGTAGGTCTTGCTGGACGCGCCGAACGTCGTCGTCTCGAGCATGTCGGTGGCGTTGTCGACGCCTCCGACCGTGTCGACGTAGGCGCTGATGTCGGTTCCGGCGAGCGTGAACTGCGCCGACTTGGCTGACACAAAAGCCATGTGGGTATCTCCTTGGTGATGTGCCAGTGGTCTGGCGGTTGGGGATCGCAGGGGCGGCGCACACAGCGCCGCAGACGCCCGTCAGGCGGGCGTGAACTGGATGGGGCCGGTCAGTAGGTGCCGGCAGATGCCTGCACGGTGAACGACGGCGTGGTGCCGCTGACCGTCCACTGAATGCGCAGGTAGCGGGCAGCCGAACCGGTGCCGGTGATGACTTGCGAACCGATCGCTGTTGCAGCCGTGAAACTGCCGAGCGTCGTCCAGGTCGAGTTGTTCGTCGATTGCTGTACGACAGCGGTCAGGCTCGGTGTGGTGCCCGAAACGGCAGTGATGTGCAGGTGTGCAACCCAGCCGGTCGTGGTTGCAGCGCCCGTGTCAACACTGGTGCCGTTAGCGGTTGCGCTGACAGCAGCCAGATCGGCGAGGCTGTAACCGAGATCGGGGGCCGACGCTGCGCCGAGAGCGAGCGAATACTCGACAGCGTTCTCCACCTGGGCCTTCACCTCGTAGGTGATTTCCTTTGCGGGGATGAGCCACACCGGGTTGCCAACCGTGAAACCGGCGACAGCCACCGATGCGGGCACTGTGGTGGTTGCCGACAGCGGGCTCGTCATCTGGTCGAGCACCGAACCGGTGCCGGTCGTGTTGTCGAACACGCCGTCGATGCTCAGCGTCCACTCGTTGATGCCGGGCACGAACGCCTTGCTGGTGTCGGCGAGCGTCGTGACGTCGATCATGTTGGCGTTGAACGTCGGGGATGCCGACTTGATCGTCGATGCGATTGCGTTAGCGCCGTACAGGACGCGCGTCGACTGGGAGTTGACGAAAGCCACGGGGGCTCCTTAGGCGTAGAGGGTGATCGTGAACTCGGTGCCGAGGAACGACGTGCCGTCGGGCCGGTCGAGTGCTTGCAGGCCGGTTGCTTCGGTCACACGGCAGGCACCGCAAATACCGCCGAGCGTCGGGTCGGTCTCGATAGCGGTCTTCACCGAACCGGTGCCGTGACCGGCGATCCATGCCTCAATGCGGGCCTGAGCAGTGCGGTCGTCGGAACGGCCGGAGATGAACACGGCCGAGAAGCGGTACTCGTCGCTGCCACGGGCAAACGTCGAGTCGTAGTTGACCGACTGCAGCTCGATGATGACCGCAGGCGGGATCGGGGCGTCCGGCAGGTTCTCGTAGACACGCACACCGAGCAGGGATGACATGGCGTCAGCAAGGCCGGTACGCAGCTCGGCGATCGTGGCAGGCATCAGGCGACCGCCACCAGGGCGAACGGCTGGATGAGCTGCTGGATGTCGGGGTCGAGCGAACGGACCATGACCGCACCGAGATCACCGAAACCGGCGATACCGAGCGGGCTGTCGAAACGCCGGAACATTCGGATCACCATCAGCCGTGTCGCTTCGCTGATCTCGGGCGGCACCGACGGCCAGCCCCAGGTGCCGGTGATCTTGATCGTCGCCTTGCCCGACGTCGAGATGTTGAACCGGTTCGCGCCGACAGCCCGCAACAGGCGGACCGGTTTGCCCTGCACCGTGTTGTTCAACGGCTCGAACTGGTACGAGCTCGACGACCACAGGGTGGCGTAACCGTTCGACTCGTCGTCGTCGGTGCGCACAGCAACCGTCAGGCCGGCGCACAGGTCGTCGATCGGGACCGTGTAGTTGTTGTGCGCGACGTAATAGCGGTCGCCTGCCGACTGGGCGAACACCCGGTTGCAGGCGTTGTCGATACGCGACGACGCAGCGCCGATCACCGACTGGATCAGGTCGTCGTCAACGCTGTCGGCGATACGGACCGCCGACTTGACGAGCGACAGCGTCGTGTAAGCCGACGTCACTTGGCAGCCTTGCCTTTCGGCACCGATGCTGTCTCGGCTTGCGGTGTGGCGTCAGCGGTCTCGACAGCAGGCTGACCGCCTGCGCGCTTGATCTCGGCCTTGATATCTGCGGCACGGGCAGCGTCCTTCAAGGACTCTGCGTGTACCAACTCGGCCTTGAGTGCGTCGAGATAAGTCATTGCGGGTTTCCTTCCGTTGGGCAGGGCGGGCCGAAGCCCGCCCTGCTGTCACGTTGCGTCAGGCTCAGTAGCCGGACTGGACGACGAGGCCCGTTCCCGTGATCGCCGAGATGGCGGTCGGGAAACGGTGGGCGATCGCCGCGTAGCCGTGAACGCGGAAGCGCACGGTCAGGTTCGCCGACAGGACGTCGGGGAAGACAGACGTCTTCACGCCGGACTCGAACAGGTAGCTGTCCGAGAACTTGGCGCAGAGAATCGCTGCCTGATTGGTGCCCGCACCAAGGGTCGTCGGCACCGTCGCATCGACGTACACCGGCACGCCAAGGATCGTTCCGGCGAGACCGGCGGGGGCGGCCGGGCTCGAGGTGACGCCCTGGGCGTTGAACGGGCCCGCACCGGTCGGCACGACGAGCGGACGGTTCGAGCCGTCCACAGCGGCCTGCAGCCAGTACCAGGTCGACGGGTGGACCACGAACGCCTCGGGGGCGCGGTAGCGGTTCTTCACGACCTGGCTGATCGCCTGAGCGAACGACGGCATGATGCCGACGCCCGTCGGGGACGCCGACGTGTAGGTGACCGAGTTGATGCTCGAGACGTTGAGCAAGCCGAGCATCGTGCCCGAGCTGCCTGCGCCGTTCACGACGTCGGTGTTGATCTGCAGGGCGTAGTCAGCCATGAGGTCACCGAGCACCATGCGGTCAAGGCCACCGGCGAGCGGGGACTGCTCGACGAGCTGCACGGACACGTTCTCGTAGCCGGCGTAGGTCTTGACCGCTGCGGTGACCGTCGAGGTCGTCATGTCACGGCTGGTCGCTGCGCTGTTCTGCGAGGACTGCGCACCGGTCTGCGTGCCAAGACTGATCTTCGGGATGTTGATCGAATCAGTGCCGGCAGGCAGTGCCTGAGTGGTGAGCAGGTCAGCGGTGACGCGGGCCGCACGGGCGTACTCGGCGTACTCGTTCGTCAGCCAGATCGGCGGAACGAACTCTCCACCGTTGCCATCCGTGGTGCTGGGGGTGGTGCGAGTCTCGACTGCGACTTCGCCCATGTGGCGGTGCAGGCGACCCCACGACGTCTGATCGTTGCGCAGGGTGGCGTTGATCATGTCGCGCACGAAGCTGTTGCCGCTGCGCTCGTCGTAGGTCAGCGTCTCGCGCTTGACGGTTGCGCCGCCGAACGCCTTGGCCGGTGCTGCTGCGCGCGCCTCGGCGATCTCGGCCGAACGGGCCTCAACTGCCTCAACCTTGGAGATGCGGGCATCGAGGTCGGCGAGCTCGGTGGTGATGGTCTCGACACGGTCGAGGTCGGACGCTAGGGCGTCGGTGTTGTTCAGGATGCCATCGGCCTCGGCTGCAAGTGCTGCGCGAGCCTCGATGAGCTTCTCATGTTGAATGCTCAAGGTTCACTCCCTTTCGGAGTTAGGTGTGGTGTGACGCGCAGACACAGCGGTCTGCGCGGTTGCTCACCGCCGGGGCTCGCAGCGCCGGGGGTAGTGGGGCTCGGGCCGTCTAGACGGCGCGAGCGAACTTGAGGGCGAGACGCCGCCGGCGCAGGGCCAGTTCGTCATCGCCCGACTCGGCGCGCATCGCGACAGTCGTGTCGCCATATGCGGGCCAGGTCACGACCGACACTTCGTGCAGGTCGAGATCGGTGAGGGTGCGCAGGCCGTCAGCCTTGCGCTGCCCGTTCGGGGCCACGGTGAACGCGAACGACATCTTGTCGACGTCGCCACGCTTCAGGGCCGACAGCAGTGATGCTGCGTCCGGGTTCATCGGGTCAAGATCGGCTTCCATCCACAGGCCGATGGCGTCCTCGGTGACGGCAAGCGTCCCTGCCGAACGGCGGCCGAGGGGCACCATTGAGGTGTCGTGGTTGATCAGCAGGAACACGTCCTGCCCGGACTGGAGCGAACGTGCAAACGCACCGGGTGCGATCATTTCCCGGAACGGGAGACCGGTCGCTTCGGTGTTGAACTTGGCGGCATACCCGCCAATGCGAGTGCCTTCGCCGGTCAGGCGCAGCTCGGTGATGATGGTGCGCTTCTCGGCAGCGTCGATCACTGCCGAACGTGCCGGCATCATGTCGTACGCCTCGGCCATGTCGGCTGCATCACCCGTAGCGGGTTCGCCCTCGTTCATCTCATCATCGGGATCGGTGAGACCGAACGCTTCCATCACGTCGTCAAGCGCCGAGTCGGCGGCGACAAGCAGCCAGTACGCCTGCTGGATCGTCGGGTTCGAGTCCTCCAGCGCTTCGAGCAGTGTCTGTGCTGCGTCGATCGCCGCGTCAACAGCGCCGATCTTGTCGGCAAGCACGTCGGCGTCAAGACCGTAGATCGCAGGTGCGACCTCGGTCGGCTCGGTGGTGGGGTCAGCCATGTCGGTCACCTCGGGGGCGATGAGCGCCGCACGGGCGGCGATAAGAGCGTGGATGCGTTGCTGCCAGTCAGCGGTAGCAGGCCCGTATGCGTTCAGCGCCAGAACCTCGGCAGCGCTGATTCCCCCGTCGCTGATTGTCTGTCCCGCAGTGCGGGCTTCGGCCTGCACCGCCTTGGGTGCGCGGAAGGTCTCGGTCATCAGTCCTGCACACCTGCGATCGGCATGTCGGGCTCAGGGTTCTCGCCAAGCACCGGGGTCATGCCGCCAGCCATCGGGGCACCAGGCAAGGCAAGAACGAACGAATCGCCGCCGTCATACGGGTTGAGGCCTTCTTCAAGCCGCACCTCGTTCGGCGATTTGATGCCCGAACCGATCGCGAGCTGGTGGATGCGATACCGCTGCATCGCATCAACCCGGAGCAGCACCGACGTATCGAAGTTCACGTTGACGTCGGCAGGAGCGACACGGGACAGAGCGACCTCGATACGCCGGGCGAGCGGCGACAGGGTGTGAACCCAGAAGTTGAGACTGGCCTGCTCCACGTTGGCGTAGGTCTGGCCGTCACCCTTGACGCCGAGAAGGTGCGGTGGGATACGGAAGATGCGGGCGACGTCACCGATAACAGCAAGCCGGGTGGCGTTCATCTCCATGTCGGCTGCCGACGCCGAGATCGGACGCCACTTCAAGCCGTCGGTAAGCACCGCAGGGCGACGGCGGCGACGATGCGTGTCCTCCCAAGTGTTACGGAGAATTTCGGCAGCGTCCGGTGACAGTTTGCTTTCCGTCTCCAGCACCGAAGAAGGCGTACCGCCATCTCCGTACCATTGGGCAAGATGACGGTCCATCGCGATCGACAGGCCGATGATCGTGCGCTGCTGAAGGATCGGTGACACGCCGACCAGCGACTGCGGTGGCGTGAACCAGCGCAGATGGATCATGTCCTCGTTCGGTATCTCGTTACCGAGATGCAGATACCGGCGGGCTGTCATGTCCTTGTTCGGCAACACCTGCATCTGGTACGGGTGGAGCGGGATCAGCTCGACCGGGTCACCGAAAGAGTCCCTGACGATGTTGATGTAGGCGTTGCCGTGCAACGACATTGACGCAACCGCCTGGTGCACCAGCTCGAACGTCGACATCTCGGGCGACGGCTTCGCCAGCGCCTCGGGCAGGTCGACCGAGACACGTTGTGCGCCCTGCGTCGAATAGCACCGCAACGGCATCGCAGCAACCGAATCGGCGAGCAGGGACACCGCGGCAAGAACCGCAGACACGCCGAGCGCCGAATATTCGTCGATCCGTTCGCCCGCGGCCGACAGCATCGAGGCGTTGCCGTAGGTGGTGGTGACGTTCGTGCCGTACTGGTTGAACTGTTGCGGACGTCGGGCAAGGATGCTCACTGGCGGCCCCCGAGATAGCCGAGAGCGACAGCAGCTACACCGGCCGTGATGATGCCGGCCCCGATCGAATAGAACCCGACACCGACAGCAACAGCGGCAGCCCCGACAATCTCGGAGATCGTGGTAACGAGATCACGCATCAAGGCTCCAAGGGTCAACGATCGACGGTGCAAGCACGTCGCCAGACAGGTCACCAGCAGCAACAGCGTCGCCGTGGGCGTGAACGGCACCGAGAGCGCCGATCAGCAGGTCAATCTTTCGGGCGTCCTTCTTCGCGGGACGCCAAGCGTTACGGCACTGCTGCCTGCGGGCCGCAGCAACATGGGCTCGCAGACGGCGGTCGCCGTCGTGACGCAGCTCGCCGGCACGAAGAAGGGTGTCGAAACGGGCGGTTGCCTCGGTGATCTTGGCGTCCGAATAGGTCGCCCAACGGCACACCATGTCGCCGAACATCGCTCGCCATTCGTCGATGTCGGACTGCCAGAACGGCGGGTCGCAATACATGCGCGCGACCCGATATTTCTCGAACGTTTCAGCGACAGCCGAACGAACCTCAAGACGGGGCACGTCCCAGTCGGCCCGTTTCACGCCGTCGGGACGTTCCCAGCAGCCGAGCACGAACAGGCATTTGTCGTCGTGCCGTAGCGCAACCAGGGCGGTCGAGTCGCCGCCTTCACTGCCGTCGAAACCGAGCGTGATCCGATCGCCGGCAGTAAGCGTTGCGGTCGGGTCGGCGACAGCGTCCCAGAGGGCGACCTCAACAGCGTCTTCTTCCCAGGCGCACAACTGGTTGAGATAGAACCGGCGGGCGTCAGACGGGTCGGTCGCCGGGTCGGTGCATTCGGCAGCGATCCTTTCCAGATCTACCCATGACGCCGAACCGTAAGCGACCTGCAATGACTGCAGGAGCGCCGGCCGGTCCTCGAGGTCGTCAACCTGCGGGCCTTCCAGACTGTCGTAGTAGACGTCGGCAGTTGCCCGTTGCGCTGCTTCCCACGATGCTTCGGCAACCGAACCTTCGCCGGGCCGGTGCGCGTTCGTGGTCTCGATCGTGATGCCGGCTGTCTTGCCAACGTTGCGACGCAAGGTCGCTGCAAGTTTCTGCCCACCGTTCGACGGTGTCCACAGGTGCGTTTCGTCCATCACGCAGAACGTGACAGGGGTGCCTTCCTTGGAGGGGGCCTTAGCCGTGACCGGTTCCATGCGGCCCGGACGGTTCTTCAAGAAGATGCGGGTCAGACCGACATCAAGACCGAGCTGATCGGCTGACGACTCGGCTGTCATGCTCATCACCGGAGCCCACGTGTTGTCGGTCTGGTCCTCGGCGGTAGCTGCCACTTGGACCCACGGTGACGGGTGCTGCTTGCCGACCGGATCGCCGTGAGCGTCCCAGCCGTCAAACACGACAGGCCCGGCAAGATGAGCGAGGGCGACAGCGCCCACCACGGGTGATTTGCCCCAGCCCTTTGGCCGGCGCAGGACGGAACGTCGGTAGAACCACTTGCCCGACACCGGATGGATCCGATGGGCGGCGCAGATGAAACGCACCTGCTCATCGGTCAACTTCAACGGCTGTCCCGTGCCGTCACCGGCAGGCACCCGCAAATAGTTCTCGATGAAGTCGACGATTCCCCAGCCGAGCGTCGGATACTCGCCTGCATACGCAGGTTTGCGCCACTGGCGAGTCATGCGAGCCGGATACGTTCACGTCGCTCGGCAGCAGACGCCACCGCAACAGGCGCCGACAACGCAACATGAATACCGGCACGACGGCGCTCGTAATCCGTAGCTGGCAAACCCTTCTCGGCCTCAAGCAGAGCACGGTGGCCGGCGTAAATCGCAGGGGCTTCACCAAGATCGACAGCCACCCAGTACTGCTGGGCAACCGGCAGGGCACGCAACAAGCGCTCCCACTCGGTATCAGCGAACAGAACAGCAGCCGGTGTCGTCATCCAAGCGTTCCACCAGCGCAACACGTTGGGGTGCCAGGTGCCGGCAGGGAGCTCAGGCCGTTTGCCCGGCTTGCCGGTCGGCAGCTTGACCTCGTCGACGAGTTTCTTGGCCCGGTTGACACGCTGCTCGGGCGGTTTCGGTGTCCGGCCGTTCGGTGCCACGGGCACCACCCCATCTTTCGTACATGGTGCGAGAGACC
>Ga0209084_1002482_pt1 | contig 14257 bp, 9 predicted proteins | sample C_130820_MF_Meta_FD_187309 | JGI IMG/M metagenome (GOLD analysis project Ga0209084, IMG submission 187309) | Freshwater microbial communities from Lake Croche, Canada to study carbon cycling - C_130820_MF_MetaG (SPAdes) (version 2) | ecosystem: Environmental > Aquatic > Freshwater > Lake | place... | reverse complement strand
TATCATTGGTATTTCTGGGTGTCTAGTTTTTATAATACCTTTTGAATTTATGGTTATAGTTTTATCTCCTCTAGGACTAACTTTAACTGATTCGGTATTCATACCCAATATTTTCATCCTACCTAAAATATAATGCCAGTCAAAGTTCTCAGAATTATATCCAGTAATAACAGAAGCATCACGTTCAGAAAGTATTTTAAAAAATTCTTTAAGCATATTACGTTCTGTCTCTTCAGACCAATTACCTGTTTCATCATAAGAATCAATAATTTTACGGTAACCACGATTATCTTTAATCCCTATTAAGAAAATATGACCATCTTCTGGATCTAACGAAGTGGTCTCAATATCAAATACTAATTTGTGTATATCATTATATTCTTCACAACCCTTAAATAACCTCTTACCTGTTTGAATCATAAACTGTTCAATTGGTTGAACCATTTGAATCATATCTTTTCTTTTCCAAGGATCTAAACCACCACGTTTAAAGAAGTTTAATAAATCACGATAAGTACCTGTTGATTTAACAAGAAATTTAAAACCATCTTCAAGGCGTGAATCATCATCTGTTCTAAGTTTTTCTGTGAATATACCAAATTTCTTAGCCTCTTGACGCATTCTTTCAATGTCATCACCATAGAAACCACTACCTTTAAGTGATTTAGTCCATAAGAAAGGGGTAAATTTTTGTGTTTTTATCATCTTACCCTTTTTAGGGTCGTCAATGAATGTGTAGACTCTATTTGATTCATCTACCGACCAATCACCTGTTTGGTCAAGTTCTACAGCTACTATATATTTTTCTGGGTCGTGCCCTTCAAGGAATAGCTTAATATCTTCAGGGGTTGCCTGTATGATTTTTTCTTTACTCATAAATTTTTTCTGTTTTGGACGGGCACAGAATACCTCTCGTTATTGTTATATTAATTCTTACTAAAATATATTAAATTAAATTGGGATAGTGAATGCTTACTTATGTTTAATAATTAACTCACCTAAAACTTCGATAAGACCTACTAATTTTTGAAATTCTATCTGTTGCATATCAACATTTTCAGATAGTTTACAAAGTGAGTCTAAATGTTTTTTAAATTCTTTTTTTGATTCTTCTACATTAAATTTTCCTTCTGAGGCTTTTTTGTAATACGGTAATTTAACTTTAAAGTGGTGATATGTTAACATAGCGGGACCACCTTTTTCTTTTGCATTGTTTGTGATTTTTTCAGCACCTTTAAATCTTTTTTCAGCAAAAGTTTCAAAACTTTTGGATTCGACTAATAACTCTTCTTTTATTAATTTTTTAATATCCATTTTAACAAACAATTTTACTTTTTGTGAAACTATCTAATACGTTTACGAATAAATCTTCTCTAATAGGTACAATTAAAGAACAGCCATCATCTAAAAAATCTATTTTAAATTCTGCCTTAAAAAAACCAGCAACATTTGTGTCTCTATCTTCAAATGAATAACCTAAATAATATTCACCATCTTCAGGACAAATTTCTTTATCTACAGGTAACAATAAAGCCTGTTTATTAAAAACTTTATAATTACCTTTATCATCTATCATTGAGAAGGTAATGGCAGCATTTTCTAAACGGTCATAGATTTTACGAAAATCTTTTCTACCATCATTAACAACTTTAACCTTTAAAACAGGTAAGTTCGAATTTTTTCTTATAAAAAAGTTTTGTGCCATATTAACCGTTTAAACCACTTAAATATTCTGAAGTAAGATCAGTCCAATCATTTGTCGTATTGTTATACCTTAAAAATTCACTAACTTCAACATAAGATTCGTAACCATCGTCTGTATTGATAAAAGTACCAGTACAGAAAAATACATCATTACTTGTGTTAGCCGTAACCGCTGAAGGTAAATTGTTGTAAATATAATCTCTAGCGTCATTTTTAATTTTTTCAGTAGCAAAAACCATTTGTTCACCATAAGTTTTACCTGTAAGTTCTGAACAGAAAGGCCATAGTATTTCTAAAAGTTTATAGAATTCATAATTACCTGTCCAAGCACTTAATTGTGGCACTTCTGATAATCCTGTTGTTACAACCCAATTACAAGCTCCAGCGACAGCTCCACAAGTATTTGATAAATAACTACCTTGACCTCTACGATAAACTGAACCAATATCATTATTAATTGATATTCCGATATGTGGTGTATTAGATATAAATAAAGTACCGCTATTTGTAACATGACTAGCCCAAGCTCCCAAACCAACAGACCCAACAAAAGGGTAACCTGCTAATCCACCAGACATAAAAGGCCCAAGAAAAGAATTCATTGATTCAGGGAATTGACCTATATTATCAATACCACTAAATGTTGGTCCATCTACATCGTCAGAACAAATTCCTTCAGCGTATATAATGTCATCGGCCATATAACCTTTTGATTGTATATAATTTGTTGTAAATGCCCCCCAATTTTCTGACAATGTAGCTCCTGTATAAGTAAGTTTTACAGTTTCGGTATAACCAGATTGTAAGGGTGAAGGTGCTGGTACAACAAAGGTATAACCATATTGGTATTCTAAAACAAAAATATTATACGTACCATAAGGTGACGCAGAAATATAATTAAAAGGTATTGTTTGGGTACCTAAATCAATTGTTGATCCACTGTATGGTGTAAAATTTATTGTTACTGTTTTACCAAGTAAATTGTTGCTTAATATTCTTATCCCTGTTGCCATTTTATTATTAAATATCTTTGTTATTTGTTTAGCTAAAAAAACTTAATGGTGTTATATCGTTATTAGGTATTATTTCTTGGTTTAAATCATTATTCGGTATTTGTTGATTAAAAACGTCATTGTTAGGTATTTCTATAAAAGTAAAATCGTCAATAGGCTTATCACCACACTGATTTAATATATAAGCCGGTATAGGGCTTTTACATTCTCCACAAACAATTGAATTTGGTTGTACAGTTTGTGACCCACCAAAAGTATCTGGTCTACAATATCTTCTACAATCAACAAAAAAGTTATTTCTAATTTCTAAAACATTTAAAGGTTTTTCATAGAATCTTAATTGTGATAATTCACCTTCAAATGAACCAGCAAAATTTGTTTGTAATAACAAATTTCTATCACCATAATCAGGACCACCAAAAGTTTGACTCTCAGTTAACCCTTGCGTACCGCCACCCCAAGTCATATTAAATGGAACACCAATTTGTTTATCACTCCACTCATCAAGAGCTCTAAGTTTTAAACCAATAAAATTATCCACTTTATATTTAACCAAACCGTTAACCCAAAATCTTAATGTTCCGGCAGGTAAAGTATTTTTAGAACCACCAGCTACATAAGTAACAACAACATGGTTCCAAGTATTTCCTGAAGGTATAATATTCGGTTCGGAATAACCTTCTTCCATAACCGTACCTGTAATTCTATATTTATTATTATAACAATCTCCAGTTACAGTCATTTTTCTATAACCAATTCTACCATCATCAGTAATTCTAAAACCTAAAGCGTTTTCAGATAATTGGTCGCAATAAGAATAAGTTTGTCCTGTTACTACAGTTGTTATTGTAGTTCCTGTACATTTACAACAACTTCCTGAACTGTTATTAAACCAATTCTGACCGCCTGTTATAATACTAGGGTCAATATAACTTTCTTCTATATGACCACAAGAACAACAACAAGAAGAAATTTTATTAACATTACGAATCCAATCTTGCCCACTATTAGAACCTCTAACAGATTCATCATATATTAAAGATTCAGTTCTTGATAAAGGTATTCCTTCAGAAGTTTTTAATCCTGTTTCACCAGAAAAGTCATTCCAAAATTTATTCTCAGCTCTTGTACCAATGTAAAAAAAGAAGTTTTTATTATTTGGATAAATGTCGTTTAAAGTTGTTCCTGTTTCTGAAAAATTATTGTTTTTGTCAATCCAAGTTTCCATAGACCAACCAGTAGGAAAATCTGTAGGCATAACTTGCCATTCTGTTGAGGCAGAAACTGATGTTAAAGTATATCCTGTTACACCACAATTAACGTAAGGTTCTTGTTTAGGTGTTGGTCTATCTGTATCTAATTTAAAAAACCCTTGATATAATCCACCGTCTAAACAAATGGTATCACCAACATAACAACCATTATCTGTAACAGTATCTTTATGATACGTCCAAGGGTAAACAAATAAACCGTTACCAACCGTACATCCAGTAGTACAACCTGTTACACCTGAAGTACATCCCGATAAATTATATGAAATTGTATAACCTGTTACAGGGTATAAAATTAGTCTTGTATCAGCTGAACTAACAAATAATGTTTTACCTGATAAACAATCTGTACGACCATTATCAACACCTGTTAATCCCCAATCATTTAATGTAAAACCTGAAGAAGGTATAATTTTTTTACCAGACCATTCTATTAATGAAGTTAAAGAACTACCATTAATAGTGGTTCCACTGTTATTAATATCAAACCAAGCAACTAAACCATCTGTTATTATACCATGACCACAAGAATCTTTACAGTTTGTGGCATAATTTAAACAATCACCGTTAGAGTCATTGGCTAAATTAAAATCCCAATATTCACTGTAAACAATGTTTATAGATTCAAAATTTTTAAAATAGTAATTGTTTTTAATATCCATTACATTACTTGTTGCATATATGATTGCATCATTATAAACATCGCCCCATTTTGTGTTAATGGTGATGAAACACCAGTCGGGAATGTAGTTCCTGTTTTATCTTTAACTAAGGCAGAACCACCAAAATCAATTTTACCTAAACCTGTATTTAAAATCCAAAAAATTCTACCAACATTACCTGTGGTTGTATTATTATTTGGTGTTAACGGTGTAATAGTAAGTGTCACACCTGCGTCAACATTATATGCCAAATAAGTCGTATGTTCTCTTGTTAATAAATTTAAAGTTGTATTTACAGCTATATTTTGTGGTATACTGTATGTAGGTACAGCAATACTTCCGTTAACATGTAAACTAGCTCTTGTTACCGCACCACTAACAGAAACTCTAGTATCACCAGAATCTGGAACTGTTATTGGCATTTCTACAACACGTAAGGCTAATTTATTATGTGTAATAATATTAACCTCTTCATTATCAATAGTACCTATAGTTGACGTAGTTCCAAAACTATTACCATTCTGTACATGTGCTTGTAAATCTTGCCAAGTAGCATTACCAACTGAATCTGAAAGTAAAACATAACCGTTTGATTGATTTCCGTCCCTATATTTAAACGTCCCTGTTGTACCTGTACCACCTATTTGTAAATTAGATGTTGGCATTTCAGTACCATTAGGGTTTAATGCAATACCTAATCTTAAATCACTTGGTGTCCCTCCTCCAGCAATAACCATAGGGCTATTAGCATTTTGTTCAAACCAAAGTCTTCCGTTATTATTGTCAGGATCTAAATTAATGACCATACCGTCCAAATTATTACCCACCCATAATACACCTTTATTTTGGTAAAAATCAAATCCATTTACAGGTGATATCGCTGTTCTAATAAAATTTGATCCATGGTTGAACATAGCAAACGCACGACCAGTACCATTTATTCCGTTAGAGCTACTACCAACTTCAAGTGTTGTTCTACCAGATGGATTAAGATTAATCATTTGGGTTGCCGTATCTCCGGTAAAATCATATATTACACGAATACCCCTAACCTTAGTTTCTAATTGATTTATTGTTGTTGCTGAAAATATTTTTGAGGAAAATGTATGAAGTTTACCCACACTATATATGTTACCAGCGTCTGTAACGTGAAGTAGTGGGTTATCATTGTAATCATCTATTTTTAAAGATAATGTTGTGTTACTATCTCCAGAAGCTTTTATATGTAGTCTAGATAAAGGTGTTACCCCACCTATACCAACATTAGAGTTAACAATAGTGTCACCATTAACATGGAGTCTTACTGTAGGAGCCTCAGTACCAATACCAACAAAACCTCTTGTCACTCCTTTACCTTGTATATGTATATCTGAACCGTAACCTGAGTTAACAAATTGGCCAGCGTAAAATCTAATATCATCAGTATTTGTACCTACAGATAAGGTTGGTGCACTTACAATATTAAGTCTATTAGTATTGGCAGCCGCGTATAAAAAACAGTCTAACGGATTTCCGTATCCCGGATATGAGGTTGAATTTTCGCCGACAACACCCATAGTGATACCAATTGTCAATGGAAGACTAGAAAGTTTACTGGTAACACCTAATTGAGGCATAACAGTACTATTACCAGAAAAATAAATACTCTGAGTTAAAGGTGATGAATCTATGTAATAAAATCTAGTATTACCATCACCACTATTAAAATCAAAAGTATAATCAGGATTTGGTTGATTTAAACCCAATCTTTTATTTGTAACATCATATGTTAACCCACTTGTAGAACCAAAATAAACATTACCCTCATCTAATGGGTTTATGTTTAAAGGTGAACATGAATGAATATTTGAAACATATAAATCTGTTATACAAGAACCTGTACCACCTGTAAAACAACATCCACTACCACTACCTATTGGTACGGTGACTAAATAAGTAGTACCTGAACCTATAATAGATCCACCGCTTAATATTATATTACCGTTTAATATAACTAACTGTGCATTTGTTTGTAAATCTACAGTACCTTCAATAACCACATCACCATAAACAAAACTTTGGTAATTGTCTGGTATCATTAATGTATAACCATAAGGTATATGCCACATATTACCAACACCACCAAGTTGTGGTACTGTTTTTACATAACCACCACTATCAACAACCAATACTTGGTCGGTGTTTGTTCCGGCTGATAAACTTATTAAAAAATTTAACTCACTATTTAAAGCTAAGTTTCCAGCGTCTACTTGTATAGTACCACCAGAACTTGGGCAAGAAACTAAATTGTTAACGTATAAAGGTGAGGTACAGGCTGATACAGACCAACTAATACCACTAATAGGTCCCCAACCAACAGTACCGTTACTATCCAATGAAGTAGCTACTAAACCTGGAAACGCATCTTTATAAATTCTAAAGTTACCAGTATAATTTATATTTGTATCACCAGATAATGTTATTGAAGTTCCTGTATATTGAACTACTTGTCTATCTTCCCAATTGGGTCTTGTAAAAAAAGGATTTGGCATATTATATAACTGTAATTCCTAAAGGTCTGTATTGTAATGCTTTATTTAATTGTTCTGCCTCATTTGCTTTACGTGTTAACATAGCGTCAGGTCTTAATCTTTCCAATCTAGTATTAAGTCTTTCCATTAAAATAACTTTATCATCTTTTGATTCACTTAATAAAGATTCATAATCCATTGTAACTTCAGCATCTGTAACACCTAAGTGACCACCAAATTTACCACGAACTCTACCAAGGGTTTCTTTACATAAAGCGGTAAAATAATCCCTAACCCATTGTTTTGAGGGTGAATTTAATTCTGTAAAATTTACAACGTCTACTGGAACGTCTGACGGTAATTTAATAATATCTTTGTTTGCGTTTAAACATCTTTGTCTATCTTCGTCTGAAGTAGTTTCATAATACCAATACCAAACTTTAGAACCTGTAGCGTTAATACTACCACCACCACCTGGTGAAAATCCTCCGCCAAAAGCTATTCTACTACCTGGAGGTGGTGATAAGTGTAATAATTTAGTTCCATTTGGCCCACCTGTAACCCAATAAGTTAATTCAGAACCAATAAGTCTTTGTTTTAAATTGTAATCAGCATTTCTTAATACAGTATCGTATGATGGTGATAAATAAAAACCACTACCACCAAATCCTCCACCCATAGAACCATAAGGTAATTGGCCAACACCCCCGCCAAATCCAAAATCACCAAATCCGTTATTAGCGAATAAAGCATAATTTATTGTTGATGGTTGAAAATAAAGTACTTCGTTTAATTCACGTCCGGCTGGTATTTGATAAACTTGTTGTCCGTTTTGTAATACAACATAATCTTGTTTTAATTCCCAAGGACCCCTAGCTTGTAGACCAACAATTTTTGAATATGCATAGGTGAAAGAATCTTCATAACCTAAACTTCTTGTTGTTAAAGCGTTAGCTAAATCTGCGGTATTAATATTTAGACCATCTAAAGATGACCATTGTGTTTCTATTAACCATTCATTTATATATGAAGAATGGTCTTCTATAGCTATTTCTAATAAAGTACATAGTTGCTCATCGTCCAACTCAATCTTTCTAAGTGGAGCACCTAATCTGTGTTTAACTTGGCGAAATACTTTTTGTTTTTCTGATTCATCTATTATAAGTGCCATTATCGCTTTTATTTGATAAATATCTATTTATTAGATAATATCATTATAAAAGTTATAGTTATTCAATAGAACTTTTAAATAGGTCAATAAAGTCATCGGATATGTCGATATTTTTATTTTCTTCACCCATTATTTTACTAATAACTTGTTTTTTTCTGTTTAACATTTCATAAATTTTCTCTTCAATTGTATCTTGAAATATCGGGTAGTATATGTTAACGGTTTTTTCTTGCCCTATCCTGTAATTTCTATCCTCAGCTTGTTGATGGTTTGACGGAACAAAATCTATATCATGAAATATGGTGGTATCTGAGGCTGTTAATGTTATAGCAGAACCTGCTGAAATAATATTACCAATAAAAACTCTTTTGTTTGGGTTGGTTTGAAATTCATCTATGGATTTTTGTTTTTCTTTTTCATTCATTTCACCGTTATGACAAACAGATATATCACCCAACTCCCCTTTTAATTTTTTTAATGATTCAGTAAATACAGTAAAAATAATAATCTTTTTATCTTCAGATTGTTCTAAAAAGTTATTAACCATATCTAATGTTAAAGGTACTTTTTGTTCTGAAATAAATTTACGTAAAATTACCATCTCAGTCATTTGTCTAGCTGGACCTAATTTTCTACCTTCAAGTTTTAACCATTCAACATATTCATTAAATGCATTATCATAACCCTTTCTATCATCTAACTCTAAATAAAATGGTGATATAATTTTTGGTGGTAAATCTAAATGGTCTTCTTTTTTTCTACGTAGGATGTAATTCTTAGTTTTAATATGTAATTCTTCTAAGTTTGACGCTCCATCAGTTAACCAAATTCTTTTAACTTTTCCTGACGCTAATTTTTTATTAAACGATTTAGCCGCACAATAACGATAAGCAAAGTGTTGGAAGTTATCTACCACAGGTATTTTACAAACTTTTAATAAGTTATAATAATCCATTGGTCTATTAGCAATTGGCGTTCCTGTTAGTAACCAAACCCTTTCAATATTTTCAGAAATTTGAGCCACTATCTTTCCACGAATACTAGATTTGTTTTTAATCATATGAGCCTCGTCAACAATTAGTAAATCAAACTTTTCTTCATTTATAAAACTTTTAATTTCTTCTTTTTTTCTTTTATCTTCAATTTCATGAAATCTATTTAAAATATCATAATTAATGATGGTAAAAACTTTTGGTTGCCAAAATCCTGACTTAACAATTGTAACCATTTCTTCATCAATATATTCAGTTATTTCACGGAACCAATTGATTTTGGCATTTGCAGGACAAATAACTAATATTTTTTCTGACCCAGATAACAAAGCTGCCGCAATGGCTGATTTTGTTTTACCTAAACCCATATCGTCAGATAAAATACTTTTATTTTTCTTTAATAAAAATTTTATAGCCGATTCTTGGTGTTTAAATAAATTACGATTTTTTTTATTTATTTTATTAACCGAATCGAAATTAACTTCTAAATCCTCATAAGGCTCATAGAACATATCGGTCAATAACTGTGTTTTTGGTATGTGAAAAAGAATCGATTCTTTTTGGTTTTTATATAATTTACCTTTAACATGATACGATTTATCGTTCTCAGTTAAAAATTTTTCCACAAAAACTCTTTCAGGTATGTTTTTTAATTCGTATTTTTCTTTTAATTGTTCTCCTAAATAAGGTGTAATATCTACAACCCTATTAATCTCCATCGTATCTCTTTCATGATTATCTTCTATGTAAGAAATTTGACTGCTTGTAAGCACAAAAAACCCTTCAGAATCCAATCTTTTTTTCATTTTTAAGATATGATCGTTATCTCCTGAATAATTACGAATTTTTTCTAATGTCGTTTTATTCTTTAATTTAGTTAAATCTATCATAAGACAAAATAAATATAGGCGTTGATTGTGAAAAATAAAGAAAATAGAGATTTATCAAATATTTATTAAAAAAGTATACTATGGCTAAGAAGAAATTTCCGGTTCAACGTATGGGCAAATTTTATGACGAGATTGATTTTAGTCTTGAAAATGAAATGGCTCGTGAACACCTAGAGGGTGATTTAAATATTGTAGTTGTTTTGTTTCAAGTAGACAGAAAAGAAACTTTAGTTGATGATGTTTATGGTGAGGCCAAATCAAAAGAGATTAGATTTAAAGCACCTAAAGAATTAAGAGTTCATTTAGCTTTAGATGAGGCTCAGAATAAAACATACTCTGGTGGTATGAACAGATATTTAGATTATGGGCAGTTAGTTTTTCATCTTTTCCAAGAACAGTTGGAAGAATTGAATTGTGAGATTTCCTACGGTGACTATATTGGGTTTCCCGATAAAGAGGATAATATAAAATACTTTACAGTAACTAACGATGGTAAGATATTTTCAGATAATAAACATACAAGAAATGGTTATAAAGGTTACTATAGAACAGTAACTTGCGTGACAGCAGATTCAGATGAATTTTCACCAAACTATTAAAAATGGCATTACCTAAAAAAATAAAAAAAAATATAAACATTAAAATGGTTGAGCCAGATAGTGGTCCAGAAGCCTATATTCAAGGTTATCTAGATAAAAATCCTGGTAACTTACCTCGTGGTGTTGACTTCACTGATTTAGATGATGGATTTGTTGGTTGGGCTAATACAACTTTAGAAGTAGTTGTAGAAGGTGAAAAAGTTCCTTTTTCTTTTTTAACAGCCCAAAGATGGTCAGAATTTACTAGAACTTGGCAATCTTCAGATAAATATAAAAATATTAAAATACCTTTTATTTCTATAGTAAGAAAACCTGACGCTCAACCTGGTACAAATCCAGCTGATTTTAATATACCTTTAAAAGACTATCAAATACCTATTTCTATCATACCTACATGGGATGGTAATAAAAAAGGTGCAAACATATTTTCAATACCACAACCTGTTGGTGTTGATTTAACTTATACACTTAGATTTTTCACTTATAGAATGAGTGAGTTAAATTTATTAAATCAAAAAGTTTTAACTTCTTTTGCTTCAGCTCAATCTTACGTAAACATTAAAGGACATTATTTTCCTATTATGTTAGAAAGTATTGGAGATGAATCGACAATAGATGATATTGAAGGTAAAAGATATTATGTTCAAACTTACGAATTAAGAATGATGGCTTATTTATTGGATGAGGATAGATTTGAAATTAAACCAGCTTTAGAAAGAGCTATAATGTCGTATGAGGTTGTAGATAAAAAGGCTAGGGTTATTACAAATTTTATTAAAGATGAAAGTTTAAATGATAAAACTGTAGCATGTATAATACAATTTATGCCAGGTTCACCAACCACAGTAGCATTTAAAGCTGATGGTATCACACAATTTGTATCGGTAGAATTAAGTTCTAACGTAAGTTCAGTCGCATTTTATGTTAACGGAAGTCCTGTTTCACTACCATTTTCTGTTACAGAAAATGATTCAATATCTTTAAACATAGTTAGAACGGTTTCTACTCAGTTCTCTGAGATAACACTAAGAGGAGTAATGCCAATATAATGAGTAATTTTTGTGGTAATAGTGATTCGATTAAATTTATTGTTGTAGAACCAACACAAAGTATTACCATTACTGGGGATACATTTGTTACAGGTTTTACATATTCAAACGGTAATTTAACCATACTTCAAAACCAAGGTCAACTACCGTTAAGTGTTAATTTACCTATACATAACGGTAATAGATGGTATATACCATCTGGTATAACAGTAACAGTTACACCAGGATTTCAATATTTTGTTTATGGTGATATGTACATTGATGGTACATTAGACCTTGAACTAGATAGTCAGTTAGTAGTATTAAATGGTGATTTAATTTTAAGTAGTACTGGTACTGTTATAGGTCTTGGTACACCATATCTGATTACTTTACCAGATACACAAATATCTAATGTAACTTATAACAACGATGTTTTAACAATAACTGAAACAAATGGTGATATTTTTACGGTTACAATACCAACGTTCTCAGGTAATACCTCAGGTAATTGTATCACAGATTTATATGTTTCAAATTTAAATTCATGTTCACCATTACATATTCAACCTGTTAATACAGGTGATGTTTATATTTCCGAAAACGGTGGAAATGTTGGTATTGGTACAAGTTCTCCTTCTGAATTATTAGATGTTAATGGTAAAACAAAAACCACTAACTTCCAAATGACATCTGGAGCTACTAACGGATATGTATTGAGTTCCGATTTTTTAGGGAACGCAATGTGGATTCCGGGTTCAAGTATTAGTGGTGTAACCGATACTTTTGTAACTGGTTTTACTTATGATAGTTCGAATAATATAACAATATTACAAAATCAAGGTCAACCAAATTTAACAATTACATTACCACCATATATAACTGGATTTACTGATTATTATGTTACTGGTGGAACTTATTCGAATGGAACTTTAACTTTAGATAGACAAGATTCTTCACTTACAATATTTGGTTTTTTAACTGGTACTACCGATACTTTTGTAACTGGTTTTACATTTAATAATACCACATATGATTTAACAATATTACAAAACGAAAGTCAACCCGATAAAATTGTTAATTTAGGTATATTAGCACAAGATGTTAATGTAACAGGCGGTACATATAATCCATCAAACGGTGTTGCAACATTTTATAACAATATAGGTGGATCATTTAGTGTTAGTGGTTTTATAACAGGTTTTACTGATATCCATTTAAGTGCTGTAACATACAACACATCAACAGGTGTGTTAAAACTTACTGAAACTGATGGTACACAATTTAGTGTTTCAGGGCTTAAATTTACAGGAAACACTTCTGGTGATTGTATTACAGATATATATACTTCAAATATTCATTCATGTTCACCATTACGTATTAATCCGTTAGATGAAGGTAATGTTTATTTTGGTTCTACAAGTGGTATTACCATAGACTTATCAAACAAAAGAATCGGTGTTGGTACATCTGTACCAAAATATCCTTTTGAATCATTATCCACAAGTGCAGTAGACAGTGTAATGTATTTTGACGGTGGTACGGCAGCTAATTCAAACTTAGTGTCCGCATCAGATACCTCAATTAAAATTCCTTCTATAGTTTTATGGGATAGGGGTGTTGGGCCTTATAGTGGTGCGGGTACTTCCATGTATATAGGTTTAGATAGAGCGTCAAGTAGTCAATACGCATCAAGAAATGATGCTATATATGTTAATAATTTTTTAAACAAAGGTCACTATTTTGTTACTAATAATTCCGGTGTTAAATCCGTTAAGATGAATATCTTAAGTAACGGTAATGTCGGTATTGGTGTGAATAATCCTACTGCAACAATTCACACTAAAGGTATTGACTCTTCACCATCAAATTATGGTTTAAAAGTTCAAGATAGTGGTACCACAAATAATTTTGTTGTTAGAAATGATGGTTTAATTACTGGTGATGGTATAGGAGGAAATTCATTTCAATTAGGATCTAATAGTAATTCTATTGAAGGAGATTTAACCATAGGTAGAGCTGAGAGGGATTATAATACAATATTTACTATAGTAGGTGCTAATTACCCATCATTAAAATTTGATTCTAGTTATTCTACAAAAATTAGTTTAACTTCTGGTGGGGGTGGCCAACGTCTTGAATTAACTGATAACGTTAACCCAAAATTTACGTGGTTAAGTTCTACAAATATAGGTATTAATATACCTAATACAGCGTCAACAATTAACACTGAATTAGAGGTTTATGGTAAAACAAAAACCACAAATTTCCAAATAACAAATGGAGCCACAAATGGGTACGTACTGAGTTCAGATTCATTAGGTAATGCTACATGGATTCCGGGTTCAAGTATTAGTGGTGTAACCGATACATTTGTTACTGGGGGGACATATTCAAATGGTACAATTACACTTAAT
>Ga0209084_1002481_pt1 | contig 14260 bp, 14 predicted proteins | sample C_130820_MF_Meta_FD_187309 | JGI IMG/M metagenome (GOLD analysis project Ga0209084, IMG submission 187309) | Freshwater microbial communities from Lake Croche, Canada to study carbon cycling - C_130820_MF_MetaG (SPAdes) (version 2) | ecosystem: Environmental > Aquatic > Freshwater > Lake... | reverse complement strand
AACCGTAACATTTCCAGCCACAATCGTAGTAGTCCATCGGTTAAGATTATAAGGAATAACCGGTCCTCCACCAGAACCATTAGATGCTGAAGTAAGTCGACCCGTAGCATCCACCGTAATATTTGCGTTTGTATATGCACCAGGTGTAACACCTGAATTAGGAAGACTACCACTTGAAGCAGAGGTAAGACGACCTGTTTGGTCTACGGTCACATTCGCCAATGTATAAGAACCAGGAACTACTGCTGTAGGCAAAAGAGATACAGCCAGGTCACCAGTCATATATGTGGATGCAAGACCCGTACCAGTCGTAAGTTTTGTAACGCCTGTATTTTGAATGAATACGTTACCTCCTTGTTGAGATATATAAATACCATTTCCGGACGGCTGTGGATTATCAGCCTGAAAGCCAACATCTCCTGTAACATTAGTACCGCTAACAATTATTGATTTTACACCTGTGTTAGTTATATTGGTACCTGTAATATTTATACCTTGTGAACCTGTATAAGTAGTATTCGTAGCATTTACAGTAACATCACCCTTGTATTTTCCATCTATCGGAATACCTCCGCCATTATTAAGTGTAACATTTGTACCAGCAAGTAAAGAAAGAACACCAGTATTAGCCACTGTAGCAACTTGTGCGGTTGTATTCACAGATATGCCCGTTCCAGGATTAACACCAAGTGTTCCAGTATTTTTAAGAGTTGGATTACTTGGATCGCCATCGCTGGAAAGACCGTTTTGAACTATTACACCTTTGATACCATTATTACCAATTACAACGTTACCGGTCTGTTGATTTACAGTTAAACCCGAGCCAATAACTGGAGCAATCGATGAAACACCGGCAGGACCCGGCGCGGGTTGATTTGATGGATTTGCATCAGGGTAGAGGCTCATTTATTTTATGCGTCTATTTTAGTTTTAGGAGTTAGTGGTCTCGTAACCGGGGAATGGTCTTCTAAATCTATGTCTATTTGTGTCTTCGCTCCGCAACAATGGCTTTTACAATGGCTATGTTTGAAAACCTTGTAAAGCATATAGACTATCATCATAACCAAAGAGCCCGTAGACGTAATATTAGTAATGTTTGAATCCATTTCTAATATTAAAAGTATATTTAAATTACTTTTTTAAAGTCCTAACGCCACCCATGCACTTCTTGTGATGTTTTGGGAGATGTGGTTTGCCGTTGAACCACACATATTATTAGTTCCGAAACGGAGGTATGTTGTTCCACCTCCTACCGCTTTTTGTATCGTAACAAACTGACCCGCCGATCCGTTAGTCGTAGTTGCACCTTCGGCAGAGAGAAAGCAACCATAGATACTCAACGAAGGATTCACCGCCGATACCCCCATAGTTATTCCCGCTCCATTGGAGAAACGCACACACGCCTTTCCAAGACTTCCCGCATCGCTTGTTGTGGATATGTATTGGAGAATGGCTGAGTTAAAGACCATTGTGTTTGGCGTATTGGTAGTATTTTGAAAATCTACAAGCGGTGCTACACCCGATGAAGTAGAGGGTTGAATAAGCGACGACGCAAAGAGATTAACCCGACCCGTTCCGGTTGTGACTACAAACGATACATTCACATTACCAACCAAAGGGTTAGTAGTGATTTGAGAGTTGATGAGTGATGCCGTCACAGACTGGAGGGACATTCCCACAGTATCCAGAATATACATCACTGAGTTCTGAATGGTAATATCACAGTTCCCACCCACAGACGAGTCAGTAGCAAGGACACAGTTCAATCCGGAAACGCCTGGAGCAATGATACAATCCGTAATAACGAGAGACTGACTATTGGCAGTAACATTTGTTACAACAAAGCGATATATTTGTAGCGATGAAATACCGCCAACAATGATTGATAAAGCAGAACCTGTAAGGTCAAAAGTAACAGAACCGTTAATCTTTGTCGCTGATGAAAGCGATGTTGAACCGCCAACGATGTATGTATTGTTACGGGTAATGGTTACATCTTCAGCATAAGTTCCACACGCTAAAGTTATAATAACAGGATTTGATTCGGCGATGGATGTAGCAACAGTAACAGCCTTAGCGATAGTTTGAAATGGGTTACCTATTTGTCCGTTTCCAGAAACATCGCTACCAGAGACAGAACTCACATAAAGATTATAAGAAAACGATTGGACGGTTCCGAATGGTCCAGTTGCTCCCTGTGCGCCAGTTGCTCCCACTGCTCCTTGTGCGCCAGTTGCTCCCACTGCTCCTTGTGCTCCAGTTGCGCCTGTATCACCTTGAGAGCCAGTTGCTCCTTGAGAGCCAGTTGCTCCCACTGCTCCTTGTGCGCCAGTTGCTCCCACTGATCCCTGTGCGCCTGTATCACCTTGAGAACCAGTTGCTCCCACTGCTCCTTGAGCGCCAGTTGCTCCCACTGCTCCTACTGCTCCCTGTGCGCCAGTTGCGCCTGTATCACCTTGAGCGCCAGTTGCTCCTTGAGAACCAGTTGCTCCTTGTGCGCCAGTTGCGCCTGTATCACCTTGAGAGCCAGTTGCTCCTTGAGAACCAGTTGCGCCTGTATCACCTTGAGAGCCAGTTGCTCCTTGAGAACCCTGAGAACCCTGAGAACCCTGAGAACCCTGAGGTCCTGTAGCACCCTGAGGTCCTGTAGGTCCTGAACCAATCGGAGCATATCCAACTGCGTAAGAAGATATATCATAAACTAACATATTCGAAGAACCCGCCGCAGGGATTGTAAGCAAATTTAATGCACCTCCTACCGTTAATGAAGTATCTACGACAACTGTCCCATCAGCAGACTTAAGATGATACGAACCACCGTTATAAGTTCCAGCAGTGAATCTTGTAGAAGGTAAAGCGTTATCCCAAGTTTGCTGATAGTATGTATTATAACTGGGGGCTACGAGAGGTGTTTGAGATATAAATGCACCGCCACCCGAGTTAACAGCATTTAAGTTAAATCCATTTTGCGTATAGGTATTTATAGCACCATAACTGATTTCTAAACCTTGCTCTGTACCGGTATATAACTGAATACCAGCACCAGTGCCTGGACCTGATGTTTGAATATTAACGCTATTATTCATAAAAGGACCAGTGGACTCTATATTTATCGGACCGGCATATATTATACCAGAAATATCAGTAGGACCGATGGGAGGGTTCAGTGTTTGATAATTCAAAGTGCTTACATTAATAGTATCAGTTTGAATAAATCCATTATTCACCAATAAATCACCATCAATTGATGTGATTTTAAGACCACCGTTATAGGTTATACTTGAAGTATTTGCCGTTACAACACTCGCAAGACTTACAGAATTACCATTAGATATCGATAGGTCATTACCGGACAATGCTAAAGTTTGCGTACCAGATGAAGCAGGTTTGATATAGGGGTCCGGATAAAGCGACATTTCTACTTATCTATACCTATTTTTTATTTTCAGAATAATAGATTGCCCTCATCTGGCTTTCCGCGCGAGACTTCGGGAGAGGGTTCTTAGAGAAACGCTGTCCCGTCATTTTATTTTTTACAAAATATTTATCAGTTCCTCGTTTCTTTTCCAACACATAAGGCATTCTACTTATAGTGTAGTTTCATTTCACTGATACGCGGGCTCTGACGTTCTCTAAAAGTCATCTTATCATCATCCATCATTGATCCATCGGGCATTTTATGTTGAGGTTTCATAACCGCCGGTTTTACACGGTAATCGTCTTTTGAAGCAAAAGTGATATAGTCTTTTTGTTTACCTAACATGCTTATACATTGTAATGAGAAATTACAACTTATAAGACACTTGTTTACTTTAGGAATTCTACAGCACCGCCCTTGATGCTGAGAATGCCCGCGTGATGAAGGATTACATTGTATGTAACCGACTCCGCCGTTGGCGTAACTACGGGTGCACCCTCATTTCCAGACCATGCCACCGAGCAGGGTGCGTTTGTAACACGGACTTCGACCAAAGAACCCGCCGATTCCGCGAGATTGATGCCGTCCAAGTCACATTCACGGCTCGTAAGGAATGTCTCGAGATTCGTCGCAAGAACAAAGCGAGAATCGTCTGACGGAGCCGAACCCCACCATGTGCCGTCACGAGAAGGCGAGACCGTAGCACCAGCGACAGCCGTACCAGAATTACCATAAAGCATATTCCAGCCACCTAACCACGTCTGGTACGACATCGGCGAATCGCCCGTAAGATTACCAAGAGCGTTCATGCACTTCTTCGCCTCATTGAAAGCATCCCAGCACTTAGAAATAGGAATCTGAGGGTACGACATACCATTGACGAGAAGGCGGAACTGTGCGAACTGGTGATTACCGAACGTAGATTTAGACCAATTTGGGTTATTGAGGCGACCCGTAAGGCGAGTCGTAAGGAAAACCGACTTAAGGAAACGGACACTTTGCGCCGTTTGTAAAGCGCGTTCCGAAGGCGATGCCGACGAGTTGTTAAGCGAGAACGGGATATTTGTATGAAGATCCATCGTCATCGTAACACCCGAACCATGGGCGATTTCGGAATCCATCAGCGCATATAGGTCAGGCGAACAGCGTACCATGTCTACACGCATCTCCGTCTCATTGATAACTATCTGAGTCGGGGGTGTTGCGCCAGGGGTACCGGCGTTACCTGCAGGGACAATGACGGCTCCAATAGACGACTGAAGGAGAAACTCAATCTCAATGTTCGAAACGTTACGGAGAGGGAAATATGTGCTGAAGCCGGAGAAGAGGAAACCGAGGGGGATGCTGTAGAAGCGACCACCCTGTCCGTTAGCACCACCACCCGCCAACCACGTACGAGCGACGTAACGATTTGCCCGTTGCTGGATTGTATCCCAAGCCCCATTCACTCCAGCACCCGCAGGGACAAGAATAGGCGCATTCGGAGGTCTTACGGCTGCGGCATCATTACCACCGAGGATATCCGACGACTTGTAAAGACCCTGAACCGGTCCATCATGGTTATAGACAGCCTTCGGCATCGAGAGGGATACGAGGGCATTATAGACCGTCGGGAAGTCCGTAATTGTGTAAAGTTGAACTCCACCGACGCGAACCGTCAATTGCGAAATGACCGAAAGAATGGACTCATCAACAGCATAATCAACACCCGCCACATCGGCTTGAGCCGAGAACGCCAGCACAAGCGTAGAAAGGTCACAGTAATCAGCGCCCGTCAATTTGAAGGTCATCAACTTTGTACCCGAAGCACCCGCCGAATAACCCGATTGTCCCGTAATAGGAGTGAAAAGAGAGTTGTAACGACCCATGCCGACCGACGCATGACTAAGTTTATCCTTGAGACGCAAAGCGCCGGGAACAATCTGTTCTACAAGCGGAGTGAGGAACGGATTGAGAGTAGACATTTTATATTAAGTGTGTTGATTTTATTTTTGAGAAACTAAGAAACCAAAGCATCTATTTTATCAATTCTGGAAGTCGGACCAGATGGTTTTTTAACATTTTCAAAAACTGTTTTTGCTAAATCTCGGGCATTCACATTTTGCATCGCTTCGTTATCTTTCGCGCCGGAGTAGGCTCCTTTGATGGCTCCGCCATAATCCTTTTTAGATAGTTTTTCAACAGTTGCCTGCGCGAGTTTTCCCGCTGGGAGAGCGTCCATCAGACCGAATGCCGTTTTTGATAAAAGCCCACCTGCTGATCCATAGACATCGGTAAGTTGCCGTTCTGTATCGCCTCGAACAGTTGCGAGACCCTTAGATATAGTATCTAATGCCCTGTCTCGGCTATCCTTATTGACCCACGTCTTAATACCTTCGGGAACTGCTTGACCCATTTGCCGGAAGCCACTTGGACTAAAAGTCTTTTTTAAAGCAGAACCAACAGCACCCATTTTATTTTATACATCGATTTTTAAATCCTCCAACGGCTTCGCAATAAAATCAACAGGTTTCAAATACGCTTGAAATTCACGGCGAAACATCTTTTTCTCTATAGAACGGATATGGACCACAAGGAAGTTCCAGTTGTGAGTTCCCACAGATTCCCATAGTTTCATAAACGTTGATTCAGATACCATTGAACCCACTTCTTTAGCAATACTATCCCGTTCCATTTCATTCTTGATAGCAGTCTTAAAAAGAATCCAATACTGTATTTGATTTCTTAGCACCGTAGGAATCCGATTGAATTTTTGTGACGAAATCCAACAAGTAATTTTGTAATGGCGTAGACGCATCGATAATGAATTAATTGCCGAATGAAGTTTTGGAATCTGATCTATTACATCATCTAAAATCAATAAAACATTCGGAGTATCTTCCCGTCCCTCTTTTTCTAAACTGTCTTTTTGACGCTGTATAAGATTAACAATAATAGCATCGTTATAACCTTCGTATGCTTCGTCTATACCTTTGGCGCGTTTCCATAAAGGGTCTATAGATACAGTGGACGATATCAAAATGATGTAATCAAACTTCTTTCTATAGAAGACCTTACGATTCAATAAATTAATAATCAAATTTGTTTTTCCTGAATTTGTAGGTGCTACAAAACCAGTAATCGTATAGAAACCCATCAGAAATTTATCTAAGTCTGGTAAATCTTCGTCTTGTAATTCGGATGATACTTTTTTAATTGCGAAATCGTCTCTGCCTTCCATTCTCTGGCTATTCTACTTCTTTCTTAAGAAAATTACTATTGAGATATTTATCTTTGAATTCCTTAATATTCTCTTTGATATTATGACTATCGCCCCACAGGATCACCAGCGAAAGGAGACCGGGCGACACTAAGTATAGTTCGTCATTGTGTTGTTTCGCAAAAGTTTCTGATGATACCTTTTCTTTATTGTGCCGTTTGCGGTAGTGTTCTCGCTTTGCATCGGTTGCCTGTTCGTCTCCTGAAAGTGTGTAATCTGGGTAATTCTTACCATCCGCATATTTTCCGCCAAAATATCTAACATACTGTGTCTTATCGGCATCCTCAAAATAGGCTTTCCACTTTTTATAAGGTCGGTGCGCGGGCTCTAATTTAATGAATCGTAGTCTTCTCCCCGGGTCTGGTGAAACTCTCATATTATTTATCTATGAATAGAGTAGAAAAAAAAATGTCGTCAAAACTCCCTATGCCGAACTGTATCAAATGCCCTGCTTTAGAATTATTTCGCAAATATAAATACCCAGATGACTACGCGATTAAGGCTTTTGAAAACGAGGAAACTAAAAAGGTTTTAGAAAAAATATCTGCTGTAAGTATAGAAAATGTCGCAACAATCACAACAATCCAAACTGCACCATCCGGAGGAATTCAAAAGATTACGGGAGGAGAAACTAAGTAATATTTCCGATAGAATGCGTCATACGATGGTAACAATGTGTATGGGGTGTAAGACTGGAGAGGCTGTAAGAAGCGTTATGGAGGGTGTTTTATATTTCGTTGAAGATTATGCGACCTTCTTAGAAAATAATTCTGTTGTAGAGATAGAAAGCGACGATGTCTCAGAATCAGAATTTGAGCGACGACGACGAGACGGAATTCGTATCAGTGAAGGAAGAAACACCTATACTAAAGACGCAGAAGGGGAATGCGAAACGCTTAAAGAATCTGGAGTTAGCGCGAGCCAAGAACACAGCGAACCGCCGAGCGAAGAAGGAAGTGCTTGAAGTTCATAAGTCCATCAACAAAGCCCGGACTTTTTCGGAAAAGGCTTCTTCGGCTTTAAAAGACGGTCGAGCCCGTGCGGCTACGGCAGGTCTTTCGATGCCTAAGGAGCATGATACACATGACTCTCTTATGGGTGTTATTGAGGATATGAGGAATGAAATACGATATCTTAGGGAAACGAAAGCCCCAGAACCAGTTGCACCGCTCAAACCGAAACGAATCTACAAAAAGAAAGAACCGGTCGATCCCATTAAAATTGATGAGAAAAAACCAGAATCAGTCGCGGTTGTTGAAATGCCGGAAATACATCCCGTAAATACAATTTCTTTTGTTCCCGAAGCCGCTCCGGTCAATAAACGCCGAGCAGAATACGAAGAGAAGATAAAGCAACAAGACACCCGTTTAGATTTGCTAAAAGCAATGATGCGCCGAAAATAATCTTGTACTACAATAAAATGAATTACTCAAATCATACAAAAGGGTCCGCCTCTCGTGGGGCAGTTTCAGCACCGTTTTATATGATGGGAAATGTGGAAACTGAATATCCGCGCATGATTGTTCCCCAGCCTGGCGGAATCTATAATATTAAAGCGCCCCACCCAAAAGAAGCATCCTTCACGAATAGCGGTGTTCGTCAATGGAATTCGGCAAGTCACCCAGGAGGTTTGGGTGTTGCTAATTTCGGCGGTGGTAATAATACAGTTCCGACAAAGTGTAAATATGACCCGTTTCGAAAAGTACTGGACGAACAAGCCGAAATGAGAGAGAACGAGTTTTTAGGTCGATATATAACTGTTAGCGAACAGGCGCGTGAATTACTTAGAGAAACATTCGCCCAGAAATACGGAGAGGCAGATAATGAAATGGTTCAGATGTATATGATGCATGGAGCCTCTGAGGAACAGGCTAAGGAAATGGTTGAGAAGGAACGCCTTACAAAGTTTGCGTCGTCCAAATACAAGAATCGTGTGGGTATCCATGTGCAGGCTAAAAACGCTATTCATGATCTTGCGGAAAGCCGTGGTCTTCGTATTGGTCTCCCTGGGTCTTTGGCTACCTTTGCCGGTGTAACAAAGCCTGAAATCAACTATTCAGGTAAGGAAATCGCAGGTATCAAACGGGTTCTTGAAACATCCATTAAGAAGGATACGGAAGAGCGTATTAAAGAGTCAATGATAGGTCAAAAGTTTCCGTCTGTATCTGAATCTGGTGCAGAAGGTGCTAAGACCTCGGCTTTTACGAGACACCACCGATTTTATGAAAGACCTTCTGAATCCGATCCTTACGCAGGTATAAAACAATCAATACAGAATCGTTTTGATGATTATCTATTTAATAAGTTGGCTGACCCAGAAGGTGAATTAGATGCCGCCGGTTCTCGTCTTGCTTCAGCCCAGTTGAATCCTGGGGGTGGAATAGGCGCAAATAATCCAGTTGCCGTGTCTGGTGGTGCTGGTGTTGGAGTAGTCCCCGGTCGTGCTGGAAGACCTCCAGGCGGTGGAATTATTGAACTACCTGAGAGTTATCAGGATTACATAAATAAAAGGTCTGCTCGTGGTAATACTACCTTTTATGATGCTCGTATTTTTGAACTTGCCGATATTGCTGTTCCTCCAGCAGGAACACCAAACCGAAAAAAACTTATGGCTGAGGCTCGAAACCAACTCAAAGCAAAATTAGGATAAAATAAAAGTATAAACCCTAAATAAATGGAATCGTCATACAATGGTCGGACTGTGAATAAGCAATTGCTTCTTAACTCATGGCAAATTGGCGCGGGTACGAATACGAACTTTACACAATCTTTGCAAAATCCTTTAATGAATGTCCGAGCCTTACATTTCATGTCTTTCATTATGCCGAATATGCTCCGACCTTTTACGACGACAGACAATAAGTTTTATTTTTATTTGAATGGTAATACAGCGGTTATTAATAGTGTAACGATAAGCCCTGACATCTATTTTTTTACGATTGCTGGATTCATATCGTATATGAACTCTCTTTTTACAAATGCGGGATTTCCTCAGTTGACTTTCACTCAATCTAATACTTTGGCGAATGGATACGGTAATCTTGTTCTTACACTCAATGCGTCGGTCGGAACTGTTGCACCTGTAGGTTACAACAATACCCCAGCACTTGAGGGCAATTATAAAATCGGTTATGCTTTGCCGTCGTATGCGTTTAGTAATACCGTCGTTGCCGATGGTTTCCCAAATGTTCTTCAGAGGACGAACTCGATTCGTCTTCAGACTAACTTAACGTCTACAACGCATTCGGCGAACCGTGATTATAATACTACCTTTACGATTCCTGTCGGCGTGAATCCTGGTAATATGATTGTGTTTAATAACCCGTATCGTATCGACTTCCCTACGTCGCTCCCTTCGGTCGCGTCGGTATCTATTAAGATGGTGGATGATGACGGCATTGAATTAAACATTCCAGACAACGCATATATGTCTTGTACTTTGGGTATTGAATGCGATGAGTAATTTACTTCTTCTTATAACTATCCTTTGCCTTCTTGAGAACCTCGGAATACTTCATCTCGGGGTGCTTTTTACGGAACTCTGCAACGTGAGATATCCAGGGGTTCGCCTTCTTGACCTTCGGAACTGACTTCTTCTTTTTACCATCATCAGAAGAACTATCCATACTTTTTTCTACTTGTATATTAGAAAAAAATATGAAAATTCAGTTAATAATTGAATCAGATGTTTCAGATTCAATAACCTCTCGTTCGCCAATCATGCGAATCATAAAGATACTGTCCGGAGATACTCAGACATCGGCTATGAAATGGTATGTGGCTCACAAAGACAAAATACTTGAGGAAAGCAAAGAAAAGACTCGGGTATATAATGAGGTCAAAAAAACAAAACATGTGGAATTCAAAGAGGAACCAAAGATCACTGTGAGTGACAAACCTCTGGATGCTTTTGTATCATTTACTTAATTAGTGGTTTGATATACGACCCTTCAACAGTGCCTTTATTATAAATTATATTAAAGTCTTTCTTGATGGGTTTGATGCTTATACCAAACTTCTTCTCTTCGCTGACGTAGTTCGATTTAGGACAAATAAACTGATTCTGAACCTGAGATATGAGTTTGGTCTTTCCAGTAATCAGGTCATCAAACATGTTAAACGAAAGTTCATCTTCGCCGGTCTGCTTGTAACCTTTGAGTTTGTTAATCTCAATGACATCACCGTTAAACAGTGTCTTTTTACAACTATAGAACTTACATCCGCCAATAATCAGTTCGTCAAAATGAATAGCACCGCCGTCTGATTCTTTTTGCTTTGCTAAGAGTGCTTTGTCCTTCTTGAAATGCTTGTATATCTTCTCCTCTATCTCATTCTTCAACGCACCCAAAGCATCGCCTGTCCCGTCCCACATGTATTTCTTCATATAGGAATCGTGCTTAGAAATATCCATATTCGTAATTATAGAATCCGTATCGCAATAATAGACCTCGCCACCCAGGGTCTCAATATCGTTTATCGCACTCCAGAGTTTCATCCGTGCATAACTGGTAATCGCCGAGGCGATCGCCACATTGAAATCCTTAACACCGATATCGTCAAAGCACCGCGCGAAAGTGTACGACCCATAAGTAGCCACATCGACTAACTTGTTAGAATGAATCAGAGGAATAATCCCGCCATCGTCATCGTGAAATACCTTGATGCCGTCCCGTCCCTCAACTCGCAACCCCCAAAATCCGTAACCAGAGTTAGCGATAATCTTGTAGCAGAACTCCATCGCATTATTACCGTCTTTCTTGGCTTGGGCTTTCTTGGCTACTGCGTCTTCGAAGAATTGTTTTAGAATCGGCTTACCATCAAAGTCGCATCCCTGAATAAACGAATATTCATAAACGCCTTTCAGAATACCCATTCGTATCTCTTGGCTGAATACTGCCGTTAAAGCCGTCCAGTTTGCGAAATGAGGAAAGATGTAGCGACCAAATTCGTCTTTCATCCCGTGCAAAGGCTTTTTCGTGAAATCAATAGTCTTTACCATCACCGAATAAAATCCTATTTTATTTCCAATCATTTGAGCCGTGAGTTTATCGCCTTCCTTGAATTCAGATTGGACTGGTATACCATAAGGGAGTCTCATACAACCCGTCGCCGGATACAGAGAGGTAAAATCGTAATAGTAAGACTTGCCTACGATATTGGTATTAATGCGGAACGCCTCGCATCGTCCGCCACCGTATCCCTTACGAATAAAATTATCGATGTTATCGTTAAGCGTATAAATAGGAGTGTCTGAACCGTTGTAATAATTTTTGAAATAATTCTTTTTGGAAAGACTTGCACCGGTATAGCATTCTGTAATATTTATCTTTGTGGACTCATATACAGATTTGCTAAAGAGATGTAGTACCTCCAAAAGCCCTAAACAATCGTTCGTAAGATAAGCATAAAGACGGTCATAGTAAAGAACTGAATTGAAATTATCAAGTGTAATATCGTCATGCTTAATTGTTTCTGTTAGTTTCTGGTGAGGAACTTTAAAGTCTTTGGTAAGTTTGTCTAAGCCTTCAGGCAGAAGGCGATAAGAGTCTTTCATAGATATCCGCATATCGCCTTTCTTGAGTCCGAACCCAATAAAGGACTTATTCAGTTCAATGATCTTATTTACATCAATTGTGAATTCCGTATATGATAGAAGGCACTCTCGTAGCAGAATCGGAATATCGAACTTACCGCCATTGTGTGCGTATAGAGTCCAACCATTGAATTTCTCAAAATTATCATTTAGGAAATTCATAAACTTAGTGAGACAGTCCAGTCCGAACCAAATCTCTATTTTCTGATCGCCATCCTCTTCCCAGGCTGCACCGACAGCATACGCCTTAAAGTTTTTATCGTCATCTCTTGATGCTTCAATGTCCCATACCATAATTCGGGAATCATGTTCTTTGTCGGTAAAATGCTTAACTATCTTTTTGTTTTCATCTTTCTTTGATGATTTGATTTCTACCTTGTCCGTTGTGGGAATCTGGTCGGCTATATCCTTCCAGGCTATACAAGCCTTCATGTGGTTATTGACGAATTGTAATTTTATCGGCTCTAATCCCTTATTAACTACCGGCGTAATGGTTTGTTTGATTTGAAAGATAGAATCAAATACTATCGCTGATCGCTTCTTGTAGTTACAGAGTTCTTGAATCGTTCCCATATCGGATAATCCCTTGAGCGTTGGATTTACTCGGAGTTTGAGTTTTCGGGCTTTTTGTTCTAAGGCTCGGTTGTTATTCACATAGTGAGTTAGGTTCTGCGGTTCTTCGCCGAGCGTCCAAGCGTGGTATAGACAGTTAGAAACCGATTTAGGGCTGATGACTCTGTATTCTTTGGTTCCGAGTATTTCCATAGCCTTAGACACCCCCGCTAAATTCGGGTTCGGCATAATCACACCAACGATAACGGCGTTTACGACAAGTGGCGTTGCAAGGTCGCCACCGAATCCCGTGTTATAGCGATTCGGGATATCTTTCGCCTTATCCATGATATTCGTAATAGCAGACTTCATGTTTGTCCCATACGGCGTTGTAATCCAGTTAGTCCCACCGCCGTAGAACTTTAGGGAAAACTTAGAACCTGCTGGGAATTTCTTACGGTCGTTGATATATATGTATACGTCTTTTAGTCTGCGTTCTAACAATTTGAGTTCATTATTTGTTGCATTCATCAAATCAATTTCTGGGATATTAATGCCGTATTCTCGCATCTTATAAGATTTCATTTGGCGGTCTTGGTGAGACCTGGGATTTACCAAAATGAAAGAATCAACCTTCTTAATATTTTTAGCGTTGTTATCATTGAAAACCCCGCTCTTTGGGTTATACAGGTTATCAGTTTTGTTATACGCTAAATTTGTAAGGTCAATCTTATCATCTCGTAAGAGTTTCTCGGCTCTTTTCTTCGATAAGACCGGGTTGTTCTTCGTATCATTACGAATAAACACATCAGACGCTATACGGAACCCTTGAGGATTCGTAAAGAGACCATTTCGTACCGCATTCGCGTAAGTGTTCCATTTCTGAGTTGTCAGATTGAATGCAACTTGTTCTGGCATCTTTCTTCTATTACTAATATAGAAAATAGTTTTGGCTTTAAACCGTTTTCTATGTTATTTTTTTCAATGTGATTGCCGGGATTCTCAATTTTGTCCGATTGCTTCAGGATCACCAACACCGGGAAGATTCACAGGACCTTGAATATCTGTTACGCGCTTTTTTGCATAATAACGTTCTAAAGCCCTGGTTTTGATACGTTCCTTATTTAACTCGTAATAAGTCACCCAATAATCTTTAGTTTTTGCGGAAATTACCTCTTTATGACCGTCATAATATTTTTTGTGATAAGAACTATAAGACGTATTCTTGAAAGCAGAGACGGACATTCTATACTATAATATGAGATAATTGTTTAGACCCTTTTTCTGGATTTAGTTAAATCCCCCACAGGGACGAAAAAACTAAATCAATTTTGTGCGAAATTTATATATCATGAATGCGATAGAAATTATTTAAATTTTTGCGTTTTTGTCCCAGGGAGGAGTCTTGCCCTTTTTCAGATTTCGCATTTTTCAAAAA
>Ga0209084_1002479_pt1 | contig 14266 bp, 5 predicted proteins | sample C_130820_MF_Meta_FD_187309 | JGI IMG/M metagenome (GOLD analysis project Ga0209084, IMG submission 187309) | Freshwater microbial communities from Lake Croche, Canada to study carbon cycling - C_130820_MF_MetaG (SPAdes) (version 2) | ecosystem: Environmental > Aquatic > Freshwater > Lake | place... | reverse complement strand
CATTGAGTACGAGCTGGTTAGGACTCTTTCCACCTGAAAAAAAAATTAGTACAGACTGTACTACTAAAAGCAACTAAAAGTAGTACATTGTACTACTTTTGGACTGACCTTGGTTGTGTACCATAATAGTAGTACAGTGTACTACTCTTTATAAGTAGTACAGTGTACTACTTAAAGTAGTACACTGTACTACTTTTAAGAAACCTAACCCTAAATTAATTTTGTAGTATATGTACTACTTTTAGTAGTACACTGTACTACCTTTAAGAAACCTAACCCTAAATAAATATGTAGTACAATGTACTACTTTTAGTAGTACATGTACTTTATTTAACAAAACCTAAACCTAATTTAATTTGTAGTACGCGTACTACTTTTAATTAATTTAGTAGTACACAACAATTAATTAATTTAACCATCATCAATTAATTTAACCGAACCGTCATCCTTCCTCTTCATCTGCATAATCCTTTTCTGGTTCACTCGATCTCGCTAAATTCTGCAAATGATTCAGCTTTGAACTACTTCCAGTCCGCACACCCGCACCACGCTTTTTATTCTTTCTGAAACAGTTCTTCTCTTCTCCATTCTGCAATGCTCTCTTCATTCTTACGTTATTATTGTTTCTGGATTTTCTATTCTTGAAGTGCAATTCGTCGAAAATTTCTATATAAAAAGAGATAGTAGTTAAATTGACTTAATATTTTAGTTGATTAATATATTATACCTTTAGATGAAAGCAGTCTAATTGTCCCATCAATCTGGTGCTCATTGCCTATCAAATTTTGTTCAACAATGAGCAACAGATTGATGGAACAATTACAGTTCCTTACCGTTATTGGTGGACTTAGTCAGCTCCGATGAACATCTTGTCGTTGTGTCTCCACCTTCAGGAGTAATAAAGAAGTAAGATTGGAACCAATACATTATATAACAAAACCGGAGTATACATTATATTAAACTATTTTAATATTCTAATACTAGTAGTAGTAGTAGTAGTAGTAGTAGTAGTAGTAGTAGTAGTAGTAGTAGTAGTAGTAGTAATAGTAGAACAAGTACTCTATGTGTTATGAGAACATACACCATCTAGATTTGATAAGGGCATTTTATCAAATCTAGATGGTATATGTTCTCATATATAGAGTACTGCTCTTACTACTGCTATTACTATGAGAGACAAGGATTCACAGGAATCCATTATCCCTTATCAAATCTAGCTGGTAGATGTTCTCGTATATATAACTGTACTACTATACTCTACTTGATAAGGGCTATTGGATTTTGGAAAATCCTTCTGTCTATCTATGAGAGATTATCTCACAGACACAAGATGGTTGTGTAGTAGTGGTAGTAGCAGTACATAAACGTCGATTTTTTATGACCACACCCAGGAGAAGAGTAGCGCTCTTGGGAGGGGTTAAAATTCAACTTTTATGTACTACGACTAGAGGAGGAGCGCAAACTATTCCTTACCAACAAACCTACCTTCATGATTGTTTGATTCACGTAGCTCTCCTTCTCCGTTCGTGTTCTCAGCAGCACAGCAATCTTCATTACCTTTCTCGCCGTCTTCTTGAGGAACATGGTTGTCATCATCAGGTTTGCCTTAAAAGTAGGAAACCAGAATTAGAAATAATTAAATATAATTAATTTAGTAATTTTGATGAAGAATTTTACCAAATTTGCAGTCTTTATATCTTAGAAAAATGAATTCCGAAAGTATATTACCAATAATTTCTTCCATCACCTTTATGCTTTCATTTACCAACTTTTCATTCATTTTACTTTCTATTATTTCTTGCTCTCTTATATCAGCACCACTCATTGTCCAACATAGTGTAAGAATCAATAAAAACGAATCTCTGTATTTATCGTCTTTCACTCTCGTTCCACCTTTTAGTACATTCAGTCTTTTATTACGCATCCCTGCAATTATTGCTTTAAAATGATCAATATCTTCAAGTTTAATATCACTGGCCATAACTAGAGAGTCTTCATTATTTTCTGGGATATCTTCAAATGGAGCATCAGAATCATAATTGACTGCATGGTTAATACAATGGCTACGAATAATTACAGATTTACGGACATCAAATAATTCTGGAAATCGGCCTTCTAACTCAGCAGAAAGAACATTGCTAGATAGTTTTTCTCTGATACTTTCTTCGTCAAGGGGGGGTATAAGTTTTCTTCCAATTTTCAATGTTTTAGTGTCAGAAACTGTAAATCGATCATCGGCATCAGACATTAAGCTTCGAGGATCAATCCCGATTGTTTCTAAGAACTTTAGTGCATGCTTTGCTACTTCTGCTTTATCCATATCCATGATTTTGATTTTTGAAAATTTGTGAGTGTATTTTTTCCGGTATTTTGGAGATGACAACGTTTTTTTTCCGGTTTTCAGTTTTTGAAACTCCTTTCAAACTCCTGGGTGTTCACCCAGGAGTTTGAAAGGAGTTTTACAGATGATGACCAGAGATATTGAATTAACTACAAGATTAGAAAACTATGATAAGGAAAGTAAGGTTTTTCAGATCAGTTATAATCATTCTGAAGACCTTTGTCGCAAGTTCTTAAGCTTCTCTCAAATGTTGAGAGATAATCGTGACCAATACAATAATCTTCAGCATATTAATCAACTTACATTCTACATACAAGTTTTTAATGCTTTGGCTTTGGATTTTGAGTTCTTGTATTATGGCTCCATTTCATCATTGCTTTTTCATCAAACAAAGACGACTTCCTTATGGGAGGATGAAAGAGATGGTGTTCTGAGAGCGAAACCTTGCTTTACTTGGATTGAAAAAGAATGGAAAGTTTTAGAAAAACGAAAGTTTGAGAAAAAGGACAATTACAAAAATGCTATTCTTGCAATGGAAGCGATTGGTTCGAATTTACATCTTCATCATTTAACGGCATTGAAAACTGAAGTGAAATGTATGGTAGAGTGCGGCTATAAGATTGAAATAGGTGGTAATTTCAATCATATAATAACATCATTAACCTGGAATCAAAAAAGGATTGTTTCAGCTACTGATTTTCCTACTACATGGCTATCTAGATCAAAAATAAATCATTTCATAACTCAAAAGCTTCATTCGTCAAGCACTTCTTTGTCCAACACTTCTTCTGAAATTGCTACTCTGCCCTCAAAAAAAAGTGATCATTTAAACCAGATAAAATCTAGTTTTATTGACGATGACAATGATAATGACAAGATGAACTCTTCCACTACTACTGATGTTGCAGTTGTGCCTTCAATAAGCGATCTAAAAAGATCTACTATAGACGATGACGAAGATGAAAAGATGAACTCCTCAACTACTGATGTTCTCGTTGTTCGTTCCTCTAAAAATATCGATTATTCAAACAAAAAACGATCCTCCTGTATTGAAGAAGATGATGATGACGAAGTTGAAAAGATAAACTCTTCCACTACTGATGTTGCATTTGATTTTTCTACTGTTGTTTTACCACGGTATTATTCTTCGGACTGGGGTATTCTTCGTCGGACTGACTTAGTACAACAATCACAAACAACCGCCACTAGCAGCAAAAATGCTTTTAGCCTTAACTATACTACAGTACTTGATCAATTCTCGCTACACTTCTGCAACAACATAGTTCACAATTTCGAAAAAGAGACCAATAATCTTCTTATGGGAGTTAATCTTGTTCTGAGTTCAATAGATGCTAAGAAGGTTTTCGAGGATGTTTATCGTGACATCGAAGACAGGACTGATCAGCATTTTAAATATTTGGAAGGAAAGATTCCTGGTAACGATAAAAAAAAACTAAAATCAATATATATAAGCGAAATGTGTGGTTTATATACAACTATGATTGATTTTTGCAGAGCAATCATTACAGAAAATGAAGATGACCTTGTACCATATAAAGCGCATTTTCATATGGAATCAATAATTGCTCGATCAAATGATTTTGCCATGTACATTACACGAGAAGATGAGCTACGGGTTGCCCTTCACAAGGACAAGTTATTCGTACACAAGGACAAATTTTTCGATTGGATTACTACTGATACAGCATCATTTTTAACAAAGGTAAATACATGGAAAACTCTTCATGTACACCAAGTAGCAACTTCTACAATTGACAGATATAACTATGCAATTACCTCTGCCGCAATCACTTATGAATCCGATGATAATCCGTTTATGCATGCCGTCAAGAAGCTTGAATCAGACGAGTTGCTACCTGATCTTGTTGAAAAGAAATTGGTGATTGACAACAAAAAATCTAATAAAGGAAAATATGCTGGCGTAAAACTAAATCGAGATGGATCGTGTTCCACTAGTAAAAAGCGTAAAAAAAGTACAGAACCAACCAGTGAACTTGAAAAAGTTGTAGAAGAAGGCTCCTTAATAAAGAAACAAAAGATTGAAAAAGTCAAGCGAAAGAGTAAGAAAGTGAAATATGATGAAGGGGGAGAAGATGAAGAAGATGATGATGACGATGATGATGACAGTAGTAGTAGTGTTGCCTCATATCTTTTTTTGGGTGAAGACGAAGACAATGATGAGACTATTATTAGTAGCATCAAAAACATGGAGCCTATGCAAGAGCGACTTTTAAGCAATTATCGGAGTCAGCTTAGAAGCCAGCCTAACAATGAGTCATCTAAAATGCTTCTAGAATCATATTTGAGGCCTGCTCTGAAGCAGTTTGGTATTGAAGAAGTCCGAGATTTTCTTCGAGAATATGTTATGTCAACTGCAAAGGATAAAAGTATTTGTTCTACCATCATTCATCCAAGTTCTGATGCCGGTGAAGAGATGTCAGAAACTTATTCAGATATTGATTATGAGGACTCTATTAAAAATCGAATTCATGCAGATGACGAGATATCGAAAAGTGAGCCGATGAAGGTTATCAACAATAATCCAAATCCTTCAAACTCATCGCTTCCATTACAAGTTAAAGTTTCTACAGAACCGCTACAGCAATCATCACTTCAATGTACAACATCAGCAAACAGCAGTAGTGACATAATGGATGTGGTGGGTGTCGAAGCCAACATTATAGACCAACCTTCGTCTACAGCAGAGAGTGTGTCGCTGCTGATAGATTCCAGAAATTGTAAAGTAGAACCGCCACAACCAGAGATATCGGACAGCAGTAGTGACATAATGGATGATATTTTGAAGCATCATAATGCATATGATGATGTATGTGTGGATGCCAATATTGTAGAACGACCTTCTACAGAGAGAACATTCAGTGAGCAGTTGTTGCATTCAAGCAATAATAATAGTAATAAAAATACTCTGGTGGATTCCCACATCTTTCAAGTTGCACTAGTTGAGACATCAAACATCAGGGATGCGATGGATGCCAATTCAAATCAAAAACTTTCAACACCTCAGAAAGATGGATTAAAAATTGAACCTGATGAGGAATCTTTTGATATACCTGAGACGACTAATTTTGAAAGTTTGATTAGTTTGAAAAGCAAAACAACAACATCCTCTTCTGATGACTTTAGTGGATACTCTGAAATTGATAAACCCAAATACAATGAACATAACCAGCGAGTCAGAGGACCCTTTGGTGTTGAAACAAAAAAAACAATTCCGAATTTGCCAATTGAATTTGATGAGCCAATTAGCTGGGATCAACCTTTAAGGCATCTGATGGACAGTATGGTACCTTGTATGGTTCATGTTAACAACGTTATTGCGAGGCCTATATTTAAAGTGTTCAAAACACCATTGGAAATAGCATCCGATGATTTCCCAACTTCCTTGCATTTGGACCGAACTCACATCAATATCACTGCTCCGAAGTTGAATGCAGCCATAATCTGTGTCGTGAATATGTTTGTCTATGCAATTCGTGAGCTTTTTTTTAGTCATCCCATAAAGGGGACAATGGTTCATAAGAAATTCTTTGATTACCTTCCTAATTGGACAAACAAGTGTCGTACTGTTGAAACCTTTCAATTGGACGCTACGTTAATGTGGGGTTCTCCAATATTTAGAGAACATTTCTGCCCAATAAATTGCGAAGTAATATCTTTTCACGAAGTGATCCAAAAATCATTCTCCAAGTATTATGAATTTCTCAACGAAGGAAGAGTAATCAGCCAGAGTATTTACTGCAACTTTATTCCCCGCATCCGGCTTCCAACAGAATGTAACATGCTTCAATTTCAAGAATCCATTCAAAAGGCATTCAATAAAAACTTTAGAGGGCAGCAGCAATTAGATGAAAATATCATGTTCGTATCATTTGAATCTTTGCCCGTTACTTCCTGCCCTATTCCATATACTATTCGACTCTTATATCAGGGAAAATATGTAGTCTATCAAACCGCATCACTTTACTACCAAAACTCCGTATATGATTGTTTGACAACAATTTGTGCAAAGTCAAGTAATGCAGAATGGTATCGATTCAATTGGGAAAAAGGCAAAGATGTACAAGCGAAATATACTCAGCCGTTAACAGAAAAAAACCTACCTCGTTGTCGTGTTAACTATGATGGAAAGTTAGACTACCACTTGGAAGGCATTTTATTCTTGAGGATTTGGGATCAAATGTCGTCATACTCATCTTATATTTCAGATACTTTATTACCGGCAACAATGTCTCGTTTGGATGGAACCAAAAACGCAAACGTTACATCAGAAGATCTTAAGCTTATCAGAGTTCCATCCGCTTGGCTAAATGATACAATAATATCAAATGTTCTAGTTCGAATGCATGCCTATTACAACTGTCCATGCATTTTTGTCGAAGAGGTTTCGTTGGCTTTGCATGATTCATCCATTATGCATGCGTGTAAAAAGAAAAGAGAGGATATGGATGAATTTGTAATGTCAAACGCATTTGATAACTTGAGTGTATGGGAAATTACTTATGGTCGCCTTGATGAGAATCTAAAAATATCAAGAAGCCTAGAAGTTTTTTTCGAGCCCTCTAAGTCAAATTTTCTTTTCTTTCCAGTTAATGTTCATGGTAACCATTGGATTCTTTTGGTACTCTCAACTGTGCAGAAGCGTATTTTCATTATCGACTCGATGGATCAAAATGGCACTATAAAGGATGCATATCTCGTGGCGATTTTCATCAAATATCTGGAGTATAAGTCATCTATTAGTAATGGAGCTTTTATATTTGTGTCCGCAGATTGGAGAATTGAATCATTGCCAGCAACCAAGCAACAAGATGGTTACAACTGTGGTATTCATTTAATTATTAATGCTGCCCTGCTTATGAAGCAAATAAAAGAGAATGAAAGTGTCCAAATATCATTTGTTGAAGATCCAATGCCAGTATATGAAAAGAAATCGCAAGTCCTGAAAGAGAAAGTTAACAAAGTTAGGACAACATTGTACAAGACGTTTTTATACCGCGATAGTTTTGAAAATGTTATGTCATCCATTTTTGCTGTAGATAGTGTCCCTAACCCTGCTACTCCTAAAAAAGCCAAAGTCACTAAAAATGTTAGGAGTAAAGTAGTTTTTTTGGGTTAGTTAATAATGTGAAATTCATTTTTAAAAATTGTTTCGTTCATTATTTTATTAAATTAATCCATACGAAAAGTTAATCGTTCAGGATGAAGTGTAAACATATACAATTCAACAAGAAGCGAATATAAGTGACTAGCAGAATATTTACATTTTAATAAATTGTTTCTTCTTATATTAATTACAATCCCGTTATTAGCAAAAGGAATGGTTGCAATTCTTGTTGGGTATATATCCTTGATACTTACGAAAAGAATGTTGGAGTTAAGTGATCTCTGGCTCTCTATCTTAACCAAATTGTATTTCGTGTTTTGTTGATAATTTCGACTTGTTACCGATGCAACAATAAGACCATCGAGAGCATTATCTCCAACTTGAATTTGAAAAAACGCATTGATTTGCGCATAGTGCTTGGCATGATTTGGATGCTTGAATATACACCAGCTTGAATAGTCTGCTTTATCTCTGAAATTTTGACGTAAATCTGAGTATTTGCTTCCTTTAAAAATAAGTTGTCCCGAACCATACACTCCATCTCTAGTAGGCCTTATTTTCTCTCTTTTCCAAGAACCTCTGCTGTGAAATAATAGGCCGCTTATTGTTGCATTTTGGAAAAAATCAGGATCCAGAGCTAAAAGATTGGTTGATACAACTACTTCCTCATCACTAAAGCTGCCATTTTCATTTTTAGTGACAAACCTTAGCCATTCAGAAACACTAGAATCATTTTTAGATGTCTCTCTTCTTCTTTTAGCCTCTAAGTTGTAGACAATGCTATTTTCACAGCAAATATCGTGATTGTCTGAACCGTACAATCGTTCCACTTCTAATAACAATGTATCGTTTAAAAGATCAAGCTCGTATTCAGTCAGTTTAGTGCATGGGTGTTCTTTTTGGCTGGTTTTCGTTTCAGGCTTAGAAATGTTGTATCTTTCACCGTTATAGATGCATTTACCAGTATTTGAATAGATACAAGCTCCATTGAGTTCGCTAAGGTCCATACTAGAATAAAATTTCTTTAGTTTTCGAAGTTCGAAATCGATATGCCTGTCGACGACAAGATTTTCAAAGGAGCCACCTCCTGCATTGCATTTGAGCTTTCTGTTTATTAATGCACCAACAGCTCGTTCGCCAGGAAACTCACTTACTCCCATTGGTGGCCCAAAGTGTTTTATGAATGGAGCCAAATCAATAAGTTCGTGAAGTATGAAAGTGCATGTTTTCAGGGGTAGAAGTCCTTCCCACATGCAAACCATTTCCTCAATATCTCTCGAAAGCTTTACAACGTCTTCAGATGAAAAATAATTGGACTGTAACTTCCTCAGATTTGATCCGACCATACTATAAAATACCTTATATTGATCATCAATACCAGACATGGCAAATAAAACGAAATCCCAGAAACAAGATATTAGTTTAAGCTTTTGGTTCATCTTCATGTATCCTTGAATTAGTGTCTTGTCATTTATAATGAACTTCCGCATATTCCATGAGTCATCGCCAAGTCCTTTTGGTAGAATAATGCACTGAAACCATTCCCGACATTTCTTTCTATCTGCAGGGTCACTTTCATATGGTTGTTTTCTAATTCTGAGTTGGAGAGTTCGTCGGTAACTATAAAATGTTGCCATCTTTATAGCCTTTTTTCTTCGCATACTTTCTTTTTTAGATAGCTTAGTCTCATTTTGCTTTTCTTTTGTTGCAACTTTTTTACTTCCTTCTTCATCATCATCTTCCCAAACATTTAAATCGTCAAAACCACCATCATCATCAACATCATCATCTTCGTCATCAACGTCAAATGAACTTGGCTTTGCTTGTTGTTCGTTAAGATTCGTTTCCTTAACTATAACAATTGATTCCTGAACTTCCTTTTCTCCAAATATCAAATCAACTAAAAGCTTTATTACTCCACATATTGAGTGCAGAAAAGGCCAAGTTACTTGATGTGAAATATTAGCATAAGGAAGTCTCTCAAAAGGCCACACATCTTGAATCCCCTCGCAATGCTTTTTCGACTGAGTTTTGTTTTTCTCGTTAAGACTTCGAGCGTGAATTGCGTTTTCCAAATGATCCTTATAAGATACCCGTTCATACGGTTTGTAGGATCGCAGATCAAAATGACGATATATCAAATACTTCCTTAGTCCAGTATCTTTTTTACATATATCATATAGTTTAGGCTGATCATTGCTCCAATAATAGTTGATACTCTCGTGCACGAAAAAAAACTTTTTTATTGCTGTCTCATTTCGTCTGTTTCCATCGCAAGGCTGACAAAACTGAAGAAAATGCAATGTACCAGGAAGATTCTGAACAGTTTCCCATGCTATTGGTCGAACAAATCGATCTAACTCATCTTGGCGGTTTTTTTTGTTAGTTTTCGTTGCCGATAGTTTTTGCTGATGCATATCTCTCTGCTTTTGCTGATGCTGATGATATCGTTCCATTTCTCTCTGCATTGTAATCCTTATTTTTTTGTAACCATCATGGTCTTCTACGCTAAATGACTCTGCGCCATACGGGTAGGTTTCATAATTTGAATCAAATTGCTTCTTTCCATTATTGTCATAAAATCCAGCTGGACAGCATTTTCCAGATTGACCAATATAGCGAAGATAACTGTTAAGAGGTAGAATGTTCCTGTGGCCAATATATACAGGTTTGGAGCCATCGTGGACACCAGTAATACAACGACATAGAGGACATCCATAAGAAGCCATACTGGTTGATTGAAGACAAAGTACTGCTTCGAGAGCCTTTGTGTCCAACGTATGCAATATTAACCTAGCTTGTATAAAGTATCTTTTACCATTTAAATGAATCTCTGTACCATCGTTAAGTAAACGCAACTCTTCGCAAAACATATCCGTAAATAGAAACTTTTCAGCCTCAAGGTGCCTACCGCTGTAAATTGCGCTTAAGAACATTCCGATTCCAAGTTTCCCACGAAATGTAGGCGGTAAGTTGAGGATTTGCGTCATAAGAATCCAAAAATTGTATGTCTTCGATTTAAAAAGTTGTCCACCATCGTAAAATTCGGAGAGTACCAAGTTAACTTCTTCAGAATGTGCTCGTTCAGGTTTACATTTACTCCAATCCATATACCTCAAATGCATTTCTGATAAGTGATGCTGAACTTCATCACCGTCCATTAGATCTGAATAGATTCGTTGACTTTGATGATGGTCTGATGGTAAATGCTTATCCTCTCTTTCATATCGCAAGGAACAGAGAAAGTTGGGAGTTCGAAGTAAATCAGATATAAGAACAAGGAGTGGACGATAGAATAACTGCTTATAGGATATTCCATCACCATTCGCTGACCTTAAATGCTCACAGTTAGTACCGCCATTTCCTGAACATTGATTCCTTGTACATGGTCTAAATCTGTTTTTTCCACATTTTGGACATGAAAATTGATTATTTAAACCAGCATAAACATAACGATCACATTCACATTGATCCACAGCAACATAGCGAGTTGATTTTCGAGTATATTCATGAACAGTAGACTTTACAAAATCACAAGATAAATCTTCCGTTCTTAACGATGCAGTATCATCATCAACTTTATCATCATTATCTTCTTCGTCAGAATCGTTGTTGTTGCCATCACCGGAAGCTTCATCATTCTCTTTTTCTATACGATCGATACTTATAAATTCTTCTAAAGTTTCAAAACGCACTTCAGTTGTTCTAACAGCCTTCAGGGGCAATTCATATCCTTTGAAAGTTTTGTTTAAAATATTTATCAAGGAGTGAATACCAGAACTTTTAACATTGTTTTCCAAAGCCCATTCATGAATCGATCGAGAGAAACTTCCTTTTGAAACATTTCCTCCATGAATTAATTTTTGGTTATCATCCTTCATAAGGAACGAAGATTTATTCGAAGAAATTACCAGATACTTTGTCAATTTCTTCATATCAAACGAAGGAATTTGTAGGTCTATGGCTGAAAACCAATTATTAGTATTGTCAACAATCATATTTGGCAATTGATTTTTATTTTCAAATAGCATATCTTCAATATCTTCCTCGAAATAAACTGGAGCGGAAAAAATTTCATCCTCAACCTTATCTCTTTCATCTTCCATATTATTGTCCATAATATCATTGTCGATAAAACATTCCTCCAAAATATTATTATTAGTAACAATACTATTATTGATAGTCTTCTTTTTTTGTTTTGATTGACGAGAAAAGATTGCTCTTTTTAAAAAGTTATTTGACTTTTGAATCCCCACTTTAATGGTTAAACTATTTATTTCTTTGCCAGCTTTAGTCATTTTAGTAAACGTGAAACCGACATTTTAGGTTAGGGTTTAGTCTTGTAAAATGAGGACTAAAGCACTGCAACGAAAGTCAACAGGAGGAAAAGTTTTGAGGCCAATGATTTGTTATTATGGACCATGTTTTTTAGAATGCACATGTTTTTTAGAATGCAATTTCCAACCAATGAAATCTAATGGAGCAGGTATAATGGAATTTAATGATGTTTAAATCTCCACCTACCTTTTATTTCTATTCATACAACCTTAGAGCGTATCCACACTCCTGAAATTGCCGTTGTTGAAAGACCCACTTCTGCTCCAGAGCTATTTCAGACTTCTGCAATTATTCCCGTTGTTGAATTTCCCGTGGTTGAAGAACTTAGATGGGTAATTAAAAAATTCATCCCGCATAGGGAACCCAGTAAGCATCCTATGAAATTACGTGGAAGCAAAGTTTTATGAGTTGATTAACTTATCTAAGTTAATAATGATATTCTGTTTTTGTAATTTAAAACATCTCTGAATTTTATTTGGATTGAATATAAACTAACTAAACAACGTAAGGGTCAAGACTCAATATCACCTAAACATCAAAGAACCACTATAACAATATCAAAAAAGAAACTATAACAACCTTAACAACATCAAATGAAGACCATCTATGTAAAATTTTCAACTGCTTTTTCAACTGCTTTACTTACATATATGGGTGCTGATGCTTTGATTTTATTAACTATTATTACTATCATTATTATATTGATTTTGACACATAATACATACAGTGAGAGTATTTTCAAGAGCATCCTTTTTTTCTAAATAGTGAAGATAAGTAATTGTAACAAAAGAGTTATTACTATCATTATTATTTAAATATTACACAACTCAAACCAACCCTAATGATACGTCCATTACTATAACTACAAATACAGAAGTCATAGTACAAGAGTAAAAGGCTGCATGATGCATTCATTTCCCCAATGGATCTGTTGAAAATATGCTTCTTTACTTTTATCAATCATGAAATCAACTTCCTCATCATTTGATTTCCGCAGTGTTCGCATTTTTTCTTCACAATCATGTTCCTCAACTTCGTTCATATGCCAATTGACTTCGTTCGATTCTAAATTGCTTTTGAGATGCTCTGCATTACTACTTCTTGGAATAACATACAGACCTTGCTTTAAAAGCCAAGACAGTACAACTTGAGAAGGGCTGCACCTTAGCTTCAAAGCAATATCAGTCACATGTGGTTCTTCAAGGAGCCATCGGGAGTACAAATATCCAAGGGGACAGTAGGCGATTACTTTAATATTCCAATATTTACAGAAATCGATAGTTTCTTTTGGAAACACATAAGGATTGACCATAATTTGGTTTGCAAATGGAAATGGAAGACCTTGATCATTGCAAAAATGAAGCAAACGATCTAGATGTTGTTTGTAATAGTTTGAAACTCCAATTTGAAGAACCTTTCCTGAATTTTTTTCTAAAATCATCGTCCTCCAACTCTTTTGCATGGCTTCTTCAGAAGTAAAGTGGTAATTTGGGGTATGATATAGGAGTAAATCGAAATATTCCAGCCCAACAGTTGTAAGTAGATCAGAAATATGGGATTGATTACGAATATAAAGAACCTTCATTGTAATGAAGATTGTTTTTCTATCAATTCCAAGACCACCATCAGAAATAGAAAGAAATGCGACACGAAATGATTTCCTTAAAAGCCCTAGATTATGATAATTCTCTGAAAGGTCCAAATGCCTGTAACCAAATCTAATTGCACAAAGGATATCGTCACTTTTTTTAATTTCAAAAGTTCCTGCTCCTATTTGTGGAATTTCAAAGTTGGAATGGTGAGATAATTTAATGCGCTTATTATTTCCTTCCATAGACTTGATATTATAATGGTTGAATTATTATGAGCTCACTTTAAATGTTTTCACTTACTCACTTCAAAAAAAGAGTAGTACAAAAGCTTTTCTGAATTAAAAGTACAGACTGTACTACTTTTTCAAAAAGTAGTACAGTCTGTACTACTTTATATAAACTCCTACGGAACTCCTGGGTGAACACCCAGGAGTTCCGTAGGAGTCCGGATTAAGAATTTAATTTATTTTTGGGGGTTTATTTTTTTTTTGTAAAAGTAGTACAGGCTGTACTACTTTTTCAAAAAGTAGTACAGACTGTACTACTTTTTAAAAACTCCTACGGAACTCCTGGGTGAACACCCAGGAGTTTGGTAGGAGTCCGGATAAAAAATTTAATTTATTTTTGGGGGTTTAATTTTTTTTTTAAAAAGTAGTACAGGCTGTACTACTTTTTAAAAAAGTAGTACAGACCGTACTACTTTTTAAAAACTCCTACGGAACTCCTGGGTGAACACCCAGGAGTTCGTAGGAGTTTTGGAAAAGTAGTACACTGTACTACTTTTTTGTAGTACAGTGTACTACCTTTTTTTACAGGTGTTCTGATACATGCTTTTGTATGATAGTGATT
>Ga0209084_1002477_pt1 | contig 14271 bp, 10 predicted proteins | sample C_130820_MF_Meta_FD_187309 | JGI IMG/M metagenome (GOLD analysis project Ga0209084, IMG submission 187309) | Freshwater microbial communities from Lake Croche, Canada to study carbon cycling - C_130820_MF_MetaG (SPAdes) (version 2) | ecosystem: Environmental > Aquatic > Freshwater > Lake... | reverse complement strand
TTTGTTGGTTTTTGTAAATAGTTATAAATTTTTTAAATAATCTATACTTTAAGCCTTAAAAAATACATCCTAAAGTTGTCCTTCTTAATCAGTCCTTTGAATCAGATTTCATTTCCCATCCATTGAAAATTGCCCATAAACCGTTTAACTAAGCTGCACATTTTCGACTAAATCACAAATTACTATTTTATGATATGTGTTTTTTATTTGCTTATTTATTATTTATCTCAAACAATATTATGATTATTATTACATTTAAAAATTTTATTTTGTGTTACAAAAACACATCAAATTAGAATTTTAAACTTATTAAAAACACATCATTTAAATTTTATATTGTTATAAATCAATGTTTTATCGAATAATTAAGTATGTTATTATTGTGTTAATTCAAAAAACTAACACTACATTTATGAGATTAAAAGTTTTTACAATAAAAACAAGATGAATTGAAAAGATTAATACTGAAAAATAAAAAAGAGGCCTTTTAAACGGAATGAGAAAAATACATAAACGATGAATCTAAAATCAAATCGATTAATTGTAATTATTTTATTTTTTAGTTTGACATTTATCCATAGTCAGGTTAAAACTATAGGCCTTCCTGAAATCAGGAACTATAAAAGAACAGACTATAAAGGGGGTACCCAAAACTGGAACATTGATCAGGACAAAAATGACAATCTGTATTTTGCCAATAATAATGGGCTTTTTCAATTTGACGGTTCCACATGGACTAAATATTCCTTACCTAATTTATCAAGCATAAGAAGTTTAAAAGTTGAAAAGTTTGGAAAAATATATGTTGGCGGTTATAATGAATTTGGTTATTTCAAAGCAAATACAAAAGGAAAACTACGCTACACTTCGCTGTCAAATCTTATCAAAAAAGAGGATACGAAAATTATAGATTTTATATGGAAGATTTATATTCACAATAAGGAGGTCATTTTTCAATCCTTCGAAAAGGCCTATGTTTACAAAAATGGTCAATTAAAAATAATAGACGCTCCAGATCGATTTCAATTCTCTTTTCAAGTTAATGCTAAAATATATTTTCAGGATAAATCCCAAGGAATATTAGAATATACTGGTGGAATATTAGTCCCCTTAGAAGGAACTACTATTTTTAATAGTACTGAAATTTGGGGTATGTTTCCCCTAGCTAACAACAAAATACTAATTGCAACCTTGGATAAGGGATTATTTATATATGATAAAGAAAGTCTCATCCCCTGGGAAAGCCAAGCAAATGAGTTTATAAAGAAGAATAGTTCCTTAGGTGGCACAATGCTTAATAATAAATATATTGTTCTAAATTCTGTTTTAGAAGGTTTAATTATTTGTGACTTAAATGGCACTATCATACAGCACATCAGCAGGAAAAATGGCCTTCAAAACAATACTGTTTTAAGCTCATATGTAGATAACAAAAACAATCTTTGGCTAGGCCTGGATAATGGAATTGCCTTTATTAATGAAAACTCCCCCTTTACGTATTTTGGTTTAAGTTTTGATTTAAGCACCGTTTACTCTTCCGTCGTATTTGAAAATAATTTATATGTAGCTACCAATCAAGGCGTTTTTTATCATTCATGGAATGAAACAATCAAAGATGATCATTTTAAATTAGTTGAAGGTACCACTGGTCAAGCATGGAATATCCAACTTATAGATGGACTTCTGTTGTGTTCTCACAATAAAGGAGCCTTAGTTCTTAAAGGCGACCAATCCATTAAAACTTTAGATGAAACAGGCTATTGGGGCTTTAAAAAAATACCTAATCATCCAAATTATATAATTGGTTCTAATTATAAAGGGTTTGCCTTGTTTGAAAAAACGAAAGATGGCTTAATTTTTAAAAAGCAACTCGAGGGTTTTTCTAAATCGGCAGGCAATTTTGAAATTGACGAAAAAAACATATGGTTTGTAAAAGACAATCTGGTCTATAAATTAAAATTTAAAGACGATTACTCTAAAATTGAAGCTATAAATACCTATGGTAATTTATCTAATAAAGAGAAAGGAATAGGTAGCATTCAAAAAATAGAAAATAAAATTTCTTTACAAACCAATAATCATTTTTACAATTATAATGAAGAAGAGGAAACTTTTGACACAGATATTAAAATGTCTAAATTATTTGAAAGAATTCCAATAGTTCAATCTATTACAGAAGATTCCAAAGGTAACATTTGGTATGTTTTTAATGAATCATTAGGAGCCTTATTCAAAAATGGCCCTTCCAATTACACGAATAAAACGGCTATTTTTTCAAGTTTAAAAGGCAATTTAGTTTTTAACTATTTGTCTGTAAACACTATAAATTCTGAAAATATATTTATTGGTTTAACCGATGGATTAGTTCATTATGATTCCAAATTGTTAAACAAATTCAGAAGTAAACCAAAGGTATTCATCAGAAATTTTTCCTATCCTGGAGATACCATTATCTTAGGGAATAGTTATAGAAAATCAGAAATTTATACCATCCCCTATAAATTAAACCAAGTAAAATTTACATTTTCTTCCCCAACTTACGAAAATATTGAAAACGTAAGTTATGCCTATCAGCTAGAAGGTTTTGACGATGGCTGGAGTAATTGGTCCTCTTCAAACACAAAAGAATATACCAATTTGAAGGAAGGCGACTATAAAATGAATGTTAAATCCCGAAATAGCTATGGGATTGAATCCGAAAAGTCAACAATTAACTTCTCGATTTCACCTCCATGGTACAGACACTTTTTAGCCTATATTTTTTATTTGATTGCTTGCGTTTTAATCATTTTATTGATTAGAAAAAATATCCAAATGAAAATCAGGAAGCACAAATACTATCAAACTATTGAACAAAGACGAATTTATTTGGAAAGGGAAACCAAAACGAAACAAGCACAATTAGAATTAGAAAATGAAATTGAAAGACTAAAAAGTGACAAACTACAAATTAAAATAACTTCAAAAGACAAAGAACTCGTTAACAATACTTTGCAAATTGTAAAGAAAAATAAAACATTAAATGGGATTATTAGCAAGCTCAAAGATATCAATGTAGATACGTTAGACGAATCCACTAAAATACAATTCACCAAACTAAATAAGAGCATTATAAAAGAAGTACATACTGACAAAAGTTGGCAGGAATTAGAAAAACATCTTAAGAATGTACATTTTGAATTTTTAAAGCGTTTAAAAGAAAAATTCCCTACAATATCTCCCCGAGAATTAGATCTGTCGACCTACTTACTGATGAATATGTCTACTAAAGAAATAGCTGAAATAATGAACATTTCTGGAGCAGGAGTTGAATTAGCCCGTTACCGTTTGAGGAAAAAATTGGTACTTACTAAAAAAGAAAATCTTATTGGTTTTTTAATGGGCATATAAAATAAAAAACCACAAACCAATTAAGGAATGTGGTTTTTTAAACTATTTGTCAACTATTTATCCTTTCAAACTAGCCGATAAATATTCTCTATTCATTTGAGCAATATATTCAAGTGAAATTCCTTTTGGACATTCAACTTCACAAGCTCCAGTATTGGTACAATTTCCGAAACCTTCTGCATCCATTTGGCTCACCATATTTAAAACACGATCTGTGGCTTCTATTTTACCCTGAGGCAGAAGTGCAAACTGAGATACTTTAGCGGCCACAAAAAGCATGGCTGAAGAGTTTTTACAAGTCGCTACACAGGCACCACATCCAATACAGGTTGCTGCATCAAATGCTTTATCAGCATCATGTTTTGGAATAGGAATCGTATTGGCATCAATTGTATTTCCTGAAGTGTTTACAGATACAAACCCACCTGATTGTTGGATCCGGTCAAATGCCCCTCTGTCTACTACTAAATCTTTAATCACGGGAAATGCTTTCGCTCTGAATGGCTCTATATAAATAGTATCACCATCTTTAAACTTACGCATGTGCAATTGACAAGTGGTCACCAAACGGTCTGGACCGTGCGCTTCACCATTAATATATAAAGAACACATTCCGCAAATTCCTTCGCGACAATCGTGATCAAATGCAACTGTATCTTCTCCTTTCACGATTAGTTCATCGTTTAAGATATCAAGCATCTCAAGGAATGACATATCTGGTTCGATATTATCGATGGCGTAATCGACCATTTTTCCTTCCGCTTTAGCGTTATTTTGACGCCATATTTTAAGTGCTAATTTCATTTTTTTTAGTTTAAGTATTAAGAAATTTCCTAATTACTATTTATAACTTCTTTGAACTAATTTCACATTGTCGAAAACAAGAGCCTCTTTGTGTAAGACTGCATCACTTGGACTTCCTTTATATTCCCAAGCAGCAACATAAGCATAGTTCTCATCGTCACGCTGTGCTTCACCTTCTGGCGTTTGGTATTCTTCTCTAAAGTGACCCCCACAAGATTCATTTCTATTTAAAGCATCTTTAGCAAACAATTCTCCTAATTCAAGGAAATCAGCAATACGAAGGGCTTTAGTTAGCTCTGGATTAAAACTATCTGCAGTACCTGGAATTTTAACATCTTTGTAAAATTCTTCTCTAATTTGTGCTATTTCAGCTTGCGCTTCAGCCAATCCTGTAGCATTACGAGCCATTCCAACTTTATCCCACATGATTTTTCCTAATTTCTTATGGAAATAATCAGCTGGTTTAGTACCATTAGCATTAATTAATTGGTCTATTTGAGCAAGAACATTTTTCTCTGCAGCTTCAAATTCAGGAGAATCTGTAGAAATAGTTCCCATTTTAATATCCGGTGCCAGATAATCTCCAATTGTATATGGTAAAACGAAATAACCATCGGCTAATCCCTGCATCAAAGCAGAAGCTCCTAATCTATTCGCTCCGTGATCTGAAAAGTTAGATTCTCCGATAGAGAAACAACCCGGAATAGTAGTTTGTAAGTTATAATCAACCCAAGTACCACCCATTGTGTAGTGAACGGCAGGATAAATCATCATAGGAGTTGAATAGGGATTTTCGTCCACAATTTTCTCATACATTTGAAATAAGTTACCATATTTATTAGCAACAACTTCAGTCCCTAATTTAGTTACTAAAGCCAAATCGTTTTCGTCTTGATGTTTTAATCTCGCTTGATCTACTCCATATCTTTGAATTGCCGCAGCAAAATCTAAATAAACGGCTTCCCCTGTTTTATTTACACCGAAACCAGCATCACATCTTTCTTTAGCCGCACGAGAAGCAATATCTCTAGGAACTAAATTTCCAAAAGCTGGATATCTTCTTTCTAAATAATAATCTCTGTCTGCTTCAGCGATTTGTGTTGGTTTTAATTTCCCTTCCCGGATGGCTTTAGCATCTTCTATTTTTGCAGGAACCCAAATACGGCCATCATTACGCAAAGATTCTGACATTAAAGTCAGTTTTGCCTGATGTTCTCCAGATACTGGAATACAAGTTGGGTGAATTTGTGTGTAACAAGGATTTGCGAAAAATGCTCCTCTTTTATGTATTTTCCAAGCAGCAGTTACATTACTTCCCATTGCATTTGTAGAAAGGAAAAATACATTTCCATATCCCCCAGAAGCAATTACAACAGCATGTGCTGAATGTCTTTCGATTTTGCCTGAAACTAAATCACGAGCAATAATTCCTCTTGCTTTTCCATCCACGATTACTAAATCTAGCATTTCGTGACGGTTGTGCATTTTTATTTTTCCGCGACCAATTTGTCTGTTCATGGCAGAATAAGCCCCTAAAAGCAATTGTTGTCCCGTTTGTCCTTTAGCGTAGAATGTTCTCGAAACTAAGGTACCACCAAAAGAACGATTGTCTAATAAACCTCCGTATTCGCGTGCAAAAGGAACACCTTGAGCCACACATTGGTCAATAATATTAGTTGAAACTTCTGCAAGACGATGAACATTAGCTTCACGGGAACGATAATCTCCCCCTTTTACGGTATCGTAAAACAAACGGAAAGTAGAATCCCCATCACCTTGATAATTCTTTGCAGCATTTATTCCACCTTGTGCAGCAATTGAGTGTGCACGACGAGGAGAATCCTGAAAACAAAATGATTTTACGTTATATCCTAATTCTGCTAAAGTTGCCGCAGCAGAACCTCCAGCAAGTCCGGTACCAACAACTATAATATCTAAATTACGTTTGTTAGCTGGATTTACTAAATTAATATGATCTTTATAATTGGTCCATTTGTCCGATATGGAGCCTTCTGGAATTTTTGAATCTAATGCCATAATAATTTAATATTAATGATTGAAATGATGAAATAATGCTATGAATATGAATCCGAAAGGAACCACAATTGCAAACGCATAACCTAATTTATGTAATGCTTTTGAATACTTATTATTGAATCCTACCGATTGAAAGGAAGAATTGAAACCGTGCCACAAGTGCAAAGACAACAATAAAAAGGAAAGACAATAAAGTCCTGTACGTATTGGACTTTCAAATTTGTGAACCAATTCTGGATAATATCTACTTGCTTCTAATGGACTTCCGTCTACATATTTATAGATGATTTCAGGAAACCAAAAATCATAAAAATGTAAACCGATAAAAGCTAAAACAACCGAACCCGAAATAATCATATTTCTAGAAGCCCAAGACGCATTTGCAGCTCCGTTGTATTTAGCGTAAGAAATAGGTCTAGCGCTTCTGTTTTTAAGGTCCAAAGCAAAACCCATAATGAAGTGAAAAACCACACCGACAATTAAAATCGGTTGAATAATGAACTGTACTAATGGATTATAACCCATAAAATGGGAAATTGCATTAAAGGTATCAGGACTAAAAACCGAAGTACTGTTTATAAAAAAATGTTGCGCTAAAAATAAAATTAAGAAAAGTCCCGAAAGTGCCATAGCGACTTTTTTCGCAATAGAAGACTTCAATAATACAGATTTTGCCATAAGTTTTAGAGTAATTTGTTATAAAAATCAGACAAAAATACATCTATTTCAAATACACTACAACCTTTTCGTAGTAATTTATAATGAATTTAAAGTGTTTGAACGAAAACACTGTTGAATCTTTAAACATAACATACGAAAACCCTTAATTTGTAAATTTTTGTTAAACAATCTAAAAAACAAACTTAATGTAAATGCTAATACGTTCTAGTCACATCCTCGTCAATAACGATAATAAAATCAGCCTTATTTACATGCTCTGTTTCTAATTTTGAAATATCTTTTTGAGTGACTGTACTTAAAGTAAGTATTTTTAAATTGGGTTTTCCTTTCTTTAAGTAGGCGTAAATTCCATCAAAATTATCGCTGTGGTAGGAACCATTAAAATGAATAAACAGCGTTTTTAATTGTTGGTTTTTTAAAATAAAATAAGCCATTGTAGCGTCTTTGATCGCTTGAGCCTTGGGGAAATTTTCACCAGCATGTCCACCACTTTCCGAAACCATTCTAACATAAACAGGCATTGAAGCATCATAGAATATCGGCAATTCTGGCATCCACGCTTTTTCAGACTCCGATAGTTTGTTTAAGGATTCGAAACCTTGTTTGTAGACTAAACTTGCATATCTTCTTGGAACATTTGTCGCTATAAATGGAATGGAATGGTCCTTTGCAAAATCAACTATAGGCTTATAATCTGTTTGGTAATTAGGCCAAAGACGGGCAATACTATCCAGTTGTTCTTGGTCTATTTCACTTTTTAAATATTGGTCTAAAGCTTTCTGATTATCGGCTTCCAGCATTTCGGCTCCCAAAATAATTGGTTTAATTTCCCATAAATCTTTCGTTAATTCGAGTTCAAGCCAATGGGCAACTGAATTATCATGCTGTTCCCCAAACAATACAATATCGCTTTTTTGAGAATCTAAAATCAGATTGGCATAGGTTGTTTTATTGCCTATTTTATCAAAAAGTTGATAGGATTGCTTGTCCTGAGAAAAAGAAAATGCATAAACAAAAATTGTAAAAAGAAGAAAGTTTAATTTCATAATCTACTGTTTTAAAACCCGATTCTTTGCTAAAATAACTATAAATGTGGCGCTTTCAAAATTATATTATTGAATTCCTATTTATTATAATTGATTCATTTAAAATTCGTAAAAATCAAAAATTAAAGTGTTTTATATTTATGATATACTTCAATTTAAAAGTCATAATTGTAATTTTATACCCTCAAAAAACAGAAAATGAAAACAGGAATTGACGCCATCTCTTTTGATATTGCTAAAATACACTTACCTATAAAAACCTTAGCAATTGCGCGAAATATAGATCCCGAAAAACTTGAAAAAGGCTTGGGTTTAATTAAGATGACTTTACCGGATGTACATCAGGATCCAGTTGTTTTTGGGGCGAATGCTTTGACAAAACTAATCCTTGAAAACAATTTAAAAGGATCTGAAATTGCAAGGATTTATGTTGGAACCGAAAGCGCTATTGATAGTTCAAAACCTATTGGATCCTTTTTAATTTCTTTAATGGAGCAAAAATTTGGGGAAAATACTTTTTCCGAATGTGATGTAGTCGACTTTACTTTTGCCTGCATTGGTGGCGTTGATGCGCTTCAGAATTGCATCGATTTTGTTCGGTTAAATCCAGAAAAAAAAGCAATTGTTGTAACAACTGATATCGCTAAATACGACTTAAACTCTAGTGGAGAATATACACAAGGGGCAGGAGCTTTAGCCATTCTAGTGTGTTCAAATCCTAGAATTATTGCTTTTGAAAATAATTGGGCCACAAGCACTAAAGGCGTATTTGATTTTTTTAAACCCTATAGAACACTCTCTAAATCGAAAATTACAGGAAATGAAAATAATGACCCTTGGTTTGAAAATTTAGAAACCGAAATTGAAATCCACAAAGACCAAGCTGTTTTTGACGGTCAGTATTCGAATCAATGTTATATGGATCGTACCCGCGATGCCTATTTTACTTTCAAAAAATTAAAAAACAGCAATAAATCTGTTTATAATTCCTGGTCTAGTATTATCACGCACTTACCTTATGCCTTTCAGGGCAGAAGAATGCTCTCTGAAATATATGCTTTGGATGCTGAAAATCCGATTTTATTTGGAAACGAAGATACAATAGACTATCAGAATAAGCTTAAGGAGCTTAGTAAATCAGAAGCCTATCGGGATTTTGTAAGTAAAAAACTGGAAGCCGCTGAATTGGCTTCCTCTTTAGTTGGAAACTTGTATACCGGATCTATTTTCATGGGATTAGCTTCTACTCTAGCGCATTTTCACAAAACCAAAAAAGAAATTAGCGGAAGTACTTTTGGATTTCTTGCTTATGGAAGTGGTTCTAAATCAAAAGTTTTCGAAGGCAGTATTCAATCCGATTGGAAAGCAGCAATTAGCGGTTTAAATCTTTTTGAAACCCTAGACCAAAGTTTTGAAATAGACTTCGAAACCTACGAGAAACTGCATAAAAAAGAACAAACACAAAGTGTTCAAGTCCCAAAAAAGGAATGGGTTTTAGACCGAATAGAAAATGAAATTCCAAATTTAATAGGTGCGCGCTATTACAAATGGATCGATTAACTAAATTTCGCCATGTATTCCTGAACAATTAAATCCGTGTTTTCATTACGGATTTTTTGTTGCAATTGAATGGGTGGAAACGAACGTTGCAAACAATCCTTGACTGCACAAGTTTCACAAGTTACCCCTACAATTTGTTTGGTTATGGATTTATTTTCGATGAATTTAAATTTTTTCCTAATTGCCGGAGTGATCATAATTCCTACTGAAATACTTCTCAAATAATCCTTTTTAAAGGGATCTGGAGTTGCAGAAGAAAACACTAAAAACTCATTTCCACTATTCTCATATTTTGAAATCTGAGCATCAAAAAAGTGTTTTTTATTCTGCTTTAAAGATTCCTCAATCGTTCGAATCGAAACCCACCTGCGACAATAATGTTCATTCATCTCATTGGCATGGGGTTCCTGCTGATTTGTAATGTGTAATTCTTTATTAATTTGATAAGTATCTGTTCCTATTTTATGTGACAATCTAAGAAAGAAAAGATTCTTCAATTGAAAGTCCTTCGGTAAAATATTAGTCAGCCTTTGATAAAATGATTCCGGTGAAACATTAAATTTTCCCATCAACTGAATCATTTCTTGCGGTTTTGGTTCTTCTTTTTGTAGGAACAAATTCAATTCTTCAATCAATTGCAGTCTTGGCAAAAGCAAAGCTCCCGCAAAATAAGAAGCGTAGAAATTATTAAGCACTTGATCAAAATTATCGAATTTAATCCAACTAAAAGTATATAACCTTTCGGTGATTTCAAGATAATTATAGGCAATTTCCTTAGCAAAAATAAAAGCTTTTTGCGAATCATCTACCTCTACTGAAATTAATAGTGTTTTACTTTTCGGCACGAAAATCGATCTTAAATCTCCTAATTCTTCTTGCTCTGAAAAAACAATTTCTTCAATTTTATACCCATACTCTTCCTTGAGTATCGATTTTAAATCTTCGATAGCTACTTTAGAATCAATATTAATTTGAAATGATTTAGAAAACGAAAGTGCTTTTTGTTCTAAATCATCGAAGTAATTATTCTGAGCTTCCTGATACGAACGCAAGGAAGCAAGAAAAAAACTTTCGCGCGTAAGATTATAATGTTGGGCAATTTCAATTATTGTACTTATAAAAGCATTGACTTTAGCTGGCGCATTAGCAATAATATCGATAAGGTCATTCTCTTGAATTCCAAAAATTTCCAGTGGAATTTCTTTCAAAATTCCTGATTTAAGGATTTCACCTATGGGAGCGAGATTATTATCCAGCTTTAAAGAGACCATATGATCATAGGAAACATCCAATTTTTCTGACAAAAGAATTATTTTATCTGTTTTAGGATATTTTTTACCTTTTTCTATTTCATTTAAATACGATTTTGAAAGTTCGGTAATTTTAGCCAAACCAAACAATGACAAATTTTTATTTGTTCGAGCCTGCTTGAGTTTAAGCCCGAAAATCAACTTGATATATTCTCTTTCTAAATTCATATAATTCAAAGATATAATAAATAATAAAACTCGCAAAATATATTTTATTCATTTTTAGCGTACGTTCGCTTGTTTTGTAAAAAACTTTTTGTACTCTTGTAAAGTAAAACACATTAACCATGAAAGATTTTATCGAAACAAAAGAAAAAAGGCTACAGTTTTCGGCTGCAACGAACCATCACTATCCAGAAATTCTGAGCAAAGATGCTATTGCCTTCTTAACAGACTTACACCAGAAGTTTAACAGCCAAAGACTCTCCCTTTTAGAAGACCGAAAAAAACAACAAGAATTATTTGATGCCGGAGCCTTACCCACTTTCCCTGTCGAAACAAAAGTTATCCGAGAAAGTGATTGGCAAGCTTCAGCGACTCCTGAAGATTTATTAGACCGGCGTGTTGAAATAACCGGTCCTGTAGATCGTAAAATGGTGATTAACGCATTGAATTCTGGCGCTAAAACTTATATGGCCGATTTTGAAGACAGCACTTCTCCGACATGGCCTAACCTTATGAGCGGGCAACAAAACCTAAAAGATGCAGTTAACAAAACCATCAGCTTAGAAGACTCTCTTAAAAATAAAAAATACGTATTAAATGAATCTACTGCTGTATTAATAGTTCGTCCAAGAGGTTTGCATCTGTCTGAAAAAAACATTTTAATTGATGGAGAAGAAACTTCTGGATCCTTGGTAGATTTTGGGCTATATGTTTTTAACAATCACAAACAATTGACACTAAATAACTCAGGCACCTATTATTACATTCCCAAATTAGAGCACTATTTAGAAGCGCGTTGGTGGAATGAAGTATTCGATTTTACTGAAAACTATTTAGAGATGAAGGCTGGAAGCATCAAAGCTACTGTTTTGATAGAAACCATTACAGCCAGTTTTCAATTGGATGAAATCATCTACGAGTTAAAAGATCATATCGTTGGACTGAACTGTGGACGCTGGGATTATATTTTTTCCTACATCAAAAAATTAAGAAAACATCCTGCTTTTGTGCTTCCAAACAGAGATCAGGTTAGCATGACTTCCCCCTTCATGAGAGCTTACTCCTTATTGGTAATTCAGAGATGTCACAAAAGAAATATTCATGCAATTGGGGGAATGGCTGCACAAATTCCGATAAAAAACAACGAAGAAGCAAATGCTGTTGCTTTTGAAAAAGTAAAAAACGACAAAGAACGAGAAGTTCGAAACGGACACGATGGAACTTGGGTTGCCCATCCTGATTTAGTGACTGTGGCAATGAAAGTATTTAATGAGAACATGCCAACTAAAAATCAAATTCACATTAAAAGGGAGGATGTCAAGGTGAGCGAAACTGACTTGCTGGAAGTACCTAAAGGTACAGTGACCGAAGAAGGCGTAAGAAAAAACATAAGTATATCTGTTTTATATATCGCTTCCTGGCTTAATGGACAAGGTGCCACAGCGCTTCACCATTTGATGGAAGACGCAGCAACTGCCGAAATTTCGAGATCTCAACTCTGGCAATGGCTTCAAAACAAAGTGGTTTTAGACAATACAAAAGTGTTAACTGAAAAATACTATGACCGATTGGCTATGGAAGAATTTGATAAAATCAAAAAAATAGTAGGAGAAAAAAATCATGAAAAACAGCATTTTAAATTGTCGGAACAACTACTAGACATCCTCGTTGTAAATCACAATTTTATTGATTTTTTAACCACGCTTGCTTACAAAAACATTTAACAACCGCTTATTTAATCCTAGTAATTATTATGAAAACTACAGAAACAAGAATCCAAGAATTAGTTGCCGATTGGTTGACAAACCCAAGATGGAATGGCGTAGAGCGTCCTTATACCGCCGAAGAGGTTATTAATCTTCAAGGTTCTTATGTCATAGAACACAGTGTGGCTAAAATAGGTGCAGAGAAATTATGGAAAAAGTTAAACAATCAGGAGTTTGTTGCTGGACTTGGAGCCTTAACTGGTAATCAAGCCATTCAGGAAGTAGAAGCTGGACTAGACGCCATTTATTTGAGTGGATGGCAGGTAGCTGCTGATGCAAATGTGGCCGGTGAAATGTATCCTGACCAGTCTTTATATCCTGCAAACAGCGTTCCTTTAGTTGTTAAACGAATCAATAATGCTCTTTTGCGCGCTGATCAAATTCAGGTTGTAAACGGAACTAAAGACAAAAAAGATTATTTAGTTCCAATAGTTGCCGATGCTGAAGCCGGTTTTGGAGGAAATTTGAATGCTTTCGAATTAATGAAATCTATGATTGAATCCGGAGCAGCTGGAGTTCACTTTGAAGATCAATTGAGTTCGGCAAAAAAATGTGGACACCTTGGCGGAAAAGTATTAGTTCCTACTCAAGAAGCCATAAATAAATTAATTGCAGCAAGGCTAGCAGCGGATGTGATGGGAACTTCAACAATTGTTGTTGCCAGAACTGATGCCGATGCTGCCAATTTACTAACTAGTGATATTGATCCAAGAGATGCAAAATTTATTACAGGAGAAAAAACAGGCGAGGGCTTCTTCTACGTGAATTGTGGAGTACAACAAGGAATTGACAGAGGATTGAGTTATGCGCCTTATGCTGATTTAATTTGGATGGAAACCAGCAATCCAGATTTAGACTATGCTAGAAAATTTGCTGAAGGAATTCATGCTCAATTCCCAGGAAAAATGTTGGCTTACAACTGTTCTCCTTCTTTCAATTGGGCTGCTAAGCTAACCGTTGGTGAAATGGAAACCTTTAGAGAGGATTTGGCTGCCATGGGATACAAATTTCAATTTATAACATTAGCTGGATTCCATGCACTAAATACCAGTATGTTTGAATTGTCAATGGCCTACAAACAAAGAGGAATGGCTGGTTATTCTGAATTACAAGAAAGAGAATTTGCATTGCAACAACACGGTTTCAAAGCGGTTAAACACCAAGGATTCGTTGGAACTTCCTATTTTGATGCAGTACAAAACACTGTTACCACGGGAAAATCTTCTACAACTGCCATGAAAGACTCGACAGAGGCCGCACAATTTTAATAGTTTTTTTTTAAATAGTTTTATTGTTTAACAACAAGAAACACAAAGTAATGCAAAATTCAATACTGCCAAATATTGAAAACTAGCGCTTTGTGTTTTTTGCATTTAAAATCATTTAAAAAAGGAAACATTTCCACTTTAACAAAATTTAAACACCTTAGGTCTTCATTTTTGCAATCAAAGTTCTACTTTTGAATATTATAAAAAATAAAATAGAACAGTATGAAATACCATCAAATTGACC
>Ga0209084_1002476_pt1 | contig 14283 bp, 15 predicted proteins | sample C_130820_MF_Meta_FD_187309 | JGI IMG/M metagenome (GOLD analysis project Ga0209084, IMG submission 187309) | Freshwater microbial communities from Lake Croche, Canada to study carbon cycling - C_130820_MF_MetaG (SPAdes) (version 2) | ecosystem: Environmental > Aquatic > Freshwater > Lake... | reverse complement strand
TAGGAATTAACACCGACCCAAAAAAATTGAAACGGTTCACGCAAATTGAAATTTTTTGAATTCGATGACTTCATATAGTGATTTAGTGAGCTGTGAGGCAGGAAAAGCAGAAAATTTGAGTACACACTTCAAGTTAAGTCGTTTAGAAGATTGTAAAGCCTGGCAAGCATTTGGTAAGACTACAGGAAAAAGATCAAGAACTAAGCTTTTACGAATCTATATTGCTGGAAGTATGCCCACTGGAAATACCCATTCAGGACATTTTAATATTGGTAAGCAATATATATTGACATATTTAACAATATTTACTATTTTTCCATATATTTTTATTAGCAATTGCAGAAACTAAATTATTAAACCATGATTGGAAAAGTGAAACTCTTACTGTTAGAGAAGTTCGAAAAAAAGAAGATTGGAGTCATCCATCGTTTTTAGTTGATTGGCTGCTGGAATCGGATTTTCATGTAATACTCTGCCAAGGCATACACAATGGTATGCTTGGTTTGTGGAAGCCACAAGAATGTCAGAAAGAAGTACTTCGTTTATATCATCACAATGGCTTTCCAACTGGAAATTATCTACTAGATCCAGTTATTAGTGCAGATAAATTTGAGTATTTATGTGCAGCCCACAAGTATTGCATACCATCGTTTAAGCTACCATTGGCTAAAGACGATGGAAAATTAATCAAAATTATGGAAGCCCTACAACAGTTTATGATAAAGTATTCTTGCTATGATGGGGACAAGCAAGAGGGATTCATTATAAAAGCTCCATATGTTCAAAACCAAGTAGGGTTTGGTTTGAAATTCTTCAAATCCTATGAGGAATTCCTGGACAAATTACGAAACATTTACGAATCAAACAATACAAGCTTAGGAAAACTACATGTTTGTTCGACCGATGTTTTCCCATATCTTATCATACAACCTAGGATGCAAAGCAACAACGAAAGCAAAATCATATTATGGAATGGAGTACCGCAATTTGTATGTTCTAGCTTGAAAGGTTTATCGAAACGTAAATCTACGGTTGAAATGATGTCTTTTGCTGAAGAAGCATGCAAGCATTTAAAAATTCAAAGTAACAATGTATTTCTCTGTGATGGAATCACACGTGTCGATTTATTTTGTACAGCGGAAGGAACATTAGTAGTAAATGAATTTGAAAGTCTCGATGCGAATTACGGTTGTAGTGAGGCTAAAGGATGTCAACTTGCTACTAAAATACTACACTATTATTGTAAAATACTTTCTAAGCTAATTTAATTAATCAAAAATGTATCACACAAAATCAATTGTCGTCCGAGTCGGATTCCATTATCTTTTTATTGGTTATTAACACCTTTACCTTACGATCTGCTGCAGCTTTTAGTTCTGCGACTTGCTTCACACTTGCTGCTAACTCTGCAGCTTCTTTTTCCGCCTTGGCAATTTGTTTTTGCAGTCGCTCACTTTCAATCTCCCTTCGCCACTCTCTCTTTCTCTTTCGTTCTTCTGCAGCCGGATCATGTTGCTGTACCGGTACCGTTAAAGTTGATTGGTGCTGTGGATTGTAAGTATTTGTAGAAGATGATGATGATGAATGAAGGAGCACTGACTGTACTAGACTAAATGATTCTTTGAGAGACTCACTACTGAAAACTAACCCTTTCTGGAAGAATTCTGCACCCTTCATTTCTGCTAGACGAATATCTTCCTTCGAAATTTGGTTCTCTTTGGAAATTTCGTACTTGGCTTGAAGAACTTCAAATTCCTTGTCTTTTAATGCCAATTTTGCGTTTACTTCAGCATCTTGTTCTGCTTTATATCGCAGCTGTTGCTGAAGCTGTGCTTCTGCTTTCTGATCTTCAGCAATCTTTTTATGCTTTTCCGCGTCGGCCATAATCCTCACTGCTTCTAACTTCAGATTTTCTGCACGCTGTTCCGCTTCAATCTTCCGCTTCTCCGCTTCTATCTTCTCCTTCTCCGCTAGTGCCGCTTCCGCTCGCAACCGTTCTGCAACTGCTTTAAGTTCCTCCACGGTTTTTTGCAGTTCCAAAGTTTTTGACAACACGTTGCTCGTATCCCCCTTCTTTGCTTCAACTATGGAAGATTGAACAGCTGCCAATATCATAGACTCATACTCTGCTGATTTCCTAATCTCGTCTTCCAAGCCATCCATATGCTTATTTGCATCACTTGATCGCTTTGGTCGTTTTGTGGGATGCTTTGGATTATCACCACCAGTCTCAGTAAACAAATACGGAGCCCTCTTGAATCCGATATCTTGACTATTATTATTTTCAGCATCATCGTAGTAAGTAGCATGATATGGATTGTCATCATCATAATGATGATGCTCTAGATAATCATTCTTCAACCCCGTTTTAGACTTCTTCTCGCCCTTCGGTTTTGTTAAAGGAGTACTTTTTGTTGTAAACGAAGTTGTATCAGAAACAACAGTTTTTTTTGAAGGCTTCTTAATGACCTTCTTGCTTTCCTTTTTTTTTTCTCGCAAACTCTCCTTATTATTGAGCAAAAACATAGGCGGTTTCTTTTGTCGCTGAGAAGAGCGAGCTTGTGGTAGTGTTGGACTCTGCCATTCGGAATCCACCTCAGAATACGACGAAGTATTAGTTGGTGTAACTTTTGGTGGCTGAGGTGAAGTATTTTCTTCTATAGACGGCGAAACAACCACCGGATTTATATCCTCGTTGTCTTCAGCAGCAGCAGCTTTTGTTTTCGACGACTTCAAATTCTTGAATATTGTGCAAGACTTGACATTAAAAGCATTAGCTGTGCTTTCCTTAGTAGAACCATAAAAAAAAACGTCCCCATCTCGATAGAATATAACTTCAAGATTGTTCAAAACACCTTCTGCTGTTTCAAAAAAGCGATATTGAGGAAGTAACGTTAACGTGGATGTGGATGATTTTAATTTGACATTTGCTTTCGAAATAGAGAGTTGAAACATTTTTGGATCTTGGAAGTAAAAAGTATACAAAATCATAGCGATACATTGAAATGCCTCCACATGGTTAAACCACCAGTGGCAGTTTTCGTTGCTATATTCTTGGTTGTCGCTGTCAATGTACTCTTCGGCAAATGATTCTAATGGAATGATATCAAAAAGAAAGTGTTTACGTTGAAGCAATTCCATTAATTCCACATACAGTTGATTTTTATTTTTTTCGTACTTAAGTAGATCTTCCATTTCCGTTTTATACGTATCCAAATGTAGAGAGATTACCTATATGAAACAGATATATATAATTAAGCACCAACAAAAATTTCAATAAAATAGGTCTTACTTTGAGATCATATAATGATGAAGCCGAAATATTGTTTTGAAGCGACACACCAATATGTAGATGTGCTTTAGAAGGTGTAATAGAGCCCGATTGAAAAGAATGTACAGATACACATTTGTTTCCAGTGCAGTGATGGTATTGCATTTCGAAATATATAAAACAATGACTTGCTTCTTCAGAAAAGGATATATTATTAGTACACTCCAGTAAGATAGCTTTATCTCGTTGTGGTGGCATAGGTTCGTCGATGCCGGCAATGAGTGCTTTGTCAACTGCTTTGTCTGAGTGCTGTTTCGTTGTTTGAACATACACCACGCTACTAGGTGAACAAGCAGCTTTCGAAGTAAATGATGATGAAGGATGCTCCTTCGAAATCCTACTAGCAATATAAGTTTCCCTAAGCTGTTCAAGCATAATCCTATAATATTCTCTCTCTTCAGTAGCGTCCGCTTGCGTAAACGTTCGTGCATTGAAAAATTCACTAAAACCACTATCCAGGTCGCTTTGCAGTGAAGTTGGAAAGACGTTAAGAATTACTTCAGCGAACTTATAGCAAAATATTCCACAATCATAACCGTTTAATTGCTGCGGTGCTTGATGGCATACAACGCTTGAAATATCACTAAACAAGCATTTTCCATCTCTGCAGTCCATAATATATTGGTGACATGAGCGGATGCGTTGTCGGAATACGAATAGTTCCATTTCTGTGTAAGTGGTTAAGGATCTGGTGGCTGTTGAAGGATCTGGTGTTATAATTGACGATCCAGAAAACACTAAGTCCAGCTTGTAGTTCCATTCATCAGATAAAAATTGCTTTACACGTTTCTGTATATCAGTTGATTGGTGTATTCCAAACAACGAGTCTACAAAAAGCAGACATGCCTTATTATTATGTGCCTGCGCTTGTGTGTTGTTATTATCATCATGGGTCACGGCTGACGGGTACAACTGTAACATCCACTCGATAGGTCGTACAACAACGCAAAGACTCCAATGCAAATTGTAGTTGATAGGAATCAAAATGAAATCCAAAGAAAACAATTCGATTTTTCTTGTAACTTTTTGAAGTCGATCGTTATAGTCGTAAGGACAATGTGTGTTGTTCAAGTACTTTGAATAAAAATATGAATCAAACACATGAACCTTTTTACGCATTTCGCGTGGTAAACGGTCAATATAGAGTTTCAATCGTAACATTACTAGACTGTCGTCCAAATATGCTGTAGGAGATGCTATTCGTTGGTAGGCAGCGTAATGAATATCAACATTTTGAAAATTACAATAAATTTCCTGATAGTAGTATAATAAGAATTAATAGTAGTTGCAAATAAAGACAAAAAGACTTACATTATTATTAGAATAATCTTGTTTTTTGACGGCGGAATCCTCCTGTAAACGGTCTTCGTTTTCAACCGAATCCTGTTCTTCGTCTCTGGCTGCTGCAGTATTCGTTGACACTTGTAGCTGTTGATCCTGCAGCAAAATAGTTAAAATAAGAAAATAGTAGCAAAGAGTCAAAAACAAACTCTTACAGCTGAAGAAATGTCCAGCTTTTTCTCTTGTTTGTTGTCTTCGATATAATCATGATGATCATGTACTTTTTTGACTACATTATTGGAATTCTGTCTTTCGATGAGGTTAACTTCATCGGGATCCTGTGGTTCATCGTGTAAAATTGAACATCTATTGGTCATTTCGACACTGGCATCAGTCGTAGTATTTATTGTAGACAATTTTGGCTGCTGCTGTTCATCATCATCCTCTACCTTCTCTTCTGCCTCCTTAAGAACTACTTCTGCTATATTGTCATCATCTGAAGCTGCCATTATTGTTCATTTTAATAATATGTAGTTATTATGAATACACAACATTACATGATGGTTCCACCGCAACTGGTGCTAAATTGTTGACGACATTACCTTTTGTTACTATCATCTCATCATCAGGGCTTGTTGTTGTGAGTTGTACACCATCATGAAGAAGGTCATCATTTCCACTAGCAGAAGAAGCATAAACGGTAGCCAAGCCTTCATTACAATCTTCATTTACATAAAACACATAAAATATCGTTTATTATGCATATATCTAATTAGGCATCACCACTACTATCAAGTTTCTGCAATTCACTGTCCTCTGCGGCTGTCTTAATTATAAGTTTTTCCATTGTTCTTGTTTTCACTTCTGGCATTTCTTTAAGAATAAAATTATTAAAATTCCTCAACATAAATCACCTTCATCATGTTCAATTTCCATTTCCATTATTAAATGTCTTATTATTATTTTTACCTTCTTCTCTCTTTACTATAAAAACGGATCTTCCTAAAATCAAAACTTTCAATCAAAATACGTAAAAGCAAAGAGATCTCAAGAAATATCTCATTCCGCTCACTAAAGGTCCAGTTTTTTTCTACTAAACGTATTCTTTGTACTATGGGAACGTAACCAACTATGAAAAACCTTCACAAAGATGTCACATTTAACAAGTCTGCTGGATTTGTTTCAGTGAACAAAATTGAACGCGAAATTGCGGAAAGACCACTGGTACCAAATTCTTCTCAGCTATATAAATTCTCAGCTAAATATTACTCGGAAAATGGATTTTATATCTCTTGCGTATCGAATTCTGATGAAAGACGTGAAATTGATTTACTACAGGATAACTTACAAAAAGAAACTTTTGCAACAAGAAACTCCAATCTGCCAGTATTTAACTCATTCTCGAATGAAGACCCGCGAGCTATAAAGTTGAGAAAAAACTGTCGTCGTGGAGAAAGGGTAGATGGCGGAAGGAACATGATCCATATATCTTTAACAACAGATACGAATCTGAAAAAACAGTCGATTTTAGTTGGTAACATTGTTGAACGAATGATAGCAGAAGATCTACATCTTGATTTGACGTCTTTAAATGGCTCTGGAAATGAAAGTAAAACTAATCAGATGGTTTTGACAGTTTTGGAAACAGAAGGTCCGATAGGAGGTGACAGTGTTCCAGATCAGCTTATGCATTGCGATGTCGACACTGACGACTCTACCTTAGATGCGAAAGATGCCTTTATTGGGATTCTGGCTACACAGAGTGGTGCTACAGAACTTCGGGTGCTACCTCGAAGTCATCGGATTACAAAATCTGGTTCATATAATCTACCTACGTTTATTTATAGGGTCCAATTACCACAATATTTTTACTTGGTTGGTCATCCCTTTCTCATTCATGGTGGATGCGGAAGCGGGTATAGAAATACCAGAATTCATTTCTACCACGGCCTTTCCGAAGACTCCCAAAGTAAGACATTCTTTGTTCCATGGGAGGTTAAAGATACGACGAAACAGTTTAATCTAATGAGATCCAATTCTGAGAAGGTTCGAAAAGCAAAAGCAAATAAAAGAAAGAGGCTTTTAAAGTAAATGTATGTAGTTCGTTCCTAATTGTTATATTTATGGTTAATTATGACAACCGTGCTTGTCCTCAACAAACAACATCCACAACTTATTACTATCTGAAGTACCAATATATACATACATAATATATACTATCGTAGTACTTGCTCGCGACATGCATCAACATTGCCTACTGTAATTGATAACATATATATACACACGTGCTTAGTTAATTAACCAATGATCTTACTTAAATCATTTTCCGTTTCTGCAATTGTGTGAATCATGGCTAATATACTGGCTCGGGAGTAGTGATCCTCCAGCAGTTCTGGTTTGCAAAAGTTTCCGTTTCTATCCACGAGTGAAATGACTGGAGCGCTCATGGAGGATATATTGTCCATACGGCGAGGAACGATATCGTTCAACGTTGATTGTAGCCTAGTTTGTATGGCATGAAGAGTTCGTCGTTTCTGTTCATCTCCTCTGAGTTCAACAAGTGATGCTGCTGCCACGACCACTTCATTTTGTATTCCAGCGGAAGGTAGTGATGACGATGACGTTGATGATGATGACGATGATGATGATGCTCGACTTTCCACTAAATCGGATTGTATCTCAGAGTTCTTTAACAACGTCTTAACAATTTTTGCGGACTTTCGTTTCCCACTTGGAGGTTCTAGTTTCTTTGGGCCCAATCGTTTTGTTGTAGTATTTTGATCAAACCCGTACTTCATTCTCAAGAACGTCTTTGAGGCCACGTCTTTGGAAAGGACAACCATTAAATAATACTCACAGTGCGGATAACCCCGTTCATCAGCGTACTCACTTCCAACGACTTCTAATTCACAGTTGAAATCATTTTTATCTTCACTATTGGCACTATTGACGAAAGCACCAATCCAGCAATCCGCTGGAAAGCCCCTTTTTGCTGCTTCGTCGGGATGAGCATTTATATATATATATGGTTCGTTATTGCGTTTTCTGTTACATTTCATTCTCTCGCTATACGTTCCCGCTCTTTCGTAAAGATATATTGCGATGTAATACGCAGAGTTTTTCCCTGCCTTGACAAGTGCTTCATATTCGCTATCAGAAAGTGGGCCATATCCTCCATAAGGAAAGCAAAACGAACGGCGAAGATCCATTGTAGTTTGAATTCCCCAACCGCCAACACTGTCCTCCCAAATTTTCTCAATTCCATTCCAAACAAACTTCACAGTTCCATCTGACAAAGTTATTGGTGTTGGCTGATCAATAAAGGTCAGCGTTTTGTTCTTGCGGCCACCAACACCAACATATTCAAGCTCCTTAGTTGTAGTTGCTTTTCCTTCTAGTCGCATACTTTTTCGCAACATCATCAACTTATGATCTTCTGAATAATAAAATACAAAAAATATGATTGGATGACACTTTATTTTCATGCGGTTAGAACTTACCGCACACAGAACTTGAAGAATTTCAATCTTTGTGAATAAATGCTTATGAAACATGATATCTCTGATAAAACGAAGCATTAGCATCCAATTTTGAACGTGTTCACTGTGAAAAGATGATGGGGCAAAGCTAGCGGTCGCTTTATATATACAGCAAGTTAATATATTCAATGTGTATTATGCTATATTTAATGCATCATGCCAAAATAAATTAACAAAGCAAAAAAGAAGTTAAGTAGACAATACTCAATCCACGAGTAAAAAACTACTAACTTTTGCAAGTATTCAACTTTGTTGATGCATATCCCACACTGAATGGTGCAAAAAGTAGTAGTATTTTAAACGTGGACTTAAAAAGAATCAGAAGTATCTTCTTCAAAATTCATTGGCATTTATCTTTTCCGATAAGAATTTATTATTAATTCAAATTGGTAATCAAACAGAAAATACCTACAGGTATGCCATAGTATATCAGCATTATCCATATTTACAAATTTAGCTAATGAAACATTGTACATAAAAGTTGATAAATTCCATGTATTGGATTTCAATCCACTTACAAAATTTCACAGCATTTTCCACCGATTAGATATCCCTGTAGTAGTGGGATATCTAATCGGCGGAAAATGCTGTGAAATTGTTGAAGTGAGTAGAAATTTAATGGTTGCAAAATATTTTTTTTACACTTTATTTGACATCGATGTTATCTTTAGAACATGAAGATGATACTGTTCAAATTTGATGGAGTTGGTATCAGGAGATTTTGATCGACAAATTACGCAGGAAGTTCAACACTAAAATCGTAAGTTTACTTCATTTTAACACTGCTTTTTTATGGTACATTTTGTTGTTAAAATGGTGCTGTTCTCGATCCACTTTCAAAATTTCACAGTATTTTCCACCGATTAGATATCCCAATAGTAGCAAGATATCTAATCGGCGGAAAATGCTGTGAAAAAATGGAAGTGGATCGTGTACCATGGGAAAAAGATGCATACAATATATTAATAAATCGTTTATTTATCACATTGTTTAATGCATTATTGATATTATATTAAAAAATGCTTCAAAGATTAAAAGAAATACTGGAATTAAAAGCATTAGAAGACAAGAAAAAAGGGAAAAAAACAGCTGATGTCGACAGTATTGACGTAGCAAGTGTATTGTCAACAAATAATCAAAATGTAGCGGCGTTACTAGCCGCCGAACGATCGTTTGGTAGACATTGCATATCTGAGTCTAAATATCAGTCAGGCGACGAAAGAACTAATCGATTCTGTCAAGAAATAGGCAAAAGTGGCAACAACCAAAGTATTAAAACATGTTTCTTCAGTACTGGAGACGATGCTCACCATTGTAATAGCGGTTATTCGTCTTCAATGTCTGAATCCGACAACAGCAGTATCAATTCAGCGGCTCCAAATAGAGCCAACTTGCACGTTTCAGAGGATGAATTACGAGCCACTGCGCTTAGACGATCTATTTTCGAAATCTTCAAAGATTATAAATGTCCAACAAATTGTGTTCTTGGTCACGATTGTAAATTAGCGTTAACTATGAAAGCAGTTACTGAAGAAATAAACTCATTTTGGGGCGATATTAAAATTCCACTGTCTACAAAGCAACGACGTAAAGCTGTCGTTGAAAAGTTGTTTTCTTCCTATCGAAGGAATGAAAAAAGCGAAGAATATTTTGCATTTTCAGTGGGCAAAACTATCGGTACACACTTACTTGTCTGCGAAGCAACCTATTTTCAAATCATTGGTCATAGCAAAACTTCCATGTGGCGGAAGTCAGAGGCTCTTGTTAAAAACGTTATGAAGAATGGTGATGTTGGTATTGTAAACAGCGCGACATATGTGGATGAGATATTGAAACTTACAAAGCAAACAAAAGATCCTTCAGAAAAGAAATGTCGTTCACAGTTTGAATCTTGTAGGACATTTATTACTTGGTTCGGAGTAAATAATGGAAGCACTTCACCAAATGAAGGGGAAGAAGACCTTTGTGTATTACCATTTGAGAAACTGGCTCAGTTATATGAGGAATATCGCTTTCAATGTGAAAAAGACAATGAAAACCCTGCTAGTAAATCAACATTTGGAAGGGCCTATTCCGCTTTGAGAAAAGAAAATGTGGTACGTTTTAGTAAGGGTAAGGGAACATTTCCGACATGTGATATTTGCAACAATGCCAATGACCTATTAGCTAATGCGCGAAGAGATAACTTGGCAACCAAAGTCAGGGACTTAATAGTGAAATTGAAGGTAAATAAGTCAGATATACAGACTTATGCTGATTATTGTTATTATTTGTGACATTCGTAGCAACTACATCTGAAGCAACAAGCGGGAGAACGTGCTGCACTAGAAGGAAAGAAAAGATTTGCGCTGAGCAACTTTGATGAGCATAACAATCCAACACATGCAGTTATATTTGGTGACGGTATGACCAACTATGCTGCTCGAACTCCAAAGTATGGAAGAAGAGCAGGTAAGAACGATGCTTCAACTTCCTTCGAAAATAGAGTTTTCGGTCTGCATGTATACTGTGGTCCAATAAATGGTGAAATTCTTATCCACACGGATGAACTTATTCGTGGAGGTGCCAATTTTATGGTTGAAGTGCAGCGTAGAGGTGAGTTTCGGAGTTTTAAGTGCGTGCGTGTGCGTGGTGGGTATTAAGTGTATGCTGTGTATTATTATAGTTTTGACTGAGCTGGGAAATTTGCTTAAAAATAAATACGGAATGACCATGCCAAGGGAAATTCATTTCCAGTGGGACAATTGTGGAGAAAATAAGGTATATTATAATTAAATTATTTAATAAATTTTACAAAGATTCTACTAATTTTTTAATAGAATAAAACTGTTTTCATGTTCAATTCGCTATTGGTGGAGTTGGGCTACTTTGATAAGATTACAGTGGGATTTCTTATTATCGGGCACACACACGCTTCAATCGACCAGTACTTCAGCTGTTTACGGAATCTTATTCGCAATGCTGCTTTTATCGCTTCACCAATTGCCTTGCAGCATTTGTTTTCACTTGAGAAACTCTATGCATCATCAAACAAGAAGAAAAAAAACAAGTATCGGGCACCTATGTTACAAATCCAACTTTTGTACGTACACGACTATGTTAGCTTTTTCGCACCTTACTGGAATCCATCTATTAAAGGTTATGGTACGCCGTATCAGTTCCAGTTTTTTAATGTGTTAGGCAAAGCAGTTTGTCAATATAAACAGTTTTCAGAAGAAGGCCTGAAATGGCTGCCAATCGCACCGCAATTTGGCATTCTTACAGTTGAACAACTTTATAAAGAAAATGTTACAATTATCGAAGATCAACTATCTTTAGCTTCTAAAGAAGGTAAACACGCCTTTATGAAGCATTTAAGAATTGAACAGGATAGTAACAACTCTTCATCGAACATTGCTGATGCTTTTGTTGAAAACAAGGATAATATTCGTGATAATGCTGGTATTTTCCAAAAAGCATTTCCTTTGTTGCGAGATTCGGTCTCAGTAAAAGGCCTTCTAGAACAAGACTTAAGACGAGAAGATGAGTCGAACGGAATAAACTACATCGAGCGATATGAAGTTAAAAGTATGGCAGGTGCTCAAGCAACCCTACAAATGCAAAACACAAAAGAACATGGTATATATATGCTTATATAAAACTTAACGCTATTACTGTATCATCGTAATAATACATTTTAATAGGTTTTCTGATATGGATCGACTATTTATCAAGTAATGAGACACCTCCTTCGATCGACACTGTAACACCGATGCCCATCAATCCACTCAATATATGGCAACAGCTAAAAGAAAACACAGAATCTGCTGCAGAAATAGAGAAAGCACTAGCGGAAGCTGAAAATTTCGCAAGGGCACAAGCAGAAAACGACAAAAGCATTGATGAAGCATGGAATACTGACATTATGATCAACAATAATGACAACTATTATGATTCGGATGCTGACGACGACGTGGATTTACAGCGACAAGCGGAACTTGCAGTACACAAGCTAACTCAAACAAAATCAGAACGAAACAAATCAAGTTCTGATCTTAAAAAAGAGAAGAAAAAAGCAAATAAAAAGGTTTCCTTACAATGGATTACTTTCTTGCTTTCTTGTTGTATCTTCTAATCTCTATTTTAATAAAAGGTTTATGACGGCCAGTACGTAGTCAATGCTGTTGCAAAGATCAAAGCCGCTGCAACATATATGCTTGAGAAAAAGCTAAGTAATAAACTTGTCAAATTCGACAACAGGAGTAATACACTGCTTGGAGCTGAAGCTTTTCGGAATAAGATTGCTTCTATCGAAGATGTTTCATTCTTTAATGTACGAACAACTGTTGAAAGCATATTGGAGCGAGTAGATGAAGCGATACGTAAGGCACCTGCTTTTGAATGGCTACCGAAAACAATCTTATCTGATGAACAGCAACAAAAAAGAAATGAGCGGATAGCTCGTAATGAAGAGCATTATAAATTATATGCGACTATTTGGAAAGAGCAACTGTGCAGTAAAAAGGAACAGCATGTTGGATCAGAAACTATTGTACGTGACGACGTAAATCAGATTATAAAGCGCATTTCGAAAAAGACCAAGGCGGAAAAGAAATCTGAAGAAGCAGTAACTACAATTGAAGTGAAAACAAAACCACGTAAGAAAAAAGTTAATCTTCATGAGCAACAGTTGAATGCAATGCAGGAAGCATTAATGGTTTTGGTTAATCACCTGAAGAAGGATTCTACAGTTTCAGCACAAGAAGAAGAGGGTCAAGCAGAAGACGCACAAACAAAATCAAAGAGTGATGGGCATCTGCAGTCATCGTTTCACCAGCAAGTTGCCGATTTTGAGTCTAAATTGACGAACTTAATAACGTCATCAGCAGTTCAAAAGCGGAAACCAGCAGCACCCTCTTCGTCTAGCAACGCCAAGAAAAAGAAGCGAGGAAGTGGTCGTGGTGATGATAATGATGACGTTAGCAGCTATGTACCAAGTGAAGAAGAAGGAGAGACATCTAATTCTTCCAAACGCAACTTCATTGCCACCGAGGACATTGCTAAAGACGTCATTAGTTGTGAGGTCATTGCTGATTCCACGTTGAGTAAAACCATGGTGTTTGACAATATCAACATTCGGAATTGTAACGACGACTACTTTGTCGACAGTATCTTTAGAGATTTCAAGGAAGGAACTCAAGAAGAAAATGAATTTGCGAACAAGTTTATTACAGTTTTAAAAAGTACTGCTCAATCTTGGAACAAACACGAAACTTCAACTGCAAGACGAGGTGATCCACTGAATTCCTTTCTGCAAAACGCAATAGAAAAGATCATTGCAGAATTCAATTTCCCTATGTATAAGCCCAAATTGCTTGGACTACTTGGCACACTTCAGGTAAGTCTTACCAAACAATATACTGTTGATGAGCTAGCGAAGCAAAAGCCAAGAGAACAGTTCTTGAGGGAGTTGGTCAACTCTTTTTTATTACTTGATGACTCAACAAATCTTATGAGCATTTTAGAAGCAATCGATAAAATGGAATTAATAGTTTGTTAATGTTAATTGTAATAGTTTGTATTAATGCCCGAAACTTTAATCTTGTGTTCTATATTGTTTTGGCTCTAAATCCATCGATAAAATCGTATCCCATATCCATTTCTGTACACAGGTCCGTACAGTAATGCTATACATTCGCCTCTGCTTCGTTCGGTGTAATCTTCTTCTTTAAAAGATCGCGTCTTATTTTTTTCTTCAGCACATGAGCGAATCATCTGTGTTAATTTTAAAAGTTTACGATTAATTTCAAAGAAGTTGCTGTTCTTTCACTAATAAACTAAGACAAAAATAACAAAAAATTGTATAACAATTGTGATTCATAAAAATTGTATAACTTTACTGGACTAATACATAAATCAATCAATGAAATATTCTGTCAAATAAGGTTTAAAAAAAAAGCATTGTAATAAATAAAAATTTGATATACTATAATAAATATAGTTTCTTACCGACAGAATATGGGGCTTACTGGTCAGAAAGTCTTCAAATCACTGAAAATTTCGATGATTTTCTATTTTTGTTTCGAAAAAAATTGAACACGTGAACCGTTTCAATTTTTTTGGGTCGGTGTTTTAGCAAAAAATGTATTTTTG
>Ga0209084_1002475_pt1 | contig 14286 bp, 19 predicted proteins | sample C_130820_MF_Meta_FD_187309 | JGI IMG/M metagenome (GOLD analysis project Ga0209084, IMG submission 187309) | Freshwater microbial communities from Lake Croche, Canada to study carbon cycling - C_130820_MF_MetaG (SPAdes) (version 2) | ecosystem: Environmental > Aquatic > Freshwater > Lake... | reverse complement strand
CCACATCACGAAGCACTGGCTCCAAATCTACACCCTCACGAATGCGAATCATTACGCCATCGTAGCACAACACATCCACCGACCACCCCTTCTTTTCAAAGGAGGCCTTCATCGCCAACATACACGATGCCTCCTCGGTCTGGAGGATGAGGGCGAGGAATTTTCCGTACTTGTTGGCCTTGATTTTCTTGCCTCCATCAACGAAATCAACGTCATCGTTCTTGATGGTGTCCCAAAGGTCTGAATAGTCGCCCTTCTGGATAAGGAACTGGGTGAAATCGCTCATTTCTGAGGCAAAGGCCTCGGTGGCTTTATGAGTATTCTTGCCGCCATACATAATTCTAATAACCTCGGTCTTGGCCTCGTCGCGATTGTCCGAGATTTGAGCCAAGACGGCATCGCGATTCTTGATGTAGTACGAAAGGCAAGGCAGATCCTTGTTGTATTTTTCCTTCGCGAACTGCTCCAAAAGCACGGGATGACAATTGACGATGTCAATATCGTGATAGTACTCACGACACAAGGTCCCACGAGCCTCCTTTTCAACCGTCTCAAGGCCGCCTACCGTGGAGTAGTAGCGACCATAGCCCAACTGACCCGCCTTGCTTCTAGAAAGTTTGTATGTGATGTTTTGCTTACATTCTACGTCCTTCTTCTTCTTGTTGTTATAGATTGAATTAAGAATCTTGACTTGGCCCGGGTCCAACTCATTCCGCTTGTTCCACAAGTACCCCATTCCAGCACGGCTAAACATCTGCGTCGTCATAATCTCGCTTGGGCGTGTCATCTTATCTACCTCTACATTAGTATTGGCGGCCATCCTTTATACTGATTACAAAGAAAAAAATTCAATCAATTTTTTAGCCGCGGCCGGAGATTTTTTTCTGGAATCCCCCAAAATTGATTTTTTTCTTTGAAATCTACTTTTTTATTTTGAAGTCATTTTAATTTGGAATGGTTGGTCCTTCTGCCGGGGTTTCTATTGGGGCCGCCGCACGAGCCTTCTTCTGCTTGTAATAATTGGTGGCGTATGCCTTACGAGCCTCAGCATTCCGCTCGTAATACTTCTTTTGCGACTCTTTGTGGCGTACTCTGTGGGCTTCATAGGCTTGGATCATATTAGCCATCTGATTAACGGTGTATGTGGTGCGTTCCATTTCTACTTATTAGATATAAAATTTCTTTACGTCAATTTTTAATCCGCTGTAGGGTAGATGCGACCTAATATTTCCATAATCGTTGGTGTTCTTATAATGGCGGCGTTTAATGAGTATCAGCATTATAAGAATAATAAAGAAATAGATGCGACTATGAAGAAGCACGAGAAGGAAGCGGAAGACTTATTTAGAAAATTCAAAAGCAGTATTAGATGAGACTGTTGGAGATTGTACCCAGCCCAGACCCTAAAAAGAGGTATATGGCTGTCTTTGAGAAGGATGACGGCAAGAAGAAGAAGGTCAAGTTCGGCGACCCCAATATGGAGTCGTATGTCATACATCACGACAAACAGCGAAGGGATAATTATAGGAGCAGACACGCGAAGGACTTGAGAACCAATGACCCGACAAGAGCCGGTTTTCTTAGTTATTTTATACTTTGGGGGAAGCATAGAGACATTAATAAGAACATAGCGGCTTACGTTCGTATGTTTGATCTTTAATTTGTTGGTAATTAGTATATGGACTTAGAAGGGTTCTTTGACGAAATATACGGAGGTAGTAAGAGCAGTGGCTACATCCAGCGACTAATCGCGGAAAAGACGGACCAGTTCAATCAAGACCTAATCAAGAACCCGTCCAAGTACATCAAAGAGGAATTGTACGAATATTCTGATAAAATACGGACAGCAATGTCAAAAATGGCCGATATTCAGAAGAAGAACATAGTACGGGGTGCGGTAAAGAAGCACGTGATGGCGTGGAAAGACCGTGCTATTGGTGCGATGAGCGAACTGACACCCACAGACCTAGAAGTGTTCGTTAATTCATTCAAACGCGATGGTGTTGAGGGTGTAGCGTATTCTTCTTATCCAATCACTGGAGAGTTAATGTTTATTCACTTAATGAAGAAGTACAAGAATGAGTGCTATATTGTTTCAAGAAGAAACGGCAACTATGTGTCCGGAATAGATATAACGAAACAAGGGACGATCCGTAAAGAAAATGGCCGTCTATTCAATAAAATAGAATTTCTTGAGACACTCGTGGATTGTGTAGAGAATAAATCGCCACTTATTATCATCCCTCTTACTTTACCGGGCCACCAAAATATGATATTATACCGTCCCACGCTCAACACCATTGAGCGTTTTGAACCACACGGAGAACTATCTGGCTTTTTATCAAAGGACGAGAACGACAAACTAGACGCAAATCTCAAGAAGTTTTTTATGGATAAAGAATTTGACCGAGTTTTCAAACGTACTGGAGTACCCACCTTCAAATACCTCAAACCCCAAGATCTACGCAGTGGAAAGGGGTTCCAGTATCTAGAATACGAAGAAAAGCGACGATATGAAATCGCTAATAAGAAAAATCTGAATTACCCGGGCTTCTGTCAAGCGTGGGCCTTCTTCTATCTTGAATTAAATATGAAGTACCCAGACCGTACTGGAAAGGAATTGCTTGATGCTGCCTTTAAGGTAATAGAAGCCAAGGATGGGACTGAAAAATGGCTAAAACTTATAGCGTCGTATGTAGAAAGCAATGAAAAAGAGATACAGAAATTAGTGAAGGATTTTTCATTCAGTGCTATACAGAGCAAAATCAGACGCAAAGGACAAGCCGTTAAGGATTTTGAGACTATACTAGGCGAATATCAGTTATGGTTTAATGAAGAAGTGCGTAAGATAGTCCTTGAGACATTCAAACGACGCAATGAGAGATTTAAGAGACTTAACGGCGGCAAATTGATCTGTACTTGTGAGGGGCCGAGCGTATGTGGAGGTAGTACCCATAGAGAGAACTTTCTAGAAGCCCATCATCTAGAAGATAGAGGCTACAGTCTGGAAGAATTGGCGAAGATAAGCGGTGAGCCACTTGCGACACTGAAGGAAGTCGCCAAGAGGGGATTTGGGGCTTATACCACGCAACCAAGTAGTGTGAGAATGAAAGGGACATACAAGAAGGGAGTGAATGCTCCGATGTCTATGAAGTTATCCCCCTACCAATGGAGTATGGCGAGGGTCTATTCCTACCTTATGAAAAACCCCAAGCACGACAATGATCTTAGGTAATTTTTTATATTTACATATAGTATAAATGCCGAAGGCCAAGGAGTACAGTCTAACCAAGGGGAAGGCGGCGGTTCTTTTAGCGTACGAGAAGAAGTTAATCAAGTTCTTCAAGCCATACGGCATATCAAAAGTTAATCTGGATAAACTCATTCACAAGGAGTTCCTCTCTCCAGTCATCAAGACCGATAGCCGCTTACGGTACAACCTCAAGGACTTCAAGGGATTTGCGAAGAAAGTGTATGATGATGTGATAGAAGAAGAGGAAGAAGAGGATGATTACGACGACGATGACGAATAAAAGCACATTTTTACACAAAGTAATTAAATATATGTAGATTATTACACATATTTTATTACTTATTCATATTTACCAGTAAAAAAACCGGTTTTTTTACCCATATATTACCGGTAATTAAGTAAAAGTAAAGAAATATGTGTAATAATCTACATATATTTAATTACTTATGGTAAAAATGTCTATTTAGTAGTCTGGATTTACCTTTCTTAATAGAAGAACAAGTTGAGCGACCGCATTCTTAAGAGCCGTACCATCACGAGGAGAATAAGAGCCGTATTCCGCGGGGACTTTCTTTGCTATCTCACGAACCTTAGCGATTGATCTAGCATAGGCTCTTAGGGCTTCACGGTTAGGGGGTAGTCCTAGTCTGGCTAGTTTCTGCTCGTCGGTCTCAGCACTCCCACGAGGGGCTGTAGCCACTGGCTGAGCCACTGGCGTGGGAGCAATACGTACCGCTGGTTCAATTGGGGCTGGGGATAGATTCGTTGCTTGTGATAAATCAAATCCAGCCTCATTCACGAAGAAGTCTTTAATCTCACGGTCTGATACCGCTAACGCCGCCGATATTTGTTCCCTTGAGTATCCCTTCTCTTCCATCACATCCTCAACCTCTTTTATGAACTGTTCTGGCCCCGCTGGGAACTTGAGACCCACTAATTGGGATAGACTGAAGTCCATCTTTTCTTGTGGTGTCGCGAGGTCGCCGAATGCTGTATCAACCGCAGCCTTTAGAGCATCAACTACCGGTGATAGATTAGCAACTGGTATCTGGGCGTTTGGATCAATACCAGAATCTCCAAGAGGTGCTACAACTGGAGCCGTCTCGTCTTCTACCGTGGCTGGTCCTTCCTCACCACCCTCGCCGAAATAGCCTCTGGGTGCTTGAGCCATTGAGCCGTGTCTAGCACCGTGCCGCTCTCTCTCTGGGTCTCCATTGACACCAGCGAATGGCTGACGCTGGATGTTGCCTTGCTCCTCATCCTCGCGTGTGGGGGCTGGTCTGTCAAACTCACCATCCTCTCCACCATCATCTACGTTCTCGGCCTCTTGGGCGAACCGCGTGTTAATTCTAGCAGCATCCTTAATTGTTCCAGCCAAATCCTTCTTCATCAATTTGCCGAATATAGACACGAATAGAGACTTGGAAAGCGTAGTCTTATCCCTCTCTGATAGGTTGATATTGCGAAGCATCTCGTCTAGGTACGTGTTGATCTTCTCCAAGTACATCTTGAGCGTGAGGGCGTACTGTTGCTTATCCTTTGATTCGGCCACGTCTGGCTCGTAAGAACGAAGCGACTCCAACATCGTGTCGCATTCGTCCATCATATCATTCATATCATCTTCAGTTGCTGAAGGGCAGAACTGTCCCATCATTCCAATCATCTCCTTGAGACTCTCAAAGGAGAAGCGTGATAGGTCGCCCTCTACAATTGAATCGCCCAAGGCACGGATATAGACGAATAGGGTGACCTTTGAGACTGGCCCCACCTTCGTGTTGTCGTACGTGGCCGCCGACTGACCCGCTGGGACTGAGTAGCCTTGGGCGACAGCGTTGATATTATTGAGTTCGCCAATGCGGTTGTTGAGTTGTGTCTTGTAGAAGTCATAGCCCTCTCTTGATGTCACCACGCCACCACGAAGACCCGCTCCAGTCATATTGTTTCCAGTCTCAATCGTGGTCCAAGGAGACCCCATCTGGTCTCTACGTGATGACGAGAAGCCGACAGCACCAACAGAAGGATTCGCGAATCTACGCTGTCCGAGTACTGGCTTCGGTAAGTGGTAGTTGTGGGGACCCGTAAGGAGTTTCCGCTCGGCCGATCGCTTGTTCTGTATGCCGTTCATTACAGACTGGTTCGCCTCTAGTCTCTTCTGCTCGTGGAATTCGGACTGGAACGCCTTTCCAGTCATAAGTTGTAATGGCTGACCGAAATCACTTGGGAAGTATCCAACCCCTCCATTAAAGGCGGCTTGGAAGTTCATTGGGAAGGTGAGTTGGACTCCACGATCGCCGTTAGGCTTCTTTGTAGCCGTTGCCGCCATTATATATTATATCTACACAAATTAATCTCTGACAGCAAGACCATCAAAGATTAGTTTGTCGGAAGCATATTATTTTCTACGTCTTCCTCTACCAACGACCTTCCCTTCAATGGAAATGGTTGAGGGAAGTCGCCGTCTAGGGGCTGGTGTCTCTTGTTGTACGGATCCCATCGCTTGTTCTGCTTCAAGCCTTGCGACTGTGTCATTTGCCGACTGCTGTTTCGCCATCTCGGCTTGTAGCGTGGAATAGTAATTCTTCTGTAAGTTCTGAAGGGTCTGTAATTCAGAACGCTGTTTATTTAGTGCCTCCTCATTCTGTTTCTTCAAAGCATCTAGTTTCTGGTTCTGCTGTATGGTATATACATCCATTCGTTGCTTCTTTTGTGCGTCTGTTGAATTAACAACTGGGGCGATGTACTGAATGGGAGCCACAGTCGCAGTCTGGAACGGGATATTCTGGGAATACTGTGGCTTATGAAAGGCTGCCTTGTATTCTTCTTCTTTTCTTTTTAATTCGGCTCTTGTCGCAGCCAAAAGAGCATCCGAAGCCAATTGATCTGCCTTACTCTTAGCACGTCTCGCCTCAAAATCGGCTTCTGACATTTGTGGAACACCACTCGGCTTTCCGTATTGGTATTCTTTTTTAATGAGACCATACAAACGGTCCGACGCATCTCGGAGAACCGGGTCAGCAAAAACGGGTTGAATAACGTTGTCTAACCCAAATCCAACAGCAGTTCCAGACACAATTCCAAGTGGTGCGGTTAGTGCGGCACTCGTACCTATATTCAATCCCATATTTATGTCTTCTTGTCTCTGCCTCTCCCCCTCTAGCGACGCACTCTGAATCTGTCTTCTTTCTCTTGCGTCTGCTTGTTCTTGTATCTTACGATTTCGGTACTCAGCATCTGACTCGTAGGGCTTGGTGCTAGAATAATCGTAATTACCCGGTTTTAATCCCGACGAATAAGACTTACGCATCTATTACTATCTTATAAATTACATACGACGAGCCGTAGCAATAGCCTTCCTTATCTCGGCGGCCGTTGGTTTCATTCTAGCACCGCCGAATTTACTACGTGGTTTCTTGGGGGCTGGTGCTGATGGAGCCATCGGAGGAGGTGGTAGAGGGGTTGGTGTATAGACTGGAGTCACCGTAGGGGGTACTGGTTTCCCCGTCGCGGACGCGATGGCTTGGTCTATCTCGTTCTGCGTTGGCCGAGATGCTACTGGAGGGGCTGGGCTGGTCTGTACGTCGCTCTTACCGCTTAGAATCATATTCATCATAGCGTCAAAGGCATCGGACTGCTTCTTCTGATCGGCGGCCGAATCAGCGTAGGCCTTCTCTATCTGGCTTCTCTCATATAAATATCTCTCCTTCTCAGCCTTCGCAGCATCTCTCGCATCATCAATCAACTTCTGGTTTTCATCTTTCAATTTTTTCGCATCTTCATCGGCCTTCTGCTGGGCTATTGCGTCCTCTCTGTCTTTAATAGCGGATTGTTTTTCATCCTTAACAATCTGCTGTGCTGTGTAAACTGGTAGAGCAACACCCGCCGCTATTCCGAAGAGATTCGCAGCAGTTAATGCCTTTGAACCATAACGGGATAAAAGTGATGGATTCGCCGCTGCTTCTGCCGCATCTTTCGCAGCCTTCTCAGAAGCAGCCTTTGCCGCCGCCTTGGCTCCCTTTGTGGTGACTGTGATGACTTCTGGGGCCACATTTGCCGCCACATTCGCCGCAGCCGTGGAACCCTTCGTTGCCGCCCTTGTAAAAATTGAAGAAAGTGCCGAAAAGAAACCACCTCCTTCCATTTCATCGTCGTACCTAGCACCGCCTCTCTTGGCTGAAGCAATTGCCTCGGCGATCTCCTTCTTGGTGACCTTCATTTCTATATAATTGACATATATTTTTTAGTAAAGATTGTTCGCCTTCACGTGTCTTGACGCTTCAATCATAGACATTCCACCCTCTCTCATAACTTTGCGTACAATCGCCGCACGAGCCGAACGACCATCCGCCTTCTTACCGCGACCCGAAAGGAGTGCGTTTGAATACTCTTCGTCGCGGAGATTGCCGGTCTGTAGGTACTGGTCCAAGGCTCTTCGTGTTATCTTTGACCCTCTAGCATTGGGGTCAATGTAGTCTTCGGGCATAGGTCCTCCGGGTCCTCCGGGTCCTCTTGGTGGTGGCGGAGGAGGTGGCGGAGGAGGAGGAGGTGGCGGTGGGCCAGATGGGCCACCTTCACTCGCATTCGCTTGATCGGCGATGAACTGGCTGAGGGCAAAGCCAGTAAGACCAAGAGCAATACCAGCCGCCGCTAGACCCGCTAGTGTGTTCGCTCTTGAACCCGTGGATGCCTTGGATGGGGCTGGGGTGCTTCTGTACTGGGCTTCGGCTGGGTTGTATGGCTTAATTTCCCCATACTGTTTCGGAACTAACGCCGTAGATGTTCGGAATACTGGTGTAGGTGTGAATTGTGTGATTTCTCCAGATGGGACTCTTGATGGAATGAATGGAACGAGTTCTGTTGATGTTGGGCCACCGTACTTGACACCAACTCTTGGTAGAAATGTGCGATAGGTCGTGCCTTTAGGGGCTGTCACAGCACCTCCTTTGCGACCTTTGCGACCTCTACGGCCTCCTTCCATCTCATCATCAGAACTAGAACTTGAATCATCACACGTACAGTTCTTGCGGTGACATTCGCTACATCTCATCTTGCCTCCACGGAACTCGGAAAGCCCCATTGAAGGCGTGGCTCCAGCACCGATGAAACGACCACCACCTCTTAGGGGGTTGCTGTGGGCTTCTTCACGAAAACTCTGTTCTTCCATTGCTCTCATATTTGCGAGGGCTGCTCGTTCCGCTCTCGCCATTCTTATATTGTACGTCCATATTTTTTATTGCGTCAATTACCAATTCTCCACCAACTTGATTCACGGAAACAGTGAATCTATAATTGTCGGACGCGGAAAAACTTTCAAATAGCGGGATGGCTAGTCTAAATGAATTAGGCTTTACTGAATACCGGGCATTAACATTCCACCAGAAGGCCAGATTCCTCATTTATTATCTACATAGAAGATAGAAATGAGTAATTTACGTACCTACTTTGGCGAGGATTTCATCGCGATACCACGCCAACGCTTCATAAACGAACACACCAATTTACTAAAAGTATTAGCCAAGGGTAAGCCAAAAGAATTGAAGGCTGAAGCCGTGGATCAGAAAAAAGAACTCACTAAAGTAATTAAAAAATCTAAGAAAACTTCGTCAGATAAGAATAAGGAATAAAGACGGTATCTTGCGGGTTGTTTGATATATCTGGTCTATCGCCTCTTGTAAAAGCACTCGTTGAGAACTTTGAAAAAACATCCTTGTCGTACTTGATGCCGAATATGCCGTCCTTATAATTATAGATAAACCAATGCTCGGCATCGGGGTTCAGTGAAGCATAATAGACCTTGTTTGCCCCAATGAGTGCCGTGGGGAACTCATCGTGATTGATACGGCGGGTCTTGAGTTCTGCGTAGATGGTCTGTGTCGGAGATGTAGAGATGTTGTCAAAGTCAAAGATGGCCTTGCCGCCACGACGTTCAAAGGGTGTCTTGAAGATGGTCTCTAGTATAGTGTGGTTCTTCTTCTCGTGTGCTATTCCAAATGCGTAGTCGGAAGCGAAGGTAGCCATTCTACTTTACCGGAAGTAAAAAAACTGCGTTTATACCGCATAAAAAGAAAAATTCTAATCGTAATATAGAATGGAAGCGGTCCCCGGACAGTTGAAACAGCCGAAGGTCAAACAGCCACGAAAGAAGAAAGTAAAAGATGTACCCATTTTTAAAATAGAAACCGGTAAATTTATAGTCGCTTTTAGTTAGATGAAACTACGGATAAAAGTGCTTCTTAGAATGTTAAGGGAACATTCTAAAAATCTCTATAACCTTTACACAGCAACGAAGAATAACACGATAGCCGATGCTATCCTAGTAGAACAACAGTATATTGAGTTCATAATAAATTCTCTGGCTGTATTAGATGTCAAATAAGGTCCCCGTAGTTGTAAGTCTTGAGTACATTAAAAGCCTTGAGAATTCCATCCGTTGGATATCCTACACCCTCCAAGAAGTCAATTGTTCTAATCTGAATCTGGGTCTCGCAGATGACATAGACATAATAGTATCTCAACTGAAAAACATAAGAAACAGTCTCATTAAAATCACGGACGACCCTTCGCGTTTCGCCCTTCAGACTTCATTATAATACATCAACTTGCCTCATAGTGCCTACGATGACGTAAATTATCGCAGCCAATATACCAATCAAGAACAGAAACCCGAAAGAAGTAAAGGTGACGATCTCCGCGTCGTTCATCTAATCGTGCTTGATATAATCCCGCTGTTGGTTCAGACTGTGGCCCATCGCCGCCGAGTCAGCCGTCTGCTCCTCTAGGATTCCCTCGTACTTGTTGGAAAGGAAGATGTGTCTCAACATTGATGAGCCGACCTTCTTGCCGAAGATGCGGTTTAGGATGCGTGTGATTGAATTGACGGCCTTGAGGGGCTTGTCCTCCACGACTAAGAAGGGAACTGGGGTCTTTCCCTTAACAGCCTTATAGAGTACTTGATGCTTGAGATACACGACTAGAACATCCATTAGGGACTCTGGAATCTCCACCTTCTGGACTCCGTACTTCTTTGCCGTCTTGTACTTGTTGAAGATGAACTGCTCCCCAGTCAAGTCAAGGTAATTGACATCGTGGGGGTCTGTCTCCTTCCACTTCTTAACGACCACCATATCAAGGTAATCTTGGTTGCGTCGGGGTGGGATACAGACGTAGAGGGAAAGGACGAGGGCTTGGAGGAGTTTGTCGGCCTCGGTCGTTGTGAGCGACTTCTTGGTGGCGAGTTCCTTAATTAGTTTGTGCTGTTCCGTACTTATCGTTTCCACATCCTTCCAGTCAATCCAGTTATCCTTCTGCTTCTCGGTCTTGTCGTGGGTATCAATCTTCTTGGCCTCGGTCACCTTCTCAAGCATCTTGGACTGATAGAACTTCTGGATCCCCTTGTACGACTGCTTCTCAGCGACCGAAAGAGCCGTGACGATAGCCGCCAACATAGAACGCTGGGTTGATTCCGCGTAGGCATTAATTTTACCCATTATGTCATCCTTTTTACGGAGGAAGGCGAGGTTCTTAAAAGGCTTCTTGTCGTTTAGGATGTAGAGGGTACGCATATAGGCCGATGCCGTAGATTCAGCCAGAGATTTCTTATCCACCAATAATTTGGCGTAATTTACCATAAACTCCGACATTTATACTAATCGCTGAGATTTTTTTCTCAACCGTAATTATAAATGGAAAGACTGGGTGAAAAGACTTCCGAACTTTCTAACCTCATCCACGGCCATCTTGCTCGTATCAGCCAGTTAGAGTACGAGAAGGTCGGGGCTTCTGGCGATCTGAAGTACGCGATTGACCTCCTCATCAATAGTAAGGTCTGGAAGATTCAACAAGCCATCGGAGTCTTCTGGAGGGAATCCTTGGGTATCACGATGCCTATCCTCCCAGCCACTATCACCGAATGCGTCCATTTCCCATCCCCCCCTATTTCTGAGAATTCCTAAAAAGTGGAGGGTGAGGAGGGTACAACCCTCCACTTGAATCGGTAAGAACTAAAAACAAAAAAGGGGGGTATTTTTTACCCCCCTTTTTTGGGAAAACTTTTCCAACTAATCTAAAACAACCTTCCACACCCTCCACTATATCATAAAATTAAAGAAATCACAAAGTAGTATGACGTAGTTGTATCGTGGAGGGTGTGGAAGGTTGAGAGTGGAAGGTTGTCCTCACCCTCCACCTTTTTTTTGGGGGATTTCCCAGAAAAGGGGGGGATTTTTTCCATCCCTTAATAGATGGAGTCTTATGCTGCGAAAGCATTTCCAGACAACTATACAGCAGAAGCAATAGCGGTATTGAAGGCGATGAGTATATCAAACCTCAAGAATTTCGTACTAGTCGGTTCTGCCTCGCTACGGTCGCAACAGTACGCTGGAGACTTTGATGGGATGGATTCAAGCAACGATAAGGGAATAGCCGAAAAATTGAAGGACATTGTGAAGAAAATAAGAGGTCTGAAAGACTGCTACATAAGCGAAACAAAGATTGGGGAGGTTCCCGAGTGGAACGTTTTTCGTCGTACAGCACGTCTAGAAGGTGATAGAATTCTAGATTTCAACATCACGGAAAGCAAGGGGGTCGTTGATAAACTCAAGGCCGCTAACGTCATAAACCCTAAGGAGGCTAGTGAAGCCAATGCCCTATTAGACAAGGCCACAGACCCCATCGGCTTTATAAACGCCAAGAAGGAGATTCGCTTCCACATCCTACGCTGGATGCCGATTGACATTCTAAACGGCTTCCTAGAGTACAGACACTCACGCTTTGAACTTAATGACGCAATTCAGAGCGGCGGTCTCATAAAGTATGACGCGATTTCCAACCAGTCGGATCGCTTCACGGAGTTCTCGGTTATATACAACATTTACAAGGGCAAGAAACTAATTACACAAGCACCCATCAATATCACAGAATCCCTTAAAGAAGATATACTCTTCTACGAACCCAAGAACCCCTTTAAATCCCTCAAGAGATTCTTCGCACTCGCTAAAGCCCAGAAGGCCCACGATAAGGCGGATGAATTGGTAGGCCTTTTGAATTCAGATTTGGGTCGCTTGTACCAGATTATCGGCGATCTTTCAACCCTCCAGAGGCTTCTAGAGATGAAAAAAGGGTCTGAGGCTGATATAAGACAGCAGATAGACGATATGCGGTCGCGTCTAGGGAATTTATACGAGATGAAGGACTTCTTGAAAGAAGAGCATTCTATAATAGGTACTATCATCGCCATAACAAAATCTCCGATTTCAACGATGGCCGGTAAATTAGAGAAGTTAATTGAGGCTCTCAAGGTAATCTTGAATAAGGCTACCGTGAAAGAAGTCAAACATATAGAGAAAAATGTCTAAAATCGTCTTGTAAGCAAGTGTTGTTTTTTGAGGTAAAAATCCCAAAAATACGGGGGTTTCATAACAGTCTTTAAGAATCTTAAAATCTTTTCTCCGCCCTAGGTATATGCCGTCTATTTCCTTCCAACAAGGCAAGGGAGCCAGACCCATCGCACTCGTAAAAGGTGGCGACGAAGACACTAAATTGCTTTATTTACACGAAAACGATGTCAAGGAGTCAAAGAAGGGGGCTTCTATATCATCTACGGACTACGCTACGGAACTTAGAGGCGTGAAGCCGACCGAGAGGCCGAAGTTATTGGCGAGACTAGAGGAGGCTCGTGATAAGGGCTTGGAGCCAGAACAACTCATCGGCGAGACGGCCATTGGTAAGCAGTTGTACGAGCGGATTATATCAGACAGCGTCACGTCTAAGGACATTAATCTAGAATCTGGTGCCTTTGAGTTGCTCCCAACCCCAGACCCGAAGAAGCGTGAAGTGTGGTACATCGCGGGGGCTTCCGGTTCTGGTAAGTCATACATCGCCAAGGGTCTCGGCGAGTACTACCAGCGGCTCTTTCCAGACCGTAGTGTGTATTTAGTCAGTAAATTGACGGAAGACGCTGGAACACTAGACAAAATGAAGCCCAAGCCCAAGCGGATCAGCATCCAGTCCCTTATTGACGACTTCCCACAACTAGATGAATTTAAGAACTGTATGGTTATTTTTGATGACTACGACACATTCACTGGCCCGGCCGAGAAAGTCGTCCATAAGTTAATAGATGACTTGGCTACTATGGGTCGCCACACTAATACTACTATGCTCTGCTTGTCGCACTACCTTACAAACTACAAGAAGACCCGCCTCCTTCTCAACGAGGCGACCCACATCGTCGTCTATCCGATGGCTACCTCCTATCACGCCCTCTCCTACTTGCTAAAGACTCATATTGGTATGTCAAAGGATGACATCCGAGACCTCAAGAAGATGGGACGATGGGTGATGATTTACAAGTCTTATCCCCAGTATATGATTTCTTCAACGAACGCTCGTCTCCTAATCCGAGACTAGGGTACGGCCTCAAAGGCTTTGAGAATTTTGGCCGTGAAATTGTCCGCCCCTTCACCAGCACCGAAAGTCCTTATAATTTCAGAAAGTAGATCATTAGACAGAAGGTTCTTGGGGAGGCATTCGCCGCGTACGGTGTTTTCCATATAATCATTTAGCCAATTGGTCTCCGCTGTTCCTATAATTCTCTTGGATGGCTTTAATAATTTCTTGGCTATTGCTAGAGATATTCTAGGCTTCTCCTTCTTTATCTTCTCCGAAGTAGGCTCTTTCTTCACCTTGTGGTCTTTGGCTAACGGGCTACCCGTATTCATTCCTATAATATATGTCTATATTATAGAAATGGCGACAATCCCCGCGACCCCTCTCCGTTTTGCTGGAATTTGGAACAACACTCGTACTTACAATTATGCGGATTTAGTTGAAAGTCCTATCAATAACATTGCGTATGCTGTAGGAAATGCGACAAAGTCTTCCGTCACTGGGGGATCAGACCCGAGCGTCCAGCCCTCCGCGAACTGGGTACTAATTCCAGACGCTGGTGGTGGTGGCGGCGGCGTGACTCAAATTACGGCTGGAACGAATGTGTCAATTAGTCCCGTTGGTGGAACTGGAAACGTGACGGTAAATGC
>Ga0209084_1002473_pt1 | contig 14296 bp, 13 predicted proteins | sample C_130820_MF_Meta_FD_187309 | JGI IMG/M metagenome (GOLD analysis project Ga0209084, IMG submission 187309) | Freshwater microbial communities from Lake Croche, Canada to study carbon cycling - C_130820_MF_MetaG (SPAdes) (version 2) | ecosystem: Environmental > Aquatic > Freshwater > Lake... | reverse complement strand
AGGAGGGGGAGGAGTTGCGGGCGTCGGTGTTGGCGTCGGAGGAACAGGCGGAGGATTCACAAAAGCAGGGCTATTGTTTCCCGTAGAATTCCCCGTTGTCGTCGTAGATTGGCTCGGCGCGGGTTGGGTCGGTTGAGTGCTTTGGGCAGCAGTCGCCGCCTGCTCCACCTGCTGAGCCACCTGCTGAGCCACCTGCTGAGCCACCTGCTGAGCAACTTGTCCGGCGACCTGTCCGGCGACCTGTCCTGCCACTTGTCCTGCCACTTGTCCAGCGACCTGCCCCGCTCCTTGCCCTGCGGCAGCAGTTGCATCCTGTTGGGCCGGTGTCTGGGAGGCAGCCTGGATGGTGGGATCGTTGGCCAGAACAGTGGAGATATTTTGGGCCTCTGCCGCGCAATCCTTCTGCGCCCCATTTATAGCTTGTTGAATCGAACTAGGCGAAACCCCCGCAACCGCACAGGACCCCAGAACCGAGGACATGACAGACTTGGCAACTGCTATGGCACTATCCACGCTGTCCATCGGGAGCGACTTGGTGGCGTCCAGAGTGCCATTTTGCTTGCTGATGGCCGTTGCCGCCGCCTGGACAGCAGCATCTCGCACGACTGAGGTTGCAATGGCGCTAACCACCTGTGCTAAAAGATCGGGATACTTGGCGGCTGCGGGCCCTAGACCCTGAATAGCGCCAGCAGCGACAGCTGAGACAGCGGACTGGTAATTAGCCGTCGTCGTCACCGCCAAGGAGGCGGGCAAGGAGGCCAACTGCGCTGGGGTAATAGAGCTAGGAATCGACAACCCCTGACTTGCTGCATCCTTCGCCGCTTGGGAGATTCCGGCCATCACCTGAGCGGCGATCTGGGGAGCGGCGTAGGGGGCGGATGCGGAAGATTGTTGAACAATATTCTGAATGACTTTTGTGGCTTGTGCAGCAGGAAGACCCGCCTCCTCCGAGAGGGCATAGGAGGTTGCTGCAGCGGCGATGATCGGAGCGGAGGGACAGGAGGATACCGACCCGAGGCCGCTGCCATCTTGGGCGAACAAATCAGTCGCCATCACGGAGGCCATGATCAAGGTTCCCAAGGAGCGTGTAAGAGTCTTCATTTCTCTGGGTCCTTTGGTTAGAAATTAATGAGGGAAACGATCAGCAGGCCGCCATCGTTCAGGTCGTCGATTGACGCGGTGGGCAGGGAGTTGCCCAGCATGCCTCCCTTGCTGACATTGATCGCCTGCATCACCCCATCCTGCTTAGCTAGGATCGGGACAGTTTTCCCATCGACAAGTAGAGTGACGATTTTTTCACCTCTGCGGACATAATCCCCAGGGTGCTTATGAACCTCGACAACCTTAGATCCCATGGGGGCAGCTAGCGGATGCTGGATGCTATTATCGGTAATAACTTTACGGAGCGAGGCCGCTAGAGCCCTGTTGCTCGTGAGTTTTCCCTGCTCACGGAGATGTTGCATCGCAGAAATCATCTGCGCAGCGGCGAGATAGTTCTGCGTCTGCATGGCTCCTGTTGGCATAGCTCCGGCAGTGGGAGCAGCAGAGGCTGGTACCGCAGCAGGCATTGCCGGCGGAGGCTGAGCGGGCTGAGGAGGCATGGTCCCGGCAGTGGGTACCACAGGAGCAGGTTGTGCGGGTTGTGCAGGCAACCCAGCCGGTGAGGGAGGGGCAGGAAGTGCGCTAGGGACAACTGGAGCAATTGGAGCAGCTGGAATCGCCGGTGCCGGAGGTACCGCATTCTGAGCCATCAGAGCCAACGGCATCAGGAGTGCCAGCAATACAATCGCCGAACCTGACCAAACGAAACCGGTTCTCCTAGACAAAATCATGTGACTTTACCTTCCATCGGTCCTTAATGACACGCAAGTAGGAAAAGCCGACTGCAAGTGACATTTTCGTAATGAAGTTGTTTTCCTCATCGGATCGTTCGGGGAAGTCAAAACCGGCTTTACCTGAAGCCCGTTAGTAGGAATGATGCAGGGCTGCTTTATGAAGACGATCGGCATCGGATTGGCCGGCTTCGGCACTGTAGGCGCCGGAGTCTATGAGAATCTGGAACTACACCGTGAACTGATCACGGAGCGTTCCGGTTACGCATTTGCTGTGCGTAGGATCGTTGTGCGTGATCTGAAGAAGACGCGCGATGTCTCGGCGCCCTCCGCTCTCTTCTCCAACCGGTGGCAGGACCTGTTAGAGGATCCCGATATTAAGATCGTCGTCGAATTAATAGGCGGGACAACGGAGGCCTTCGACCTGACGATGGCGGCGATCCGCTCGGGACGCATCGTCGTCACGGGTAACAAGGCGCTTCTGGCCGAGCGCGGAGCCGAGATTTTTGCATTGGCTAGCGAGTGCAAGGTTCCCGTCTTCTTCGAGGCGGCGGTAGCCGGCGGCATTCCGATCATCCAGTCGCTCCGTGATGCCTTCGTCGGCAACCGCATCGAGTCGGTTCACGGCATCCTTAACGGCACAAGCAACTATATCCTGACCCGCATGCAGGAGGTGGGACTCGACTACCCTGAGGCTCTAGCCGAGGCGGTTACCCTAGGTTATGCCGAGGCCGACCCCACGCTCGATATCAATGGATGGGATGCCGGACACAAGGCTATCATCCTCGCCGCCCTGGCCTATGGCTTCTGGGTCGATCCTGCCACGGTCCGTGTCGAGGGGATAGACCGCGTGAGCGCGGCCGATATTCATTTCGCCAAGAGTCTAGGATACTGCATCAAGCTCCTCGGCTCGATCCGTGAGAGTAACGGCAAAGTCGAGGTCGGCGTAGCCCCGACACTCATCCCTCTCGGGAATGTCCTAGCGTCGGTGACCGGGGTCTTTAATGCCGTTGCCGTCCGTGGAGATCTCGTAGGCGACAGTCTCTTCTACGGGCGCGGTGCGGGCCGTGGCCCCACCTCCACCTCGGTGATCGGCGATCTGGTGGAGGCGGCCCATGTACTTGATGCTCCCAGAGGCACCTTCGGATTCGCTCCCCATGCACTCTATGGCAACAGCCGTTCCTCACCCGAGATCGTGGGATCCTACTACCTGCGCCTCTCAGTGGATGACAAACCAGGTGTCCTCGCCCTCATTGCCGGAGTTCTCGGCGAGGCAGGCATCGGCATCTCCTCGGTGGTACAGCCTGAGTCGATTGCCGGGGTTGAAACACCTCTCGTACTGATGATCCACGAAGCCGCCTATGGAGCCATGTGCGCCGCCCTTGCGAAGATCGCCGCCCTCGGCTGCGTGAAGGGAGAGCCTGTTCTCTTCAACGTGGAGACTTTTTCTTAATTTCCTGATGCCAGACACGATGAACAAGACCTTCAATGATTGCGGCGTGATCGAGCGCTACCGAGAGTTCCTGCCCGTCACCGATGCCACACCTGTTATCTCTCTGGGCGAGGGTTCCACACCCCTGATTCATTCGCCCAAACTGAGTACAATCACCGGCGGTGAGGTCTATGTCAAATACGAGGGGCTGAATCCAACCGGCTCCTTCAAGGACCGAGGCATGACCATGGCGATCTCCAAGGCTGCCGAGGAGGGGGCCCATACCGTCCTCTGCGCTTCCACGGGAAATACCTCCGCCGCAGCTGCAGCCTATGCTGCGCGCGCGGGAATGAAGTGTGCTGTCCTGCTTCCTGCGGGACGTATCGCAGGAGGCAAGATGGTTCAGGCCTATATCTATGGAGCGACTGTCGTTGCCATCCGGGGAAACTTTGACGACGCCCTGCGACTCGTGCGCGAGTTGGGAGAGACCGGTGACTTTGCGATTGTCAACTCGATCAATCCCTATCGTATCGAAGGACAGAAGACCGCCGCCTTCGAGATCATCGAGGAGTTGGGGAATGCCCCAGATATCCATATCCTCCCCGTTGGCAACGCCGGGAATATCACGGCCTACTGGAAGGGCTACAAGGAGTTCAAGGATCTAGGGCGTAGTCATAAGCTTCCTAGGATGCTCGGCGTTCAGGCGGCCGGATCAGCTCCCCTCTTTCATGGTGCCCCGATGGATAATCCCGAAACAGTTGCCACAGCCATTCGGATCGGACGCCCTGCCAGTTGGGACGGAGCCATCAACGCAGTCTCCGAGTCGGGAGGCTGCTTTGAGATCGTCGAGGACTCCGAGATCCTGGCCGCCCAGAAGTGGCTTGCCTCCAACGAGGGAATCTTTGTGGAGCCTGCCAGCGCCGCCCCCGTGGCCGCGCTCTTCAAATGCTTCAACCGCAGCGGAAAAACCACGCAGTGCGACTCTTGTCCCTTCCGCCAGGTCCAGCCTGGATCCAAGGTGGTACTCACGGTCACCGGTCACGGACTTAAGGATCCCGATACGGCCAAGCATGCAGTTACTGCACCTATCGAAACCGAGGCCACGGCAGCAGCTGTCCGTGAGGCCCTTGCTAAGGTCGGCTAATCCCAAGCCCTCGACTCTAGCCCCTCGACACTCGACTCACTCATGCCCCTCATCGTCCAGAAATACGGCGGCACTTCGGTCGGTAATCCCGAGCGTATCAAGAATGTCGCCCGTCGTTTGCTGGAGGCTCAGCGCGAGGGGAATTCCGTCGTCGCAGTCGTTTCCGCGATGTCAGGTGTTACCGATTCCCTGATCAAGCTAGCCCGCGAAGTCTCCTCCAAGCCAACTGAGCGCGAGATGGATGTTCTGCTCTCCACGGGTGAGCAAACCACGATGTCTCTTACTGCCATGGCGATCCAGAGTCTTGGTGGCAAGGCTGTCTCCCTGACGGGTGCCCAGGCTGGCATTGTCACCAACGGCGTCCACACCAAGGCCAAGATTAGTAATGTCACCCCCGACCAGATCAAAAAGCACCTCGATGAGGGGGCGATTGTGATCGTGGCTGGCTTCCAGGGAGAGACGAGCGAGGGGGACATTACCACCCTTGGTCGGGGAGGATCTGATCTAACCGCCATTGCACTGGCTTCTGCCCTTGATGCCGATGCCTGCCAGATCTTCACCGATGTCGATGGCGTCTACACCTGCGATCCACGCATTGTCCCGACAGCTAAAAAAATCGAAGCCATCTCCTATGACGAGATGCTCGAGATGGCGAGCAGCGGCTCCAAGGTTATGCAGTCACGCTCGGTAGAATTCGCCAAGAAATTCGGCGTTACATTCGAGGTCCGCAGTAGCTTCAACAACAAACCAGGAACAACCGTGAAAGAAGAATCCGAAGGAATGGAACAGGTCGTCGTGCGAGGCGTCAGCGTCGAGCGCAATCAGGCCAAGGTTACCGTAACCCAAGTCCCCGATAAGCCGGGATGCGCGGCCAGGCTCTTCACTGCGCTAGCCGATGCCCATGTCATGATCGACGTCATTGTTCAGAATGTCTCCGCCGCTGGCTCGACCGACATCTCCTTTACGATGAACCGTGACGAACTCGAAAAGATTGGTGATCTCGTCGACCGCGTCGCCAACGAGATCGGGGCAGGCAAGGTCAGCAAGCAGGATGGGATCGCCAAGCTCAGCGTCGTCGGCATCGGAATGCGCACCCATTCGGGCGTTGCGGCAAAGCTCTTCGAAGCCCTTGCCAAGGGTGGCATTAACATCCAGATGATCTCCACCTCGGAAATCAAGATCGCTGTCATCCTCGATGAGGAGAAGATCGCCGACGCAGCCAAGCTGGCCCACACTGCTTTCGGATTAGACGCGGCATAGGTAGGCGTGACGGGCTAAAGCGTCTTAAGAAAAGATGTAGCCACAAAAGGCACAAAAGGGAAATGTACGGATGACCCTCTTGTAAGTCTTACGTGAACCGCTTAAGAGCAATTACAAACCCTGTGCATTCTGTGCATCTTGTGGCAATGACTCAGTTTAAACCGCTCCAACCGATCAGCGCTTGATTCCCACAAAAGAAAAAGCCCCGGAGTAATCTCCGGGGCTTTTCGTTGATTGATTGAAGCGGATTTTTATTCCTCGCTCTTCTTTTCTTTCTTGGGAGCGGCCTTCTTTTTAGGAGCTTCGCCTTCGGCTTTCTCTGCCTTTGGGGCCTTAGGAGCTTTAGGGGCTTTCTCAACCTTAGCCTTCTTGGCGGGCTTTTCAGCTGCTTCTGCAACGACCTCGTCTTTCTTGATCTCGATTGCGTAATCAACCCACTCGAGGTAGGCCATCGGCGCGCTGTCACTCTGACGGGCTCCGAGCTTCACAATGCGGGTATAGCCTCCCTTACGGTCGGCGGCTGCCGGAGCGATCTCGGTGAAGAGCTTCTTCACGATGTCCTTGTGCTTGAGGTAAGAGATCGCGACGCGGCGGGCATGGAGATCCCCTTTCTTACCCAAGGTGAGCATACGCTCGGCCAGAGGCTTGGTGGCCTTGGCTTTGGCCAAGGTAGTTTTGATGCGGCGGTGCTCAATCAGGCTACAGACCTGGTTCGCGAGAAGCGAATCACGGTGTGCCTGGCTACGGCCGAGTTTGACGGTTTTTTTCCGGTGACGCATGGCGTTAGAGTCCTTCTAAGGTTCTTTATTCGGCAGCAGGTGCCAGATTGTCGACAAGGCCGGGCTCGAACTTCATACCAAGGCCCAGACCGAGCTGGACAAGCTTGTCCTTGATCTCGTTCAGCGACTTCTTGCCGAAGTTGCGGTACTTGAGCATCTCGGCCTCGCTCTTGAGCGCAAGCTGTCCGACAGACGTGATGTTCGCGTTGTTGAGGCAGTTCGCTGCGCGGACCGAGAGCTCGATCTCGTTCACGCTCATGGCGAGCAGTTTCTTGAGGCGGTTATTCTCCTGGCTGACCTCGACCGGGGTCTCGTCGAACTCGACCTGCGCGTCGTCGAAGTTGACGAAAACATCAAGGTGATGACGGAGGATCGCCGCAGACTGAAGCAGGGCTTCGTCCGGAGTGAGTCGTCCATCGGTCCAGATGTCGAGGATGAGCTTGTCGTAATCGGTGCGCTGACCGACACGGGTCTGCTCGACGGCGTACTTGACCTTGGTGACGGGCGAGAAGATGGAGTCGATGGCGATGACGCCGATCGGCTTGTCCGGGGACTTGTTCTCATCACCTGTGGCGAATCCGCGGCCGACCTTGACCTCGAACTCGGCCTCGAACTTCATCTTCTTGTCGAGGGTGCAGATGTGCTGATCAGGATTGAGAACCTCGCACTGGGTTGTTGACTGGATGTCACCGGCAGTAACGACACCGGCCTTGTTGACCGAGAGGATAAGGTTGCGGACCTCGTGGTCGTGGGCCTTGAACTTGACCTTCTTCAGGTTAAGGATGATTTCGACAACATCCTCGACGACTCCGGGGATGGCGGTGAATTCATGGGGAGCCCCCTCGATCTTGACCGAGGTGATGGCTGCTCCCTCAAGGGATGAGAGAAGTGTGCGGCGAAGTGAATTGCCGATTGTGTGGCCGTAGCCAGCCTCGAAGGGCTCTGCAACGAACTGTGCGTAGGTTTCTGTGGCAGTTTTCTCGTTCTTCACGAGGGTCTTCGGCATTTCGAAGCGACCGAGGCGGATAGGCATAATGTCTTGTGGTTCTCGTTGCCGGGTTTCCCTTGGCGCGTGTTGATGGTCAGCAAGTGCTGATCACCCAAGGACCGACGGCAAATTTTTGATGCGCGGGAAGACATTCTACCCGTCCTTACCAAAGAGGCAAGGGGTAAAGTAGCAGATGAGAGATAGGGTCTCGGGTATCGGGAAGGGACATACAGATTTTTGTAACCTCATATCCAATTACCGATTACCGATCTCCCATCGCGACGGAAAAAGAAAAACCGCTACCCCTTTCGGGATAGCGGTTTTCTCAATAATACTGGCCGTCGCGCTTACTTAAGAGGAACGGTCTTGATGGTCTGAAGGATACGGCTGGCGATCTTGTACGGATCTCCCTGAGAGTTGGGACGCCGATCCTCAAGGTACCCCTTGTATCCGCTGTTCACAAAGCTGTGAGGGACACGGATAGAGGCGCCGCGATTGGCCACACCATAGTTAAACTTATCGATCGACTGGGTCTCGTGCAGTCCGGTGAGGCGCATGTGGTTATCGGGACCGTAGACGGCGATGTGCTCGTTCTTGAACTTGTCAAAGGCAGCCATGAGCTTCTCAAAGTACTTCTGGCCACCCTTCTCACGCATGAACTTGGTGGAGAAGTTGGCGTGCATTCCGGAACCGTTCCAATCGACATCGGTTCCAAGTGGCTTGCAGTGGTAATTCACATCCACTCCGTATTTTTCGCAGACGCGCTGGAGAACGTAACGGGCGAGCCAGATTTCATCAGCGGCCTTCTTGGAGCCCTTACCGAAGATTTGAAACTCCCACTGGCCCTTGGCCACTTCGGCGTTGATGCCCTCGTGGTTGATCCCCATCTCAAGACAGATATCGAGGTGCTCCTCGACGATGTCACGGGCGATGTCACCAACGCTGCTGAAGCCGACCCCGCAGTAAAACTTGCCCTGCCCTTCGGCCGGGAATCCACCCTTCGGGAAGCCGAGGGGTGCGCCGTCCTTGTAGAGGAAATATTCCTGCTCGAAGCCGAACCATGTGTCAGCATCATCCAGAATGGTAGCGCGGGAGTTGCTCGGATGAGGCTTACCATCGGGAAGAAGCACTTCGCACATGACGAGAAGTCCGTTCTCGCGGGTCGGATCTGGATAGCTGGCAACGGGCTTGAGGATACAATCGCTGCTCTTGCCTTCAGCCTGGCGGGTCGAACTGCCGTCAAAGCCCCACTGTGGGAGATCCTTCAGCGTGGGGAACTTTGCAAATTCCTTGATCTGGGTCTTGCTACGCAGGTTGGCGACGGGCTCATAGCCGTCGAGCCAGATGTATTCGAGTTTGTACTTGGCCATATCGTGGGGTGTTTGTGGTGTGTCCTGTGTCTTTTTGATCATCTCCCGCGTTTCGGACGACCGTCGAAAGGTGATATCCCGACTTTAAGATCGGGCAGAATAGGATCAAGCAACTTCAATGCCAAAGTGCGACATTCCCCTAGGAAGAGAAATTTCGAGTGAAAAGTAGAAAAGTAAAAAGTCCGAAGGTAGTTTGAAGTTAGGGTTGCCAACCTTTCACTTTCACACCTTTCAGCTTCACATCTATTCCATGCTCACAGTCAAGGACACCCAACGCGCTACCGTCCAGGTCTGCTTCGATGGGAGCGTACGCAAGGCGTTCCATGGCCCGAAGGCCAAAGAGCGCTTCGAGAACGAACTGCGTGTCCTGCGCCATCTCGAACAGAAAGGATGCGACTTTGTACCGCGTGTGATCTCCGCAGATCGGGAAAAACTCCTTCTTGTCACGACGAACTGCGGTTCACGCGTCGACCAACTTGACCCGACGCGCTGCAAGGAACTCTTTGCCGAAATCGAGGAGTATGGGGTACGACATGACGACCCAGAACTGCGTAATGTTACTTACCGACAACAGGACGGGCGCTTCTGCCTCATCGATTTCGAGTTTGCCACGATCTTGAAAAAAAATGGCTTGTCGATCTCGACGCTATCGGAGGTACCACCATCCCAAAAGCTTTCTCTCACATGGTCAGGTTACTCCCACAGCGGACGCATAAGGTCCAATAACGAGGATGCTTTTCTCGGACTGGCGATCGATGCGGCGGAGGTGCGTCATCTGGGAAAGGTCGGCGCAGCATCCCATGCAGAGGACGATCTGCTGTTTGCCGTCAGCGATGGAATGGGTGGCGCGAATGCGGGTGAATTCGCCAGCCGGATCGTTGTTGATAAAATCACACGCATGCTCCCCCCGCTGATCCGGCAACGAGCTAGCGGCAAGCCGATCGGCTACGAAGGAGCTTTCGAAGCGCTTTTCTCGGAAATTAATAAGGCTCTTCAATATCTGGGCGACAGCTATGAGGAGTGCCGGGGCATGGGAGCCACCCTCAGCCTCTGCTGGTTTTCCGGCGACACGATGCACTTCGCCCATATCGGTGACACCCGCATCTATTACATGCCCAAGGATGGCGAAATCCTCCAACTTACCAAAGACGACACTCATGTCGGATGGCTAAAGCGCACCGCACAGATCAGTGAACTGGAGGCGCGGATGCACCCGGCAAAGAACCGCCTGCAAAAGGCGCTTGGGGCCGGCAATCAATTCGTGAACCCGCAGATCGGCGAGATCGCCTGCCATCCGGGCAACCGCTTCCTCATCTGCTCGGACGGGGTGACTGACGGACTCTCGGATCAACGAATCGCCGAGGTCTTGAAGGAATGTCCCAAAAATCGCACTTCCGCAGAGCATCTCGTGGCTGAAGCCATAGAGTCTTCCGGAAAAGACAATACAACTGCAGTGATTGTGACTATCTCATAGCTGCGGGCTGAAGCAGTTTGGACTTAGGGCCAATAGGATATCGTGATGGCAGATTTATCCTAAGGCCTTTAGTTTAGGCGCGTCCCTAAAGGTACCCTATGGCTTGGAAGTTTTGATGCCCCGCTAGGAGCGTGACCGAAGCTGCAGTAAACTACTGCAAGTGAGCGGCACCACAACCGGCTCACAAACCCCAAAGCTCTACTGCATGGGGAGACCGGCTTCGTACTTAGCCAGTTCTTCAATACGCTTGAGGTGGCGGCCACCGTCGAACGGGGTGGAGAGCCAGAGATCAACCAGCCGCTTGGCGGTCTCGAGCGAGACCATGCGCTCGCCAATCGAGAGGACATTCGCGTTGTTATGCTGGCTGGCCAGCTTGGCGGTTTCATCGCTCCAGGCGATGGCGCAACGGATCCCCCTCACCTTGTTGGCCGCGATAGCCTCACCATTGCCGGAGCCGCCGACGACAATGCCCTTCTCGGCTTCACCGCTAGCAACTTTCTCAGCCGCAGGAATGCACCAGAGAGGATAGTCGGTGGAGTCGGCGGAGTGAGTGCCGCAGTCGATGACATCATGCCCCTGCGTGCGGAGCATCTCGGCCAAAGCCTGCTTGTATTCAAATCCTGCGTGGTCACTGCCGAGGGAAATTTTCATGATGCGGCGGTATTGACTTGGAGCGAATCAGCCCTCGATCGTGTTGATCTCAACCGGCTCGACCTTCACTCCCAGCTCCTCTAGCCAAGCGATCGATCGCTTGATCTCGCCGCGCTCGCCGATGAGCTCGAGACATACAAGGCCGATTTCATTCGTCACACTGGCTTGGCGGACATTCGTCGTGACGGAGAATTTGTGTCCCAGTTCGTAAACAAGCGGACGTGTGATGAGCTTCGCCGGATACATGAGCCAGAGGCGGGTTGTTTCCATAAGAAAAAAGATTGGAGGTTAGGGTCGCTAAGGCAAGAGGACTATCAGGTGGGGACTATCGGACTAACCTCCGGCAATAGCCGGAACGATAGAGACGACATCGGCCTCTTGGATCGGGGTCTCTTTTTCTTGAAGGAAGCGGACGTCTTCGTCGTTCACAAAGATGTTCACGAAGCGACGTATAACGCCGTTTTCATCGACGATGCGCTCGCTCAGACCTGGATAGGTGGTATTGAGTTCGTCCAGCACGACGCCGAGCGTAGCGCCGGAGACCGTGACCTCTTCGAGATTATTGGTCAGCTTGCGGAGTGGGGTGGGGATGCGGACGATGGGCATGGGATTAGGTTATAGGGTTTGGGTGATAGATAATGGGGAGTGAAGGTTAGCTTTTTGCCCCGACCTCATCGGCGACGAGGGCCTCGAACTCACGGAGGCTTGGTCCGATCACGCGAGGCTCACCGACTTTGCCAACGATGGCTTCCTGAGTCTTGAGTCCGTGACCAGTTATACAGAGGACTGCGCTCTCGTCCTTGGGGATCTTTCCCGAGGCAATGAGCTTCCTCGCACAGGCAACGGTGACGCCACCTGCGGTCTCGGCGAAGATCCCAGTGGTCTCGGCAAGAAGTTTTATACCCTCGACGATCTCCTCATCGGTGCAATCTTCACAACTTCCACCCGTCTCCTTCATGCTACGGATCGCATAATACCCATCCGCAGGAGTACCGATGGCGAGTGACTTGGCTATAGTGTCGGGGTTTTGGACCGGCTTGACCATTTCAGTTCCTGACTTGAAGGCCGTGCTGATGGGTGAGCAACCGGAGGCCTGGGCTCCGTGAATCGAGAAATCGCTTTTAGGAACGATGTCCAGATCGATAAACTCCTTGTAGGCCTTGTGGAGCTTGGTCAGGAGTGATCCGGAGGCCATGCAGACCACGGTGTGGCGCGGTAGCTTCCAGCCGAGTTGTTCGGCAATCTCAAAGCCCATCGTCTTGGATCCTTCGGCGTAGTAAGGGCGGAGATTTACGTTAACGAATCCCCATCCATACTTGCCGGCGATCTCGGAGCAGAGACGATTCACCTGATCGTAGGGGCCCTTGATGCCAATGACATTGGTGCCGTAAACAAGTGATCCCAAGACCTTCCCCTGCTCCAGATTGGAAGGAATGAGGACATAACTCTTGAGTCCCGCATTCGCGGCATTGGCAGCGACGGAGTTGGCCAGATTGCCGGTGGAGGCACAGGCAACGACCTTGAAGCCAAGCTCACGGGCCCGGCTCAGAGCCACGGAGACAACGCGGTCCTTGAAGGAGAGAGTCGGATAGTTGACCGAGTCATTCTTGATCCAGAGTTCGCGGATACCGAGGGCCTTGGCAAGGCGGTCTGCTTTCACCAGCGGGGTGAATCCCACCTGAGTGCCTACCGTCGGCTCGCCATCAATCGGAAGAAGCTCCCGATAACGCCACATCGTCTGCGGCCGGGACTCAATCAACTCACGGGTAAACACCTCGCGGATGGCGTCATAGTCGTACGCTGCCTCGAGAGGGCCAAAGTCGAATTCGCAGATATGGATTGCCTCCTTCTCGTAGAGGCGTCCGCATTCGCGGCATTTCAGATTGCTGAACCAAGGTTTCGTGGACATGGGATCTCGTCGTTGTTGCTCAACAAGAGTGACGAAGAGACTTGGTTATCCCATCGAGTCGTTCTCGACAGCCGCACCAAGTATCCCATCTTTTCCCCGATTGCTCGGAGCTGGATTTGGCACCTGGGCCTACGAAAAAAATTCCGCAGCGGTTGCCGTGACATCAGCGGGCCAGTCCCTTCGTCACTCTTGATAAGATTGTGTTGTGAGAATCAATCTTCACACTCGGATCGTCAAGAGAAGTTTCAGTAAATGCGTTGACCCATGAGTCGTTCACCGCTTATAGTCTCCCCCCCTAACGCAGCCATAGCTCAATTGGATAGAGCATCTGACTACGGATCAGAAGGTTTGAGGTTCGACTCCTCATGGCTGCACTCTCTTTTTATGGGACTCTAGGGGCGATCGGCCCCCTTGGAAGAAATCCACGCTTGCCACTTGCTTGCCACTTTTTCGGTGGTGCAATCCACATTTCAAGGATGGTTTTTTGCCTTAACTGACTATGACGACCACCCCCTCAAGGCGTTTTGAAACGGGGGGGCGTGGGTGCGAGAAAAGAAGCCTCTCTGGATTTTTTCATGATTTCCCATCTCTGAAGGCGAGATGCAGGAATCTATGTTTTTTCATCCTCCTCCATCAGAGATACCTCTCTTTCGTCCTTTCCCCTTGTGTACTTTTTTCCACTTTTCTCTGTAGAAGCGATTGGAGTCACTTCATCCCTCTCTGTCGGCCAGAGGGAGAATCAGTGGAAATCAGCATAAAATAGGGGGTCTCGGTGACTGCTGGGACTAGGTAGCTACTCGGTATGTATGAAGTCGATTGATCCCACTTGTCTTCGGATGAACAACGGAATACCAAGAGGCAAGGTTTCCTCCTCCCAATGAGAATCAGAAAGTATTTATGGTGGTTGATAGGAGTGGCCGTATTCCTGTTTGTGGGGATTTCGTACCTACGACACAACTACACGATCTACAGTGATTCACAGGAGAGTATGTCTCCCACCATCAAGAAGGGATCTCGGCTACTTGTGGATATGAAAGCGTACAAATCCAAGCTCCCTGCTTTGCAGGATATAGTGCTTTGCAATGTGTCATCACCTGTAGATTTTAAAACTGTAAGGAGGGTGGTTGGATTGCCAAAAGACCAGATCAGTTACTCCTCTTGGGAAGGGCAATTGCTGAACAATGGTCAGCAATTAGAATCACCACCAAATCTCTCGCTTGAATGGAAGGAACCGCCTGTAAAATCGCAAGTGAAAATCAGCATCCCATACACAGTTCCATCTGATTCTTACTTCGTGGTTGAGGATAGTGCAGACGGATCAACCAACTCTAAGTGCTTCTTTGACAGCAGATATTTTGGGGCGGTTCCGAAGAGGGATATTCTTGGTAAGGTTGTCTACATATTCCCCGATCCCCACAAGTGAACCCTTCGGAACCTTCTCAAAAGTGATGAAGATC
>Ga0209084_1002472_pt1 | contig 14297 bp, 13 predicted proteins | sample C_130820_MF_Meta_FD_187309 | JGI IMG/M metagenome (GOLD analysis project Ga0209084, IMG submission 187309) | Freshwater microbial communities from Lake Croche, Canada to study carbon cycling - C_130820_MF_MetaG (SPAdes) (version 2) | ecosystem: Environmental > Aquatic > Freshwater > Lake... | reverse complement strand
TTTGATGATGGCGGCGGGTTTGACGGATGAGCCGGTGCAAATGCTCTACAACGATATATCTATGCTGGTGGGGATGACCTATGTCTATCTGCCCTTCATGGTGTTGCCGCTGTATGCCAATTTGGTCAAGCTTGATGAGCGCCTGCTTGAAGCTGCCCAAGACTTAGGCGCGACGCCGTGGAAAACCTTTTGGCTCATCACCGTTCCCATGAGTCGTGCAGGAATTGTGGCCGGTTCTATCTTGGTCTTTATCCCCTGCTTGGGAGAATTTGTCATACCTTCTCTTTTGGGTGGGGCAGAAAACATCATGATCGGGCGCGTGGTGTGGGACGAAATGTTCAGCAGCAACAACTGGCCACGCGCCAGTGCCTTGTCGATTGTGTTGATCTTGGGCGTGGTGATTCCCTTGGCTTGGTTTAACCAACGCGTGGCTAACAAAGTAGCCCAGGAAGGCCGTTGATGCAAGCCCACCGATGGCACCGCTATGTCAGCCGTTTGTGGATGGGTGGTGTGTTTTTGTTTTTCTACTTGCCCTTGCTGTTTTTGGTGGTGTTCTCTTTCAACAGCACACGCCAAGACAGTGTGTTCACCGGTTTTTCTCTTCGCTGGTACCAGGCTTTAGGGCAAGACACACGACTGGTTGAAGGCTTTTTGTTGTCATTCAATGTGGCTTTGCTAAGCGCCACCTTGGCAACCATTTTGGCGACCATGGCCGCTTATGCCTTGATCCGTTTTGGCGCCTTTAAAGGCCGCTCATTATTCAACGCCATGTTGAACTCACCTCTGGTGATGCCCGAAGTCATCATTGGTCTGTCTTTGCTTTTGCTGTTTGTGGCCATGGAGCGATGGCTGGGTTGGCCCGAGCGCGGTGCCACCACCATCGTGCTGGGCCATGCCTTGTTGGGTATGGCGTATGCCACTGTCGTGGTTCAGTCGCGGCTCAAGGAGATGGATCGCTCTATTGAAGAAGCTGCCCTTGATTTAGGCTGTCGCCCGTATCAGGTTTTTTTCTTGGTGACCTTGCCCAATATTTCTCAAGCTTTGGTTGCCGCATGGTTGCTGACCTTCACCTTGTCCTTTGATGACGTAGTGATTTCAGAGTTTTTATCTGGCCCAGGCGTGACTACCCTGCCCCAAGTCATTTTCGGTTACGCCCGTCGCGGGGTAAACCCCTCCATCTATGCTGCAGCCACCCTGTTGATGGCGGTGGTGAGTTTGGCGGTGGTGTTGTATGGCGTTCATACATCACGGCAAATGCGTCGCGACAACTCGCGCCCCTCAAACTGAATGCTTAATTCGACAAGCTCCACACGCCCAGCATGGCAGTGATGACGATGCCAGCCATAAAGCCCAACGCCAAAAGCAAAATAGCTTGCAAGGTTTGATGGGTTTGCCGTTGCGCTTGCAGCAAGCGCATCAACTCAGTGCGATCGGCTGAGTGGTCGCGCTGCAAGTAGGCATGGACCAAACGCGGCAGTTCGGGGATGAGTTTGGCAAATCTGGGCGCTTCGATTTTGAGTTGTTCCCAAAATTTTTGCGGACCCATTTGTTCGAGCATCCACTTTTCCAAAAAGGGTTTGGCTGTACTCCACAAATCGAGCTCGGGGTCGAGCTGTCTTCCCAAGCCCTCGATATTGAGCAAGGTTTTTTGCAACAACACCAATTGCGGTTGAATCTCCACCTGAAAACGACGTGAGGTTTGGAACAAACGCAGCAAGACCATACCTAAGGAAATTTCCTTCAAGGGGCGGTCAAAATAAGGTTCACACACCGCACGAATAGCGGCTTCGAGTTCATCCACACGGGTGTTCTCGGGCACCCACCCAGACTCGATGTGCAGCTCGGCCACGCGCTTGTAATCGCGACGGAAAAAGGCTGTGAAGTTTTGTGCCAAATAATCTTTGTCGATTTGGGTAAGCGTGCCCACAATACCGAAATCTAAAGAAACATAGCGGCCAAAAGTTGCTGGGCTGGTGCTGACTTGGATATTGCCGGGGTGCATATCCGCATGAAAGAAACCATCTCTAAAGACTTGGGTGAAAAATAAGGTCACGCCATCTTTGGCGAGTTGGGGAATATTGATACCGGCCTTTCGCAAAGCCTCTGTTTGGCTGATAGGGATGCCGTACATGCGCTCCATGACCAACACATTGGGGCTGCAAAACTCCCACACCATTTCGGGAATCAACACCAAGTTCAGACCTTCCATGTTGCGGCGCAATTGCGCAGCATTCGAGGCCTCGCGAACCAAGTCGAGTTCATCATGCAAATGTTTATCGAACTCTGCCACCACTTCACGCGGCTTGAGGCGCTTTCCGTCGGCAGACAGACGTTCAAGCCACACCGCCATATTGCGCATGAGGTCAATGTCTTTGTCGATGACTTTGAGCATGCCAGGTCGCAAAACCTTGACTGCCACTTCGCGCTCAGGTTCGCCCTTGTTGTTACGCAAGCGAGCAAAATGCACTTGTGCAATGGACGCACTGGCCACCGGCGTGTGTTCAAAATGGCTGAACAGTTGGTCGAGCTTTTTCCCAAAAGCCTTCTCTATCATGGCCACCGCTTGATGCGATGGAAACGGCGGCACTTGGTCTTGCAGTTTGGCCAGTTCGTCTGAGATGTCTTCGGGCAGCAAGTCGCGGCGGGTCGAGAGCACTTGGCCAAACTTCACAAACACTGGCCCCAAGCTCTCTAAGGCAAGGCGCAAACGTTCACCTCTGGGGGCCCGTAAATTTCGCCCCACAGTTAAAACACGTGACAGCAGCTTGAGCCAGGGATTTTTGAACCCCGAGAGCAGCAACTCATCGAGTCCGAAGCGCCAAACTATCCAAACAATGAAAACACCGCGGTCAATGCGGATCATGAGGGATGTACCGTGTTTGAAGGTACATAAGCGCTGGGAGTTGCGGCGGAGGTTTGGGGCATAAACGCTTTGAGCGCGGCCACCATTCGTTTAGCGACTGCGACCAACTGGTGGGCTGCAGCGTCTCCCAACAAACGCGAGAGGTCTTCTTCGAAGTCCCAACGAACGTGGTCCACCAGCCAGTTGATGTCTGCAGCCAACATCACATCGCCCTGCACTTGCATGGCGGGTTTGGCGCCCTGTGCCAAGGTTTGCAAAAGAGAAACAGGCGAGTCTTGGCTGATGTGCAAAGAGAGATCAGGCGCATTTTGCAAGCTCGTTCTCTCAAACAATCCTGCGGGCGTGATGCGACAGGTCAACTGCAACTGGCGCCAGCCAATCTGCACGGTGCGGTTTTTTTGTCGCTGCAAACGTGACACGGCTGATGGCTCTTGAGACAAGACATGGTTGACAAGCAACAGCATGCGGTCTTGCAACTCATCGACCCATGCAGAAGGGGGTTGAAAATTCATCACCATCGCACTGAGTTGAGCAGTCAAATCTGCCCATGTAGGTAAAGCTTTCATGACCTGTGCGTTTATTGCAAAGCCTGAACGCCAGCGACCAGCCAGCCGATGGAGCCATTTTTGGGTTTGGTCATATTCCATACTTCTCTGAATGGGCTAGGGCCAGCGGTGGGTTCCTCGCGAATCAAGCCTGAAAATTCGATGCTGGCCATATAGCCCTCACCCAAATCTTCAATGCCCAGCAATTGCGCCTCCAACATGACCACCTCGGTGGTATTGGGCCCAGCAACCAGTTGCCCACGCTCAGCCAGTTGCGACTGAATTTCTGCCAGCATGCTATCGGTCATCATGACCCGCAATGCCGGTATGTCGGCACGGTCCCACGCAGCTTGCAAGCTGATGAAGTTTTGTTTGGCAGATTGGACAAAGCCTTGGACATCAAAGCCCTCGGGGATGCTCCAGTTCTGTCCGCCGCCAATAAGTGCCGACCCAATTCGCGCAGTCGCTCGACCGCTTGCATTGCCTGAGGGGTAAGTGTTGCTGGGGTTCTCCCAAGGACGAGCAGAAGCATCGTTACCTACCTTGGCAGGGTTGTACTGAGGCATAGGGTCTGGGTGGGCCGCTGAACCCGCACCACCATAAGCATAGGGCGAGGCAGTGTTGCTGGTTTCGCGGCGACGCATGAACCAGCCCACCAGCAGCATCACGCCCAAAGCCAGCAAACCAAACATCAAAAACTGACCTAGCTCGGCGCCGAAACCCAAAGAATGGGCTAACCATGCCAAGCCCAATCCTGCGGCCAAACCGCCCAGCATGGCGCCCCAAGGGCGACGCTGCGGTTGTTGAACGGGCGGCGCAGCAGGCGCGGCAGGCGCGGCAGGCGCGGCATTTTGTCCGGGCGTAGCAGCGGGTCGACTTGCTTCTCGCTGGGTAACCGAGCCAGATTGTTGACCGACAGAACGACCACCGCCCAAGCGTTTGGCATCAGCTTGCAGACTGACGGCCATCAAAACCATACTCAACACCAAAGAAATGATTTTCATAAATTACTTTCTATCGAACCACGATGCAAACTGCATCAACACTTAATTCCAACATGCAATGCCACCACCCCGAAGGAAAGGTTATGAATGTCCACATGGGCAAAGCCATTTTGCTGCATGAGGTCTTTCAAGGCCGCTTGGTCAGGATGCATACGAATGGATTCAGCCAAGTAACGGTAACTGGCATCGTCTCCCGCAACGACTTTGCCCAATCGAGGTAAAACTTGGAAGGAATACCAGTCGTAAACCTTGGACAGAGGTTGGGCCACTTTGGAAAATTCCAATACCAAGAGCTTGCCGCCTGGCTTGAGCACACGCGCCATCTCGGCCAAAGCGCGGTCTTTGTGGGTCATATTGCGCAAACCAAAAGAGACGCAAACAAGGTTGAAGCGGGCATCAGGAAAAGGCAAAGCTTCGGCATCACAGACGGTGGTGGGCAGCATCAGACCCTCGTCAAGCAAGCGGTCGCGCCCCTGGCGCAACATAGCCAAATTGATGTCGGTGTGCACCACCAAACCTTGTGAACCCACTTGCTTGGCAAAGGCTTGCGCCATGTCGCCCGTGCCGCCGGCAATATCAAGCACCGCGTCGCCTGAACGCAAACCAGCCACCATCACCGCATACGCTTTCCACACGCGGTGCATGCCCATGGACATCAGGTCGTTCATGATGTCGTATTTGCTGGCCACGGAATCGAAGACGCTGCGAACGCGATTCGCTTTTTCGCCTTCATCGATTTTTTTAAATCCAAAATGGGTCTGGTTCATGATGGGGGCTTAGTGGCTGTGACACGCATGGGACGCACCCGACCCCATGGGGTCGTCTCGGCCAACGCCGGCGGCTTTCAATCGCAAGTCATATGACAGCCAAAGTTCAGCTTCGCGTTGCCCCAAACCATACAAATAGTCCCAAGAAAAAATGCCGCTGTTGTGCCCATCGCTGAACTGAGGTTGCACACCGTAGTGGCCAACGGGTTCAAGTGCAACGATAGACACATCGCGCTTGCCCGATTGCAGCACCTCTTGACCAGGGCCATGTCCCTGTACTTCGGCCGAGGGACTGTAGACCCGCATCAGCTCGAAAGGAATACGAAATCGCTGCCCATCAGAGAAGGCGATTTCTAAGACCTTGGACTGGTTGTGCAACACAATGTCCGTGGCTTGAGGGGTGGTGGGTGTGAGTCCGGCCATGAAAAAATCCTTAAACCAAAACGCGTTCGATGCCGCCACTGTTGGCCAGACGAATATAGTCGGTCATCCACTGGTCGCCCAAGATTTTTTTCGCCATTTCCACCACGATGTAATCAGCTTCTAAGAGGCCATTTTGAAGATCATCTTGGAAGCGGTTAAGGCCCAGCAAACAACTGGGGCAACTGGTCAACACTTTGATGTTTTCCTTAGCGCCCACCCAAGCTTTTTCTCGCAATTCATCCTCGCCCGCGAGAATTTCTTGTTCTTTGCGAAAGCGAATTTGGGTTGAGACATCGGGGCGCGAATAAGCCAAGCCACCGCTTTCGCCACAGCAGCGTTTGCTCTCGAGGACTTGCTCGCCCAGCAGGGCTTTGACCGTTTTCATGGGGGCTTGCTGCTTCATCGGGCTGTGACAAGGGTCGTGATACAAATAACTGCCGCCCGCGGGCAAAGAAAGTTGTTTTTCAAGCAAATATTCGTGGATGTCCAAAATACGTGAGTTCGGGAAAATCTTGTCGAACTCATAGCCTTGCAATTGGTCAAAGCAGGTGCCGCAACTGACCACCACGGTTTTGATGTCAAGGTAATTCAAGGTATTGGCCACGCGGTGAAACAAGACGCGGTTGTCGGTGATGATTTTGTCTGCCTTGTCTTGTTGACCTGAGCCCCTTTGGGGGTAGCCGCAACACAAGTACCCAGGGGGCAGCACGGTTTGAACACCGGCGTGCCATAACATGGCTTGGGTGGCCAAACCAACTTGACTGAACAAGCGCTCCGAGCCACAGCCAGGGAAATAAAACACCGCCTCAGCATCTGCAGTGGTGGACTGCGGATTGCGAATAATGGGCACGTAATCGCGGTCTTCGATATCGAGCAAAGCACGTGCGGTTTTATTGGGCAAACCCGCAGGCATTTTTTTATTCACAAAATGCACCACCTGTGCTTTGATGGGCGGCGCACCGAAACTGGCAGGAGGTTGCTGTGTTTGCTGCTTGGCCAAGACTTGCAAAGCTTGGTTGGCCCAACGCTGTGCCTGCATGGCAACACGGGTAACTTGATGCCCCAAGCGAATGGCTTGGGGGTTGACGGTGCTGACCAGCCAAGATTGAAAAACAGAGGCAGGACGAAAACTTTGCTGGTCCATTTTGCGCAACAAATTGCGCATGGCCATGGTGACATCGCCAAAATCAATATTGACCGGACAGGGGCTGGCACATTTATGGCACAAGGTGCAATGGTCGGCGACATCTTCAAATTCTTGCCAATGCTTGATCGACACGCCGCGGCGGGTTTGCTCTTCGTAGAGAAAGGCCTCAATCAGCAAAGAGGTTGCCAGTATTTTGTCGCGGGGGCTGTAAAGCAAATTGGCCCCAGGCACATGGGTGGCACACACGGGCTTGCATTTGCCACAGCGCAAGCAGTCTTTGATGGATTCGGAAATATCACCAATATCTGATTGCTGCATGATCAAAGACTCATGCCCCATCAAGCCAAAGCTGGGGGTATAGGCTTGGCTCAGATCGGCGCTGCGTTGCTCGCCTTTGGCCACCACTTTTCTCAGTAACTTGCCTTGGTTGAAGCGCCCATGTGGGTCAATGCGTGACTTGTAATCGGCAAAGGGCTGGAGTTCGGCGTCAGTCAAATAAGCCAGCTTGGTAATGCCTATGCCGTGTTCGCCAGAAATCACGCCGTCCAGCGATCGCGCCAATGCCATGATGCGGTCAACCGCTTCATGCGCAGTTTGCAGCATCTCGTAGTCATCGCTGTTGACCGGCAAATTGGTGTGCACATTGCCGTCGCCCGCATGCATATGCAAAGCCGCCCACACACGGCCTTTCAATACCCGCTGATGGGTCTCATCTATCGCTTGGCGAAGAGGAGCAAACGCGGCGCCATTGAATAAGCTGTGCAAGGGTTGGCGAATTTGGGTTTTCCAACTGGCGCGCAGATGGTGGCTTTGCAGATCCGGAAAGTGAACTGCAATGCCCGCCAGCCAAGCCGACCACTGCGTCTTGACGTCGCTCAACAACGCCAAGGCTTGGGTTACACGCTCTTGCAGCAGTTCGGGGGAGGGTAAATCGATGTCATCCGAGACCTTGCCCAATGGCAATGCACCTTGGGCAAACAATTCGCTAAGCGCTTCGCACAGCGCAATTTTGTTGCGCAACGACAGTTCGATATTGATTCGTTCAATGCCGTCGGTGTATTCAGCCATGCGCGGCAAAGGAATAACCACATCCTCGTTGATCTTGAACGCGTTGGTGTGGCGACTGATGGCGGCGGTACGTTTGCGGTCTAGCCAAAACTTCTTTCGCGCCTCGGCACTCACAGCCACAAAGCCTTCACCGGTTCTGAGGTTGGCCAAGCGCACCACTTCAGAGGTGGCCCGCGCCACCGCGTCGGCATCATCGCCGGCAATGTCGCCAAACAAAACCATATTGGGCAAACCGCCACGCTTGGATTTGGTGGTGTAGCCCACCGCTTTCAAATAGCGGCGGTCTAAATGCTCCAAACCTGCCAGAACCGTGCCGCTGTCTTTGGCCAGCTCAAACATATAGTTTTTGATGTCCACAATGCTGGGTACGGCCTCTCGTGCATGGCCAAAAAACTCTAGGCACACCGTGCGGGTGTGCGCTGGCATGCGATGCAAAATCCAGCGCGCGCTGGTGATTAAGCCGTCGCAGCCTTCCTTTTGAATACCGGGCAAACCACTTAAAAATTTATCGGTGACGTCTTTGCCCAAACCCGCTTTACGAAAACCCGCTCCTGGAATATCGAGTCGCTCGGTGCGCAAAGGCGTCACACCATCAGCTTGAAAGTAGCGCAACTCAAAACTGGCCACATCAGCGTCATGTATCTTGCCCAAGTTGTGGTTCAGTCGCACAACTTCCAGCCATGTAGCGTCCGGTGTCACCATGCGCCAGCTGGCCAAGTTGTCGAGCGCAGTACCCCACAACACCGCCTTTTTGCCACCCGCATTCATGGCGATATTGCCGCCAATGCAAGAGGCATCCGCAGAAGTGGGGTCGACAGCAAACACAAACCCGGCTTGCTCGGCTGCATCCGCCACACGTTGGGTGACTACGCCAGCTTCGGTGGCAATGGTGGCAAAGGCATGCTTGAGGCCAGGCAGTTGCAGCATTTCTACCTTGCCGAGCTTTTGTAATTTTTCGGTGTTGATCACCGCACTTTTCCAAGTCAGGGGCACAGCCCCGCCGGTGTAGCCCGTGCCACCACCACGCGGCACGATGGTCAGACCCAAATCGATACAGGCCTTGACCAATCTGGCCATGTCAGCTTCACCATCGGGGGCGAGCACCACAAAGGGGTATTCCACCCGCCAATCGGTGGCATCGGTGACATGCGAGACGCGGCTCATGGCGTCAAAGCGGACATTGTTGTCGTGCGTGCACTTGCGAAACACTTTGCGGGCTTTGGCACGCAAACCAGCCACCTCTGCAAAACTTTGGGCAAAGACTTTCACTGCTTGCATCGCTGTGTCCAACAATCCCGTCACCATGGCGTCGCGCTGTGGGTCTTGCGTAGCGTCACGGCGCTTGTCAATTTCACCCAAGCGATGTTGCATGGCTTGAACCAACAACTGCCGGCGCTTGGGGTTGTCCAGCAAATCGTCTTGCAAATAGGGGTTGCGTTGAACCACCCAAATATCGCCCAAAACCTCCAAAAGCATTCGTGCGGAACGACCGGTCTTTCTTTCTTGACGCAAAGTCTCCAAACTTTGCCAAGCGCTCAAGCCCAGCAAGCGGATCACGATTTCCTTGTCAGAAAAAGAGGTGTAGTTGTAGGGGATTTCCCTAGATCGCTGGACGTCTTGTTCAGCCCCTATCAACGGGGGCAAAGGAGTGGGTGCATTCATAAGTGGAAAGCAATAGTAACCTAGGGCAATTTCAGCCGCGCCAGGCTTTGAAAAATACCCACTGCAAAGAGGCGCAAACCACCACCAATCCAGTGTAGGTCATCATTTTGCCGTCTTGACCCCCCCAAACCACTCCAGCAACGAGAACGCCAGCGCCCGCTACACTGTTCAAAACAAATTGCAACCAAGGTTTGAACATAGCGGGTTTGTGACGCCATAAAAGTTGGCTAAGTACCCACATCCATGCCGCCATGAAGACCGCTGGCGCTAAAAAATTAATCAAGTGAACAATAAGCGACAAGGTATCCATCTAGGAATTTTATAATCAGGCTATGTCAGTTTGGGCGCTAGGACTTAACCACACGACCGCTCCCTTGGATTTACGGGGAAGGTTTGCGTTTGCTATTGAGCAAGTCGGTCCCGTTCTCGACGGTTTGAAACACAGCTTTGGCTCGCAAACCGAAGCCACCATTCTCTCCACCTGTAACCGCACCGAAATTTATTGCGCCTCGCAAGAAATTGCCATGCCCCAGACTTTGCAATGGTTGGCGCAGTCTGGCGGCGTGAGCCCAGACAGCTTGCATGACCACATCTACACCTTGGTGGATGACGAAGCCGCGAGACATGCGTTTCGTGTTGCCAGCGGACTTGACTCCATGGTCTTGGGCGAACCGCAAATCTTGGGGCAATTGAAAGACGCCGTGCGGGTGGCCCGCGAAGTGGGCGCTTTGGGCAGCACCTTGCACCAAATGTTCCAACGATCATTCGCTGTAGCTAAGCAAGTGCGCAGTTCAACCGAAATTGGCGCGCACAGCATCAGCATGTCTGCGGCTTCTGTGCGGCTGGCAGCGCAGCTGTTCGAAGACTTAAGCAAGATCAATGTGCTGTTTGTGGGCGCCGGCGAAATGATTGAACTTTGCGCCACCCACTTCGCCGCAAAAAACCCCAAGTCAATGGTGGTGGCCAACCGCACCCAAGAACGCGGCGAGCGTTTAGCGATCCAACTCAAAGCCGATGTCATGCGCTTGGCCGACTTGCCCGACCGACTTCACGAGTTTGACGCCGTCATCAGCTGCACCGCCAGCACCTTACCCTTGATTGGCTTGGGCGCTGTCGAACGCGCCCTGAAAAAGCGTCGCAACCGCCCCATGTTCATGGTCGATTTGGCCGTGCCTCGCGACATCGAGCCTGAGGTGAAATCGCTGCGAGATGTCTACCTCTACACCGTTGACGATTTGTCCCAAGTGGTGCAAACCGGTCAAGCCAGTCGGCAAGCGGCGGTGGCCGAGGCTGAGGTGATCATTGACGCGGGTGTGCAAAGTTTTGTCAATTGGCTGGACCAGCGCAGCGATGTGCCCCTGATTCAACAACTCAACCAACAAGCCGAAATGTGGCGCACGGGTGAGTTGCAAAAAGCACAAAAACTCATCGCCAAAGGCGAACCTGTCGACAAAGTGATGGATGCTTTGTCAAAGAACCTGACCCAAAAAATGCTGCATGGCGCCATGTCAGAGCTGCATTCGGAAGACAGCGCCACGCGCCAACAAGCGCGCCAAGCCATCGAAAATTTCTTTTTGCGCAGCTCGCGTTAGCTGTCGCCACCCACCATGAAAACTTTCATGCGCGCTCAGCTTGAGCGTTCGGTACAACGTTTGGCCGAGCTGGATTTTTTGTTATCCCGCGAAGACATCATGCAAGACATGAAGCAGTTCTTGGTCTTGTCGCGTGAACACGCCGAGGTGGTGGCACTGGTCACGCCTTATCAAAAATGGCTGCAATACCAGCAAGACAGCGCCTCGGCCCAAGCCATGCTGCACGACACAGACGCCGAGGTGCAAGCCATGGCGCAAGAAGAAATCAGCAACGCCGAGCCCGCCATCTCGGCCTTGGAAGCGCAGTTGCAGCGAATGCTGCTGCCCAAAGACCCGGATGATGCGCGCCATGCATTTTTGGAAATCCGCGCTGGAACGGGCGGCGATGAGTCGGCATTGTTCGCCGGCGACTTGTTGCGCATGTACACCCGTTATTGCGCCACCCAAAACTGGCGGGTTGAGGTTATCAGCGAATCGCCTAGCGAGTTGGGTGGCTACAAAGAAGTGGTGATACGCATTGAAGGCACCAGTGTTTATGGCGCACTCAAGTTTGAGTCGGGCGGCCACCGCGTGCAGCGTGTGCCCGCTACTGAAACCCAGGGGCGCATACACACCAGCGCTTGCACGGTGGCGGTGCTGGCAGAACCTGATGAGCAAGAGGCCATCAAAATCAACCCCTCCGATTTGCGCATCGACACCTTTCGCGCCAGCGGCGCGGGTGGCCAGCACATCAACAAAACCGACTCGGCGGTGCGCATCACCCACTTGCCCACCGGCATCGTGGCCGAGTGCCAAGACGGACGCAGCCAGCACAGCAACAAAGCCCAAGCTTTGCGGGTACTGACCGCCCGCATCCAAGAAAAAGACCGTTCTGAGCGGGCTGCCAAAGATGCCGCCGAGCGCAAAAGCCTGATTGGCAGCGGTGACCGCTCAGACCGCATACGCACTTACAACTTCCCGCAAGGGCGCTTCACCGATCACCGCATCAACCTGACGTTGTACAAATTGCTGGCCATCATGGAAGGCGACTTAGGCGATGTGGTGGAAGCTTTGCAGGCTTATGAAGCCGCCGAGCAGTTGGCTCAGTTGGAAGACGCAAGCTAATGGGAATAAGCACACCATGACCTCGCCCAACCAAGCTTTGTCCAGCAGATTGGCTGTGGGTGCGGTGCTGTTGGCGGCAGGTTCGGCCTCGCGCATGGGTCACCGACCCAAAAGCTTGCTGGAGTTGGATGGCGTTCCGCTGATCCGTCGCCAGTTGATGGCGTTGTCGGACGCAGGCATTCACGAGGTGGTGGTGGTGTTGGGCCACTATGCCGAGCGCATCGAGAAAGCGATCAATGCGTTTGCAGTCACGCTGGTGCGCAACCCCGACCCTGATGCCGGACAGGTTTCCTCTCTGCGCTTAGGTTTACAAGCGCTGTTGCCCAAGATGGACGCGGTGCTAGTAGCTCTGGCCGACCAACCCCTGATTAACTCGCAAGACATTAATGACTTGATAAGCGCTTACATACATCGTCCAGCAAATACACAGGTGGTGCAACCCACGGTGGACGGGCTGCCAGGAAACCCCGTTATGTTTACCAACGAAGTGCGCGAGCAGATTTTGGCGGGTCAGGCCAATTTCGGCTGCCGTCAGTGGCAGTCGGCGCATCCCGAACAAGTGCATGCTTGGGTCAGTGCCAACCATCGCTACCGCACGGATGTCGACACACCAGAAGACATTCAAGCACTGGCTGAGCGCACCGGCCATAGCCTGACTTGGCCTGTCGACTTGCGTCTTTCACCATGAACATCGCCCAAGCCCTGCAACAAGCGCGTTGCTTAGCTATTTCCTCGCTAGAGGCACAAACCCTGCTGCTGCATGCCTTGGGCCGCGACTTGCTCGACCGCGCTTGGCTGCTGCTGCACGACAGCGACGATCTCCCCCTGACTACTTGCGAGCTTTACAAAGATTTGATGCAACGCCGCTTGGCCCACGAGCCTTTGGCATATCTCACAGGGCAGCAAGAATTCCATGGTCTGAGCTTGCAAGTGGACAAGCGGGTGCTGGTGCCCCGCCCTGACACCGAAACCTTGGTCGACTGGGCTTTACAACTTGAACTCCCGCCCCAGGCCCATGTGTTGGACTTGGGCACCGGTAGCGGCGCCATCGCCTTGGCCCTGAAAAACGCTCACCCGCATTGGCAGGTGCAGGCGGTGGACGCCAGCGAGCACGCCTTAGCTGTGGCGACTGGCAACGCCCAAAAGTTGCAGCTTGAGGTGAGCTTTTTGCCAAGCCACTGGTTCTCGCAGGCGCAAGGCCTCTTCGATTTGGTGGTATCCAACCCGCCCTATATTGCGCAAGGCGACCCGCATTTACCTGCTTTACGGGCGGAGCCGCTGCAGGCGCTGGTCAGCGGCAAGGATGGCTTGGACGATATCCGCCATATCACCGCCCAAGCCCCAGCCCATTTGTTGCCTGGCGCTTGGCTGCTCTTGGAACACGGCTTTGACCAAGCCACAGCCGTGCGGCATTTGCTGGCCTCTCAGGGCTTTGTGCAAGTACAAAGCCGCAATGACCTCGCGGGCATACAACGCTGCAGCGGTGGCCAATGGCCAGAAGTGAAATAATCAAGTATCTTTTGGGCAAATGCCCTGTATTTTTTTAGTGGAGTGAATAATGAGCGACGCACAACAACGCATAGACCAATTGGTCAAAAACAACGACATCGTCTTGTTCATGAAAGGCAATGCCAGCTTCCCCATGTGCGGCTTTTCCGGCCGCGCCATACAGTTGCTCAAAGCCAGCGGTGTGGACACCAAGACCCTCACCACCGTCAATGTGCTGGACGACGCCGAGATTCGCCAAGGCATCAAGGAATACAGCAACTGGCCCACCATCCCCCAGTTGTATGTGAAGGGCGAGTTCATTGGCGGCTCCGACATCATGACCGAGATGTACGAAAACGGCGAACTGCCCAATTTATTGGGCGCTTAACAGCCTCTTTTTAAGTTTTCAAGGCTGCCAGCGCTGCTGGGCAGCCAGCACCGCTTGGGGATAAGCCAGTTGCCCTCGGCTGCCGTTATAGCGGCCCAAGGCCATGTTCAGGTCGCCATTTTCCAGTGCCAAATAATGGCGCAAGATGACGCAGCCAAAACGCATATTGGCTTGCCACTGAAACAAGACCGCGGTGTCTGCTACGCCTAACTGGCGTGTCCAAAACGGCATCACCTGCATCACGCC
>Ga0209084_1002470_pt1 | contig 14298 bp, 14 predicted proteins | sample C_130820_MF_Meta_FD_187309 | JGI IMG/M metagenome (GOLD analysis project Ga0209084, IMG submission 187309) | Freshwater microbial communities from Lake Croche, Canada to study carbon cycling - C_130820_MF_MetaG (SPAdes) (version 2) | ecosystem: Environmental > Aquatic > Freshwater > Lake... | reverse complement strand
CAGCATCACCCAACGTTTGTGGCCGATGGGCAACGACACCGTGTTCATTCCGGGCCACGGGCCCGAGAGCACTTTTGGCCGCGAGCGTCAGTCCAACCCGTATGTGGGCGGGACCTGAAGCGGCCTGTTTGAGTCACGTTCAGCCGCGTTTGGCTTCTTGGTACAGGTGTTGGACTTTGGGAAGGTTGGCTTCAAGTTCTTGAATGCGGTTGCCGCCACTGGGGTGCGTTGACAGGAATGACGGGCCCCCATTGCCATTGGCTCCCAACATTTTTCGCCACAAATTGACACTTGCTTCGGGTAAATAGCCGCCGCGTGCTGCTATTTCAAGACCCACCAAATCTGCTTCGGTTTCGTCGTCGCGGCTGTATTTGAGCGACAGCAATTGCGTGCCCAAGTTGGCCGCCACATCGCCCAATTGTCCCAGGCCGAGCAAGGCTGACGCGACCGAAAGGCCGATGCCAGTGACCCTGGACTTGGCCAGCCGCTCACGCGCATGCTCACGCAGGGCATGCGCCATCTCGTGGCCCATGATCATGGCGACTTCGTCGTCGGTGAGCTTGAGTTGGTCCAAGATGCCTGTGTAAAACGCGATCTTGCCGCCGGGCATACACCAGGCGTTGAGTTGTTTGCTGCCAATCAGGTTCACTTCCCAGCGCCAGTTGGACACACGTGAATTCCATTGCGATGCGAAGGGAATCAAGCGGCGGGCAATGCTGTGCAGACGCTGCAGTTGCGGATGGTCGTTGGGGGCCAGCGCATTTTTGGATTTCGCGTCGGCCAGCACCTGGCTGTATTGTTGTTTGGCAGACGACTCAAGATCTTCCGCAGAAACAAAGGTCCGTACGCTGGAGGCACCGCCAACGTCCACTTGCGCCAGCGCCGGGCCGGCCAAAGCAGTGCCCGCGGCCATCAAGAAGGCGCGACGCGGGTGCCAGCGGGTGACATTGGCCGTGTCGGACAGCGCCGCGTTGGAGGAGGATTTGAGGTCGCAAAGAAAACACATAGGGTGCTCATAATAGCTGCAAAGTGGTATTTTTGTGTGGTGAATAGAGGCGCGTTCCATACTTTTGTAAAGCTTGCGCTGGGTCAAAGGTACTCGCCTTGATAATGGCGTCATGACTGCGCCGTCTTCCCCGAATCCTGTTGCAACGACTGTTCAACACACCGAGCCTGCGCTCGGTTGGTGGGCTTCTTGGCGTGTGTATTTGCAACCCGCCAGTTTGCGCATGCTGTCCTTGGGGTTTTCCGCGGGCTTGCCCTTGCTCTTGGTGCTGGGCACATTGAGCTTTCGCTTGCGCGAAGCGGGGATTGACCGCAGCACGATTGGTTATTTGAGCTGGGTGGGTATGGCCTACGGCTTCAAATGGGTCTGGGCGCCGCTGGTGGACCGCATGCCCCTGCCTTGGCTGACGGCCAGTTTGGGTCGAAGACGCAGTTGGTTGCTGTTGTCGCAAGGCGTGATCATGGGCGGATTGATGGGCATGGCCTGGTGCGATCCGAGTCAAACGCTGGGGCCCATTGTGTGGTGCGCCTTGGCGGTGGCGGTGGCGTCGGCCACGCAAGACATTGCGCTGGATGCTTTTCGCATCGAGTCAGCCCACGCAGACCTGCAAGCGGCTTTGGCGGCCAGTTACCAAACGGGTTACCGTCTGGCCATGATCTGGGCGGGTGCCGGTGTGCTGTGGGTAGCCGCTTGGGTGCAAGGCCCGCAAGTTGCGGGGTACCAGCACGCCGCTTGGAAGGCCGCTTACATGGTCATGGCTTTGAGCATGTTGACCGGCATGCTGACGGTTTTGTTGTCGCCAGAGCCTGTACTTGCACCCCTGCTGCCCGCCCGCAATGTGCGTGAGTGGTTGCGCGGCGCATTGATTGAACCCTTTGTCGACTTTGTGCGTCGGTATGGCTGGCATGCGGTGCTGATGTTGTTGATGATCGCAACCTACCGCATCAGCGACGTGGTCATGGGCATCATGGCCAATCCGTTTTACGTGGACATGGGTTTTACCAAAGAAGAGGTGGCGACTGTGACCAAGGTCTATGGCGTGATCATGACTTTGGCGGGCGCATTTGTGGGCGGCGTGTTGTCCATGCGATTTGGCGTGATGCGCATTTTGATGCTGGGTGCTGTGCTCAGTGCCGCCAGCAACTTGCTGTTCGCTTGGTTGAGTGGCGTGGGCCATGACGTCACGGCCCTGGTGTGGGTCGTGTCTGCCGATAATTTGGCCAGTGGCATTGCATCGGCGGCCTTCATTGCGTATTTGTCGTCGCTCACCAATGTGACGTATTCAGCCACGCAATACGCCTTGCTCAGCTCTATGATGCTTTTGCTGCCCAAGTTCATAGCCGGATTTTCGGGGGACTATGTCAATCTGCACGGGTACGCTGATTTTTTCACGGCAACCGCCTGGTTGGGGGTGCCGGTGTTGCTGCTGGTAGCACTGGTTGGAAGGGTCGCGCGCATGGGGGCTGAGAAAGGGGTTCAGCCTCGGAATGCGCCCACTTCGACACCAGCAGATTGAACAGGTTTACCTAACTTTACGGGCGCTTTATCTCTGGCGCATAGGCTGGCGCACTGGGCCCGTGCATGATCAAGGACCCAGAGTGGACAAGCCAAAGGACACACGCATGAGTGGCAAACTGCTGTTGATTGAAGACGATTCGCGCTTGGCCCAGATGGTGGCAGATTATTTGAGCCCACAAGGGTTCGAGTGCATACACGCAGGTGATGGGCAAACAGGCTTGTCGCGTGTGCAAGACGGACAGATCGACCTGGTGGTGCTGGACCTGATGCTGCCCGACATGGATGGCTTGCAGGTGTGTCAACGCATACGGGGATTACATGGCCATGTGAGTCAAGTGCCCATTTTGATGCTGACGGCCAAAGGCGACCCGATGGACCGCATCATCGGGCTGGAGTTGGGAGCAGACGATTATTTGCCCAAACCCTTTGAGCCGCGTGAGCTGCTGGCCCGCATCAAAGCCATTTTTCGGCGCAAGACGGGTGAACTTGTGCATGCCAAGTCACTGATGATTTTGGGTGGCTTGGAGATTGATCGCGATGCACGGCGTGTTGCTGTGCATGGTCAAGTGTGCGATTTAACCTCTTATCAATTTGACCTGCTGGTGGCCTTGGCCGAGCGGGCAGGCCGCGTTTTGACGCGCGATCAAATCATGGAAGCGGTACGCGGCCGTGAACTGGAAGCCTTTGACCGGTCTATTGATGTGCACATGGGCCGCATCCGCGCCGCCATCGAAGTCGATGCCAAAGACCCCAAACGCATTTTGACGGTGCGTGGTGTGGGCTATGTATTTGCCAAACAGCAAGACTGAAAGCATGTCGCTTCGTACCGCATTTTCAAAACGCCTGTACCTTCGCATTTGGTTGGCGGTGGTGTTGGGCGTGGCCGTTTTGATGCTGCTGGTGGGGTGGGTCTGGCGCATGGCAGAGGAACACAATCGGCCGCAGGGCATGGCGCGGGAAGTGATTGTGCGCAACGCCGCTGGCGATGCCATCGGGACCGGCCAAGCCCTGGCACAGCGCGGGCGAGGCCTTGAATTTGAATTGACCTTGCCCAGTGGTGAGACCTTGCAAATCCAAGTGCCTAACCGCAGACCGCCCAGGCCCGAGGCTGACGGCACGGGATCAATAATGCATCAAGGCAGGCCACCTGGGCCGCCTGCGCATCATGCCAGTCCGCCCTGGTGGGCCAGGCCGCCCTATGGATTTTTGTGGATGCTGGGTTTGGTGGGGCTGGCGGTGGCGGTGGGGGTCTATCCGATTGTGCGCCGGGTCACGCAGCGGCTGGAAACCTTGCAACAGGGTGTGCAAAAGTGGGGCGATGGCGACTTGAGTGTGCGCGTGCCGGTGAGCGGACAAGACGAGGTGGCCGATTTGTCGCAACGCTTCAATGATGCGGCACAACACATTGAAAACTTGCTGGCCTCACAATGCGCCTTGTTGGCTTCGCAAAAGTCATTGCTGGCCAATGCCTCGCACGAGTTGCGTTCGCCCTTGGCACGCATTCGCATGGGGCTGGAATTCATGGGCGAGGCATCGCCCACCGCCAAAGACGAGATCGCCCGCAATATTACCGAGTTGGACCAGTTGGTTGATGAGATCTTGCTGGCCAGCCGACTCGATACCCAAGAGTCTGAGCTGGGGATCATCGAGTCGGTGGACTTGATTGGGCTGTGTGCTGAAGAATGTGCCCGCGTGGGCGCCAGCTTGCAACTGCCCAAAGGCGTGCAGTCCATTGAAGTGCCAGGCGTTGCTAAATTACTGCGCCGCATGGTGCGGAACTTGTTAGAGAACGCCAAACGCTATGGCGGTGAATCGGCCCAAGAGATTGCTTTGACCTTGTCGCAAGCAGACGCTGTGACCACGTTGCGTGTGTGTGACCGCGGCCCCGGTGTGCCCACCGAATTACGTGAGCGGATTTTTGAACCCTTTTACCGACTGCCAGGTGCCAGCGAACGCACAGGCGGGGTGGGCTTGGGGCTGGCGCTGGTCAAGTCGATTGCCTTGCGGCATGGCGGACGGGTCTCATGCCTGGGGCGGGACGGCGGGGGGACTTGTTTTACGGTGACTTTGGGACAGTCGCATCCAAAACATGAACTGCAAAGCCCGAAGCCATCGACCTCGCAATAAGTAACCCGAGATCAGTTTCGAAGACGTCAAGGGCGAGGCACTCTGCCATAGCTTGGCAAAATGAGATAAAGATTTATTGGCAGTCGGTGTTTTGAAATGGTGCAGCTTTTTGGACGCGCGAATGAAGGTGCGCGCGCCAAAGTGTGCGATTTCAAACCGAGTGCTTTGACTCAGTGGGATCAGCGCCAATTCAATTTCTTTGGCATAGCCCGCCAAAGCTTGCATCCATTCCGTCAAGTGGGTCTCGGTCAGGCCCGATAAGGCGCTGCCGGGTCGTTGCCGGTAGACCATCCACACTTGTTTCGCATGGTAGAAACTTTGAATCCGCAAAACCAACCTGGGGAAAACAGCCAAGTCTTCAAAGATGCGCCCCTCAGGAAAGGCCAGCGCCGAGGGCCAAGCGCTGCGGCGAACAATTTTGGACCAAGGGTGCCATTGGCCTGTTTGGAACAAGCCCGTAATCAGTAAGTTGGGGTCCTTCAGAGCTTCATTCGATGGGCCTTGAAAAGAAGCGATGTGTTCATCGAGAAACCTGGCACGGCCATCACCATCGTCCTGTAGACGCCTGAAATCGCACAAGACCAAATCGGGTGAGTGGGTGTCAATGATGTGCTTTAACTTCGCCAAGGCTCCAGACTCCAGGGTGTCGTCAGCGTCGATGAACCAGATGTGTTCGCCTTGCGCAGCCTTCAACAAGGCATTGCGCGCCGCGCTGATCCCCTTGTTGAGATCATGTCTCAGCAGGCGTACCTGATGGGGATGCGAATGCTGCAAGTCTTTCAGAATGGCCGCTGAGCCATCCGGTGAAGCGTCGTCCAGAAAAAGAATTTCAACGTCAGCGTCTGCTTGCGCCAGGATGGACAGGGCGCATTCATGCAAATAGGCTTCGACCTTGTAAACAGGCACCAAAATGCTCAGCCACTTTGATGTGTTGCGCTGCGTTATGGGGGTAGCAAATGTCATGCATCCGCCTCCTGCGGTGATAACAAACGCGTCAAAGCACTGGTATGTAAAACCCATCTGCGGGTCCAGCCGCGTTCAAAGATGCGTCTGTCGCCTCCGCGCAGTTTGATAATGCAAGGCAAAATTTTCGGGCATGGCGTCAAGGCCAGACGTGCATAGAGATGCCGTTTACGCCATTTCAATGCAGCATGAAAACCCAGCGCTGAATCTTCGGCCCTGACCAGCGCTAGGCGGTATTGAAATGGGGCGTTGCTCAAAATGGCGGATGCAGCCACATGCATGATCAGGTAAAGCTGGTATTGGGAATCCAAGCCTTGCACTGCTTGTTCGAACCTACCTGTGGCTTGAAGTTTCTCAAGGTAATGGGATTCACCCATGTGCAAGGCCAGATCAAACTCCTGAGCCAAAGCCACAACAAAGGGGCTGTGAGGTAGAGCGGCCATGAACCAGTTTTCCACCATCGGTTGCTCCGGGCGCGTGGTGAATCGGTCAATGTAAAAGCCGACAAACTCGGCGCCTTGTTCGGCTTGAAGCGCATGCACCCAGTTCAAGTTTTGGGTGAGCAGTGTGGAGGCGTCAATCCAGATGCCACCGTGCTGCGCCAGCAAGTGCAAACGCAACCAATCGGCTTGGCGAAAAGGTGGGAGGTGTTCAAATTTGTCTGTAATTAATTGCGCATCAATCCAATCGGTGATCGTGCTTTTGTTCAGCACATGAAGCACATGATCCGGTGCAAAGCGCCGCCAATTGTGGTGACACTGTCTGATGAATTCAGGTGCGGGCGATTCGTGCCAATAGGTCCAAATGATTTTGGGAATTGGGGGCACCAGGCTGTCGGTTGCGGCAGTTGAGCCCACATGCCGGGTATGAGGCAAAGTGGGTACTTGTGCTCGGAAAATGTGTAAGATTTCCAATGTCAGCCCCAAGCACAACAACGCCAGAAGACCTGCCGTAATTTCAAGGAGTATCAGCCAAGTCATAAGGGCATCGATTTCAACAATGTGGCATACCGATGGTGCATCAAGGCCATGTCAAATTGCGCTTTGACACTGGCGCGGGCGGCCAATCCCAGTTGCTCTGCCCAGTTTGGTTTAGCGAGCAATTGGGCAATCGCATCGGCCAAGGCTTGCGCATCCCCTTCAGGCACCAGCAGGCCAGTTTGACCGTGCGCGATGACTTCGCGCACACCGACCACATCGGTGCCAATGCAAGCGCAGCCCATGGCCATGGCTTCGATCAAAGCCAGTGGCATGCCTTCGTAGTGGGTCGACAGCACAAACACCTGATGCGTGGCCAGCAAAGCTGGCAGCTGGCTGACTTGACCCAAAAAATCTATCTGTTCTGTCAGATTGGCGTCTGCGCAGGCTTTCTTGCATTGCGCGATCAGCTGAGCTTTGCCAAGGCCCGCAAAAGACAGGCGGGTAGAAATGTGCCGGTCTTGCAAAATCTGCATAGCGTGGATCAATGTCATCGGGTCTTTTTGACGGGCAAACCGCGAAGCCATGATCACGTTCGGAGCGCGTGCAGACCAGGTCGGGCATTCGATGGATTCAAACAACAAGGTATTCACACCGTTGTGAATGGCCAGGCATTTTTCGGGCGGAAATTTCAGCTCGAGCAAACGGGTTTTTACACCTTCTGAAACGCCTACAATGGCGGCTGTGCGGTTGGCCAACCAACGCGCCAAGGCCAAGCGCAAGAAGGTATAGCGTTCCCGTGAGTTGTGCTCGACATGCACCAAGTTTTTCACACCGGCCCACAGTCCTGCCAAACGGCCCCAGAGGTGTTCGCTGTAACCATGCGCAACCAGAATGTCCGGCGACCACGATGTGCATATCTGCTTCAGTTGCCAGATGGTTGCCGCATGCGACCAACCCGGTACCACTTGCACATTCAGACCTTTTTTTTGGAGCGCCAGAACACGTGCTGCGTCCGTGTTGCGTTTACGCCGGAGCACCAGTTTCACGTCCATGTCATCTGCTGTTTGCGCAGCAAGGCACAGATCAACGGCCACTTGTGTGGCACCCGAAAAACCACCCGTCACAAAGTGCAGAACTTTCAGTTTGGCTTGTGGCATGGGGTGTGCCGGAGGCGCTCAGTTTTTCAGGTCTGTGTGGCGCAATGGCGATGCATCAGGCCGCAATTGGCACCAAATCCAAGCGGCGCACAGCACGAGCAGGCCATTCGATGGGCCATAGACCAAGGCAGAACTGAAAACACCTTCCAGGGCGTAAGCCATCATAACGGCGGCAGCCACCAGCACCACTTCGCGTTGATGCCATGTTGGCTTGAATAGCCATTGGCGGGCCAGGTAAGCCATTGCCGTGGTCAGCAGTAGTGCCCAAACCATGCCGCCTTCTACAAGCGTTTGCAGGTATTCAGAATGAAAGTGCCGATGCGTGAACATCTCTGGCGGCGGCGCGCCGAATTGACTGAAATGGTTAGGCCGTATGCCGGCCCCCCAACCGAACCAGGGTTTGTCTGCAATGGCCATGAAAGCCAGTCGGTACATTTCCATTCGGCCGCCAATGGACGTTTGTGTCACTCCCATGTTGCTTTGACGCAGTGCCATGAATTGGGTGGCTTCATCGACAGCTTGCATATACAAGCTGGTGCGTAAACTCGCAATTGTGATCATCATGATGCTGGCCACAGCCAAGATGCCCGCCACCTGAAATTTGCTGAGCCTGTGCCACAAACGATAGGCCATGACGCCCATCACGATTACACCAAAAGCGGCCATCTCGATGCGCCGAGACGTGGCATGCAAGATGATGATGCTGGCAACCATTGCGACTGCAAACAACCAGCGGTGCGCGCTCACTTGCGGTCGAGTTAAGGCCAGGAAATTCATGGCTCCAAGAACCAGCGTCAATTGCCCCAGTTGTTGATAACCCGTAGTGCCCGCTTCGAAAAAAGGGCGGGTGGGGTCTTGGGTTGACCAAAAAATACTCAGCACATACCAAATTGCAGTGGCTATGAGTCCCCATGCCATTGATTTTTCAATGTCATTCGTTTGCGGGTTGCAGCGGCTCAATCCGATCGCAGCCAATGGCCAAAGCAGCAGGTGCGTGTGCCACAAGGCATTACGCACAGCCAGGTAGGGTGTGCCGGACCACAGGGCGCTGATCATTTTGAAGATAAATACCGAGGCAATGCACAGGCTGATCAGGCTGTCGCTGCGCTGCCATACCACGCGGTCCAGCGTCGCGGAGCGCGAACGGATCAGGGCGATCAACCCAATCAGTGCAAAGATCAGGACCCCAGCTTCTGAAAGCAAGGGCAGGATCAGGATCAGCCCGAAGTAAAACCCAGGAAGCAGGTACTGGACCTTTGTTGCAAAGCTGAGGTTTGAAATAGTCACTCCTGATCAGGCACCCTAGCCTCGATCAATGCCCGCCGCCGAAGTGCTCACCGTCTTTGAACTTGTACACCGTTCCGCAATAAGGGCACTTGGCTTGGCCGGTTTTGGCCACATCCAGATAGACCTTGGGGTGGTTATTCCAAAGCTTCATGTCGGCTTGGGGGCTCGGGCAGAACACGCCGCCTTGGGCGTTCAGGTCTTTGGCCAGCAGTTCTATGGTGTTGCTCATGCTGTGCGCTTTAAACCAAAGTCAGCCAGTGGGCGTACTTGGGGTTGCGGCCATTGACGATGTCAAAGAACCCCGACTGAATTTTCTCGGTGATCGGGCCGCGGCTGCCCACATAGCCGTCTTTCCCGAGTTCGATGCGGTCGAGTTCGCGAATCGGTGTGACTTCAGCCGCTGTCCCTGAAAAGAAAGCTTCGTCAGCGATGTACACCTCGTCGCGTGTGATGCGCTTTTGCACGACCTCCAGCCCCAAGTCTTTGGCGATGTGGAACACCGTGTTGCGGGTGATGCCGTTCAAAGCGCCAGACGACATGTCGGGGGTGTAAATGACGCCGTCTTTCACCACAAAAATGTTTTCACCCGCGCCTTCAGACACAAAGCCCGAGGTGTCGAGCAAAAGAGCTTCGTCGTAACCTTCGTCGGTGACTTCCATGTTGGCCAGAATCGAGTTGGTGTAGTTGCTCACCGCCTTGGCTTGCGTCATGGTGATGTTGACGTGGTGTCGGGCGTAGCTTGAGGTCTTCACCCGGATGCCTCGCTGCAGACCTTCTTCGCCGAGGTACGCACCCCAAGTCCAAGCGGCGACCATCAAATGGATGGTGTTGCCTTTCGGGCTGACGCCCAGTTTTTTGTCGCCAATCCAAGTCAGGGGACGGATATAGCCGGACTCGAGTTTATTTTCACGGACTACGGTGCGTTGGGCTTCGCTGACTTGGTCTTTGGTGAAGGGGATCGCCATGCGCAGGATCTTGGCGCTGTTGAACAGGCGTTCGGTGTGCTCATGCAAGCGGAAGATGGCCGTGCCTTGCTCAGTTTGATAAGCACGCACGCCTTCAAAGGCACCGCAGCCGTAGTGCAGGGTGTGGCTCAAGACGTGGATCTTTGCATCGCGCCAATCGACCAATTGGCCGTCCATCCAGATTTTACCGTCACGGTCTGACATTGAAGGAATTACGACGCTCATTGTGTGTCCTGGTAATAGAGTTGTCTGAAATAGTTCGCATGTGCATTTTAAGGCCTGAAATTGTCGGGCTCATTCAGGGCGGTGCAGCACCCATTCTGTGAGCTTTCCGCCGGTAAAGATGCAGGTCACATGGGAGTCACCGTTGTCGGTCCATCTGAAAACTTCAGGCTGGGCGTCTTTTTCGCTTTGCAAGGCACCTAAAGAGCGCGTCATGGCGATCACGTGCATCAAGTTCACGCCTTTTTTGAGTTTGGCGTTCAGCATGACGGCACTGGCCACAGAGCCAACGGGCCGGTCAGTGGCACGTTTGAGGACGGTGAGAATGCGGGTGAAGTGCAGCAAGATCCACATCACAATGCCACTGCCCACCAAGGCCACGCCGGGCCACTGGTAAGACCGCCATGCGGCCACAGTCAGGACAATGCAGCCGATGGGAATTAAAATACGGTTGAAATTCATGGCGCGATTGTCGGTCTTTTTGAGACTCAATCCAAGCTGCGCACCAGGTTCATTGCCTCTTCAATGCGCTCGACAGGATGGATGGTCAAACCTTCAAAGGATTTGTCGTTCTTTTTCGGCGCGTTGGCCTTGGGCACGATGGCCACTTGAAATCCCAGCTTGGCCGCTTCTTTCAGTCGTTCTTGTCCGCGGGGTGCTGGGCGCACCTCTCCAGCCAGACCGACTTCACCAAAGGCCAAAAAGCCTTTGGGTAAGGCTTTGCCGCGCAGGCTGGAGGTGATGGCCAGCATCACCGCCAAATCCGCGGCCGGTTCGCTGATGCGCACACCGCCCACCGCGTTCACAAACACATCCTGGTCCATGCAGGCTACGCCCGCATGACGGTGCAACACCGCCAGCAGCATGGCCAGCCGGTCTCGGTCAAGACCCACGCTCAAGCGGCGTGGACTGGGGCCACCACTGTCGACCAAGGCCTGAATTTCGACCAGCATGGGACGTGTGCCTTCCAGCGTGACCATCACGCAACTCCCGGGCACGGGTTCTGAATGTTGCGACAAAAAGATGGCACTCGGGTTGCTCACGCCTTTGAGGCCTTTTTCGGTCATCGCAAACACGCCAATCTCGTTCACCGCACCAAAGCGGTTTTTGATGGCGCGAATCAACCGGAAGTTCGAATGCGTGTCGCCCTCGAAGTACAGCACCGTGTCAACCATGTGTTCCAGCACGCGCGGCCCAGCCAGCGCCCCTTCTTTGGTCACATGGCCCACCAGAACGATGGTGGTGCCTGTGGATTTGGCGGTGCGTGTCAGGTGCGCTGCGCATTCACGCACCTGCGCTACCGAGCCAGGGGCCGAGGTGAGCTGGTCCGAATACACCGTCTGGATCGAGTCGATGATGGCGATGTTGGGTTGGCGCGATTGCAGGGTGTGCAGAATCTTTTCGAGCTGAATTTCGGGCAGCACCGGCACCTGTGAGGCCACCAGGCCGAGCCTGCGCGAGCGCATGGCAACTTGGGCGCCACTTTCTTCGCCCGTCACGTACAAGGTGTTCATGCCACTGCGCTGCAAGGCATCCACCGCTTGCAGCAGCAAGGTGGATTTGCCAATGCCCGGATCCCCTCCGATCAGCACCACGCCACCTTCCACCATGCCGCCGCCCAGCACACGGTCCAACTCGTCGATGCCGGTCGGATGGCGCTCAAAGTCGGCCGCTTCAATTTGAGACAAGGGCAGCACTTCCGAGGTCGGCGCGAGCGAGGCGTGCACCGAGCCAAAGCGGTTTTTTGCAGCAGCGGGTTCTGCTGCACCTTCGATCAGGGTGTTCCAGGCGTTGCAGCTGGGGCATTTGCCCATCCAGCGGGCGCAGGTGCCGCCGCATTCGGTGCAGGTGTAAATCGATTTGTCTTTGGCCATGGCGCAGTCAAGAGGCGGTCATCATTGGAACGCTGTAGTGTGCCTGATCAATGTTGCCAGGCAGCGATGAAGGAGCGCGTGATCTCCGATGCGGGTCCGCTGGCGATGCCAACGCTGCTCTGACCTGCCCACAAAGGGGTGAAGTCGGCGCGGCCTTGGGCCTCTGCTGCCGTGCGCAGGAGCGTCATGGCTGCCGTGGCCAAAGGAAAAGCAGGAGCCAGCGGGCTCATCGGCCCCAACGCCTGCATCGCCCGGTTGACGATGCCGCGTGCTGGGCGGCCTGTGAACACATTGGTCAAGGCAGTTTGTCTGTCCGGTGTTTGCAATGCTTCGCGGTGCAAGGCACTGGTGGTGGCTTCGTCACTGCACAAATAGGCGGTGCCGATTTGCACGGCCGCAGCCCCTGAAGCCTTGGCGCGTTGCACGCTGGATGCGTTGGCAATACCGCCCGCCGCAATCACGGGCAGGCGCACGGCGTGCACGATGTCTTTCAAGAGTGGAAAGGTGGCCACCTGCGACGACACATCATCGCTCAGAAACAGACCGCGGTGACCGCCGGCCTCCAAGCCTTGGGCAATGATGGCATCGACCCCTTGTGCTTGCAGCCAAAGGGCCTCTTCCACTGTGGTGGCTGAAGAAAAAATCAAAGACCCCCAACTGCGAACGCGCGCCATCAAGTCGGTTGCAGGCAATCCGAAATGGAAACTGACCACTGCGGGCCGAAAGGCTTGCAGCACATCGGCCGCTTCATGGTTGAAGGGCACGCGGCCCGGGCCGCTGGGGATGTTTTGAATCTCGAGCCCCAGTTCCTGGTAATAAGGCTGAAGGTGTTGCCGCCAAGCAGTCTCCTTGGCCGCATCTGACGTGGGCACGGCGTGACAAAAGAAGTTCACGTTGTAGGCCTTGCTAGTGGCTTGTTGCAAGGCTTGCAGTTGCACAAGCAAGTCACTGGGGCTGAGCATGGCGGCAGGCAAAGAGCCCAAGCCGCCTGCCTGGCAAACGGCAGCTGTCAAGCGGTGGTTTTGTACGCCGGCCATGGGGGCCTGAATGATGGGTGCGGTCCATCCAAGGACATCCAGAAATGAAGACATGTACGCACTGTAATGCCTGATTGCAGGGTTGTCCCTCAGACAATTGGCGTAAAAATCATTTAACATGTTAAATAAATGAAGTCCAATACGCCTTTTATCCACCGCAACTTGCCGCGCCTGCTTTTAGAAGCCCGCGAGGCGGTCATGGTGCACACGCGGCCGAGTCTGCGAGAGCATGGTCTGTCAGACCCGCAATGGCGCGTGCTCCGGGTGCTTGGGGAGCATGCCGATGAGGCCGCTGGTGTAGAGACGGGTCGGGTGGCACGCGAAGCTTTTCTGCTGGGACCCAGCCTCACGGGGGTACTCACCCGCATGGAGCGCGATGGCTTGATTGAGCGCAAGCGCTGCCCAAACGATGCGCGCCGCACTGTGGTGCGCGCTACGGCGCAGGGGCTGGCCAAAGTCCAGGCGCTGTCGCAAACCATTGAGGCGCACTACGCCTGGCTGGAGCAAGAATTGGGAAAAATAAAATTGAAGGCCATGTATGAATTGCTGGACGGCTTGATTGCCCTTGAAACAGTGGGCTCCAGCGCCATGCCCCAAAAACAAGAGGACTAACATATGCAAATCATCCGAACCCTGCTGCACCCCTGGCAACCCCAAGGCACGGTGTATGGCACCTTGCTGAATTTTCAACGCGAGTGGGACCTGTGGGCCCCGCGCATGCACGACGATCCGCACAAAGCGCCGCCCAAACAACCTGTGTTGTATGTCAAGAGTGCCAATACCTTCAACGCGGCGGGCCATGATTTGGTGTTGCAGGACGGCGTGACCGAAGTGGACGTAGGCGCCTCCTTGGGTTTGGTGATGGGTGACGACGGACAGATACAGTCAGGGGCGTTGTTGCTGGACTGGTCGGTGCCGCACACCAGTTATTTTCGTCCGCCCATCAAGTTCCGTTGCCGCGACGGCTATCTGGGTCTGCCTCTTGCATTGACGCCTTTTCAGCCTGGCTGGGATCAGTTGAACATGGAGGTGCTGTGCAACGGCGTCGTGGTGCAGCGGGTGGCGCTCTCAACGCTCAAACGATCAATACCGCAACTGCTTGCGGATGTCAGTGATTTCATGAGCTTGCAAGCAGGCGATGTGCTCATGGTGGGCACCGATTGCCTTGAGGATGGACAGCGGCCGCGCGCACGCGCGGGTGACAAAGTCGAGATTCGAGCCG
>Ga0209084_1002469_pt1 | contig 14301 bp, 17 predicted proteins | sample C_130820_MF_Meta_FD_187309 | JGI IMG/M metagenome (GOLD analysis project Ga0209084, IMG submission 187309) | Freshwater microbial communities from Lake Croche, Canada to study carbon cycling - C_130820_MF_MetaG (SPAdes) (version 2) | ecosystem: Environmental > Aquatic > Freshwater > Lake... | reverse complement strand
TGTCTATAGCAGAAGTAATACCTAAGCCAACACCCTGCATAGCTTCTTTAGCACCTTCTACTGCCCTGCCAAATGCAGCACCAAATCTACCGGGCTCTTCTTTTGGCTTTTCTGGTTCTTCAGACATAGTCTGTTGGCTACGTGCAGCTTTATAAGCCTCTGCTACTGTATTAAAATTATCAGTGCCTTTTTTATCTTCATTAGCAACTAACCATTGTGCATAATTTTCTGCAGATGCCATTATTTAATCCCCACAATTTTATCAGCTCCTGAAAAATCAAACGTACTTCCACCGCCACCGCCACCGCCACCACTACCAATATTAAGGCCTTTTAATAATGGGTCGTTTTTCATGTAATACCTTATTAATTCATTTTTCCTTTTCATACGATCTTCTATAGACAAAGACATAGTTAGAGGAGAACCTGCCATATCTTTTTCTGCATTATCCACTGCTTTATCATAAGCCACAGATTGTTTTGCAGCTAGTTTTGACTCACCATACCCACCACCATACCCACCACCATACATCACACCAGTACGTCTTTCATTACTAGCTAGTTCTTTGGCTTGTAGCGCTTCTTTTTGGTTCATTTCTTCTAGTTTAAGGGCACCAGTAACTAAGGCACCCCTTGCATTCTGCAATGTTTTAGAAGCTTGTTCTTTTAAATCAGAAGCTCTTTGAACCTGTCCTTTTCTTTCTAAATAGTCAGCGTGGTTTACTTCGTATATAGCTTTATCTATAGTACGCATAGTAGCCTTTTCCTCTTTTTTATCAGACATAACCTTTGGTAGAGTAGCTTTAAGTGCTTGCATACCAGCAACAAGTGGAGGTCCAGCAGTAGAACCCCAGTTAGCACCAAACTCCATAAGGCGCATATACATCATTCTTCTAGCATCGTCTGAAGAATCTTCTTTTTCTTTCTTAAGTGACTCATTATAAGCCTCTTTACCAGTATCTTTACCAACATATTTTTCATCTATTTTACGTTGTTCTTCTATACGTTCTGTTATAGACTTATCAGCCTCAGCTTGCGCAGTTTTTACGTCTTCACGTAAAGGCGATATTATATCATCTGTATTTCGTGAAGTAGGTGTAGGGTTGTTAGTAAGTCTAATGTTTTGTTTAGCAGCTTCGTTTACGTCTTGCTGATTTGCAGCTAAGTTTCTAAGCGAAGGTTGATCTCCTATAGGCCCCGCTTTATATGCCTCTGCTGGAGTATTAGCAGCGGCCGGTTGGTAATTAGTAGGAAGTAATTTTGCAGCAGGTGCACTAATAGGAACATTAACAGCAGCAGGTGCACTAATAGGAACATTAACAGCAGCAGGTGCACTAATAGGAACATTAACAGCAGCAGGTTCAGATGGAGTAGTTATTTGATTAATACCAGACGTTTTTTTACTGCCCGGCAGACGCATGTCAGGATTAGCAGTGTTCTCGCCATAAGTTTTAAGAGTATTATGTATACTTTTAGCGCCTTTAACTATTCCTGAAGGAGTTAGATATGAGAGCCCTTGGTTTAATTTATCTGAAATTCCATAATCTGTATCTTTATCTGTTATGTCGTATCCTGAGTCTAATTTTCCTGCTTCAGATTGGTTAGATACTAAGCCTTTATATGGGTCACGTACTTTACTACTATCTTCACCTGAAAAAGCAACAATACCGCCCTTAGCATACTTAGTAGCCAAAACTTCTTTAGCTAAGGCAGTCATTTCTGGGCTTTCATTTTCTCTAATAATAGACTGTAAGTGTGAGGCATCTAAATCCTGCAACTTACCACGCATACTGCCTTCTATATCACCACCAAGCTTATAGCCTACGATACCACCATTAGCATAACCCTTATCTTCAATCACACCACCATTAGCATGACCGTTTAATGCGCCATAAGTACCAATACCAGTAGCGGCTAAACCACCAATTTGACTTATTGCGCTTGGTTGAGATTGGTATTGAGTAGATGTTTGATTAGTCATAGGTATACCACGAATTAGGTTAGACATTGTGCCTAACTGCATGTATGGTTGGTTCTGAGCGTTCTTATAGTCAAGTACGGCTTGGTCAATCGCTTGTTGTTGTTGAGCTTGTTGTTGGCCACCAAATTTGTTCTGTGTATCTAGTACACTTGTTTGTGCAGCTAGACCTTGTTGACCTAAGTTTCCTAGCGTACCAGCAGCTTGACCAGCCTGATTCATACCTTGAAGACCTATTTGAGCGCCTTGGTATTGTTGCTGTTGAGCGTTAGTAAATGCATTTTGTAGACCTGTAGCTCTATTACCAGCAAGCGCAATGTTACGGTTCATCTCATTTTCAGAAGCTTGAAGAGCTTCACGACTTCCACCAAAGGCATTTGCTTGTGTTGCACGACCTTGTTGTTGGTTAGCCTGTTTATCATAGTCGTAGTTAATACCAACCTCTTGCTGTTGCATTACGTTTTGCAAATAAGGCGACATATACGCACCGATAGCGTTAGGGTCGGTTTGTTGGTTCTGATAGTTTTGACCTGCCATTAAACTGCCGATACCACTAACACCTGCCAAACCAGACGCCGCCCCAAAGTTACCGGGGGTTTGTAAACCAGCTGCACCTTGTTGTGCTTGTTGTTGCATAGGACTAAAGTTAGCCACATAGTCAGAAGCATTACTACTAAAAGGTTTGTATGGTTGAAACCCAGTAATGTTACCTGCAGCATCTTTTTGATACACTTGATTCTCAGCAGCACCCATCATCGACTTGACGTAGGGCATTAACTGTTCAGGTATTGAGTTTACGTTTTGAGTGGTTGTTGAGGGAGTTGATGGTGATCCACCACCATAAAATTTAGGGCCTTGTATAAGATATAAAAAGGCTTTTACTAAGTGTTTTGTTTTAAATATCATACATCTAACTCCATAACAATATGTGCGGGGGTATACCCTAATTTTTGTTTCCCTAGCCTAGCTACGGACTCTCTGGCGTAACCTTGAATTTTTGTACCGCCCATAGTGCGAACCCAGTTCACAAACTCTTGATTGGTTTCTTTTGATGCGATAAACTTACCACCTACAGCTGCAACATATGCGATTCTATTCTTTGGGTAGTTTAACCACTGTAAACTTATAACTCCGTGTATCACACCCTCATCATCACTAGCTACAATAAGAGTATGTTCACCACGAATAAGATAGTCTTTAAGGTTATCTATAGAATAATAATCAGATATAGCACTCTTCTCAAATACAGGTGTAAACCAAGGTTCAACAAGAGGCCATACTTGATGTATGTATTTAGTCTCTACATGCTGTACTTTCAGCTTCATGCTAGTAATGATTTACGAGCTTTAGAATCAACAGCTATCTTACCTTTACCTGTAGTCTTACTTCTACGTGCTTGAACTTTATCAACCATTGCTTGTAGGTGCTTTGCGCCTGCTTCAGTAGAACCATTACCTAGTTCAGATACAGCTCTTGCAGGAATTACAAATTCACCGTCTGCAAGTCTTGCAGGTTGTTTACCACTGTTGCCTATTTGAGCAGGGATAGAATCACTAACGCCATCACCGGGACCTCTAGTTAAACCAGCAATACCACCATGTGAGTAGCCGCCTAAGTTATCACCACCTGTTATACCACCATTAGCGTACATTTGTGGTTGGTATTGTTGAGTCTGTTGTTGTGGTTGTGCTTGATAGTTTTGTTGCATTTGTGCTTGATAGTTTTGTTGCATTTGTGCTTGATGCAGACGTTGTACGTTTTGCTGCACTTGCCTCATAAAATCATCATTACTATTTTCGCCTTGTTGTGCATTAGCTACAGGGGTATCAGGAGTACTACTAGCAAATAACTTATTACCTAAATCTGGAGCAACCATATTACCTATAGAAGAATTATATATAGACTTAAGCATACCAGAACCGGGGACATCTTCTAATAAACCACCTTTAGCATAACCCTGTGGCTGTAGTTGTGCAATGCCTTGAGGAGCTTGTTGCTGTTGGGCGGCTTGTTGTTGAGCCATATCTAAACCCATCTGTGCAAACTTATTTATGGGTTGTTGTGGTTGAGGAGCTACTTCTCCGCCGTCAGCATAGTATCTATTCATAGTATCTCTTGTAATAGGTGGTGGAGCTACAAAGTCTTTAGACAGCGGTGCACCGCCTATAGAAGGTATAACAATAGGTGCTCGTTTTTCAGGAGTGCCTTGCCCGTTCATTGCACCTTGTATTAACATAGGCGCTCCGGCTTTAACTGCAGACATAGGGTTAGCAGCTACGTATTTACCTAAATTACTCATAGACACAGGCGCTGATTGTCCTACATTACTAGCTGTATTTGCAGCAGATGCTAAATTTTGTTGAGCGGCCATATTAGCATTAATAGTACTTTCTGTAGGAACACCAGCAACGACACTATTATCTAGTGCTCTAGAGGCAATACCTGCTTTGCTACTTGCTTTAATCATATTACTATCTGCTATTTCTTCTGCAGGCGTAACACCCTTCATAGCCCCACCGATACCACCCATAACACCGCCTATGAGTGCGCCTTTACCGATATCTTCTCCACCAGCAGCATTACCAGCAGCTCCACCAGCGGCGCCAGCTATACCACCAGCAGCAATATTACTAGCCATTCCACCACCAAGACCAGCAGCTCCTAACACAGGGGCAAAAGCACCGCCAACTGCTCCACCAACACCCCCCATAAGGGCACCTTTGCCAATATCACCACCTGTAGCAGCGGCGCCAATAGCACCTAAACCTGCCCCGGCAGCACCAGCGGCAACAGCAGTACCAGCAGCAACAGCCAATGCCCCACTACCTAAACCAACACCAGCTGCTATAGCTGTACCTGCTGCAATAAAAGTCATACTATTTCTCCTAACAGCAGTTGCTGCTCATATTCTTCAAAGGTTGTAGAGACTAGCTCATCTTCTATAGCTTCAATCTCTGTATTGTCTGTTCTGTGTACGGTAATGAATATTACGTCTGTCTCTGCATAACCAAGGCGTTTAACGCCCGGCTGGTCTACCATTATGTGACCTTCAGATATAACGTAAGATTCAGTGCCGTTAGTAATTCGGATAGTGCCTTTAGCTAATATAGCAATACTTTCAAAGTTGTGTATCTTCCCTGTTAACAACGTCCCTGCTGGAATAAACATACTACGTGCATAAACACCATCAATATGATAATGCTCTATAGGTAAAACGGTTTGAGGTAGCTTAAGTATCTGCTCTTCTATACGTAGTATCTCAGGCATTGTACCTAGTTCAGCTAACGCACTCATATTGCACCTTATGAATTGATTTTACTGAGTCTACCATACTTTTACACAGAAGTAACTGTTTGCCACGCTGTGCCAGAATATACACATAATTTAGCTAATGTAGTATCAAATATAGTCTGCCCTGCAACTGGGGCAACGATAGCTATTTTCTGTACAGTAGTAAAATTAGGCACAACAATCCCATTTAATGTACTTTGTGTTTGTGCTTGTGCGTAGTTATCTATGGTATTGAAATACAGCCGCAAGATATTATTTAACATATCCCCCCACTGCTTATCATATATTACTGGAGCTACAGGTAGGTTAGGAGCCTTTGAAGGTATTACTGATGTTACATTAACTGTAGTCATATAAACCCCTTATAAATCAATAACATATCTAGCGTCTCCCATCAGGACGTCTATCAAAGCGCACCATACCTAACTGCCACGCCACCCCTTTTGTATCAGACTCAATTTTAAAACTCATCTGCCTGCCACGTAATCTCGTATAGACTTGGCCTGTAAACTGCTGCACTACGTACACGCTTGAGTTAGGGGGGTAAGGAGGAGCGTAGTTATCTGCGCTAGTTACCATTGGGGCTACTGCGGTGCCGTATGGGGCACCTGAGTTTTGTCTAGGTACTATTGTAATTCTAACTTCGGGGTTATCTATGTTTGAGCCATTAAAGTTTACGTCAGGTAACATACGCCATATAAACCCAAAAGACTGCCCATCTTCAATATCAAAGTCAGACGACTGCACATAAGCGTGTATAGCAACCGGGGTATCTCCAGACACATCATCAACAGCAGACTCATGGTATAATATTCGACTATTATAATCTGCGGCCATAGGGTATTGTCGTATACCCGAATCTAGCCATGCAGTTCTAGCCATGTTTCCTGAGTACCAAACCTTGTCCAAGTAATTATAAATAACATACCTATTAATAGTGGTAGAGTCTTCAGAGCAGTAAAACCACCAGACTTCGTTATAGCCAGAGTTACCACCAACAAATACTTGAGCGTTCTGTGAAGGATTTAAATCTTCAAACACATACTGCTTTAAATCACAGACCAGAGTATCTACTACACCGTTATATATGTAGAACTTATCAAGCCCCATCCAGTAGGTATTGTTATTTACAGTAATAGCAGCGTTAGGCGATATTATAGAGATGTTATCCATCAATACATTAAACTGGTATACATAGGGGGGGCCTAAATACTGCATAGAATACAAACAAGAATCTGTCCATATTAAGTTCTCAACCCGCGCAACCTGCGCCGATACAATATACGAACCATGTGTAAGTCTAAATTCACCTGACTGATTTGTTATTGAAGGTACCCATTGATAAGGGTTATTTTGATCTGACCAACGCACTAACATAGGGTCAAAAGGTGTTCCGGGCATACCAGATATATAAGAGTTTGCACCAAAAGCTATAATAAACCTTTGTAAAGCAGAGGCTAATATTTGATTTGTAGCGAATGGAACGTAAGTCCCTGCATACCCAGCGTTAGTAGCTAGTGTAGAAAGCGCCACAGCCCTTGCCGCTATAGTGCTTACATCCCGCCAGTAGAATATTGGTCCACCACGAGGCGCTATAATAAGGTCTTGTCCATAGTTATCATTACTCCAAATACGTAGCTGACTAGCAACTACTGACGCATAAGGCCCCCCCCAAACATGTACTACACCGTTAGGAACGTCTACTGTAACACTACCCCCAGAAGCACCTGCAGAAGTAGTAAGGTATGTTGTTGAGCCTATAACTGTAGAGATAGTATATGTATCTGCCCCTGTTTTAGTTATTGGAAACGCTTTTTGCAAAACCAGTCTGTTGATACCACAAGGATTAGATGCGATGTTATTAAAATATACGTAGTTTCCAGTAACCAAACCATGTGCAACTTGTGTAACTGTTAGTATAGATACCCCTGCACTAGTAGCTGTAAAAGGGTTTGTTAGTGTTACAGGCACGTACTGTGCCCAAGGCCCTGTGTTCCAGCCAATCCCTGCCGTAGCTACTGCAATTCCTGTTGGGTACTGATAGTCTATTCTTGTTGTTGGCGAACCGTGTAGTGTGTCACTACCGTTAGCTAGTACAGGTAAACCTGTTGTAGGGTCTTTAGCAACTATTGTATAGGTTGTTGTTGTGGGTACTGAGGTAACTACGTATTCTTGGTTTAGCACAGCCGCAGTAATAGCACCGCCCAAACTAACCGCTCCAGAAATAGTAATGTAGTCTCCAGCACTAGGATTATAGGCTATGTCTGTAATTGTAAGAGCACTTGACCCTGAAGTTGCAGTAAATGGGCCTGAGGTGTTAAAGGGCACTAGAGGCGTGGTTATAGTGGTTGACGCAACAGCTGTAAAACAAGTAGTTTGGTAAGTACCTGTAAGTCCTGACCCCCCTATAAAACTAGAGATAATAGTCCCAGACGGAATACTCGTTCCAGTAATACCCATACCCACGGTTAAAGTACCATAAGCAACAGCAGTTACAGTAAGTATACCCGTAGTAACAGCAATAGACCCAGTAATACTAACATCATAAGACGAGTAATATATAGGTGTAATGTCGTTGTACGCACCACCTTTCTCAATATAATACTTAAGCGAAGTGCCTACACCGAGATAATTTTCACCACCCAAATCCATCCAGTTCCATAAAGACCGAGCTTGACCTAGATAAGTATTGCTAGATAGACGTGTCCAACCGCCTAGTTTTTCAGGATTACCAGAACGAAAGCGTATTTTATCCCCATCATACCAACCGCCTTCATTTGAGTAATTTGTTCCTTCGCGGTTAAGTCCGGGGCGTAATACTAACTTTTGTAATGGCATAGTCTATCCTATTAATGTTTTGGCTGTCGCATCAACAGCGCTGGTACGGGCTAACCACCCTTTACCATAAATAGAGAATGATCGTAACGATCTATAAAAAGCTTCTTTGGCTAAACTATATTCTTGAATAAGGATTTTACTATTCATAGCACTAACGGCTAACAGTGTCTTAGGTCCAATAGAACCATCTGGTAGCACACCTACAACAGTCTGTAGAACTTTTATCGCACGTCCGGCCCCTGAGTTGATAGCAAAATCAAAAACGATATAATCAACGCCGCTGGGTAAATCATCTCCATTTACTATGTCCCAATATTTGTGTTTGTAAAGAGGTGCAACTTTAGTAGGGGTAAGCGCCTTCATATCTGCAGTGCTAACTTTATGCCCAACATACGTTTCCCAAACCGCTTGAGTTACACCTAGATTAGTACATCCTCTACGACCGTCAGGCAGTTTATTTCCTTCGTCTCTAGGGTCATCTTGAAAGCCAGCTTCGTGCCCTAATACGTGGTCTAGTGCGGCTGTAAAATCGCAGTTCATTACGTTGCCGAAGTTGATGCTAAAAGATAATACACAGTGCCGTTAATCGTGATAGCAATCTTATTAGTATTGGTATTAGTTGTTGATGCTGTTACTGACGTTGGAAGAATTATTGTTGTACTCCCTGCGACTGCTGGTGCTTGGAGTGTAACCGAACCGCTCGTATCCCCTGCGACTGAAATTGACGACATTATGCTATCCCCAATAATACTTTAAGTTCATCCACTGATAAGCCAGCATTAGCCAGCTTTTCTTGTGGGGTTAGCTCGGATGGAGCTGGTTGATTAGCTTCAATCTCTGCTTGTATAGCTTGTGCTTCTTCATCTGTAATTGGAGTGCAATCAACAGGTAGTAGATATTCAAACTCAGTTGAGTCAAGAAAGTGTAAATTATTGTTTGTGTCTTTGTAATATGGCATTATCTTAACTCTACGCAAGTGGCTATAGTGCCGGTCAATGAAACTATCGAATATGATTGACCGGAGGGAATAATGGTATTAAATGTAGATGATCCGTTAACTGTTGAGTTATAAGACGGCCCGCCGATATATACCCCGCCCACTGTCATACTAAGACCGTTAGTACCTGATGCGGTCATAGTTATCTGCAGCATGATCGGCTTTGCTGTTACATTATAATAAACAGTACTTACCGCTCTAGTAACAGCCTGCCAAATCTGCCCAAAGCCCAAAGAACTCATAGCTGCTAGTGCTTGACCACCTTGACCTTGTATCTTAGAGGGAGCGGTCGCCCATGCCCCAGCGGTTGCTTGAGTTGATCTAATGAAGCCTACAACCCTAAAAGGCACAGAAGTACGAGCAGACATTGAATAAATTACATTATCGGCAATAGAACCTGAGCTTAAGGCAGTTGTTGTTATTGTATTTGTTTCATCAAGATTATTGCCCCCCGCAAGATTAACTATTGCTAATTCAACCGTTCCAGCGTTATCAATAGCCAGTAAAATTAATTCGCTTACTTGTGCAGATACTGTACCTAATGTTGCTGTGCTAGGTACGACTACAGAAATAGCTGTTGCAACAGTACGAGTATTAATAGTACCTGAAGTTAAAGATGTGTTTCTAAAGTTCAGTATTGTAGGGTTTAAAGTACAAGTTAATGCACTAGACGCTACCGAAGCTGTTATAGGCTGAATAGGCTCAACACCACCAATCAATCCGCCTGTTCCACCTGAGCTTGTTACTAAGGGTGCTGGGAGTGTAGCACCTAGTGTACCATCGAGAATTATTGCCATGTTAGTTCCTTATACAGAAGTTATTGTCTGCCATGCAGAACCTGAATAGACGCAGAGTTTAACAAGCGTAGAATCAAACACTACCATTCCAGCAGTTCCAGTTAATGCAGTCTTTTGAGCAGTAGTATAAGAAGGGAAGAAAGCGCCAAAGCTATTTATAGAAAACCCTGTTACTCCTGCACCTTGCAGAGCTAGTACACCCGAAGCATCGCCTGAAGTGACAAGCCCACCGCCCCCCGCGCTATTTGCTGAAATTGTTGCTGCCATTACAATACCACCCATCTGCTGCCTGTCGGCACGGTTATAATTATGCCACTATTGATTGTAATAGGGCCTGTAGACATAGCGGACTTACCTGATGTAACGGTGTATGCAGTCGTTATAATCTGGCTATTTTCATAGAACACATCATTAGTTGTACCGCCAGTTGTACCACCAGTTGCACCGCCACCACCTACACTACCCCAATATATTTGAACATAAACAGGTGTGCCAGCGGCAGGACTTACAGCGGGTGTGCCAGACATCACGTATGTGAAGTTAGTAGTTGTTGTTACAGTTATTAAATACTCCCCGTTATATAACGAATCAGCAGCCCCTGTAATTTGAACAATGTTACCCGTACTTAGCCCATGAGGCGTTGCTGTTAACACCGTAACTAGTGTCCCTGTGCGTACAAGCGTAGTGATTGCTGGGCCTACACCTGTAGACTTAGCACCCTCAAATGTATTTGTAGTGTTGTTATATCTAAAATAACCTGCTAAAGGGAGCGTGTCTCTTTGAGTTGTGGCGTTACCCGCGGGTATAACCATAGAACCCGTAGGAGACGTTACATTAGGATTAACGTTATATACATTAGTACCATCACAATAAACAATCTGCTTAACACCATTAGTAACTGCAAAAGCTACACCACTAGCGGTCTTTATATTTATTGCGTAGTTACCAACAGTATTATTACTAACAACATATAGTTTGTTTGCACTGGGTATAATTATATTTCTAACGGCGGTAAGTGTTCCGCCAACAACTAAAACAGCATTACGCGCTTCATTTGAAATACCCTGAGAGTCTGAAAGGGGATAGTCAGCGTCCAGTAGAGTTATTGTTTGAACACCCGTAATAGCTTGCTCAAGTAGTGTGCCTAAGTTATTGTTTGTAGTTAATCCCCAAGTACCAGACTGTTCGCCGCTGGCTATGAGTTCTAGTTTTAATGAGGGCGAATATGTACTGGGCAAGATGTTCTCCTTGGTTATTTTTGTATATTGCAGTTGTTATCTATCACAAACTGTTTACATAGTATAGCATAATTACTTATTTCGTCTGCTCTATAACTTTCTGACTTGAGAAATTCTGTAAGTTCTGTTGAAAGTTCGGGAGCATATTGAGTGGCGGTGTTAGCAGCGCCTGCGGTATTATCACCTTTTGTTGGGGTGCAACTACTACCTTTCCGATTGGTGTCGTACATGCGCACAGACTTAAAAGCATCATGCTGACTATTAATTGCATTGATTGCTGAGACATTAGCATCTTCCAGTTGTTTGTTAGCGTTAAGTGCATTTGCGTGCGCATTGTCTGCTTGTGCAGTTAGTGTGGCAATCGTTGCTTCAGCTTCCCTATGTAAGGCATCAATGCCATTAGACATCTCTTGTATCTCAGCTTTACTGATTTGATAAGACACACCGAAGCCCGAAGCAAACGACACAGCAGCGATAAGTGCAAAGATATAAGGCATTAGTCTTTCAGCACCAAACCAAGGCCGCCAGCAACTGCGCCAGCAAGCAATAATAATTGATCTATAGGCTTACCCATAAATATAAATACCGATCCCACTAGCGCAGTTAAAACCCACACTAGTCCTCGTTTAGTTGATGCTGCTGTCCAATCTATTGTCATTTTAAATCTTCCTCTGCATTATAATCATTAGGCACACCATTATACTTTTTCAATATATTGAATATCCTTGTATTATCCTCCAAAGCCATTAGTTCGTGTGGCTCACCGATTCTAAAATCTATAAGTTGACCTGCCTCTGCTATTTGTTCCCAATCGTGCGAGTAAGCTTTTAAACGGCCACGCGCTACAATGGTGATATGCACATTGTCTTCTGTGTGCACATGCTTAGGCAATATGTCACCTGCCTTTTCAAACGTGTACATAGTACCTTTAATGTCGCCAAGATTTTCTAAAGGATTAGCCAATAACATTAGGTTTAGCTCCTGCATTGCTAGTAGACATTAAATTTCCGTTTTTGTCTTTATAGGGCGGTCTAGGGATGATAGCAGTGAATGGGTCTGTATAAGTAAAGGCTGTTATAGCATCTAAATAAGTTTGCCAAATGGGTAAGTCATTAATATCAGCATCAGCAATATTGGTGTTTGCATAGTCAATGTAAGCATCAATAGACGACATAATCCCTGCATTATATTCGCTGGTTATCTGAGCAACTTCATCCGAGTCCATGTCTCTAACACTATAAGCATCGGTGTACGTTTTACCATCATCCATCAATACATGGTTTGGTACAGCTACTTGCAGTAAGGTTAATGTGGGTAGTTCAGTGCGTATAAATGGTGCAAAGTCTGTGGTTGTGGTTAAGTCAACGTCAGGATAAGCGGCTAACAAATGCTCCTCAAAAATTGGATGATTTATTGGCTGTCCGTTTTCTAGTTGAATATATAGATTTATCATAACGTACTCACATTGGTTGAGGGAAATTGTCTGGTAAGTCCGGGCCATACTATGCGGACTGCTCCGTTGCCGCCTGCACCACCACCATAACCTCCACTAGGTGAATAACCACCACCGCCGTAGATACCACCGATACTTCCTCCGCCTATAACTCCACCACCACCAGCTAAAGCAGATGGACTTCCAGCTGAACCGCCTCCAGTACTAGTTGCTGCGCCCGTAGTTCCTAAGCCACCAAGTCCAACACCACCGCCACCGGCATTGACACTACCGCCAGCAGCTCCACTTGAAGTAGCCCCAGCACTACCATTAGTGCCACCAGCACCTAATACACCAACCAAATAGCCACCTGCACCACCACCACCTGTGCTAACGTTTGTCAGGCCTGCTACTCCCACACCGCCATTACCGCCAACTCCTGTTGTGGCTGTTCCACCAGTACCACCGGGTCCAGCACCTGTACCACCACCACCACCAGTAGCACGCGCGTATAAAGTTGCATTGTAAGTAAAAGATGACAACCCCCCAGCTGTGCCATTGACACTACCGCCAGCAGCCCCACCAGCACCACCAGCACCCCAGACAACTGTAGCGTTTTGACCAGCTACAACAGTAATATTGTTAGCATAAGCTAAACCGCCACCGCCGCCACCGCCACTACTATAAGAACAACAACAGCCAGATGTACCACCAGCACCAGCCCCACCAGCACCAACAACCACAACGGAAACGGAAGTTACGCCAGCAGGCACAGGCCAAGTATAAGTGCCTGCTAAGGGTGATGTGATGATTGTGCTACTAGAGACAGGGCCCGCAGCAGAAGCATAATTATTTAAGACTAACGATAATATACCGCTCATTACGTCAACCCCGATCCGCTGATGTACCACTTTGTTGCAGTAACTTTTATCGCTGTAGCCATACCGTTAGTTGCTAATGTTCTTGTGCCTGTCGTTGCTGTATTTACTAATTGCATTGTATCCGTAGTAATTGCAATAGTAGAACTGGCGGCACTACCATTTACAAAAGTTAATACTGTTCCGATAGAGTAAGCCACTGATGCGTTTGCTGGAATAGTCCAATTTACACTTGATACGGTATTAAACAAATGCTTGCCAGAATCAGCCAATACACAAGTATAACTAACCGCCTGAAGGTTTTGTGGTATATTTTTAAACCCTACAGTATTTGTGCCGTCCGCTGTGCATGATTGTAAATTACCACTAGATGGCGTACCTAATATCGGGGTTACCAAAGTGGGACTTGTTGCAAATACAGCGGCCCCTGTCCCTGTTTCATCAGTCAATGCTGTTGATAGATTAGCGGACGTAAATGATCCTAAAGACGCGGCATTACCTACCGAAGTTACCATGCCTGTTAAATTAGCATTGGTAGTTACATTAGCTGCTGTGCCTGTTGTGTTTTGATTTAATGTAGGGAAAGTACAGTTAGTTAACGTGCCGCTTGTAGGCGTTCCCAATATTGGCGTTACTAACGTTGGGCTTGTACTTAAAACAGTATTTCCTGATCCAGTGCTAGTTGTAACGCCTGTACCACCATTAGCAACTGCAACAGTTCCTGTCACATTAGCTGCTGTGCCTGTTGTGTTTTGATTTAATGTAGGGAAAGTACAGTTAGTTAACGTGCCGCTTGTAGGCGTTCCCAATATTGGCGTTACTAACGTTGGGCTTGTACTTAAAACAGTATTTC